>WNFJ01145011.1_pt2 | contig 13598 bp, 14 predicted proteins | sample 5400461 | NCBI WGS metagenome assembly WNFJ01 (sample SAMN13153349, study PRJNA577476) | soil metagenome | isolation source: 115 cm saprolite on Douglas fir-dominated hillslope | place: USA:California | collected 2013-09-17 | reverse complement strand
TCTGCTCCGCCAACCCACGCCGCCTCCAGTAAGCCGGCCGGCTCACCGAGTTCGTCCTCGGCCAGCGCGGGCGCGGCCGGCTGTGCCGCCGGGCCGGGGAGCACCTCCGTCTCGACCGCTGCGCAACTCGCGCAGGCGCTGGCCGCAGCGCAGCCAGGCGGAAGGATCGTCCTGGCCCCGGGTATCTATCACGATGACTTCGTCGCGACCACATCCGGCACCGCCGCAGCCCCGATCACATTGTGCGGAAGCCGGAGCGCGGTGCTTGAGGGCCTGAGCATGGGGCACGGCTACGTGCTCCATCTCAACAAGGCATCATGGTGGCGCGTGGAGGGCTTTACGGTAGAAGGCGGGCAGAAGGGCGTCGTTACCGACGGCGTCACGCACGACCTGATCTACGGCCTGTACGTGCACACGATCGGGGACGAGGCCATCCACCTCAGGGATTTCAGCAGCAATAACACCGTCAGCCACAACATCGTGCGGGACACCGGCCAGCACACGCAGTTCTATGGTGAAGGCATATACGTCGGCACCGCCCACAAGAACTGGTGCAAGTACAGCGGCTGCCAGCCCGATGCGAGTAATAACAACTTGATCATCGGCAACAACATCGCCAATACGACCGCCGAGAACATAGACATCAAGGAAGGCACCATAGGCGGTACGATCTCGGGTAACACCCTGAATGGCACAGGCATGGTCAGCTCAGCGGCCACGTCCTGGGTCAATGTGAAGGGAAACGGCTGGACGATCGAGAACAACATAGGTCTCAACAGCATCGGCGATGGCTTCTCGGTACACCAGGTCTACCCGGGCTGGGGGGTTGGCAATATCTTCCGGAGCAACGATGCCAGATTGAGCGGCTCAGGCTACGGGATCTACGTGCAAAGCAGCGATCTCAAGACCCTGGTGGCCTGCAGTAACGTCGCGGCGGGCGCCGGTGGGGGAATTTCAAACGTCACGTGCTCGAACGCCTGAACGCAGAAGGAGACTTGATAAATGAGCCTGCCTTTCACCCGCCCTCGTCTGACCGTGATCGGGATCGGTTATCTGGGCCTCACGCACGCCGTCTGCATGGCCGACCTGGGTCATGATGTGCTGGCGATCGACGTGGACGAGGACAAAGTGGCCGCCGCGGCCCGCGGCGATGCACCGTTCTTCGAGCCAGGCCTCGAGCCGTTGCTGCGCAAGAACCTGGATGCCGGCCGGCTGCGCTTCACGACCTCATATTCCGAGGTGGCCGATTTCGGCGATGTGCATTTCCTCTGCGTGGGCACGCCGCAGTCGGCGGATGGCTCGGCGGACATGCGGTACGTGAACGCGGTGGTCGACGCGCTCGCCCCGCACCTGACCCGCAGGTGCCTGGTGGTGGGGAAGTCGACGGTCCCGGTCGGCACGGCACGGCGGATCACCACGCGAATCAGGGAACTGGCACCGGCCGCCGATGAGGTGGAACTCGCCTGGAACCCGGAATTCCTCCGCGAAGGCCATGCCGTCCAGGACAGCCTGTCCCCGGACCGGCTCGTCTTCGGCGTGAATTCGGAGTGGCCCGCGGAGCAACTGCGCAACATCTACGCGGTTGCGCTGGCCAACGGCGTGCCAGCGCTGGTCATGGACCTGGAGACGGCCGAGCTGGTCAAGGTCGCGGCCAACTCCTTCCTGGCCACCAAGATCTCATTTATCAACGCCATGGCCGAGGTCTGCGAGACCGCGGGCGCCGACGTCACCCGGCTCGCCGCGGCGCTGGCCCACGACGAGCGGATCGGCGGCAAGTTCCTTTCGGCCGGCCTCGGTTTCGGCGGTGGCTGCCTGCCCAAGGACATCCGGGCCTTCCAGGCGACCGCGCGAGACATGGGCGTCGGATCGATCGTCGGCTTGCTCGGCGAGGTCGATGCCATCAACATGAGCCGCCGGGCCCGGGTGACCGACCTGGCCCGGGAGGCTGTGGGCGGCACGCTCGCCGGACGGCGGGTCGCGGTGCTGGGCGTCGCGTTCAAGCCGGGCAGCGACGATGTCCGGGACTCGCCCAGCCTGGATGTGTGCGACCGGCTGACCCGGGAAGGGGCGCTGGTCAGCGTGCACGATCCGGTAGCCATGAAGAACGCCGCCCGGGTGAAGCCCGACCTGCTGTACGCGGAAAGCGTGACCGACGCTGCGGCCGGCGCTGACCTGGTCATGCACCTCACTGAGTGGGCCGACTACCGGGCCATCGATCCGGCGGCGCTCGGCGGCGTGGTGGCCCGGCGCAACATCGTGGACGGGCGGTGCGCGCTGGACGTGGACTCCTGGCGGGCGGCCGGCTGGTCCGTCCGGGTCCTGGGCCGCCCCTGAGAGCGTCGGCCGGGGCCCTCACCGGGCGAACTCGGCATACAGTGCCACGGTCTGGGCCGCGATCGCCTGCCAGCCGAACTCGGCGATCGCCCGCTTACGCCCCAGCTGGCCCATGGCGGCGGCTCGGCCGGTGTCCCGCACGACTGTGTTGAGGGCGTCGGCCAGCGCTACCGGGTCGCCGGGCGGGACGAGGAGCCCGGTTTCGCCGTCGGCGACGACCTCAGGGATGCCGCCGACGCGCGAGGCGACGACAGCCGTGCCGCACGCCATCGCCTCCAGGTTCACGATGCCCAGCGGTTCGTACAGGGATGGGCAGGCGAACACGGTCGCGTGCGACAGCAGCTGGATGACCTCTCGCTTGGCGAGCATGCCCGACAGCCAGATCACCCCGGATCTGGCTGCCTGGAGCTGCTCGACCAGCGTGGTCACCTCGGCGGCGAGTTCCGGGGTGTCCGGCTGGCCGGCGGCGATCACGAGCTGGGTCCCCGGATCGAGCGCTCCGGCCGCCCGCAGCAGCACGGGCAGCCCCTTCTGCCTGGTGATCCGGCCGACGAAGACCACGGTCGGCCGGGCCGGGTCGATGCCGAAACGGTCGATCACATCGGTTCCGGGGTCGGGGGCGTACTCGGTGGTGTCGATGCCGTTCCGGATGACCCGGACGCGCTCGGGTGACACCGCTGGGTAGGCGGCCATGACGTCAGCCCGCATGCCCTCGGACACGGCCACCACGGCGGCCGCGGACTCGACGGCGACCCTCTCGCACCAGGAGGAGAGTGCGTACCCACCGCCCAGCTGCTCGGCCTTCCACGGCCGCAGCGGCTCTAGCGAGTGCGTCGTGACGATATGCGGCACGCCGTACAGGAGGGCCGCCAGGTGGCCCGCGAGATTGGCGTACCAGGTGTGCGAGTGCACCAGATCGGCGGAGGCGACCGCGGCGGTCATCGACAGGTCAGCAGAGATCGTCTGCAGGGCCTGGTTGGTGCCATCAAGCAGTTCCCAGGGCCGGTGCGCCACGGCTCCGGTCCGGTCCGCGCCCTGGCAGTGCACCGTCAGGTCGACGAGGCCGCCGAGTTCCCTGGCCAGGTAGGTGACGTGCACTCCGGCACCGCCGTATACCTCGGGCGGGTACTCACGGGTCAGCAACGCGACCCGCAGCCTGCTTCCAGGGCCAGCCGTCATGCGGTCACCAGCTGGCTCTTGCCCACCACGGTGATGCCGCCGTCGGACACCACGAAGCCCCGCTCCCGGTCGTGCTCCTTGTCAACGCCGATCACGACGCGATCGGGAACGACGATGTTCTTGTCGAGGATGGCGTTCTCGATCACGGCGTGCCGGCCGATGATGGTGTTGTCCAGTACCACGGCCCGCTCCACCCGCGCCCAGCTGTTCACCCTGACTCCCGGGGAGAGCACGGCCTCGCGCACGAGGCCACCGGAGACGATGACCCCGTTGCTGACCATGCTGTCGATCGCACGCCCGACGCGATCGCCCGAGTCGTGCACGAACTTGGCCGGTGGCTGCGACGCCACCCGCGTCAGGATCGGCCACTGGTCGTTGTACAGGTTGAACACCGGGTGGACGGCGCACAGGTCCATGTGCGCGTCGAAGTAGGAGTCAAGCGTGCCGACGTCGCGCCAGTAGCCCTCGTCACGCACGCTGGAGCCAGGCACCTCGTTGGTCAGGAAGTCGTACACATCCGCACTGCGCTCGCTCACCAGCATCGGGACGATGTCCCCGCCCATGTCATGGCGGCTCGCCCGGTCGACCGCGTCCTTGCGCAGCGTCTCGACCAGCACGTCCGTGGTGAACACGTAGTTGCCCATCGAGGCGTAGGCCTCGTCCGGGTGGCCCGGCCGCGCGGGCGGGTCAGCCGACTTCTCCAGGAACGCCTCGATCGACCGGTCGTCCGGCCCGGTCTGGATCACGCCGAACGCGGTGGCTTCGGCCCGTGGCACCGGAATGGCGGCCACGGTGACACCCGCTCCGCGCTCCACATGCTGGCTGATCATCTGGCGCGGGTCCATCCGGTACACGTGGTCAGCACCGAAGACGATCACCAGGTCGGGCCGCTCGTCGTAGATCAGGTTCAGCGACTGGTAGATGGCATCCGCCGAGCCGGTGAACCAGTGCGGGCCCAGCCGCTGCTGGGCCGGCACCGGCGTCACGTAGTTACCGAGCAGATCGCTCATCCGCCAGGTAGTGGTGATGTGCCGGTCCAGGCTGTGGCTTTTGTACTGGGTCAGCACGCAGACTCGCACGATGCCCGCGTTGACCAGGTTGGACAGTGCGAAGTCCACCAGCCGGTACAGGCCGCCGAACGGCACGGCGGGCTTGGCCCGGTCCGCCGTGAGCGGCGCCAGCCGTTTGCCCGCGCCGCCGGCCAGCACGATCCCCAGTACTCGCGGTTCGGCCATCTCATGCCTCCCTGACAACGCTGTCTTTGAGCACCCGGTCGAGGATGTGCTGTGCCTCTTGCTGGATGCGAGCGAGGTGATCGGCACCCAGGAACGACTCTGCGTAAAGCTTGTAGACGTCCTCGGTACCTGATGGCCGGGCCGCGAACCAGCCCGATCTGGTGATCACCTTCAGCCCGCCGAGCGGCTCGCCGTTGCCGGGCGCGGTGGTGAGCCGGTCGAGCACCGGCTCACCGGCGAGTTCCGCCACGTCGACCTGATCCGCGGACAGCCGCCCGAGGATGGCCTTCTGCGCCCTGGTGGCGGGGGCGTCGATGCGCGCGTAGGCCGGGTCACCCAGCGGGGCGGTGAGGTCGCGGTAGTGCTCGCTGGGGGTTTGGCCGGTCACCGCGGTGATTTCGGAGGCGAGCAGCGCCAGGATGATGCCGTCCTTGTCGGTGGTCCAGACCCGGCCGTCGCGGCGCAGAAAGGACGCCCCGGCGCTCTCCTCGCCGCCGAAGGCGATGCTCCCGTCGAGCAGGCCGGGCGGCGGCCGGCCGCCTCGGCCACCCGGTCGATGATGGAGGAGCTGACCATGGTCTTGCCGACGGCGGCGGCCGCGGGCCAGTCCTCGCGGTGGGTGTACAGGTAGTCGATCGCCACGGCGAGGTAGTGGTTGGGGTCGAGCAGGCCGCCGTCCGGCGTGACGATGCCGTGCCGGTCGGAGTCGGTGTCGTTGCCGGTCGCGATCGCGAACTCGGCCCGGCGGCCGATCAGCGAGGCCATCGCGTACCGTGACGAGCAGTCCATCCGGATCCGGCCGTCCCAGTCCAGGGTCATGAACCGGAAGGTGGCATCGACCACCGGGTTGACCACGGTCAGGTTGAGCCCGAACCGGCTGGCGATCTCGCCCCAGTAGGCGACGCTGGCCCCGCCGAGCGGGTCGGCGCCGATCCGCAGCCCGGCCTCCCGCACCGGGTCGAGGTCCACGACCTGCGGCAGCCCGGCCAGGTACTCCTCAACGAAGTCGAAGGCATCGGCGCTGGTGGCGGCGCGGGCCCGCGCGTAGCTGATCCGGCGGACCTGCCGCAGCCCGCCGCTGAGCAGTTCGTTGGCCCGGTCCTGGATGACCGACGTGATCTGCGATCCGGCCGGGCCGCCATCGGGCGGGTTGTACTTGAAGCCGCCGTCCTCCGGCGGGTTGTGTGACGGCGTGACGACGATCCCATCGGCCAGGCCGTGTGTTCCTGCCTCGTTGTGGGCCAGGATGGCGCGGGACACCGCGGGCGTCGGGGTGTAGCCATCCCTGCTGTCCACCCGGACCGGCACCCCGTTGGCGGCGAGCACTTCGAGCGCCGTGACGAAGGCCGGCTCGGAGAGCGCATGGGTGTCCCGGCCCATGTAGAGCGGACCCGTGATGCCGGCCTGCGCCCGGTACTCGCAGATCGCCTGCGTCGTCGCGGCGATGTGATCGTCGTTGAAGGCGAGCCGCAACGCCGAGCCGCGATGCCCCGACGTGCCGAATGCGACCCGCTGCTCCGGTACCGACGGATCGGGATGCTCGGCATAGTAGGCGGTGACCAGCCCGGCAACGTCAACAAGATCGGCCGGCCTGGCCGGCTGGCCTGCGCGCTCATGAACTCGCACCGGCAGCTCCTTCCGTGGCGGCTTCACGCCCCGATCGGTCCGTCAGCCTGCGACTCCCGGCTCCAGCTCCTAGTGTTCCCGCAAACCAGCCCGGCCGCCACGGGCTCGGCCAGGGCGCCGAACTGCTGAAAGTACAGTGACGCCAGGTATTCGTTGTGTTACTCTCCGTTTCTGGATTTCCCCGGCTCCTACGTCATGGATCACACAATGCCAACCAGGAATACCCATGCCATTCATGACCTAACGCTGCCCTCCCCCGATCTGACCGGGTACCGGGAGGCGGTCGCCGACCTGCTGGTCGAGATCGGCGGTCATGCGGGCCCGGATGACGTCGCCCAGGCGGAGCGGGTCGTTGCTGATCGGATCGCCGACCCGGAGTTCGCCACGGTCCTGTCCGCGACGCCGAACGGGATGGACGAGGCGGCTGAGCGGCTGCTGCGCGAGGTCCGGAACTACCAGCCGGGTACCCGCAACTCGGCCGGGGATCTTGCCGCGCACATCCGGATCCACCTGTTCGCCCAGATCGAGATCATGTGGTGGGGGCGCTCGCCCGGCTATCGCACGGACGCGGACCTGCTCAACTGCGCTGACCTCGTCGACCTCGAACCGCTCCGTGAACGCGGGCAGCTGCGTTTCCAGTACCGCCGTCAGGCGCAGGCATTCCTGGCCCGGGCGGTGCGAGCGGTGGAGCGGCGGGCCAGTCCGGACCGGGTCCCGCGCACCGCGGGGCTGCGCCACGCCCTCGCCCGGCCCGAGGTGGTGGCGCTGCTCAACCAGCTGTCAACGGAGTTCGCCGCCGCCGCGCCGCCGGGAACGCCGCAGCTGTGGGTCACCAGCCTCGCCCGCAGTGTCGAGCACCAGCACCGGCTGCGCGCCCTCGGGTACGCCGCGTCGCTGCCCAGCTCACACTGCGTGGGCTACGCCGTGGATGTCGAGATGACCTGGTTCCGCCAGTTCGGCGCGGATAGTGCGCTGAAGGCGCTCCTGCTGGGCTGCCAGCGGGTCGGCGACATCAACGTCATCGACGAGGGCCAGGCCTGGCACCTGTGCATCGGGCCGGCTGCGGCCGCCGTGCTGCGGGACTGGGCCTACGCGGGATCCGGCGGCTGATCCCCGGTGTGCGGCATCGCCCTCATCGTCGGCCCGGATCCGTGCCTGCCGACGTTCCGCCGGATGATCGAGTCCCTGGCCCCGCGCGGTGAGCTGGAAGAAGTCCTGTGCGAAGGCGGCCTGCTGGCCGGGGTACAGCGGCTGCGGATCGTCGACCGGGACCGGGCTGTTCAGCCCTGGGTGTCCGCCGATGGCCGGTGGGTGCTCTGCTACAACGGCGAGATCTTCAACTACCGCGAGCTGCGGGCCGAGCTGACGGGGCTCGGCCGGCGGCTGCGCACCGACAGCGATACCGAGGTCGTCCTGGAGGCATTCCTTCAGTGGGGCGAGGACGCGGTCAGCCACCTGCGTGGCGAGTTCGCGTTCGCGCTCGTGGAAAGGTTCACCGGACGGGTCTACCTGGCCCGTGACCCGCTCGGGGTGAAGCCGCTGTACTGGTCGCGGCGCGGCGGCCTGCACCTGGCGTCGGAGGTGAAGGCCCTGGTGCCGGTGGGGGCCCGGATCACCGAGGTGCCGCCAGGTCAGCACGGCTGGGCGGACGCTGTCACCGGGCCCAGCCTGACGCCGTACTTCGACCTGCTGCGGCTCGGCGACCAGGCGCCGATCGAGGATCCTGACCAGGCGGCCAAGCTGGTCCGGGCCGCGCTTGAGGACAGCATCCGGGTGCGGGTGGATACCGACCTGACCGTCGGGGTGATTTTCTCCGGCGGGGTGGACAGCTCGCTGGCGCTGCTGCACGTGCGCGAGATGCACCCCGACTGCGTGGCGTTCACCATCGGCGCGCCGGGCAGCGAGGACCTCACCTACGCGCGCAGGCTGACCGCCGAGCTGGGGGTGCCGCACGAGGTGATCGAACTGCGGCCGCGGGACATCCGGCTGCGCGATATCCGCGAGGCCATCCGCATCTCGGAGCTCACCGAGTACGGCGACATCATCAATGCGGTGGTGTCGGTGCCGCTCTTCCGCCGGATCCACGAGCTGGGGGTCAAGGTGGTGCTCTCCGGCGACGGCTCTGACGAGCTGTTCGGCGGCTACCCGATGTACTACCGTATCGGGCCTGCCGAGGCGCGCCGGCTGTTCCTGCACAAGATCCGCAACCTCTGCCGGACCGAGCTCCAGCGCCTCGACCGGGCCAGCATGGGCCATGGTGTGGAGCTCCGGGTGCCGTTCCTCGACAGCTCCCTCGTCGAGCTGGCGATGCGGCTGCCGCTTGACTTCAAGATGCGTGACGGGCAGGAGAAGTGGATCATCCGTGAGGCGTTCGCCGACCTGCTGCCTGACTATGTCCGGCGGCGGCCCAAGGACATGATGTCGTACTCCTCGGGCCTGCACGAGCGGGCCCGGCTGTTCAAGCCGCTCTACCCGCGGCTGCACCGCTCACTGGGCTACGACCTTCTCCAGCCGGTGCGCCGTGACTTCGACACCGTCCTGGAGCTATGCGATCACGACTTGGACCAGGCCGTCGCCGACAGCGAGGCCAGGCTGGATTACACCGTCTTCGAGCGGGCCAGGGACTTCGCCGGCGCGGCCCGCTGGAACCTGTTCCCCGGGAAAGGTGTTGCGACGGGCCGGCCGGCTAGCCGCGGGACGGGGTGACTTCGGCCATCTTCGACCAGTTGTCCCCGGGTATCTGCACGTTGATGATGTCCGGTGTCTCCGCGACCACGTCGGGCATCCAGGCCATGGCCGCCTTGAAGTGGTCGGAGTTCACATGCGCCGCGGCCGCGTCGTCTCCGAACGCCTCGACCAGCACGAACTGGTCCGGGTTGTCGACGCTCTTGGACCATTCGAAGAAGATGTTGCCCGGCTCGCCGCGGGTGGACTGGGTGAAGTCATCGACGAGCGTGAGCCACTCGCCGCTCCGCTCGGGCCTGATGGTCCACTTGACGACGATGAAGATCATGACTCCCCCTCGGCTTCGGGTGCGGGGCCAGGTGTGGACGCGATCCAGCGGGGCGGCCGGTTGGTCCACCATACAAAGATGCACGGCCGATACCCGTCTCAAGCTGCTCCAGCTTGAGCCCGAACTCACGTACTCCGGCGGTCCGCGCCGACCTTCGTTCGGGCTGGTGGTCTGTTTTTTCGGCGGCCAGCATGCCCGCGGCGCGCACACAGGCCGGCGGCCGTGATCGCTGGCAGACTGTCGGCCATTCATGTGGCGGGTGAAGGGGGGCCCATGACCGGGGAACCGACTGACCACGATCGGCAGCGCGCCGGGCGCGCCGCACTGAAAACGCCTCGCGCGGCCGCCTTCGCGGGCATCGTCTTTTCTGCGCTTCTCATCTCGTCGCTTGTGCTGCTCAGAGTCTCAACACCGGCCAATCCCGGCCACGCCGGCACCTGGTTGACCGACTCGGGGCGAAGAGCGGCCGTGTCGATCGCACTGAACCTCGTCCCGTTCGCCGGAATCGCCTTCCTGTGGTTCATCGGCGTGATCAGGGACCGGATCGGCGGGCGCGAGGATCGCTTCTTCGCGACGGTGTTTCTGGGCAGCGGTCTCTTGTTCGTCGGCATGCTCTTCGTGGCGGCGGCGGTTGCGGGCGGGCTCATCACGGTGTCGTCGTCCCGTTCGTCCGGCGCGCCGGGGGCGGACACCCTGGCCCTGGGTCGCAGCGCGACCTCGATCCTGCTGAACGTCTACGCCATGCGGATGGCGGCTGTCTTCACGCTCACGACTGTCACCATCGCGCGCCGCACCGAGATCGTGTCCAGATGGCTGGTCGCGGCGGGGGTCGCGACCGCCGTGGTGCTGTTGTTCGGCGTGGGCATCTCCGCCTGGGTGGAGCTGCTGTTTCCGTTGTGGGTCCTGGCCTTGAGCATCGACATCCTCACGGTCGGCCCGGGAGCCTCCCGCCGCGCCGCGGGGACCGCAGCGCGCTCCTGAGGACCTGGAGGAACGTGCGGGCGACGTCACGCCGCACCAGGCGCTTGCCGGGCCTGCCACGACGGGCCACACGCAGGCCGGACGTGGCACGCTCCGTGAGAAACAGATCTCCAGGGGCCTGCTCCCAGTCGGCCCGCGTGGTCGCCGTGCTGCCCATCACCAATCACCTTCCTCATTGAGTAAGACGCCTGGCTCCGGCCGGCGGTTCACGGGGGTATGCCCGCGGCCACGTTCGCGGCGTCGTCCTGCCTGCAGGGCTGGCGGTGGAACCTCGCCGTGCGAGCTCGGGACGATGCCTCCGGTGCGGATTGCCCTGCGGCTGCCTATCGGGCGCACCGTGGTGAAGTCGGCCATCCCGATGAGCAGGATGCGCCGCCGCCCGTAGCGACCCACCGCCAGCGGTACAGCGGGTTCGCGACGCCAGCGGACTGGCACTGCGCCGCCTCGGTCATCGGATCTCCAGCAGCGTCTTGCCGATCGTCGAGCGCGACTCGATCGCCGCATGCGCCTTAGCGGCGTCGACCAGGCCGAACCGCTGCCCTATCACCGGACGCAGCCGGCCGGCGGCCGCCTCGTCGAGGGCGGCGCGGGTCAGTTCCACGGCCTCGGCCGGGCCGACCGGAACACCGCGCAGCAGGGTCACATCCCGGGCGGCCGCCATGTCATCCGGGATCCCCGCGAAGGACCCGCTGGCCAGGCCATAGCTGAGCATGCGCCCGCCGGCGCGGAGCAGTTCAAAGGCCTCGGCGGCGATCGCCCCGCCGACGCCGTCGAAGACCACGTCGACGCCGCCGGCTGCGGCCCGCACGAGCGCCGCCCAGCCAGGCGCGTCGTAGTCGACGGCCAACTCAGCGCCGAGGTCTCGAGCCAGTTTCAGCTTATCTTCGCCTCGGGCGGCGGCGGCGACGCGCGCGCCGGCCCGCACACATAGCTGCGTGAGCACGGTGCCGACCCCGCCGCCGGCCGCCTCGACCAGCACCCATTCCCCCGCCCGCAGGGCGGCTGCGCGCACCAGCGCCCCCGCTGTGCGCCCGTCAGCGAGCAATGCGACCGCATCATCGATCGCCACGCTGGCGGGGATCTCGATCAGAGCGGATGTGGGGACCGCGACGCGCTCCGCGTAGCCCCCGGAGCTTCCCGTGCTGCTGACCACCCGTCGCCCCAGCCAGGCGGCGTCCACGCCCGGGCCGAGCGCGGCGATGGTGCCACCCACCCCGTTGCCGGGGATCATCGGCAAGCCGTCGGCCGGCACCGGGAACGGAGCTTGTCCGGCCCGCAACTGCGTCTCCACGAACGTTACGTTCGCAAAGTCAACCGCGATGACGACCTGACCTGTGCCGGGCACCGGGTCATCCGCCGTCGCCGGCATCAGCACCCCGGGCGGGCCGAACTCGCTGAGCACGATTACCTGCATGAGGGTCCCTTCTCTATCGGAGCACTTCGCTCCGCAGAGTGTAAGACGGAGCGATTTGCTCCGCAAGCGGCTACTCTCGACCCGTGACCGGTTTCCGGGGACGTCAGCAGGAGGCCGCCCGCAACGACCGCAAGGTCCTCGACGCGGCCCGCGAGGTGTTTGCGACGCAGGGCTGGGACGCCCCGGTTTCTGCCGTCGCCGAGCGGGCCGGTGTCGGCATGGGCAGCCTCTATCGGCGCTACGGCAGCAAGACCGAACTGCTGCAGAGGCTGTGCGTGCTCGCGATGGAACAGAACATCGCCGCCGCCGAGCAGAGCCTGGCGATGGATGAGCCGTGGGAGGCGCTGGGCAGCTACGTGCGCGCTTGCGTCGGTTTCAACGCCGGAGCCTTCGCCCCCCTCGCGGGAACCCTCGAGGTCACCGACGAGATGATCACCATCGCCAAACGCAGCACCCGGTTGCTCGCCCGCCTTGTCAAGCGCGCCCAGACCGCAGGTGCACTCCGCGGCGATGTCACCGCGACCGACATCACCTCTCTGATCGAGCAGTTCAGCCGCCCCAGCGCAAACCCCGACGCGCCGTTCGACCAGTTCGCCCAGACACGGACGCTGGCGATCACCCTCGACGGCCTCCGCTCAGAAGGCGCCCATCCCTTGCCCGGCCCCGCCCCGTCAGCACATGCCCAGGCGGCTCGGTGGCGCGCGGTGGCCGGTCGGGGTGCACCCAATCAGAGGTCTCGATAGGCGCGGGCCGGGGTGTCGAACGCCAGGCCATCAGCGTCGCCCATGGCTGCTGCTGGCGGCCGGTGAGCGGCACGGCCAGCGGAGTCCGGGCGAGGAGGCTGGTCAATGCCACGCATCCGAGGTAGACGATGACAACGGTGGCCGCGCAAAGCAGCGGCCACCACACCACGGAGTCCAGATTTGCCCAGCCGAGCCAGATCAGCGCGCTGATGAACAGCATCTGGGCCAGGTAGATGCCGTAGGAGTTGTCGGAGCCCGAGCGCACCGCGGCGCGCAGCCGCCGGGATCGCCCGGGCTTCACCAACGCCACGCCAACCAGGTACAAGCAGGCGATCGCGCCCGCGTTGAACGGGATGACGCTGGGCTGGAACGGGTCATTGCCCGATCCCAGCGCGGTCGTCATGCCGGTCTCGGCCAGGAAGTAGACGGCCTCCGCGCCGAGCGCCGCCAGTACGGTCAGCATGATCACCAGGCGCGCGTTCCGGCACAGCCAGTCATTCGCCGCGTCCAGGTGGAAGGCGGCGACGCTTCCGCCGGTCAGGTACAGGACGTAGGTCGTGGCCTCCCGCTGCGCCCAGACGTTGCGGAGCAGCGGCGGCATGACCTGCCAGTGCATCATGATGGTGAGCGTCACCTGGATCAGCGCGGCGGCAGCGATGATCACGCCGTGGTGGCCCCTCGCCCGGCGCAGCATCATCACGACGAGCGGGAACACCATGTAGAACTGCATTATCACAAGCAGGAAGTACAGCTGGTAATAGCCGGTGGGTATCAGGTAGACGAAATGCTCCAGCGCGGCGGCCGGGCTCGCGTAATGCGCTGTGGGCAGCCCATAGAGGAAATAGACGACAGTCCAGCACAGGTAAGGGATGCCGACCGAGACGAATCGGCGCCGGTAGAAGCGGCCCAGGCCAGCCCGGCCGATGTCCTGATAGGCATAGGTCAGCATGCATGCGGAGACAAAGAAGAATCCTTCGCGGGAAACGTGCAACAGCAGCAGCGCAGCACCTGAGCTGACGCTGGCCGCCGCGGGCGCGAAGAATAGGAGCACGTGCGTGCTGAGCACGCCCGCC
>WNFJ01288227.1_pt1 | contig 13600 bp, 15 predicted proteins | sample 5400461 | NCBI WGS metagenome assembly WNFJ01 (sample SAMN13153349, study PRJNA577476) | soil metagenome | isolation source: 115 cm saprolite on Douglas fir-dominated hillslope | place: USA:California | collected 2013-09-17 | reverse complement strand
CGTGCGCGGACGTCGTTGCGCATCGCGGCCACGCACAACGAGGCCTGCGCGCTCAAGCACATTAAGGTGCTTCGAGATCGTCGGTTGGCTCAGATCAAATGGCCTCATGAGCTCCGACACGTCCGCGTCTCCCGAGGCCAGGCGAGCGAGGATCGCGCGTCGCGTGGGATCCGCGAGCGCTCCGAAGGCCAAGCTAAGAGGGTCCTGTTCATTCATTGCCATACATCTATATTGCCAGACGGCAATATACAAGTCAAGTGTTTTCTAGCAGTTTTGCAGTGTTGTCAGCCCTTCTCCCTATTCCGGTCGGAATGAGGTTAGTGCTTTATCGGAGGCGCGCCCTCACGACAAAGATGGGTGGCGCTCGTGGCGTGCTTCGTCCCGGCCTATCGCGCCACCAGAGTCGATCCCGTCAGGGTGCTGCGCCAGGAATGATGCTGGGTGGCGCCCCGCGAGAGCATCGGTTTTTGTATGGCTGCATCCCAGGTCCAACCGGAGTTCTCGACCAGACTCAGGTTCCGGATAGTCACCACTGAAGCCTTCCAGTCATTTTCCAGCTAGACATCCTTCAGTTGGTTCTCATCCATCCCGAAATAGTGGCCCAGTTCATGGATGACCGTCAGGCGGATTTGTTCGCGGACCCCAGCCTCACTGGAGCAGATCGCTTCAATATTCTTCTGATAAAGCACGATGTAATCGGGACCTGTCGGTAGGGCAAATATGCTCTTCTTGGTAGTGGGCACGCCATGGAAGATACCCAGAAGCAGCCCCCGTTGCTGCCCCGACTGCGGTGATGCCTGGTTCGGCGGCATATCCTCTATCAGCACAGCAACGTTACGAATGCGACTGCGAAATTCTTGTGGGAGCGAGTCGAGCGCCTCCTCGACTACCTTGACGAAATGTTCACGCCTCATCCTTCATCCACTGCAATAAATAACGGCACGCTCACTCCGAATAGCCGCCGTCGTCTTTGCCGTCATCATCGTCATCGTCATCTTCTTTGCCGTTGCCTTCGTCTTCCTCTTCGTCTTCTTCCCCGTCTGGCTCTTGTCGAAGCAGGAGATCAGCAGCTACCGACCGATCAGAGGGGTCCGAGTCGGGGCATTCTGGGTGCATTTTGCTCATATCCAATGGTAGTCCCCGTAGCCCTTGGCCGGCGGGTGGCCCAGCCTTCCTCAAGCGAGGCAGCTTTGGTTTCCATTCCTTCCTCCGAGTGCTAGCGGGTGAGAGAGTTGTGGATCCTGGTTAAGTTGTAAGTCATGATTACTCGCAGCGGAGAGCCAGCATGGGATCAACGCGCATCGCCCGTCGCGCAGGCACATAGCAGGCCCACAGCGCAATGGCCCCCAGGAGCAGGGTGACACTCGCATAGGTAAGCGGGTCGGTCGCGCTGACCTCAACCAACATGTTGGCCATCACCCGCGTCAGCGCTACGGCGGCGAGCAGCCCGACGACGATTCCGCCCACTACCATTACCGTTCCCTGTCGCAACACCAGACTTAGAATGTTCTTCTGGCTGGCGCCCAGCGCAATGCGAATGCCAATCTCGCGCGTGCGCTGGCTGGCGGCGTAGGAAACAACGCCATAGACGCCCACCACCGCCAGCATCAGTCCCAACAATCCCATGGCGCCGGCAAAAAAGGCTCCCACGCGAAAGATGAAGAAGCCGTTGGTGCCGGAGAGAGAATGGCGCATGGTCTGGAGATTCAGGATGGGCAGGCCGGCATCGAGCTTGTGGACTTCCTGCTCCACCGGCCCCATGAGCGATTCCGGCGAGATACCCAAAGACCGGATCTGAAGCGTGCGAATCTGTCCGTCAGTCTGCTTTCCGGGAATATAGAAAAAAGACTCATGGCTCAACCCCAGAAAGAGATATCTTCCGTCACGTACCACTCCCACCACCTCAAGAAAAGGTCCGTCGGGTCCCTTGGTGCTGAAGCGTTTGCCAATCGGGTCTTGCCCTGGCCATAGCCGGCTGGCCATGGCTTCATTGACAATTGCCACGGCGGGCGCCTTCTTATCGTCAAAGTCGGTGAAGTCTCGGCCGCTCAAAAGCGGAACCCGCATGGTTTGCAAGTAGTCCGGATCGATGTTGCTTCCCAGGACTTGAGGGGGTTGTTCTCCAGGTGCCAGAGGATGGCCTTCAACATGGACCGGGCCTCCTTCACAGGGAGGGTAGTTTCCCATGGGCACGTAGCAAGTCAGGGTGGCGGACTGCACTCCGGGGAGGGCACGGACTCTCTCCTTCAGCTCACGATAGAACAGATCGCTATGGGATTGTTCATACCCAACTTCTGTGGTGTTAATCATGAGATTCAGCACATTGTCCGGATCGAAGCCAAGATACGTCCGCTGCGCCCGTTCCAGGCTCCTTACAAAGAGGCCCGACGCGATCAGGAGCACCAGCGAGCCCGCTACCTCGGCCACCACCAGTGTCCGCCGCACCCGATTACCGCCCGCGCCACAGGAATCGCCGCGCTCGCCTTCACGAAGCCCGGCGCTGGTGTTGCGGGAGGCGCGCAGAGCCGGCCACAAGCCAATCAGAACTCCGCTCAGCACGATTGCGGTTAAGGAATAGGTGAAGACGCTCCAATCCACGCCCGAGTTGATAGCCAACGTCATGGGAATGCTATTGTCCGGCCGCATGAGGGAAGAGGAAATGAGAGCCTGCTGAGTCCACTGTCCAAGAATCATGCCCGCCGTTCCCCCAAGAATCGAGAGAAGAAGGCTTTCCGTGAGCAGCTGGCGTATGAGTCGCCCGCGACCGGCGCCCAGGGCCGCTCGGATCGCCATCTCACGCTGGCGGATGGTCACACGTATCAACTGGAGATTGGCTACGTTCATGCACGCGAGTAGCAGGACCAGCGCCGCTAAAAAAAGAAACAAGCCGGCGATCACGGGAATTACGGCGTCTACGTTCGGATTTGGCCGAGCCAGTCTCTCCGGAACCACGCGAATCGTTAATCCGTTGTCGCTTGCAGGATATTGCCGGGCCAGGCGGTCAGCGATTACATTAACCGAACTCTGTGCCTGCGCCAGACTGACACCCGGCTTCAGCCGTCCCATCATGACGAAGTGCCGTTGGCTGCGATCATTCCAGAAGTCGAGCTGCGGCTTCTGGCCATTGCCGACCGCGGTCACCAACCCGCTCCCGAATTGCTGCGGCGTGGTCATGCTCAGCGGCGCATAACCATCCATCTCAGCCGGATAAAGTGTACCGTGGAATTCTTTGGCGACTACGCCCACCACCGTGGCTGGTTTGTCACCGACCAGCACTTGCTTGCCGACGATTCCTGGGTCACCTCCAAAAGTCTTCTGCCAGAAGGAGTATCCCAGGACGACAATCTGATCGGACCCCGGTGTTTCTCCTTCTCCCGGCACAAACAGGCGTCCGGCAGCAGGCTGGACGCCTAGGCCCGAAAAAAATGGGGACAGAGTTTCGAAAAGGTCCACGACGTTGTCTGGTCGGACGACCGCAAGCCGAACCCCAAGACCGGGAAGCTCCCGCTGGTCGGCAACACCGTTGACGTGAACACCGCGACCTATACCAACACCATTGGCGCGACGACTCTATCTGGGGTCTGGACCGATCCGGAGTTCGATCCGCTGCAGCGAGCGTTCTACTACGCGCGCGTGCTGGAGATTCCCACGCCGCGCTGGAGCACCTACGACGCGGTGCGCCTCGGCATCCCGCTCCCGCCGGGGCTGGCGCCCTCGATCCAGGAACGCGCCTATACCTCCTCGGTCTGGTACACGCCCACCGAGCAAAATCTGGCGAAGGGGCGCCAGGACGCCGTCACAGTGGCGGGCTTGCAGGCGCTGGGAATCCCGCCCCTGACCGACGCAGAGCTACGCACCCTGATCGTGGGCACGAGCACGCGCATCCGCAATCTGCTGACAGGAGACGAGGGGACCGCATTCTACAGCCAAGACGGCAAACGCACGCTGACGACGGAGGCGACGTTCGTCGCTCTTCATGGCGGGAACCCTTTGGCTACCAATCCCTACGAGATCCGCGATGGCCGGCTGCATTCCTCGTTCGACGATGGTTCGCGGTTCACGTCGCAGGTCTTCAAGGTGGGCAATCGCTACCTGGCGGCGAAGAGTGACGAGGCCGGCTACGTGAACTATGAGATCTTCTCCTCCTGAGCCGAACCGTGTGTTGTAACTTAGGGCGGCGCTAGGCTGGTCACCGCCCTTAGAACTGAGAAAGCGAGGGGACACATGTGTGAGCTTTGTATTCGCCTCATCCTGGCGAATCACACCGACGCTGCGACTGGCAGCTTCACGGGGCTGGACCTGAGCCTCGCGGGAACGAAAAACAAGAAGGAAACGACACCCGATCTGGCTGGCTTGTCCGAACCGGAATCCTCGAATTTCGAGCCGGCAGAGCCGCCACCAGGACAACGAGTGACAGGTCGGTAGCCGTCGATCTCACGCTGCGCTGGATCGCGTATGACCAGAAGCGATTTGGATCAAGATGGCGGACTACGTGCCGATGACGGTCATTGATCGCGCCTACACGTCGCCGGTCGGGTACACGCCAGGGCACTAGGCACCGAGTTGGGGAGAGGTTCAGGAAAAAGCGTGGTACTCGACGGGAGAGAAACGAAGGGCTGTCGCAATACCTGAGGTTTCTCGCGGCGTGTTTCGTTATGCAGCGCCAGGCGGCCGCTGTTTGGGCGCAAGACATGATCAGCTTGTTTTCCATTATCGCTATGGGATTCTTCCTTTTCCGGATGGATGCGCTCAAGATTCAATGAATACGAAGCCTTGGTTTTTTCTGGATCAAAACCAAAAACGGCCAAAAACTCTTTCGACCAGACAACTTCTCCGGTGCTGACATTCAAATGCCAGCTTCCGGTGTGGCTCAGTCTCTGCGCCTCAGCCAAATTAGCTTCGCTGCGCTCAAGCACCCCACAGATGAGGCGATTGACATCCACTTGGGGCCGCTCGTAAGCTCGCTCTACCGTAAATCGCAGTCGAACGCCTACGCGATTGGTCTCTATCCCAACCCGCTGGCTGGTATCGAAGCCGCACTCAAGAAATCTGTTGTACCGACGCAGATCGTATGGGGAACTGCCGACAGCATCTTCTCGCAAGTGAGCCCCTACTATGTGGATCATGTGTTCCGCAACTCCCTAGGAGTGCGGCGCGTGGAAGGAGCGAAGCTGTTCTTCCCTGAGGAAATGCCGGAGTTGATCGCAGCAGAGGCATTGCAGTTGTGGGATTTATGAGATGGCGCGATTTCTTGCCAAGGTCGGGCAAGTATGAACTGTCCCTGTCGCGATCAAGTTGCCAATGCGTATCTCTTGCGAGATCGACAACCCCCAATGGCGAAAGCACTTCAGTGAATGCTTGGCGTGCCCAACGAAACTGCGCGAGGAAAGAGTCCGCTCAGAACAGTCAAGGTGAGGCTCGTGTGCGCGCTGCAATTCGCTGGTTACTTCAGAGGAAAGTACGAGGGTCTGGTTTTAGGAGATTTCAGAAAGAGAATGAGATACTTGTGTAAGGTCGGTCGCCATGATTGTGGGATCCAAGAACGAAAACAAACCGGTACCCGAGATTGTCGCTCATTCTCTGCTGAAATCTTTGACACTTACGATTAAGGATACGTACTGTCAAGGAAACTGCAAGCAGCAGAGTCCGGAGGAGTGCACAACCACCACGCAATTAGTCTTTCCGTACCGTGGGGTTTATGTTCGGCATGTAGGCCACGAACAGGTCGTAGCCGAAGCAAACCAGGTGTTGTTTTTTAACGCGCATGAGGGCTACCGCATCAGCCACCCCGTCGTCGGTGGCGATGCCTGCCTTACCCTCGTCATCGGTGCGGCACAGCTGCGTAAACTTTCACCAAAGAATTTGTTGAACGACGGCTCAGCATTGACATTTCGGCGACAGCGTTTGCGGATCGATGCGCGCACTCAGGCGCTTGTAGCATTGCTGCGACACAGCGTCCGAGAAAATATAGCTGAGCCCTTGGAGGCAGAAAGTCTCGCATTGACGTTAGTCCAGCGGGCACTTGGGCCGCGCACTACACACCAAGCTGGAGCTAGTGCAGGACGCCAACAACTGGTCGATCGAGCCAAGCTCGTCCTTGCAAGTGATTTGGCGCGACGGTGGACGTTGGCTGAAGTCGCTGCCGAAGTACGTGTCTCGCCCGTTTATCTCACTCAAGTATTCCAACAAGTGGAAGGTCTTCCGTTATATCGATACCAATTACGCCTACGACTCGCTCGGGCTTTGGATCTCCTTGCACACTACGACGACCTAACGGCGCTAAGCCTCGACCTCGGCTTTTCCAGTCACAGCCACTTCAGTGCCGCATTCCGCCAAGCGTACGGTTACTCACCTTCGGAATTCAGACAGTCGGCTCTGCGTCGCTAGACTTTTCCCTACCCACAAACCGCTAAACATCTTGATAGCGAGCCCGTGCTCCTGAATGGCCTACTGGTCGAATACGAACTTACTCGTGGGAGTTGACCAGTGACGGCGAATCTAAAAGTGACTGTGTTTGGTGCCTACGGGCACACTGGAAAGTTCGTAGTACGTGAGTTACTCAAGCGAGGCTTGACCCCAATCCCCTCGGGCCGCGACCCCGCAAAGCTGAAAGATCTGAGCCGTGCGCACCCCGAATTAGAAGTGCGCGTAGCGACCGTGGAGAGCCCAGTGATGCTCAAGGCTGCGATGGCGGGCAGCAGCGCAATCATAAATTGCGCGGGTCCGTTTCTCGATACAGCAGTACCGATCATCGAAGCCGCGATCTCTTCCGGTATTCACTATTTGGATGTGGCTGCAGAACAGGCGGCGGTGTTGGGAGTCTTCGAACGCTTTGAGCAAGATGCAAGGCTCGCCAAGATTGTGATTGCTCCCGCTATGGCGTTCTACGGAGCGCTTGGCGATCTTTTAGCGACCGCAGCGATGAGTGAGTGGGAAGGCGCAGACGAACTCTGCATCGGAATCGCACTCGATAGCTGGAAGCCCACGCGAGGGACTCGATTAACCGGCGAGCGCAACCACGGCCGCCGTTTCATTCTTTCGAATAACAAACTGGAGCGGACTGATCCGCCGGCGGGGCGCACGTGGAATTTCCTGTCTCCTTTCGGGCAACAAGCTGTGGTACCGCTGTCTCTCTCGGAAACCATCACGATCTCGCGGCACCTCCGCACACCGGAGATACGTGTCTTCATGAATGCCGCGCCACTTGCGGACCTTCGGAATCCCGATACGCCTATGCCCACGGCTACAGATGAGAGTGGGCGTTCGTCCCAGATCTTCCAGATAGACGTCATCGCCCGGAAAGAAAGCAAAGAGAGCCGGGTAGTGGCTCGGGGACGAGACATCTACGCGACGACGGCGCCGATTGTGGTGGAAGCGACGGACCGAATTCTGAGCGGTTTAGCCCGCGCGACGGGTGTGGTTGCGGCCGGCGAGGCCTTCGACGCGCGAGACTTTCTCGATTCGCTCACTCCAGCGCACCTCGACTTGCATTTTCTCTCGCCGTCAGGCTCGGTCTTGGAAAATCGCTAAAGATCTTGATAGCAGCTTCCGCTTCATGAGTGGCCTACTGGTCACACCCGGATTTCGGGAGTGGAGAAGAGTCATGGTTACGAAAACATGCGCGGCTTGCGATTGCAAGTTGGATGACAACGCTATCAAGGTCAGGATCGGCGGTAAGACAGTAGAGGTGTGCTGCGACGAGTGCTCAACCAAGCTCAAGGAAGCACATCATTCCGCGAGCGCGGGAAGGAGGGGCTGAGTCATGGTAGGAACGGGAAAGCCAACCCGGCGTAGCGTCCAAACCGCATCGGGTCGCATTAGCTATGTGGAACAGGGAACAGGGCCCGTAGCTCTGTTTGTACATGGCGTGTTGCTCAACGGACATCTGTGGCGTCATCAGCTGGACTCTTTGTCCGACATCCGCCGCTGCATAGCTTTGGACCTGCTTGCCCATGGTGAGACCGAGATCGCTCCTGAGCAGGACGTATCCGTGACGGCCAACGCGGAGATGCTCAAACAATTTCTCGATGCCTTAAAGATCGATCAGGTGGATCTCGTAGGCAATGACAGCGGGCGCGGTATCGCGCAAATCTTCGCCGCTTTGAATCCAGAGCGCGTGCGCACTCTCACTTTGACTGATTGCGACACTCACGACAATTGGCCGCCCGAAGGCATTCAAACCATTCTTGGCAATGGCTGCCAACGGTGGCTTGCGTAGCACGCTTGCGGCAATGTTATCGGATAAGAGTATCTATCGCTCGCCGCAGGCGCTAGGACCAGCCTATGAGCACCCGGAAAAGTTGAGTGACGACAGCATCGAAGCTTATCTTCGACCGCTGATCAAAACAGAACAACGTCTTTGTGACTTCCAACGTTTCCTTGCGGCCTTCGACAACAAACACACGCTGGCCATCGAAGCACGACTGAAGACGCTGAAAGTCCCAACGCTCATTGTCTGGGGAACGGACGACGTTTACTTCGACGTGAAATGGTCGTGTTGGCTTGCTGAAACAATCCCCGGCACTAAGCGTCGTGTGGAGTTCCCAGGCGCAAGGATCTTCTTGCCCGAAGAACGCTGGGCGGAATTCAATCAAGAATTGCGTGCTCACTGGGCGTAGAGACGGCGTTGTCGCGTTCAGAAGCGAGATGCTGATCGCGCCACGAAGTGCTCATGAGAGAGAGGACAGGTGCCGATGAAAGCGGTACCTCCACAAAGGCATGTGGCATTTTCACAAACGCCCAAGCTGAGGACGATTGTCCTTGCAAGCAGGATCGCTAAGGATTTTGACAACGAGGCAACAGGTTTCCCGCGCACAGTTATGTCAGGAGAAGAGACGATGGGTGATCAAAAGAGTAAAGCCGAACAGTTTCGGGCACTGCATATCCCTGGAAAGCCGTTCGTGCTCTTCAATATCTGGGATGCGGGAAGCGCCAAGGCTGTTACAGCCGGAGGTGCCAAAGCAGTCGCCACGGGAAGTTGGGCGGTTGCGAATGCAAACGGGTTCTTGGATGGCGAACACATCTCGCTGGGATTCGTGATCGATAATCTCCGAAGGATTGTCGATGGCACCTGTCTACCGGTGTCTATCGATTTGGAAAGCGGATACGGCGATACGCCGCAACTGGTCGGTGAGACTATTGGTAAAGCGATTGATGCAGGAGCAATCGGCTGCAATCTGGAAGATAGCTTTCCCGCAAATAGTAAGTTGCGAGAGACTGCGGATCAGTGCGGCCGCATTCGCTTCGCTCGGCAGATAGCCGATGCAGCCAATTTTCACTTTTTCATTAATGTTCGGACAGATGTTTTTCTCCAGGCCTCGGCCGAGTGTCATAACGAGTCCATGGTGGTTCAGGCGATCGAGCGTGCGCACGCGTACGCGGACGCCGGCGCCGATGGACTCTTCGCGCCTGGCTTAGCAAACATTGGTTTAATTGCACGCCTCGCTAAAGAGTCTGCACTGCCGCTCAACATCATGGTTGACGATGCTACGCCACCTATTTGCGTCCTCGCAGATCATGGCGTCGCAAGGGTAAGCCACGGTCCTCGCCCATACGTTATGACGATGAAAACACTTGAAGAAGCAGCGCGCGCATCCGGCGTGTGAAGCACAGATGCATGCGTGACGTTTTGCATTTGCGAATCAATCGGCTCGACACTCCCGTCGGCGAAATGCTGATAGTGACGGATCGCGAAGAAACTCTTCGCGCCGTGGATTGGACAGATTACGAGAATCGAATGCATCACCTTTTGCGGCTTCACTATGGAGAAAACGGCTTTACGTTCGAATCGGCTCGCAATCCGAGTGCTGTGACATTCGCGCTCAGCAGGTACTTTGCGGGGGAGTTAACAGCGATCGACACTCTACCCGTGCAAACAGGTGGCACGCCATTTCAGCGCGAGGTGTGGCGCGCGTTGCGGACAATTCCATGCGGTACAACTATTTCTTACGGCCAACTTGCCGAACACATTAGTCGACCTAAGGCTGTCAGAGCGGTCGGCCTGGCGAATGGCGCAAACCCGATCGGAGTGGTTGTTCCTTGTCATCGTATCATTGGAGCCAATGGTTCGCTTACCGGTTATGGGGGCGGTATTGAGCGTAAGTCTTGGCTCCTAAAGCATGAAGCGAGCGTCAAGCAACGGCAGATGGTCGTTCACCGACCGCACATTGTTCTTTAAGTGGGCTGCATTTCCTGCACGACGGCCTCCCATTTGAGGTGTTCGTAGCCAGGATAGGTAACCTGGCCTCGCGAGACCGACCCGGTGCGAATGGGCCATCCAGTTTCACACGAAACCACTCGCCAAATTCCCGGTAATCCGTCAGCGCCCGCCAGACCCGCGAAACCGGCGCCCTCAGCTCAATTTGTTTCTCGATACGGTCATTCGCCATGTGCTTCAATTCACCACCCCTGTCATACGTCCGTGAGCTTTTTGTTCAGGCCGAGCCGAAGGTTGATGCCGAACTGCAGGTACGCTTTCAGACAGGCGAGGGTGTATGTCCATCCTGCGGTCTGCCCCATGGCTCGCTTTACGCCTTCGTGGTCCATCGGAAACTTAGCCTCGTTGATGATGACGGCCGTGGTGTTGGAATCGTCTGCCCTCAATTGAATGGTTGTCCGACTCATCGCGCCGCACGGAGCCCACTCGTACACGATTCTCTGATTCTCTTCGACCTCAAGCACGTCAATTAGGACCTTGGCTCCGACATCCGCGAACTCCCACTCGACTTTAGTTCCGGCCTCCATGGGGCCGCTGGCGCCGGAGATAAAGTATTGGGACATCTTTGCCGGATCGACGAAGGCGGCAAAGACTTCATTGATGGGTTTCAGAATTCGGTCCCGTACGTTCACATCTACCTCCATTTTCAAATCGCCCATAAGCAACCTCCTAGTTGCATATTAGCGTGGCCCGTCACAAAAAGCAACCCTGCGGTTGCACTTTCTGGATGCGGATGACACAGGTGGCCGGGAAGCGCTGCTCTTCCCCAAGATTTTACACAGCCAATTTGCGGTTCCTGCCGTGTGAACGGGCCATACGGAACTTATTCCGGTTCAGAAGTCGGCTTGGGAGAAGTGTGGCGCTGCTGAATGCCGCTCGCGCCCGATCTCCCCGAAGCCCGTTTCTGGACCGCGACAGAAAACCTGATTCTCTCCCGGTCGCTTCCGCATTGAGGACGCTACGTGCAGAGTCGTCGATTATTCCTATGCATGGATTCGCCGCTTCGTGCCGGGTGCAGCGGCTGATGAAACAGTTGCGCGTATGTTTGTGCGGAATAGGGATTCTTGATTCATAATGAAGCGGCCACCCAATGCCACCGTCTGTACAAAGCCGCGTGTTCATTTCCCATGCCCACAGGGACGGATCACAACTGGCTGAGCGTCTCCAGAGGGACCTTACTGCCGGCAGAAGTGCCGGCGACTCTTGTAACCTTCAGAACCTTATCCCTCTCCAGGTCTTGAAGAGCTTCCGCACCCGCCAGGAGAGCCCAAATTTTGCCACCACCACCTTGAAAGGCAACTTGTATCTTCATTCTTGGGTACCTCAATTGATGACCTTGCCGTCATTCGCTTGCAAAAATCATAGTGCGCAGCAGAGTTGGAAAAGGAATTTTGACTGCGATCCGATGAGTGACGCCACAGCTGTGGTACATGGAGCAGCGCGTTGAATCGACCCCGTCGGACAACGTCGTAGTTTGAAGGATGGGACTATGCCACGAGGCGGGGGCGATTGCAAATAAAAGATTTCTTAATTTACTGGAGAAAATCCGGATGTGTCGGAAGCGTATTCAGCCGCAATCTTCTGAATGCGAGCGGTGATTACCTGCTCTGAAGCCAGCTTGTCCAGCGACGAGGCATCAACGCGGACTGGTTTTTTACGTCTTGCTTTTCGAATGGATTACCGGGGCTTCTTCATGTCATCCGGAACAGGTCGCCCGCCGGTCGGCGCCTCGGTTTTAGCGATCATTTGCCGGGGTATTGCCACCGGGCGGCCATCCATGCCAAGGTAGGCAACCGGTTTCATCCCGACCTTCGGGTCGGTCGGTGCATAGATTACCCGTATCGCTGCAACCTGGTCTTCCACGAACGACGCCCCAGGCGAGTGGAGGATTCCCACCTGCACCGATTCAATGCGGGCTCCCTTGCGTTCCGGAGCTTTGAATTCGGCCACCGCGATTTTCTGCAAGCGTCCAGCCTCTTCCAGTACTTTGGGCTCGATTAGGGGCCACGAAAGTTCGAGAGCGGCAATTTTCCCATCGCCATCAAGGTCCAGGGCCAGACGCGAGTTCAAGACCGGCACGCCGCCAACGACACGCCTCACGATCAGACTCCGGCGGTCCTTTCTTGGCGGGTTGACTTCGACCTGTCGCGTGGCCGGATTCATCATGCCTTCGGTGACATATTGCTGGAGGATTTTCGTGTCGGCGATCTCATTCCTGTTGATGCCGAGACCGGCCAAGATAGCCCTGCCGCGTTCCATCAACTGCTGATCCGTGCCGCGAAATGCGCTCTTGCCAGACAGCCCCGCCTTGCCGGTTTGCACAAAATAGGCATTTCCAGCGGGGCGGTAGCTGATCGTGGTGGTGCCGTCGGTGATTGCCTGAAAGCCGTGCTCGGATACGGCAACCAGCTTTTTCCCCCATTTGATGCGGAAAACCTTTGTGCCAATATTTTTAAGGCGTGCCGCATCCTTGGCGGGCAGCATTTTCGCCTTGGGCAAGTCTTCAACCTTCTTGGGCGAGACGACCTCGCGTTGCGCCATGCCGGGCATTTTCTCTCCAGGCTGTTCATCTGCCGCAAAACCTGCGCCTGTTGCGGCAAGCAGCACACAGGCCAAAACCAAATTAAGTGTGTTCATGGGGTACTCACTTTCATCGAGCGTAAGTTAAAGGACTTTGCCGATTGCTAATTGCAGACCCACCGCCATGCATACCAATTGCCGCTGGGGTTGCCCCAGCCCGAGAAGACAAACTCATTGTCGCGGCGGTTGCTTGCGGCATCAGCGGTTGCATCGTTGGCGACAACGACAGCGCAAACCTGGCTCTCCACGTCGATGAGGCCCGTATCCATCCAAGCCCAGGCGACCGATTCGGCCGGCACCGTCGAGATCACGAAGCCAAGGAATGTCGTCTGGTAGCCGGTTGTGCGCATCGCAAACTGCTCACTGCGCGAAGCGCTGTCCAGCGTGTCATGCGAGGCAGTGCCGGAATGGCCGGTCGCAATATGGAGTCCCTCGAAGGGCGGGAACCAGTCCTGGCCTATGGAGATGAGATCCATGGGGCAGCTTGCGTCGATAAAGGCAAACTGCAATCTCCCGCCTGCATTTCCCCACCGCGAAGAAGCACCAATATCGGTGAACATCCCCGTTCCGTGGCTGCATGTCACCAAATAATCCGGATCGGTTGCGGTGGGCGGGTTTTCGCAAGAACCATGGCCCGCGAAGAGGTAAATGTTCGGCAGGTCACTCCCGCCGCTGGGATCCATGTCCTTGCCGGGGCCGTCCGTGAAATCGGTGTTCCACACATCGTCGTTCTCCCACCGCGTAACCAGAGGGAATCCCGCCTGGGTATACCAATCCCGAAAGCGTTTCGCGTCCTCGAGACGG
>WNFJ01172342.1_pt3 | contig 13601 bp, 10 predicted proteins | sample 5400461 | NCBI WGS metagenome assembly WNFJ01 (sample SAMN13153349, study PRJNA577476) | soil metagenome | isolation source: 115 cm saprolite on Douglas fir-dominated hillslope | place: USA:California | collected 2013-09-17 | reverse complement strand
CCGGCGATAAACAATAGAAACCACGACATGGAAGCTCCCGCCGAAAAACGGGGCCGTCCCCGATGTGGCCAGCGGCGCGCAAGGTCGTCCATGCGGCACGTAATAAGACTGTAATTATAACGATAATGCGAATGTGCCGCTTGCACCCCCATGCCGATTTCAGCGTCTTTTACACCGTCTTTTCACGTCAGAACATAAGAAATACGAAAAGCTGAAATAACCCGCAGCGGCCTTGCTGTCATCGGCTTTATGCGCGGTTTTAATCGGTTGGAGCAGTCAACGGATCGTTGAACCACAACGGCAAATAAAAGCGTCCTTTCACGAAAACCTGGTCTAATCTAAATCAGTACGCAGCGGTCGATGTATGAAACACCGTCGCAACGGGCACAACACAACGCTTGATCGGCGTCTGAACGTGGCTTGGCGCGTCGTTGAATTCAGCCCATTTGAAACTTCTCTCAAGGAGTATTCATGGAGTTCGATGCCGTTTTGCTATCCCGCTTCCAGTTCGCCTGGGTGATTGCGTTTCACATCCTGTTGCCGGCCTTCACGGTCGGTTTATCGTGTTTTATCGCGACGCTTGAATTGCTCTGGTGGATAACCGCGCGGGATGTGTACAGACGGCTTTCTGCGTTCTGGCTGAAGATATTCGCGGTTTCATTCGGCATGGGCGTGGCATCGGGAATTGTGATGCCGTTCCAGTTCGGCACCAACTGGAGCCGTTTCACCGATGCCACCGCCAGCGTGATCGGCCCGCTGATGGGTTACGAGGTCCTGACCGCATTCTTTCTCGAAGCCGCGTTTCTCGGCGTCCTGCTGTTCGGCCGCAAACTCGTGCCGCAATGGGCACACGTGCTGGCGGCCGTTTTTGTCGCGTCGGGAACGGTGATTTCGTCGTTCTGGATTCTGGCGGTGAATAGCTGGATGCAGACGCCGGCCGGTTACCGGATTCTCCCGGACGGCCGCTTCGAAGTGACGAGTTTCTTCGACGCCATCTTCACGCCCTCCTTCCCCTATCGTCTCGGTCACACGGTCAGCGCCTTTCTTGTGACAGCCGCGTTCGTGATTCTCGGCGTGGGCGCGCTCTATTTGCGGCAGCGGCGCGCGCTCGAGGAAAGCCGGGTGATGACCAAGATGGCCCTGATCTTTCTCGTGATCATGGTGCCGGTGCAGATGGTCATCGGCGATATGCACGGGCTCAACACGCTCGAACATCAGCCCGCCAAGCTCGCCGCGATGGAGGGCTTGTGGGACACGGGCTCGCGCGTGCCCGCCAACATTTTCGCCATTCAATTTCGAAATTTCGATTCCCGTACTCGGCAGCATCTATCTCACGCACGATCCGAACGGCACCGTGCGGGGCCTGAAAGACTTTCCGCGTGAAGACCGGCCGAACGTCGCAGTCGTGTTCTTCGCGTTCCGGATCATGGTCGGCATCGCGTTGCTGATGTTTGCGCTGGTGCTCTCCGGCATCGTGCTGTTCGCGCGCGGCAAGCTTGAAACAAGCCCGCGCTGGCTGCGTTGCGCCACGTTCGGCATGCCGCTCGGGTTTATCGCCGTGCTCGCGGGATGGACGACCACTGAAAGCGGCCGCCAGCCCTGGACCGTGTATGGACTGATGCGCACCAGCGATTCGGTCACACCGTCTTTGACTGCCGGCGATGTCGGGCTCTCGTGGCTGCTCTACGTGCTGGCGTACATCGTCATCTTCGGTTCGGGATTTATCTTGCTGCGACGGCTCGTGCGGATTGGCCCCGCCGATGAACATGTCGATACCGACAGCGACCTGCTGCAACCGGAAACACGTGCGGCGAGGCCGTTGTCGGCGGCATCGGCTAGTGCATCGGGCGCCGCCAAGGCGGCCGGTCCGGACGACGTCGTTCCCCCTTCCAGGAGATCATGATGCTCGACCTCGTGCCGATGTGGGCCGCCATCCTGGCGCTCGCGGTATTCATGTACGTGCTGCTCGATGGCTTCGATCTCGGCGTGGGCATCGTGTTCCTGCTGCGCCGCGACCCCGTCGAACGCCAGTTGATGATCAACTCGGTCGCGCCCGTCTGGGACTTCAACGAAACCTGGCTGATCCTTGGCGGCGGCGGTTTGCTCGCGGTCTTCCCGCTTGCGTTCGCGATCATCGTGCCGGCTGTTTATTTTCCGATCCTGCTGATGCTGCTGGGTTTGATCTTCCGTGGCGTGGCGTTCGAATTCCGCGAGGTCGTCGGTGCGCGCAAGTGGATATGGGACGGCGCGTTCGGATATGGATCGCTGATCGCGACGTTCTCCCAAGGCATTGTTCTCGGCATGTTCATGCAGGGCTTTCCAATTCACGGACGTGTGTTTGCCGGCACCAGTTGGGACTGGTTTGCACCGTTTCCGTTGCTGACGGGTGTCGGACTGATCTTTGGCTATGCGCTGCAAGGCACGACGTGGCTCGTGCTCAAAACGGAAGGCGAGCTGCAGGAATGGGCTCGCGGCATGGCGAAGAAAGTGCTGTTCGGCGTGGTCGCGTTTATCTTGCTGATCAGTATCTGGACGCCGCTGAAGGACGCGCGTATCTCGGCGCGCTGGTTCAGCTTTCCGAATAGCTTTGTGTTCGCGCCGGTGCCGGTGCTGACTGTGCTGCTGGTCTGGACGTTGTGGACGGCGCTCGAAAAACGCAAGGAAGTCGTCCCGTTCATGTGCTCGATCGGGCTGTTTTTTCTGGCTTTCACGGGGCTTGTAATCAGCCTTTGGCCTTTTATCGCGCCGCCTTCGGTGACGTTGTGGGATGCGTCCACCACGCCGCTTTCGCAGCAGTTCTTGCTGATCGGGACGATGTTCCTGTTGCCCGTGATCGTGCTTTATGTGGTGTGGTCGTACTGGGTGTTTCGCGGCAAAGTGCGCGGTGATATGGGATATCACGCGTAAGGCCGCTCGCGCCGGTGAACGGGTTGGAGTTCTGCCAGCAACTATTGGCAGAACCCAGCCTATACACCAGCATGGCGAACGAAAAGCCCGTCACAAAGTCTGTGCTGCGGCCTTCTCCAAAATCCTGCCCCACTTGTGTGCCTCGCGCCGGTCCTGCATCGGCAGGTTCCACCGCGACTGCGTCGTGTCCTTCACATCAAGCGCCACTTGCCACGACCCCGCCGCGCCCGGCTCAATCCGCGCGCCGCGCAGATCGGCAAAGATATACATGCCGACCTGCCCGCCTACGCGCACTTCACACAAACGCTTGGCTGCCGCCAGCCGCACGCCGCCCCAATCGCGCTTGAGTTCGTGCGTCCAGTCGCCATCGTGAACGTTCGGGGCAACCTCCTTCCACCGCAACCAGAAATACACCGCAATACTCACCACCACGAGCGCCGCGATCACCGCCGCGCCAATCGCAACCCCAATACCAAGCGCCGCCGATATCGCGTGAAACGACCAGAACGCGCCGTAGATCACGGCAACCAGAACAACGAGCGCAACGATAATCGGCATCGATCGAAAACCTTACTGGACTGGGCTACGTTATTGGGTCTTATGCTTCGCGTTCCAGTCTTTCAACGCCTGCAGCGTGTTCGCCACATGCTTGTCCGGCGACAAGCTCGTATATTCATAGATCACTGTGCCGTCCGGCGCGATCACGTACGACACGCGATTGGCCATCGAACTGACAAGCGGCATGGTTGCATCGTATTGCTTGATGATCTTCGCATCGCCGTCGGCCGCGACCGGGAATTTGCTGCGGCACTCGCTTACCGAAAATTTCTTTAACGTATCGATGTTGTCGTGCGACACACCAATCACTGTCGCCCCCAGCGCTTTGTATTGATCGACAGCATCAGCAAACTCGTGGGCCTCGATCGTGCAGCCTTTCGTGAACGCCGCCGGATAGAAGTACAGGACCACGGGCCCTTTCTTCAACTCGCTCGCGAGCGAGTATTCGTAGACATTCCCGCCCAACGACGCCTGCGCATTGAACACCGGCGCGTGATCGCCGGGCTTCAAGGTCGCGTAAGCCACCAGCGCGTACGCCGCAAGCGCGGCACCCAGCGACACTCCCAGCATCCGACCCGCAAACTTTCGCTTCATGAGATTCCTCTATTTTCGTGACGCGCGTAAAACCGGACAAACAAACAATCCATCCAGCAAGCGCGATACCTACTCCACCCGATGCGCACCGAACCATGTAGCCGCCTGGAACTGCAGGTCGGCAAGCACGGCCGGCGTCAACACCTTGAATTCCGCGTTGGAGCCGATGCTCGAATCGAGCTCCGGCGCATCGCCTCGTTCCGCGGCCTGCGAGAGTCGCAAGAGCGCGCCGAGCGGGCCCTGGCCATCGACGATCGCCGCACCAATTTCTTTCGATAACTTAAGCAGATCCATGATCTCGGCCGGCGGCAGATCCACCACCACATGCACGAGCGAAAAGATGCCGGTCATGAACGCGGCATCGGCGAAATTTTCACTCGATGGACGCATGACCCGCGCCGCAAGTTCCATGAAGCGCGCGCGCGTACCGACCAGTTGTACCAGCGGGTCCGAACGCCACGGCAAATGGCGGCCGTCGGCGTAGAGCAGTAACTGGGTCCAACGCGAAATCTGGCGAGTGCCGGTCGCGGCAATCGCCTCGCGCAACGACGACACCGGCCGGCTCAATTGGAACGCGCTCGAATTGGCAAGCCTTAGCAACTGCACGACTACGTTCGGATTGAGCTTCAGCTCGGCTTCGAGCTCGCCAATACCGGGCTCGCCCGACAACACGCCCAGAAGACGCAGCAATGCAGTGCGCGACGGATTCGAGCGGCGCGTGACAAGCACTTGCGGACGGGCGAAGAAATAGCCCTGGAACAGGTCGAAGCCAAGCTTGCGGGCTTCGTCGAAGTCCTGATGCGTTTCGATCTTTTCCGCAATCAACGTCTTGCCATGCTGCTTGAGCGTGGCTGCAAGTTCCGGAAGATGAGCACGCTCGGTGGCGAGGAAATCGACCTTCACGTAATCCACGTAGGGCAGCGCTTCATACAGCGGTTCGGTGAGCGACACGACGTCGTCGAGGGCGAACTGGAAGCCCGCCGCGCGCAACTGGCCGCAGCGCTTGAACAGCTTGGCGTCGAAGGTGACGGTCTCCAGAATCTCGAGCACAAAACGCTCGGGCGGCATGATGTGGACGATGTCATCGAACAGCAGGTCGCGGTTCATGTTCACGTAACCGCGATGATCCCCCAGCACCGCCGACAAACCGATCTCCCCGACCGTTCGCGCCACGACGTGCGCGGTGGCCTGCACGTCGTCGAAAATGCGCGCGCGATTGTCGGGGCTGTCGCGGAATAGCAGTTCGTATGCATGCAGCGCACCGTTGCGATCGATGATCGGCTGGCGGCCAAGATAAACGCTCTCCGGCTCGCGAAGCACGGGCGCAGAGGCCTTCGCGACTGTCTTCGCGGCGCCTTTCGGCGGCTCAGCGGGACTGTCAGCCGCCTTACCCGCGGCGTGGCGAGTCGGGTTCCGATTAACCGGTGGCATGGACGGACCCGCTGGATTCATGCGACGCCACGCGCTCGCTGCGATAGGCAGCCGTCATCGAAAGCTCGCGCGACACGATGCGTGCGTTCAATACACCTGGCTTCAGGGCCGGCTCTGGCAATCGGCTTGGGGACGCCATCATGGCGTGCAGCAATGGAACGGTGTTGGCTGAATGACGACCAAACAGCAGTTAGCTCAAGCGGTTGGCTTGAGGGGGTTATAGCTTAAGAAGCTGGCTTACAAACACGAAAGCGCAAAAGTGGCCGGAAGATAGCTCGAAACCACGCTCAACGGCGCACCTGACCAGTTCGGAACGTGCAACTGTCAAGCCGCACTCTACCCCAAATCGAGATGCCGACAAATGGCGTCAAACCCACCGCGGCCGTGGCTCACGGGCGCTCCGCCATTCCTCTAAAGAATTTCGGAACATAACCGTTAACTTGCAAAGAACGCGTCCGACTCGCGGTTACCGAATCTTCTGGTGGGTCGTGCCCGCATCGCCGGAAAAAATCGTCAACCACTCCCGATGCAGCGCGCTTGCCAGACAGCGTGCGCCGCGCCCTTACCTGCCCGGTGCGCAATCAGACAGGCCATAACCGAAACATGCCAGTAAAACGGACCACCGCCCAGCGCCTGAATACATGGCTCGCCCTAGCCGGCCAAACCCGCGCCGCCGTGCGCGCGACTGCCCGGGCGCTGATCGCAACAACATTGCCAAGCTGTATCGCCAGGTTCGCGACGGCGGACGCTTCAACGGCCGCCATGCCGGCCACCGGCGCCCGTGAAGCTCTGCCTCGTCCACTACCGCTGCCGCTTGCCCTGCCTGGGTCGCCGTCGCGTGGCGTGCAAGGTTCAAAAACCGCGCGTCCCGCCTCGGCTTCGCCCACACCGCTTCATCTGCCGCACCCGGCTGCCGTGGATGAAGCCGAACCGGCCGCGAGCATCGCCGCCGAAGCCACCCTTGCCGCGGTCGATTTCCTCGCGCAAGTAGATGCGTCGCTGCGGTTTTGCTATGTATCGGCGAGGAGCATCGATTTCCTGGGTTATCACCGTGACTATCTGAGCTCGCTCACTCTGCACGAACTGGTGCCGTCAGATGAAACCGCTGAACTCGATGCGCTCGTCGCCCGCGCACAACAAAGCGGCAAGCTCGAAACGGCGACGCTGCATCTGCTGAAGTCGCTGACCACACCGATCTACGTCGAGCTGCGGGTCCTCGCGACGCATACGCAAGGCGTGCCCGGCTTCGCGCTCGCCGCGTTCGAAGTTTCGCGCTGGCGCGACAGCGAAGCCGCGCTGCGGCACACGCTGCATCACGACTCGCTGACCGGCCTCGAGAACCTGACGGCACTTAAAAGCGCGCTCGATACCGCCCAGGCCGAGGCCATTCACACGCACACGCACGCGGCGCTGCTGCTAGTGGATATCGATGACTTCCAGCGCATCAACCGTGCGCTCGGCTACGACGCCGGCGACGACATGCTGCGCGAGACCGCGCGCCGCATCCAGCACGCGGCTCGTGCCGGCGAGCGCGTGGCGCGCGTGGCCAGCGACGGATTCGCCGTGCTGCTCTCGGCCGGCACCTCGGCCGAGGCAGCCACAGCGGCCGAAGATGTCGCGCGGCGGGTGTTGAGCGCGATTGCGCAGCCCTACCGGTATCGCGGGCAGCACACGCATTTGTCGGCGAGCATTGGCGCGGCCATCTTCCCCGATGAAGTCGAGCAAGCCAGCAGCAGCCTGCTGCGCATGGCCGATCACGCGCTGGCGCAGGCGAAGACCTCGGGCGGCAATATCGTCGTGTTCCATGTTCCCGACGACGACCCCCGCAACGCCGAGCGCCTGAACCTCGAAGCCGATCTCTACGAAGGCGTGCGCAACGGCGAGTTTTCGCTGCACTTCCAGCCGATCACCGAAAGCCGCAGCCGCGGCGTGGTCGGCGTCGAAGCGCTGATCCGCTGGCAGCATCCGGTGCATGGCCTCGTGCCGCCGGTGGCCTTCATTCCGCTCGCCGAATCCATCGGCCTGATCAACTATCTCGGCAACTGGGTGCTCAAGGCCGCGTGCATGCAACTGGTGCAGTGGGATAGCGAAGGGTTCGTGCTGGACTACATCTCGGTGAACGTCTCGCCGCAGCAATTCCGCGACAAGCGTTTTACGCAAAACGTCAAAGATGCGCTGCAACTGACGGGCCTCGATCCGAGCCGGCTCGTGTTCGAAATCACCGAAAGCCTGCTGATGCACGACCCGGAAGAAGCCACCCGCCTGCTCGAAGCACTGTCGGCGCTTGGCATCGCTTTCGCCATCGATGACTTCGGCACCGGCTATTCCAGCCTGTCCTACCTGCAGCGCTTCCCGCTTTCGAAGCTGAAGATCGACCGCAGCTTCATCGAAAACCTGCTGACCTCGCGCAACAACCAGGCAATCGTCACCGCGGTTGTCGGCCTGGCAAAATCGCTGGGGCTCGAACTCGTGGCGGAAGGCGTGGAGACTGAAGCGCAGCGCGATCTATTGATCGAAATGGGCTGTGACCAGATCCAGGGCTGGCTTATCTGCAAAGCCCTGCCCGCCGGCGAACTGATGCGTTGCTTTCAGGATAAAACGCTCTTTCTCCAGGCGCCTTTATAAGATACCGTCACGCATTTGCGCCGGCCAAGGGCATGGACGGGAGCTATTGCAGCGTTTCATTAACGCGTCTGCTGTAAAGCTTACGTGTGAGCGCGCCGTTAAAGGATTTATGCGGGCTTTTTTCCGCGCATTACACTTCGACCCAGGTCGATGATTCAAGCCGTACCGGACAACCGGTACGGAACGTGTAAGGCATTCACATCAATCGCATGGCAAGCAATTCCAAAGCCGAATTACTGGACAAGCTGTGGGGCCGCATGAGCGAGCGCGGAGACTTTCCGATGCTCTCCCAGGCCTTGCGCACCACCGTGTCCGCAATGAGCGACGACGACCTGGACTTCACCGCCCTGGTCCAGGTCGTCCTGTCCGACTTCGGCCTCACGCAGAAGGTGTTGCGGCTCGCCAATTCCGCGATGTACATCTCGTTCGGCGGCAATATCACCACCGTGACGCGCGCGTTGATGGTGCTCGGCATGGACGCGGTCGGCCATCTGGTGGTCGGGCTGAAACTCGTCGATCACTTTCATCAAAGCGCGCCGCGGCGTATCGATGCCAAGCTCGAACTGAATCGCACGCTGCTCTCCGGCGCGGTCGCGCGGCAAGTGACCGAGCGCAGCGAATTCCGCGCGTCGGAAGAAGCGGTGGTCTGCACGCTGATGCGTCAGATCGGCAAGCTGCTGGTGGCGTTCTATCTGGAGACCGAGTGGGACCAGCTGCGCCGCAAGGCCACGGCCGAACGCATCAGCGACAGCCTCGCATGCAGCGCGCTGCTCGGCGTCACCTTTGAGGAGATCGGCATGGAAGCCGCGGACCGCTGGCGCCTGCCGGAGACCATCCGCACCGGCATGCTGACCCGCGACCCGCTCGCCCCCATCGATGAAAAAACGCCGCGCCATGTGCGCTGGCTGCAGGCCGTCACCAACTATTCCACCGAAGTCGCCGATGCGCTCACCGCGCAGCATATCGACGAGGCCCATCGCGAGACTTCGCTGGTGGATATCGCTAACCGCTACAGCCGCGCGTTGTTGACCGACGCCACCGCGCTCGCCGCGATGAGTCTCGCGCTCGCGAACGAGGATTCGAACGACGGCGTGATGCGCGAGATCGTGGAACTGCGCGCCGACGCCGATGCCATCGCGCGCGCGGGGTTATCGGCGGAAGCGCGGATCACCGCCGGCCTTGAAGACTTGCGCTCGCTGCCGTCGAAGAACGCACTAGGCGCCGTGCTCGCGCTGGCGTCGGAAGCCGTGCTTGCCGGGCTAACGTTTTCGCGCACGGTGGTGTTCGTGCGCCAGGGCAACAACGAATTTCACGCGCGGCTCGGACTCGGGCCGGGCGTGGACAAGCTGCTGCCATCGCTGGTGTTTTCCGCGGCGTTCGAGCCTGACGTGTTCCATCTGGCAATCTCGAATCCGGTGGGGATTTTTATCGAGAATGCTCGCGATCCGCGTATTGAAGCCCGCTTGCCGCGCTGGTTCAAACCTTCTTTCGGCGATGCCCACGCGTTCGTGCTGCTGCCCGTGAAAGCCAACGGCTCGACCATCGCCATGCTTTACGGCGACTGGACGCAAGCGGAGCATGTACGCAAGATCACGCAGCCCGAAATGGCCGTGCTGAATGAACTAATGCGCGAATTGAGCCGTTTTTTTTCTAGCGCGGACTGGAAGGAAGTGGAGTTGCTTTAGTGCGTTTTGAGTGCTCTGCCCGGCGCGCATCGATGACGAATCGTGAGCGCCGGTGAGTCTCTCGTTCTCACTCGCGCCAGAGAATCGCCACCGCCTGATCGCCGTACTCCACGATGTACCCTCCATGCTCGCGCTGCCATTCACGCGCGGCGCCGGCACCTGCAAACCACACCTTCTCGTAGTCGCCGAAAGCGCCGGCGTCGAACCGGTATCGATCGATGACGGCAGGCTCGCGCGTATCGAGCACTGGCTTGCAGGCGTCCCAGCCGAAATGACCCAGCTCGACGGCGAGCATGTTCAGTACGTGCTTGAGTTGAACGTTCGCGCGCGTTGCGTGTAGTTCTGCGAGCGTCTCGGCGCGGGTCACGCCGGCGGCGAGCAAGCGGCGCACGACGGGCATCGCGGTGCTTGTGCTGTCCGCGTGAGCGAGACGAAGCAGCCGACGCGCGTGGCGTCGAAGAAATTCGGTGTTGGTGAGAGCGGAACTGGCCGTGCGAGGACAGGATGTTGACCACATGACGTTTCTCCTTGTTGCGCCGTTCTCGCTGCGGCTAAAGGTTCAACGTTGCGGTTTATCCAGACGAAGCGATAACGCGTGACAGGTGTTTTCACTTTCGCGAGACCGGGCGCCCTGCCGCGCCCGTCGCGAATTCTAGAACAAAGGCTTGCCGTTCAGCAAGCCCGCATTCGCCGCTTAGCGTGCACACCGCGTTACATCACGCGAGTTGAAACTTCCCGACCAGTTGTTTCAACGCGTGCGCCTGGTCATCCAGCGATTGCGCCGCGGCCGCCGCCTGCTCGACCAGCGCTGCGTTCTGCTGCGTGCCTGCGTCCATCTGCGTGACGGCGTGATTAATTTCCTCGATGCCGCTGCTCTGCTCCGCCGATGCCGCCGAAATTTCGCCCATGATGTCCGTCACGCGCTTGACCGCCTTCACGACCTCTTCCATCGTGGCGCCGGCTTCGTGAGCGAAGGTCGAGCCATCGGAAACACGCGCCACCGACGCGTGGATCAAGCCCTTGATCTCCTTCGCCGCAGCCGACGAACGTTGCGCAAGATTGCGCACTTCGCCTGCGACGACTGCAAACCCACGCCCTTCTTCGCCTGCCCGCGCCGCTTCCACGGCCGCGTTGAGCGCGAGAATATTCGTCTGGAACGCGATGCCTTCGATCACCCCGATGATGTCGCCAATACTCTTCGCACTCGCGTTGATCTGCTCCATCGTCGCCACCACGCGTCCGACCACCACGCCGCCCTTCTCCGCAATCTCCGATGCGTTGTAAGCCAGCGAACTCGCCTGCTTCGCGTTCTCGGCGTTCTGGCGCACAGTGGAAGTCAGCTCCTCCATGCTCGACGCGGTCTTTTCCAGCGCGACGGCCTGTTGTTCCGTGCGCTGCGACAAGTCCACGTTGCCCTGCGAAATCTCGCCTGATGCCGACGCGATTGCTTCCGCGCTGGCTGCGATTTCGCCGACCGTCGTCGATAAATCCTTTTGCATGCCCGAGAGCGCGTAGAGCATGCTGGTGCTGTCGCGTTTAGCGATCGCGATACGTTTCGACAAATCGCCCGCCGCGATCCGGCTCGCGATTTCCATCGCGTAGACCGGTTCGCCGCCGAGTTGTTTTGCGAGCCGCCGCACGACCCATTCGCTCACCGTCAACGCCAGCACGATCAGCACCAGCGTCAGCACGGCCACCATCACGAACGATGCGTGATAGATGGAAGCCGCCGAATCGATAGTCGCTTTAGCCGCGACGCCACGCTGCTCGATAAGCACGTTCACCAGCTTCTCCAGCTTGCCCGTCGCCACCAGGAGCGAGACGTCCTGGATGCCCACTTGCCAGTTCATCTGCGACAGATCGAGCGGTTGTTCCTTCACCAGTTTCACAAAGGTGCGCAGATCAGTGCTCCACGCGCCGACGGCCGTCGCCAGACGCTTCTGGTCGCCGGTCGGATCTGCGTAGTTTTGCAGACCCTGTTGCCCACGGCCGATATCGGCGAGCGCGTGTTCGATGTCCGCGCCGAGTTCGTCGCGTTCCTTCGCGGTCGTCGCCGTGAGCAGCATTTTTTGCGAACGGCTCGCGCGCAACACGGCGCTGCGCAGTTCCTCGACGGCGCGGCTGGCGACATAACCCTCGCGATAAATCGACCCCGTCGAGCCATTGAGACGGCTGATCTGCGTCAGCGCAATCACGCCGATGACGAGCGTGCCGATCAGCAACAACGCAAACGCCAGGCGCAGCGACGCCTTGACGGACAACGAACGGCCGTTCGTGCCGGCGACCTTGGCCAGCGCCTTGACGGCGGCCTTGGCGCCGCCTTCGGGAATAAAGCCAGCGCCGGGATTACCCCGCAGCGAAAACGGTTTCATCTATTGAATTCCCCAGTTTTGATTGGCATCGCGCGACCTGCTTCTTGGGCGGGACGCACGGCTACATCAATGGTCTACGGCGGGAAACGGCGCTTCTTTAGAGGTGTTTCTGTACATGTTACAAACTCATGTCTATCTCAACAAAAATGGGCGTACTGGGTCCAGGCATGGGCAAGGCTGCTGTCCGTTTCGCGACAAAGTTTGGCCGGACAATGCATAGAGGACAATTTAGAATTGTCAGTAAATAGCGCATTGGCGGCGCTGCTGAGGACCAACGAAACACAACGAGAGACTACTTCCGGCCCATCATCATGCAGACAAGTATCAAAAAAGGCGCGCTGGGCGCCGCCCCTGCCTTGAGCCCCGCTGTTCCGCGCACCGTGTTTTCCGTGCTTGGCGCGATCAGTTTTGCACATTTGCTCAACGACATGATCCAGTCGCTGATCCTCGCCATCTATCCGATGTTCAAGAGCGAGTTCGCGTTGTCGTTTGGGCAGATCGGCTTGATTACGCTGACTTACCAGATTACGGCGTCGTTGCTGCAGCCGCTGGTCGGCCTATATACCGATAAACATCCGAAGCCGTATTCGTTGCCGGTCGGTATGGGTTTTACGTTGTGCGGATTGTTATTGATGTCGGCGGCCGGAAGCTATCCGGTATTGCTTATCGCCGCAGCGCTGGTCGGATGTGGATCGTCGATATTCCATCCTGAATCGTCGCGCGTGGCGCGCATGGCGTCGGGCGGACGGCATGGTCTTGCGCAGTCGCTGTTTCAGGTCGGAGGCAATGCGGGCAGTTCCCTTGGGCCGCTGTTGGCCGCCTTGATCGTGATGCCGCATGGACAACGCAGCATTGCGTGGTTTTCGGCTGCGGCGCTGCTTGCCATCATTGTGCTGGCGAACATCGGGCGCTGGTATCAACGTCATCCGGCAGTGAAGAAGGCACGTGGCACGGTCGCGGTGTCGGTTTTGCCACGCAATAAGGTATTGATGGCCATGACAGTGTTAATGCTGCTGGTGTTTTCGAAGTATTTTTATCTGGCGAGCATTAGTAGCTACTTCACGTTTTATCTGATCAGCAAGTTTCATTTGCCGGTGGAAACTGCGCAAGTGCATCTTTTTTGGTTCCTTGCGGCTGTGGCCGTGGGCACGATCGTGGGCGGGCCTGTCGGCGACAAGATCGGCCGGAAGGTAGTGATCTGGGTATCGATATTGGGCGTCGCGCCATTCACCTTGATGTTGCCGTTTGCAAATCTCTTCTGGACAGGCGTGCTCTCCGTCGTAATCGGACTAATCCTCGCATCGGCGTTTTCCGCGATCCTGGTTTATGCGACGGAACTGGTCCCCGGCAAGGTCGGCATGGTCGCGGGGTTGTTCTTTGGCTTCGCGTTCGGCATGGGCGGGATCGGCGCGGCGGTCCTTGGCCATCT
>WNFJ01467029.1_pt1 | contig 13606 bp, 10 predicted proteins | sample 5400461 | NCBI WGS metagenome assembly WNFJ01 (sample SAMN13153349, study PRJNA577476) | soil metagenome | isolation source: 115 cm saprolite on Douglas fir-dominated hillslope | place: USA:California | collected 2013-09-17 | reverse complement strand
GCCCAGGTCCCCGCTGTGCTGCTACCGCTTCGGTCCATCCATGCCCGCTGATCTCACCGCGCAATATGCGGCGCTTGTCGCCACCGGCGAAATCGAGCGCGACCGCGCCCAGGAAGCAGTCGTCGACCGGCTGGCCGTCCTCGGCCAGCGTCTTATTCAGTATCGACTGGCGCGCAAATCATCCTCGCTCGGCTGGCTGTTCGGCGCGCGCGAGCGCCGCGAGCAGCCGATCAAGGGGCTCTATATTTTTGGCGATGTGGGGCGCGGCAAGACGATGCTGATGGATCTCTTCTTTGCCGCCAGCCCGGTGGTGCGCAAGCGGCGCGTCCATTTCCATGAATTCATGGGTGAGGTCCACGAGCGGATCGGCGCATTCCGCCGGCAGCAGAAAAACGGCATGGGGGCCGATGAGGATCCGATCCGGCTCACCGCTGCCGCCATCGCGGAGGAGAGTTGGCTGCTCTGCTTCGACGAATTCAATGTCACCGATATCGCCGATGCGATGATTCTCGGCCGCCTCTTCCAGCGGCTGCTCGAGCTCGGCGTGGTGGTGGTCGCGACCTCGAATGTGGCGCCCGGCGAGCTGTACCGGGACGGTCTCAACCGCTCGCTGTTTGTGCCGTTCATCGCGCTTATCGAGCGCCACATGGACGTGGTCGAGCTTGCGGCCCGCACCGATTTCCGGCTGGAGAAGCTTGCCGGGCAGCCGGTCTGGTACGTGCCGGCCGATGCCGCGGCCGCAGCCGCGCTCGACGAGGCCTGGCGACGCCTCACCGGCGGTCAGCCGGGCGCCGGACAGGACCTGCGCGTGCTCGGCCGCACTCTACGCGTCCCGCGCGCCGCCAAGGGTGTGGCGCGCTTCGGCTTTGACGAGCTCTGCGAGCAGCCGCTGGCGGCGCCCGATTATCTCAAGATCGCCCGCGAATTCCACACCCTCATCATCGATCGCATCCCGGTCATGGACTACGAGCGACGCAACGAAGCCAAGCGCTTCATCATCCTGATCGACACGTTCTACGACAACGGGTTGAAGCTTCTGGCCTCCGCCGAGGCCGAGCCCGACATGCTCTACCGCGCCGAGGACGGCTTCGAGGCGCGGGAATTCAAGCGGACCGCCTCCCGTCTGATCGAGATGCGCTCGCAGTCCTATCTGGCCTTGCCGCGTGGCCGGCGGGATCCGGCCGCCAGCCTGACGGCACAAGGAGGGATCGTGGAAACCTGAAGCCGAAGCTGCAAGAATGACCATGAGCGACCAAGAGTGGCCATAAGGGCCGTAAGTGGCCAATGAGCGAGCGCCGGCGACTTGAACGGCAGCCCCGATTGGGGCTATGACGCAGCGCAACGGGCCTTTCCCCAACTCTATCCCACCGCCCGAATTCGAGGGTTTCCCCCACATGGCGCGCAACAAGATCGCACTGATCGGGGCTGGCCAGATCGGCGGCACGCTCGCCCATCTGGTCGGCCTCAAGGAGCTCGGCGACATCGTTCTATTCGATGTCGCGGAGGGCGTACCGCAAGGCAAATCGCTCGACCTCGCCGAATCCTCGCCGATCGACGGCTTCGATGCCCATTTTACCGGCACCAATTCCTACGAGGCTATGGAGGGGGCTGCTGTCTGCGTGGTCACCGCGGGCGTGCCGCGCAAGCCGGGCATGAGCCGCGATGATCTGCTCGGCATCAACCTCAAGGTGATGGAGCAGGTCGGCTCAGGTATCAAGAAATACGCGCCCGGCGCCTTCGTGATTTGCATCACCAACCCGCTCGACGCCATGGTCTGGGCGCTGCAGAAGGCTTGCGGGCTGCCCAAGCAGATGGTGGTCGGCATGGCCGGGGTGCTCGATTCGGCGCGCTTTCGCTATTTCCTGGCCGACGAATTCAATGTCTCGGTCAAGGACGTCACGGCCTTCGTGCTGGGCGGGCACGGCGACGCCATGGTGCCGCTCACGCGCTATTCGACCGTTGCCGGCATTCCGCTGCCGGATCTCGTCAAGATGAAATGGACCACCCAGGCGCGCCTCGATGCGATCGTCCAGCGCACGCGCGATGGCGGCGCCGAGATCGTCAACCTGCTCAAGACCGGCTCAGCCTTCTACGCGCCGGCGGCATCCGCCATCGCCATGGCGGAGAGCTATCTGCGCGACAAGAAACGCGTGCTGCCCTGCGCCGCCTGGCTCAACGGTGAGTATGGCGTGAAGGACCTCTATGTCGGGGTGCCGGCCGTGATCGGCGCCAAGGGTGTCGAGCGGATCGTCGAAATCCAGTTGAACAGCGCCGAACGCGCCATGTTCGAGAAGTCGGCGAGTGCGGTGAAGACCTTGGTCGACGCCTGCCGGTCGATCGCGCCAAATCTCGACAAGTGAGCTCCATCGGACGGTCCTGACCGGATAGCCGAAATTCGCGGGCCACGACTTCGTGAGCCGATACTTCGTGGGCCAATTCTTCGTGGGCCAATACTTCGTGGGCGATGACAGCGGACAGGTTGCGGCATGAACATCCACGAATACCAAGCCAAGGGCGTGCTGCGCGAATTTGGCGTGCCGGTGCCGCGCGGAATTGCGGCCTTCACGGTCGATGAAGCCGCCAAGGCCGCAGCTGAGCTCGGTGGACCGGTCTGGGTCGTCAAGGCGCAGATCCACGCGGGCGGGCGCGGCAAGGCCGGCGGCGTCAAGGTGGTCAAATCGATCGACGGCGTGCGGGCAGAGGCCCAGCGCCTGCTCGGCTCCGTGCTGGTCACGCATCAGACCGGCCCGCACGGCAAGCAGGTCATCCGGCTCTACATCGAGGACGGCTCGATGATCGACCGGGAGCTCTACCTCTCGGCTTTGGTCGACCGCGAAAGCTCGCGCATCGCCTTCGTGGTGTCGACGGAAGGCGGAATGGACATCGAGGAAGTGGCCAAGAGCCATCCCGAAAGGATCATGACATTCGCGGTCGATCCGGCGACCGGGGTCATGCCGCATCACGGGCGGCGGGTGGCGCAGGCGCTGGGGCTTAGCGGCGAGCTCGCCAGAAAAGCGGAATCTCTCGTTGCCAAGCTCTACGCGGCATTCGTCGCCAAGGATATGAGCATGCTCGAGATCAATCCGCTGGTCGTGACCAAATCGAACGATCTCGTCTGCCTCGATGCCAAGATCGGCTTCGATGACAACGCGCTCTACCGCCACCCCGATATCGTGGCGCTGCGCGACCTGACCGAAGAGGACGCCAAGGAGATCGAGGCGTCGAAACACGACCTCAACTATGTCGCCCTCGATGGCACCATCGGCTGCATGGTCAATGGCGCCGGCCTTGCCATGGCCACCATGGACATCATCAAGCTCTATGGCGAGGCGCCTGCCAACTTCCTCGACGTCGGCGGCGGCGCCACCACCGACAAGGTGGCGGCCGCCTTCAAGATCATCACCTCGGATCCCAAGGTGAAAGGCATCCTGGTCAACATCTTCGGCGGCATCATGAAATGCGACATCATCGCGGCGGGCGTGGTGGCGGCCGTGAAGGAGGTCGGGCTGCAGGTGCCGCTGGTGGTGCGGCTCGAAGGCACCAATGTGCAGCTCGGCAAGACAATTCTCACGCAGTCCGGCCTCAACGTCATCGCCGCCGACGATCTCGACGATGCCGCCCAGAAGATCGTCAAGGCGGTGAAGGAAGCCTCGAATGCCAATCCTCATCGATAAAGATACCAAGGTCATCTGCCAGGGCTTTACCGGCAAGAACGGGACCTTTCATAGCGAGCAGGCGATCGCCTACGGCACCAGGATGGTAGGCGGCACCTCGCCGGGAAAAGGCGGCTCGACCCATCTCGGCCTGCCGGTGTTCGACACGGTGGCGGAGGCCAAGCAGGCGACCGGCTGTGACGCGAGCGTGATCTATGTGCCGCCGGCGGGCGCCGCGGACGCCATTTGCGAGGCCATCCAGGCGGAAATCCCGCTCATCATCTGCATCACCGAGGGCATCCCGGTGCTCGACATGGTCAAGGTCAAGCGCGCGCTGTGCGGTTCGAAGTCGCGCCTGATCGGCCCCAATTGTCCCGGCGTTATGACGGCAGGCCAATGCAAGATCGGCATCATGCCGGGCAACATCTTCCGGCCCGGAAAGGTCGGGATCGTGTCGCGCTCAGGCACGCTCACTTACGAAGCGGTGTTCCAGACCACGCGTGAAGGGCTCGGCCAAACGACCGCGATCGGTATCGGCGGCGATCCGGTCAAGGGCACCGAGTTCATCGATGTGCTGGAAATGCTGCTTGCCGACAAAGCGACCGAGGCCATCATCATGATCGGCGAGATCGGCGGCGCCGCCGAGGAGGATGCCGCCCAATTCCTCATCGACGCAGCCAAGCGCGGCCGCCGCAAGCCCATGGTCGGTTTCATCGCCGGCCGTACGGCGCCGCCGGGCCGTCGCATGGGCCATGCGGGCGCCATCATTGCGGGCGGCAAGGGGGACGCGGAGTCGAAGACCGCCGCCATGGAAGCCGCCGGTATACGGGTTTCGCCTTCGCCGGCACGGCTCGGCCGGACACTTGCCGAAGTCTTGAAGGGTTGATTCAGCTTTTGCACTTTCAACGTCATATTGGAGCACTACATAAGAGGAGCGAGCCGGGAGGCGAATCGGGTTTACCCAATTCGCGAGTTGGACAAGACCGACCTCCGCAGGCCGGGGATCGGTACGCTGGGGCTGGTCGCTCGAGAGCCCTCTCCCGTTCCCTCCCCCGCAAGCGGGGAGGGTTAGGGTGAGGGTGGTTTCCCGGTCGGGGATCGCCCCGTTCATCCAGGATCGCCTGTATGTCCCGCCAAGATGCAAATGCCGCCTTCGCCTCCACTTCGTTTCTGTACGGCGGCAACGCCAGCTATGTGGACGACCTCTACGCCCGCTACGAGGCCGATCCCAACGCGGTCGATGCCGAGTGGCAGGCCTTCTTCCGGAGCCTCAAGGACGATCGCGCCGAGGTGCTCAAGAACGCCCGCGGCCCCTCATGGACGCCGCCGAACTGGCCGCAGGCCCCACACGACGACTTCATTGCGGCGCTGGCGGGCGACTGGAGCGAGGTCGAGCGCGCGGTCGGCGACAAGCTCAAAGCCAAGGCGCAAAGCCGAAGCGTCGAAATCTCCGCCGCCGAGGTTCAGCAGGCCACCCTCGATTCGATCCATGCTTTGATGCTGATCCGCGCCTATCGCATCCGCGGCGCGTTCCACGCCAATCTTGATCCGCTCGGGCTCGAGCCCCCGAAGGATGGCTCGGAGCTCGATCCTCGTTCCTACGGCTTCAACGAGGCCGACTATGACCGGCCGATTTTTCTCGACCGGGTGCTTAGTCTCGAATTCGGAACCATCCGCGAGATCGTGGCCATCCTGCAGCGCACCTATTGCCAGACCTTGGGCGTGGAGTTCATGCATATTTCCGACGCCGCGCAGAAGGGATGGATGCAGGAGCGCATCGAGGGCCCCGACAAGGAGATCAGCTTTACCCGCGAAGGCAAGCGCGCCATCCTCAACAAGCTGATCGAGGCGGAGGGTTTCGAGAAGTTCTGCGACCTCAAGTTCACCGGCACCAAGCGCTTCGGTCTCGACGGGGGCGAGTCGATGATTCCCGCGCTCGAGCAGATCATCAAGCGCGGCGGCGCGCTCGGCGTTAAGGAGATCGCGTTCGGCATGGCGCATCGCGGCCGTCTCAGCGTGTTGGCGCAAGTGATGGGCAAGCCGCACCGCGCCATCTTCCACGAGTTCAAAGGCGGCTCCTCGACGCCCAACGAGATCGAGGGGTCGGGCGACGTCAAATACCACCTCGGCGCCTCCTCCGACCGGGAGTTCGACGGCAACCGGGTCCACCTGTCGCTCACCGCCAATCCATCGCACCTGGAAATCGTCAACCCGGTGGTGCTCGGAAAGGTGCGCGCCAAGCAGGACCAGCGCGGCGCCACGCCTGAAAACCGCACCATGGTGATGCCGTTGCTCATCTCGGGCGATGCCGCCTTTGCGGGCCAGGGCGTGATCGCCGAATGTTTCGGGCTGTCGGGATTGCGCGGACACCGCACCGGCGGCTCGGTGCATTTCATCATCAACAATCAGATCGGCTTCACCACCTATCCGCGCTACTCGCGCTCGTCGCCGTTTCCCTCCGATGTCGCCAAGATGATCGAGGCGCCGATATTCCACGTCAATGGCGACGATCCGGAAGCCGTCGTGTTCGCCGCCAGGGTGTCGACCGAGTTCCGGCAGAAGTTCCAGAAGCCGGTCGTCATCGACATGTTCTGCTACCGGCGGCACGGCCACAATGAAGGCGACGAGCCCGCTTTCACCCAGCCCCTGATGTACAAGGCGATCGCCGCCCATCCGACCACGGTCGAGATCTACGGCAAGAAGCTCATCGGCGACGGCGTCGTCACCAACGGCGAGGTCGAGAAGATGAAGGCGGACTGGCGGGCGCGGCTCGACATCGAGCTCGAAGCCAGCCAGAGCTATAAGCCCAACAGCGCCGATTGGCTCGACGGCCGCTGGGCCGACATCAAGGCGGCGCGCGACTACGACGATCCTCGGCGCGGCAATACCGGCGTCGCGATCGCGACCCTGAAGGACATCGGCGACAAGATCACCGCGGTTCCCAAGGGCTTTCACGTGCACCGGACCATCCAGCGCTTCCTCGACAGCCGCCGCAAGGCGATCGAGACCGGCGCGGGCCTCGATTGGTCGACCGGCGAGGCACTGGCCTGCGCCTCGCTCCTGCTCGACGGCCATCCGGTGCGGCTCTCGGGCCAGGACAGCGAGCGCGGCACCTTCTCGCAGCGCCATTCCGTGCTGATCGATCAGGAGAACGAGGATCGCCTCATTCCCCTCAATCACTTGCGCGACGGCCAGGCCCGCTTCGAGGTCGTCAATTCGATGCTGTCCGAGGAAGCGGTGCTCGGCTTCGAATACGGCTATTCGCTCGCCGAGCCCAACGCGCTCACCCTCTGGGAGGCGCAATTCGGCGACTTCGCCAACGGCGCCCAGGTGGTGTTCGATCAGTTCATCTCATCGGGCGAGCGCAAGTGGCTGCGTCTGTCGGGACTGGTTTGCCTGCTGCCGCACGGCTATGAGGGGCAGGGACCGGAGCATTCCTCGGCCCGGCTCGAGCGCTTCCTGCAGATGAGCGCTGAGGACAATATGCAGGTCGCCAATTGCACCACGCCGGCCAACTACTTCCATATCCTGCGCCGGCAATTGAAGCGCGATATCCGCAAGCCCCTCATCCTCATGACCCCGAAATCGCTGCTTCGCCACAAGCGCGCGGTGTCGCAGCTCGACGAGCTGGGGCCAAACACGAGCTTCCATCGTCTGTTGTGGGACGATGCACAAAATCTGCCCGACGAGAAGATCAAGCTGGTCGCCGACGACAAGATTCGACGTGTCGTGCTGTGCTCCGGCAAGGTCTATTACGATCTCTACGAGGAGCGCGAGAAGCGCGGTATCGACGACGTCTATATTCTGCGCGTCGAGCAGCTTTATCCGGTGCCGCTCAAGGCGCTGGTGCAGGAGCTCGGCCGCTTCAAGTCCGCCGAGCTGGTCTGGTGCCAGGAGGAGCCGCGCAATATGGGGGCGTGGCACTTCATGGAGCCATATCTCGATTGGGTGCTCAAGCAGGTCGGCACCGCGCAGGAGCGGCCGCGCTATGCCGGCCGTGCGGCCTCGGCCGCCACCGCCACCGGGCTGATGCCCAAGCATCTGCTGCAGCTCAAGGCGTTTCTCGACGAGGCGCTGGGGTAGCAGAGGACAGACGACGGAGGACAGAGGACAGATCATGCAACGGGCATCCAATCGTCTTCTGTCGTCCGTCCTCCGTCCTCTGTTCTCCGATAGGAGAACGAAGCAATGACTGAGATCCGGGTTCCGACGCTGGGCGAATCGGTGACCGAGGCGACCATCGGAAAATGGTTCAAGCATCCTGGCGACGCCGTCGCGGTCGACGAGCCGCTGGTGGAGCTCGAGACCGACAAGGTGACGATCGAGGTGCCGTCGCCGGCCGCCGGCGTGCTGGCCGAGATTGCCGCCAAGGATGGCGAGACCGTCGCGGTGGGCGCGTTGCTCGGCCAGATCCGGGATGGTGCCGGCGCCGCATCCCCCGCCAAGCCGGCGCCCAAGCCTGAAAAGTCGAGCCCCGTTGTCGCTACTGCCGCGGCGGCGGAGCCGGCTCCTGCACCGCCGCCGTCCTCCGCCAAGGCGTTGCCTTCCGGCACGCCGGTGCCGCCTTCGGTGCGCAAGCTTGCGACCGAGAGCGGACTCGATGTTTCCACAGTACCGGGCTCCGGCAAGGATGGACGCGTCACCAAAGGCGACATGATGGCGGCGATCGAGCGCGCCGCCGCCGCGCCGATGCCGGTCGCCGCCGCCGTGCAGGCGCGTGCGCCCGCGCCGGCCGACGATGCGGCGCGCGAAGAGCGCGTGCGCATGACCCGTTTGCGGCAGACGATCGCACGGCGCCTCAAGGAGGCCCAGAACACCGCCGCCATGCTTACGACCTTCAACGAGGTCGACATGAGCACGGTGATCCACACCCGCAACCAATACAAGGATATGTTCGAGAAGAAGTACGGCGTGAAGCTCGGCTTCATGAGCTTCTTCGTGCGTGCTTGCGTGCAGGGCCTCAAGGAAATCCCATCCGTCAATGCCGAGATCGACGGGACCGACATCGTCTACAAGAACTACTATCACATCGGCGTGGCGGTCGGCATCGACAAGGGGCTGGTGGTGCCGGTGGTGCGGGACTGCGACGCGAAATCGTTCGCGCAGATCGAGAAGGAGATCGCCGATTTCGGCGCCCGCGCGCGCGAAGGCACGCTCAAGATCGAGGAGATGCAAGGGTCTACGGCTCGCTGATGTCGACCCCGATCCTCAACGCGCCGCAATCCGGCATCCTCGGCATGCACAAGATCCAGGAGCGGCCGGTGGCGGTGGCCGGTAAGATCGAGATCCGGCCGATGATGTATCTGGCGCTCTCCTACGATCACCGCATCGTCGACGGCCGCGAGGCGGTCACCTTCCTGGTGCGCGTCAAGGAAAGCCTGGAGGATCCGGCGAGGCTGGTGCTGGAATTGTAGCTGTATTGTAGTCATGCCCGGCCTTGTGCCGGGCATCCACGTTTTTCTTGTTGTCGGCAAGCAAGGTGTGGATGGCCGGGACAAGCCCGGCCATGACGATGACTAGGTGCGGAGTGTCGCATGCCCTACGATCTCGTCATCATCGGCTCCGGTCCCGGGGGTTATGTCTGCGCCATAAGGGCGGCGCAGCTCGGCATGAAGGTCGCGGTGGTCGAGAAAGACTCGACCTTCGGGGGCACCTGCCTCAATGTCGGCTGCATTCCCTCGAAGGCCTTGCTGCATACCTCCGAGCTGTTCGAGCAGGCCGGGCATATGTTCGGCCGCATGGGCATCGGGGTCGGTGAGCCCAAGCTCGATCTTCCCGCCATGATGAAATTCAAGGACGAGGGCGTCGACGGCAACGTCAAGGGCGTCGCCTTTCTATTCAAGAAAAACAAGATCGAGAGCTTTCACGGTTTCGGGCAGGTCGCGGGCACCGGGATGGTGGAGGTCAAGGGCGCCGACGGCAAATCCCATATGCTCGACACCAAGGCTATCGTCATCGCCACCGGCTCGGATGTGGCCAAGCTGCGCGGCGTCACCATCGACGAAAGGCGCATCGTGTCCTCGACCGGTGCGCTGGTGCTCGACAAGGTGCCGCAGCGGCTTTTGATCGTCGGCGCCGGCGTGATCGGGCTCGAGCTCGGCTCGGTGTGGAGGCGGCTCGGCTCGGAAGTGGTCGTGGTGGAATTCCTCGACCGGGTGCTGCCCGGAATGGACGGCGAGGTGTGCCGGCAGTTCCAGCGCCTGCTCGAGAAGCAGGGCATCAAGTTTCATCTGTCGTCCAAGGTGACCGGTGTCGAGGGGGCAGGCGCCAAGCTCAAGACGCAAATCGAGCCGGCCGCAGGCGGCGCATCGCAGACGATCGAAGCCGATGTGGTTTTGGTCGCCATCGGCCGCGTGCCCTATACGGAAGGTCTCGGGCTCGAGGCCGTTGGGGTGCAAAAGGACAATCGCGGCCGCGTTATCGTGGATGAGCATTTCGCCACGCACGCGCCCGGCATCTACGCCATCGGGGATGTGATCGCGGGGCCGATGCTGGCCCACAAGGCCGAGGACGAGGGTGTAGCGGTCGCCGAGATTTTGGCCGGTCAGGCCGGCCACGTGAACTACGACGTGATCCCCAACGTGGTCTATACGGCGCCGGAAATCGCGTCGATCGGCAAGACCGAGGAGGAGCTGAAAGAGGCGGGCGTCGCCTACAAATCGGGAAAATTTCCGTTCACGGCCAATGGCCGCGCCAAGGTCAATCATCAGACCGATGGCTTCGTGAAGATCCTGGCCGATGTGCGCACTGATCGCGTGCTCGGCGTGCATATCGTGGGCGCGGACGCCGGCAACATGATCGCCGAGGCGGCGGTCGCCATGGAGTTCGGCGCCGCCGCGGAGGACATCGCCCGCACCTGCCACGCCCATCCGACCCTCACCGAGGCGGTGAAGGAAGCCGCCATGGCGGTCGACAAGTGGGCGATCAGCATGTGACGTGTTTACATTTACCTCCCCCTTTCAGGGGGAGGTAAAGAGAAGCCTACCGTTCAATGCCCGCCGGCGGCAGTAAACATGTGCTGCAGCCGCTCCACCGCGTCCGGCGCGAACAGTCCAAATCCGGTGAAGACGAGCCCGATCGCGCCCAGACCGGCTGCCCCATAGACCAGCGCCAGCATGCCGGTGATGACCGAAGCCGACGCCAGCACGATGCCGATCTGAAAGGCGGCGGAAGCCAACTCGTAGTTTTCATACTTTGCGAAATACAAATCGCGCCGGTGCTCGGTTTCCCGGGCGCGCTCGGTGAGCTCCTTGCGGCCCTCCTTGGACTGCGGATCGGTTTCATAGCGGTCGATGGTTTTCTTCCAGTCGTCGATCTGCTTCTGCATCGCGGCCTTGGCGGCCGCATCCGTGATGGTGGCAAGCTCGATCGCCTTGAACTCGCCGGCGGTCCGCAGCACCGTCTGGCGGATGGTCTTGGCCTGGAAGAACGCCCAGAAGTCCGAAGCCTCGATATTTGCGCTCAGCGCCGCGGTTTGCGCGCCCTTTCCGAGCGTCTCGGAAAACGCCAGAAAAAGCGCGAGGACCGCGATGACCAGGGCGATTCTCTTGTTGGAATGCGCCGCGTCCTCGACGTGCTCCGCGTGTTCCAGCTGCTCGTGTACGTCGCTCATTGTCGACCCCTGTGGCTGATTCTGTCACCGGACGATTGAACCAACCGGGCCACGAGCGCAAGGGCCAAGGCGGACCAATATTTGCGGATTAGTGTCTCATGACGTCTTCTGATTCATGATGGCTTCTTGCTTCATGAGACCTTCCGGGCGCGTGGATGCGTGTTGCGATAGACTTCGAGCAGACGTTCGCTGTCGACCGCGGTGTAGACTTGCGTCGTCGACAACGAAGCGTGGCCGAGCAGCTCCTGGATTGCGCGCAGGTCGCCCCCGCGCGCCAGCAGATGGGTGGCGAAGGAATGGCGCAACGCATGAGGCGTCGCTGTTTCGGCGAGGCCGAGCACGCCGCGCAACCGCTCCATGGCGAGTTGCACGATCCGGGGCGACAACGGCCCGCCCTTGGCGCCGATGAACAAAGGGCCGTCGGCCGGAAGCTCGTTCGGGCAGAGCGCCACATAGTCGGCGACGAGCTCGAGCACCGGTGCCAGCACCGGCACCATGCGTCGCTTGTTGCCCTTGCCGGTCACCGTGATGACATCGCCCTCCCCGGGCGCGGGAACCTCTTTGCGCTTGAGGCCGAGCGCCTCGGAAATGCGCAGTCCGGAGCCGTAGAGCAAGCCGAGCACGGCGGCATCGCGGGCCAGAATCCAAGGTTCACGGTCCTCGCCGGCGCGCACCTCGCTTTGCGTGACGCGCCTGGCGGCGGCGACCGCCAGCGGCTTGGGCAGCGTCTTGGCGATCTTCGGCGAGCGCACCGCAAACAGCGACCCGACCTTGCCGCTGCCGTTGCGCTCGATGAAGCGCGCGAAGGAACGCGCGCCCGCAAGCCCGCGCGCCAGCGAGCGCCCGCTGATGCCGTCTCCCCGCCGCGCCGCCATGAAGGCCCGAATGTCCGTCGGCGCCAGGCGGGCCAGCCGGTGGAGCGTCACGCGGGTGCCCAGATGCTCCGACAGGAACGCGAGAAACTGCCGGACGTCGCGTTCATAGGCCTCGCAAGTCCTGGGCGACATGCGCCGCTCGGCTGCAAGATGCACCAGCCAGCGCGCCAGCAGCGCCGCGACGTCGGCACCCGCGCCCACGAGCTCATCGTGCTGAGCGCTTTTGTCCGCGATTATCGACACGCTTGCACCCTCCTGCTTGCGCCGGCTTGACCTTGACACGATGAGGATAATCCCACCCGCTGCCTTATGGTTTGTTAAATCTTTCAGAATCACCCAATCCCATGGCCTCCCGCGTCGTCGATATCCTGCTGCCGGTCGCTCTCGACCAAGCCTATTCATACCGCGTACCGGACGGGATGGAGCTCGCCCCCGGCGATTTGGTCAACGTGCCGTTGGGCGCGCGCACGGCGACCGGCGTGGTGTGGGCCGAGAATCCGGCGCCCAATCCGCGCCTGGACAATCGGCTGAAATACGTCGACGAGCGGCTCGAAATCCGGCCGCTCAAGCCCGAGCTGCGCCAATTTGTCGATTGGGTTTCGGGCTACGCGCTCGGCGCCCGCGGCATGGTGTTGCGCATGTGCCTGCGCATGGGCGAGCATCTCGGTCCCCCGCGCGAGCGCCTTGGCGTGCGGCTCAAGGGGCTCGCGCCCCCGCGCCTGACGGCGGCGCGCCGGCGGGTGCTGAATGTGTTGGCCGATGGCCTCGCCCGGGCAAAAGGCGAGGCGGCGGAGGAAGCCGGCGTCTCGGCCGGTGTCATCGACGGGCTGGTCGATGAAGGCACCCTTGAGACTCTGGTGGAGCCGTTGGCGCTTCCGGTCGATCCGGATCACTTGGCGCCCGATTTCACGTCCGCGCAGCGCGCGGCCGCCGATGCGTTGCGGGCGACCGTGGCGCAGGGCGGCTATTCGGTGACTCTGATCGACGGCGTCACCGGCTCAGGCAAGACGCAAGTGTATTTCGAGGCGGTGGCCGAGACCGTACGGCGTGGCCGGCAGGTCCTGATCCTGATGCCCGAGATCGCGCTGACCTCCCAGGTGCTCGACCGCTTTGCGGAGCGCTTCGGGGTTCGGCCGACCGAATGGCACTCGCAGCTTTCTCCGCGCAAGCGGGCCCGGACCTGGCAGGCGGTGGCGGCCCGCGAGGTGAGCGTAATCGTGGGCGCCCGCTCGGCGCTGTTCCTGCCCTATGGGGACCTCGGCCTCATCATCGTGGATGAGGAGCATGATCCCGCCTACAAGCAGGAGGACGGCGTCCACTACCATGCCCGCGACATGGCGGTGGTGCGCGGCCATATCGCCAAAATTCCCGTGCTGCTCGCCTCGGCAACGCCGTCGGTCGAGACGGAAGTCAATGCCCGGCGTTCCCGCTATCAGTGCCTGCATCTGCCGGAGCGCTTCGGCGGC
>WNFJ01474841.1_pt1 | contig 13608 bp, 15 predicted proteins | sample 5400461 | NCBI WGS metagenome assembly WNFJ01 (sample SAMN13153349, study PRJNA577476) | soil metagenome | isolation source: 115 cm saprolite on Douglas fir-dominated hillslope | place: USA:California | collected 2013-09-17 | reverse complement strand
CATCATGGACGGCGATCTTTCCCAGCTGACGCAGGCGCTGCTCGCCGAGCACCAGACAGAGCAGCTCGCTGCGTTCGCCGATGAGCGTTGAAGCAGGTTCCGGAATGAACGCGGTCGAAACCGGCGCAACGATAGGCGGCTTGCTGCGCGAATCCGGATTGCCGCGATTCGAAGCCGAGCTGTTGCTTTGCTCCATCCTGGGTTGCGATCGCGTCCGGCTCATCGTCCACGCCGAAGAAGGGATCGATTCGTCCAGAGCGCGCGCTGCGCACGCTCGGTTCGCCCGGCGACGCGCGGGCGAACCCGTCTCCCACATTACCGGCTGGCGGGAATTCTACGGCCTGGCACTGCGGGTGACCGCGGACGTGTTGATCCCTCGACCCGAAACCGAGCACCTGGTCGAGCTCGCACTCGAGCGCCTTTCCTCAGGTGCGCCGGCGCGCGTGCTGGAACTCGGAACGGGCTGCGGAGCGATTGCCATCGCCCTTGCGACCGAACGGCCCGGGCTTGGGATCGTAGCCACGGACGTTTCGGAAACGGCCCTCGCTCTCGCGCGGCGAAACGCGCGCGACCACGGGGCTGAAATCGCCTTTGTGCTCAGCGACTGGTTTGACGCGCTCGGACCGGAGCAATTCGATCTGATCGTCTCGAATCCGCCCTACGTCGCAGCGGGAGACGCTCATCTGGAACGCGGCGACCTGCGCTTCGAGCCGCGACTTGCCCTGGTCGGCGGCGAGGACGGGCTGGCCTGCATCCGGGAGATTGCAGCGAGTGCGCAAAACCGGCTCCGGCCGGGCGGCTCTTTGCTCGTGGAGCATGGCTACGACCAGAGAGATCGCTGCGTCGAGCTCTTGAGCGCGCTGGGTTACGCCGCAGTGGCCGATTTCAACGACCTCGCGGGATTGCCGCGCGCGTGCGCGGGGGTTTGGCGCGGTTGACCGCGTTTTGAGCGGGCGGTACAATTCCCGACAAGTTTTATCAGGTATTGAAGGACTCAAGGACTCAACATGGACGCGCAAGAACGCATCAAACAGCAAGTCACGGGCAATCCGGTCGTTCTGTATATGAAGGGGACCCCGCAGTTTCCGCAGTGCGGCTTCTCCGCCAACGCCGTGCAGATCCTGAAGGCCTGCGGGGTCGAGAAGCTGTTTACGGTCAACGTGCTCGAAGAACCGGAAATCCGCCAGGGCATCAAGGAGTATGCCAATTGGCCCACCATCCCCCAGCTCTACGTCAACGGAGAGTTTGTGGGCGGCTCCGACATCCTGCGCGAGATGTATCAGTCCGGCGAGTTGCAGAAGCTTCTCACCGGAGAAAAAACCACCTCTTAGTTGGAAGACTGATCGCCTTACCGCAGCTCGGCAAGGAGGCGCTCGATCATCCGCTCGGCCTGCGCCGCGTAGCCGCCGCCGAACAAATTTGCGTGGTTGAGTACGTGGTACAGGTTGTAGAGGGTCTTTCTGACCGCGTAACCCCGATCCAGGGGTGCGGCTTCCCGGTAAGCGGAATAGAAAGCCTGTGGGAATCCGCCGAAGAGCTCGGTCATAGCAAGGTCCGCTTCTCGGTCTCCCCGGTAAACCGCGGGGTCGAAAAGCACCGGCGTGCCGTCGGCCAGAAAGCCGGCATTTCCACACCAGAGATCGCCGTGCAGGAGCGATGCGGCGGGCGCATGTTCGGAAAGGCCCCCTTTCTCAAGAGCCTCCTCCCGCACCCGTTTTTCCTCGCCAGCTCGAGCTGAGGTCCGAGCCGCGCCTCGCGCCAGAAGTCGCTCCATGACGGCGAGCGCCGATTGAGCTGCGGCGTTCTCCCGATGTAGTTGTCGCGCCGCCACCCGAAGGATTCGCCGCTGATTGAATGCACCTTGGCGAGCGAGTGCCCGAGAGCCGCGTAATCGCCGTTTCCGCGCAGCTCAAGGTGCTCGAGCACCAGGAATGCTTGCTCGCCGGCTTGTCCCTGACACACCGGCATAGGAACTCGGGCGCCGGCCGCGGAAAGCGCAGCGAGGCCGTCAGCCTCGGCGGCGAAATTGTCGAGCTCTGAGCGGGCGTTCGTTTTGGCAAAGTATCTGCGACCACCGCCCTCGAGTAGCCAGCATCGGTGGATGCAACCTCCCGTGACAGGCGTCGTGCGCTCGATTCGGAACGAGCCCGCGACATCTGAAACGGATGTCTGGAGTGCGGCGAGAAGCTCTCCCGATGGGCCGCCCATCACTGCGGGATCACGGTGCCGTGGCGGCCTTCAGCAATTTGCGCGCGCGCTTGATCGCGGCACGCACTTGGGCGGGCGCCGTTCCGCCGACGTGCGAGCGGCTGGCGACCGAGCCCTCGAGCGTGAGCACGCGGTAGATGTCTCTATCGACTTTAGGGGAGAAACGGCGCAACTCCTCGAGCGGAAGCTGCTCCAGACCCAGCCCGGCTTTTTCCGCGAAGCGCACAGCCCGCGCCACCGCCTCGTGGGCCTCGCGAAACGCGAGTCCCTTTCTCACCAGGTAGTCGGCGAAGTCGGTCGCGGTGGCGAAGCCTTCTTTCGCCGCGGTGCGCATCGCGGCCGCATTGACTTGGATGCCGGCGATCAATTCGGCGAAAACGGCGAGCGTGTCGCGCAGAGCATCGACTGCGTCGAAAAGCGGCTCCTTGTCCTCCTGATTGTCCTTGTTGTAAGCGAGGGCCTGTCCTTTCATCAAGGTGAGCAGCGCGACGAGGTCGCCGGCAACCCTTCCGGTCTTGCCGCGCGCGAGCTCCGGAACGTCGGGATTTTTCTTCTGGGGCATGATGGACGAGCCGGTGCAAAAACGGTCCGGCAGGGCGACGAAGCCGAAACGCGGATTGCTCCACAGGATCAGTTCCTCGGACAAGCGCGAGAGATGGACCATCGCAAGCGCCGCACAGGCGCAGAATTCGATCGCGAAGTCGCGATCGGACACCGCATCGAGGGAGTTTCCGCTCACCGCCTCGAACTCCAGCTCGCGCGCGACCCTCGCGCGGTCGATCCGAAAGGAGGTTCCGGCAAGCGCCGCGGCGCCGAGCGGGAGGCAGTTCACGCGCCGACGGCAGTCGGCAAGGCGGGATCGATCGCGCTCGAGCATTTCGAAGTACGCGAGCAGGTGATGCCCGAAAGTCACCGGCTGCGCGACCTGCAGGTGGGTGAAACCCGGCATCACCGTGGCGGCGTGCCTTTCCGCCTGATCGAGGAGCTCCCGCTGCAGCTTTTGCACCAGGCCGCCGATCTCGTCGATCGCCTCACGCAGCCACAGGCGCAGGTCGGTTGCGACCTGGTCATTGCGCGAGCGTGCGGTGTGCAGGCGCTTGCCCGCCTCTCCTACGAGAGCGATCAGGCGCCGCTCGATGTTGACGTGGACGTCCTCGGCTTCCAGCGACCAGCGAAAGCGTCCCGCTTCGATTTCGCGGGAAATCCTGGAGAGGCCTCGCTCGATCGCCTTGAGGTCCGCCGGCTTCAATACCCCGACGGCTCGAAGCATGCGCGCGTGTGCGAGCGACGCCCGGATGTCCTGGGGCGCAAGGCGCCGGTCAAAACGGATCGAGGCGGTGTAGCGCTTGACGAGCTCGGATACCGGTTCGGCGAACCGCCCGGACCAGAGTTTCTTGCCGGGCTTGGGTTTCGCTGCCATGGTTGACTGTAAAATGCCAGAAGTCGTGAAGCGCGCGGCCCACCGCCGCAAGCGTCGACTTTTGCGTCCGCACAAAAGTGCAAAGTATACGGCAAGCAATCTGGGCGTGATGTCGCGCATCCTCGTTTCGGTCAACGCGCTCGCCCTGCTTTTCGCCCTGGCGCGCTCGCGGGAGATCGGCGAGTTCGCCGCAAGAGTCACCGAAATCGCGGGTTCGCTCGAACCGATATTGCTCGTCGTGGTCATCTTCCTTTATGCCGGGTCGACGCTCCTCGAGCGGCTCGCCTATGTCCACGGCCTGCTGGCGGTGCTCGCGATCGTGCTTGCGGTGACCGCCGCGCTCTTTCCGCTCCAAACCCTGCTCGGCGGAAGCGGTGAGTGGCGCGAACTCGTCTGGAGTCTCGGCCATGCGGCGCTGGGGACGGGAGCGATCGCGTGGTATTTCCATCTTCGCAACCGCGCATTTTCTCCGGCGATCTCCGAGGCGCGGCTGCAGGCGCTTCAGGCCCGCATCCGTCCGCATTTCCTTTTCAACACCCTGAACGCCGTGCTCTCGCTGATTCGCAAGGATCCGAAGCGCGCAGAGGGTGCTCTGGAAGATCTCGCGGCGCTGTTCCGCACGGTCATGGTGGACAACCGCCAGCTGATCGCTCTCGGAGAGGAGCTCTCTTTGTGCCGTCAATATCTGAACCTGGAGCAGCTGCGCTTGGGGAATCGGCTCCGGGTCGACTGGCGGCTCGATCCGGCCATCGAGGAGGCTCTGGTGCCGCCAATGCTCCTGCAGCCCCTGGTGGAAAACGCGGTCTACCACGGAATCGAGCCGGGAATCGCGCCCGGCGTGATCGAGGTGCGCATCGAGCGCCGGGACGACCGCCTCTGGTTGCAATTGGCGAATCCGTACCACGAGGACTATCAACATCGCCAGGGGAATCACATGGCGCTCGCCAACATCCGCGAGCGCCTGCAACTCCATTTCGACGTCGAGGCAAGCCTCGATACGCGCATCGCCGACGGCCGCTACGAGATCGGTATCGCGATGCCTTATCGCACCAGCCTATGACCGCGCTCCGGGTGGTCATCGTCGACGACGAGGAACCGGCGCGTAACCGTCTGCGCGAGCTTCTGGAGGACTGCCGCGTGGAGCTGCCGCACACCATTGCGGGCGAAGCGGCGAACGGCGTGGAGGGCTTGCAAGTCGTCACCGCCAGTGAAGCGGAGGTGGTCCTGGTCGACATCCACATGCCTGAAATGAGCGGAATCGAATTCGCAAGGCATCTGCAGGTCCTGGAGCGGCCGCCCGCCGTGATTTTCGTCACCGCTCACGATCGCTACGCAGTCGAGGCGTTTGAGGTCAACGCCGTGGACTACCTGACCAAGCCGGTTCGCGCGGTACGGCTGCTCACGGCCTTGAAGAAAGCCGCGACCGGCGCGCGGCTCACCCGCGGGGTGCTCGAGAGCATCGATCCGGCCCCGCGGCGCTACTTCAGCGTCGCCGAGCGCGGGCGCATGACCCTTGTCCGGGTCTCGGACGTGGTCTACCTGAGAGCAGAGCTCAAGTACGTTACTTTGCGCACCCATGGCGGCGAGTACCTGGTCGAGGAGTCGCTGACGCAACTCGAGCAGGAATTTGGCGGCGTGTTCGTGCGGATTCATCGCAATTGTCTGGTGGCGCGGCGATCGATCCGCGGGGTCGAGCGCGGCGCCGAAACCCGAAACCGAAGGCGAAGTCGGATGGTCCGTGGTCCTGGAGGGCGTCGAGGAAAAGCTGCCGGTGAGCCGCAGGCAATGGGCGCAGGTCAAGTCGCTGGTGAGCTAGGGAACAAACGTTGAGTCAGATGTCTGAACGAATCGTCATTGCCTCGCGCAGGAGCCGGCTCGCAATGTGGCAGTCCGAGCACGTCGCGGGCGAGCTCAAGCGCCTGTATCCGCATTGCGAGGTGAGCATCCTCGGCATCACCACGCGAGGCGACCAGATCGTCGATCGGCCCCTCGCTCAAATCGGCGGCAAGGGGCTTTTCGTAAAGGAGCTCGAGGCCGCGCTCGAGGACGGGCGGGCCGATCTTGCCGTGCACTCCGCGAAGGACGTTCCGGTGCGTATGCCGCAGGGATTTTGCCTGGCGGCCATTCCCCCGAGAGAGGATCCGCGAGATTGCCTCGTGTCCAACTTGAGCGAGAGCCTGGAGGCGCTACCGCCGGGAGCCATCGTCGGGACTTCCAGCCTGCGGCGCGAGGCGCAGTTGCGCGAACGTTATCCAACGCTGGGGGTGAAGGCGCTGCGCGGCAATCTGGACACGCGTCTGGCGAAGCTCGATCGGGGGGAATTCCAGGCATTGGTGCTCGCTGCGGCAGGCCTCAAGCGGCTCGGCCTTGCTGCGCGAATCCGCGCGATGCTCGAGCCGGAACAGAGCCTGCCCGCGCCCGGACAAGGGGCGCTCGCGATCGAGGGCCGTTGCGGTTCCGATCCCCACGGCGGCCACGCGCAGGCTTTCAGCCGAGCGCGCGCTGAGCCGCGCATTGTCGGGGAGTTGCCAACTACCACTCGCTGCGTACGGCGTGCCAAAAGGAGGGGAGATTCGTTTGCGGGGTCTCGTGGCGATGCCTAACGGCAGCAGGGCGGTGCGCGCTGAATTGAGCGGCCCGATCGCGGCCGCGGAAAAACTGGGCGAGATGCTCGCGACGCAACTGCGAACTCTGGGCGCGGACGCGATTCTTGCATCCTTATCATGAAGGCGGGACCGCTCTCGGGCCGCGGTGTCGTGGTCACTCGCCCGCGCGAGCACGCTCTAGCGCTTGCCGAGCGGATCCGTATGGCGGGCGGAGACCCGATTCTCTTTCCCACGATCGAGATCCTGCCTCCTGAGGATCCTGGCGCAGTCTCGAACCTCATCGCGAGTCTGGACGGTTTTCAGCTCGCGATTTTCGTCAGTCCGACCGCAGCGGTACGGGGGCACGGACTCGTGAGCGCGAGCCGGAACTGGCCGGAGGGGCTGCGTGTGGCCGCTCTGGGGGTCGGAACCGCAAGAGCACTCGAGGAACAGGGGATCCATGCGGTGATCGCACCCGCCGGCGAAGCCGACAGCGAGGCGCTCGCCGCGCTTCCCGAGCTGCAGGATCTGCAAGGGCGCTCGATCGTGATCTTTCGCGGGCAGGGCGGACGCGAGTGGCTGCGAACGAGACTCGAAGAGCGGGGCGCGCGAGTCGAGTACGCCGAATGCTACCGCCGCGCGCGGCCCGACGCCGATGCAGGATCCCTGCTCGCCCGCTGGCAAGGCGGCGGGGTCGAAGCGGTCGCTATCGCCAGCGCCGAAGGCTTGGCGAATTTCTTCGACATGCTGGGCCCGACCGGCCGTGGATACTTGCGCGCGACCCCGGTGTTTGTGCCGCATCCGCGGATCGCGCTTGCTGCGCGGAAGCTCGACGTGCGGGAGATCGTCGTGACCGGGCGCGGCGACGATCGCACTGTAGCGGAGATGGCCGCTTTTTTTGCTAAAGTATGATCGCCTCTCATCCGTAGTCGGCTCACGCATGGAAAACGACACCCCGCCCGCATCCGCGACCGAGCGAGCTTCGAAGCGCAAAGCCTGGCGCATTTCGCCGACGGCTGTCGCGTTCGGGCTGGTCGCGCTCGTTTTCGTTTGGCAGTGGTACGACGGTCGGAACCGGATCGACGCGTTGCGCGACGAGCTTGCCCAGCGCGTGCGCGAAAGCGAATCCGACAGCCGCGATGCGCGCCTCGCCGCGAGACAAGCACAAGAAGCGGGGCGCGAGGCGCAGGCGAAACTCGCGCAGATCGAGGTGAAGTTCGCGGAATTTCAGAATCATCAGGTCGGCCTCGAGGCGCTCTACCAGGAGCTGTCGCGCAGTCGCGACGAATGGGTCCTCGCCGAAATCGAGCAGGTCCTCACCATTGCCTCGCAGCAACTGCAGCTCACCGGTAACGTCCAGGTGGCCTTGGCCGCGTTGCAGACGGCCGAGGCACGCCTGGCGCGCCCGGGCCGCCCGCAGTTCCTGCCGTTGCGCAAGGTCTTCGCCCGGGACATCGAACGCCTGAAAACCGCGCCCAGCCTGGATGTTCCGGGACTCGTGGTGAAGCTGGATCAGCTGATCGGGGGCGTGGATTCTCTACCGCTCGTTCAGGACGCGCGCCCGCAGGCGACGGCCGTCGCCAAGCGCGAGTCGGATGGGTTCTGGGAAAGGCTGGTCGCGGAGCTGCTCGGCGAGCTCAAGCAGCTCGTCAGGATACAAAACGTGGAAGGCGCCGACCCGGCGTTGCTCAGCCCGCCGCAGGCGTTTTTCTTGCGCGAGAACCTGAAACTGCGCTTGCTGAACGCGCGTCTCGCGCTCCTCGCGCGCGATGAAACTGCTTACCGCAGCGACGTGAAGGTCGCTGCAAACTGGCTCGAGCGATACTTCGACACGCGTTCGCGGGCCGCCGCGGCGATGGCCGTGATCCTGAAACAGCTCGGCTCGGGCACTGTAGGGGCCTCCTTTCCGACCATCGGCGAAAGCCTTGCGGCCGTGCGCGGCTACAAATCCGTTCGGCAGTAGGGCGGGCGATGAGAGGATTGCTGTGGCTGCTTGTCTTGTCGGCGCTCGCCGTGGCGCTTTCGCTGGCAATGCGAGGCCACGGCGGTTACGCGCTGTTCGTGCTGCATCCGTGGCGCGCCGAGATCTCGCTCAACCTGCTCGCCATTCTTCTGATCGTTGTCTTCGCGGCCGGGTACTTTCTGCTCAGAGTAGGGTGGCATGCCCTGAGGCTTCCTTCGTACGTGCGTGCTTTTCGCGAACGAAGACGGGACGAAAAAGGACGCGCAGCTGAGCTGGAGGCGATTCAGGCGCTCTTCGAGGGCCAATTTGTCCGGGCTGAGAAACTCGCCTCGGGAGCGACCCAGCTGGGCGCGGCGCCGGGTCTCGCGAGTCTTGTTGCGGCGCGTGCGGCGCAGAGGTTGCGGCAATTCGGCCGGCGCGATCAGTGGCTCGAACGGGCGAAGGAAGGGGACAGCGAGTGGCGTCTTGCGCGTTTGATGACTTCGGCGGAGCTCTTGCTGGAGGAACGGCGTTTCGTCGAAGCGCAGGCCGTGCTGCGCGAACTGAACGCGGGCCGGCCTCGGCATGTTGAGGGACTGTTGCTGTCGCTGCGCGCGGAGCAGGGCATGGCAAATTGGGAGGAGGTCCTGCGCGTGGCGCATTTGCTGGAGAAACGGGATGCAATGCCCCCGGAAGCCCTCGATAACGTGCGCGTCAACGCCCACATCGCGATACTGTCGCGCGAGCGCGCCGATCGGGAAGGCCTCGCCCGGCATTGGGAAGACACGCCGCGCTCCGAGCGCGTCCGTCCCAAGGTAGCGGCCGCGGCCGCGCGCGCCTTCATCGAGCTCGGAGACTGTCGCAAGGCCCACCGAATCATCGAGGAAGCGCTCGCGAGGGACTGGGACGGCGCGCTCGCCCTGCTCTACGGGGAATGCACCGACGAGGATGCGTTCGAGCGGCTCGAGCGGGCCGAACGATGGTTGAGCGAGCGCCCGGGAGAAGCGGAATTGTTGCTGACGCTGGGCCGCTTATGCGTGCAGCGCGAGCTGTGGGGAAAGGCTCAAAGTTACCTGGAAGCGAGCCTTGCCACGCAGCCGACGCAAGCGGCACACGTCGCGCTCGCGCGGCTTTTCGAGCGCGGCGGGCGAATCGAAGAAGCCAACCGGCATTTTCGCGCGAGCGCCAACCTCGGGTCGGCCCCACGGGCGTTGGACTGAGACCGGCCCGGGGAGGTTCATATGCCCAGCCCGGCGAGTTGCATCTGCGGATAGCGCGTGCCCGAGGCAACCCCGGGAGGAAACGTTCTCGATTTCCGCGGCGCTCAAAGCCATGCCGGCTGCAGCCGCGTTTTGCTCCAGGTAATTGCGCCGTTTTGTTCCCGGGATCGGCACCACGTCCTGCCCTTGAGCGAGCACCCAGGCGAGCGCCACCTGCGCGGGTGTCACCTTGTGGGCGGCGGCGATCGATTCGAGCGGTTGCAGCAGCGCGACGTTGCGTTGGAGATTGTCCGGATTGAAGCGCGGATGATCGCGACGGCGATCCTTCGGCTGGAGCGCGTCCAGCGTCTTGATCGTGGCGGTGAGGAACCCGCGCCCGAGCGGCGAGTAGGCCATCAGGGCGATGCCGAGCTCGCGGCAGGCGGGAAGGATGTCCTTTTCCACGTCGCGCGACCACAGCGAGTACTCGGTCTCGAGCGCGGCGAGCGGATGCACCTTGTGCGCGCGCCGCAGGGTCGCCGCGCCCGCCTCGGAAAGCGCGAGATAGCGCACCTTGCCTTGTTCGACCAGCTTTTTCATCGCGCCCACGGTATCCTCGATCGGCACCTTGGGGTCGACGCGATGCAGCCCGTAGATGTCGATCGCTTCGACGCCGAGGCGCTTGAGAGACGCATCACAGGCCTGCTGCACGTAGCCGGGGTGCCCCCCCGAAAGGCCTTCGGGAAGCTTGAAGCCGCTCAGGCCCATGTTCCCGAATTTCGTGGCGAGGAGCACCCGGTTGCGTCTGCCCTTGATCGCGCGCCCGACCAGCTCTTCGTTGGCGCCCGCCCCGTAGGCATCCGAGGTGACGATCAGGTTGATGCCGAGATCGATGGCGCGGTGAATGGTCGCGATCGACTCGGGCTCGTTCGGCTCTCCGTAGATTCCCGTCATTCCCATGCAACCCAGACCCAGCGCCGGGACGGCGGGCCCGTTCTTTCCAAGCTTGCGTGTATTCATCGCATTCCTCTTTTACGTAATCATTCGCCGAGCCAGTCTCTCGGTCGCAGGAAATCCCGATAGAGTTTTCCTTCCGCGCTCGAGGGGTCCGGTTTCCAGTCATACCGCCACTTCGCGAGCGGGGGCAGGGACATCAATATCGACTCCGCGCGGCCGGCCGACTGCAAGCCGAACAGCGTGCCGCGATCATAGACGAGATTGAACTCCACATAGCGGCCGCGGCGATAGGCCTGGAAGTCGCGCTCGCGCTCGCCGTAGGGAAGGCTGCGCCGGCGCTCCAGAACGGGAACGTAGGCCGGAAGGAAATGGTCGCCGACGTTGCGAGCAAGCTCGAAGCACGAATCGAAGCCGCTCTCGTTCAAATCATCGAAGAAAATCCCGCCGATGCCGCGCGGCTCGCTGCGGTGCTTGAGATAAAAGTACTCGTCACACCAGCGTTTGAAGCGCGGATAGTACTCGGGCCCAAATGCCTCGAGCGCCTGCCGGCACGTGGCGTGAAAGTGACGCGCATCCTCCTCGAAGCCGTAGTAGGGGGTCATGTCCATTCCGCCCCCGAACCCCCAGACCGGCTCGCTTTGCGGCTTGGTCGCGAGCAGGAAGCGTATGTTCATGTGAACGGTCGGAACGACGCGGGTGCATTACCAGCGACACGCCGGCAGCTTCGAAGGCACGGCCGGCGAGCTCGGGCCGCGCGGCGCTCGCTGAGGGCGGCAGCCGCTCTCCGTATACCCGGGAGAAATTCACGCCGCCACGCTCGAATACGTCCCCACCCTCGATGATGCGGCTCTCACCGCCGCCGCCTTCGCTCCGCTGCCAGTGATCGCGGCGAAAGCTGCGTCCTTCGACACGCTCCAGCTCCGCGACAAGGCGGTTCTGCAGATCAAGAAGATAAGCGTAGACCGCAGCCGGGTTCATCTAACCGATTCACAGGTCAAGATCTTCGTGCGGCAACGGCGCGGTGTCCGATGTCGCGCCGATACTGCATGCCGTCGAAACGGATGCCTTCCACGACTTCGTACGCGCGCCGTTGCGCCGCCTTGATCGAATCTCCCATGGCAGTCACGCACAGCACGCGCCCACCGCTGGTAACGATGGCGCCGTCTTTCAACGCCGTGCCCGAGTGAAACACCCGAAAGTCTTCTCCCGTCGCGGGAAGTCCCGTCACCACATCGCCCTTTTTCGGCGCGTCCGGATAACCCGGGGCCGCAAGAACCACCCCCAGCGCGGCGCGGCGGTCCCATTCCGCCTTGACGCGGTCGAGCTTCCCCTCCATGGCGCTCTCGATCAACTCGAACAGGTCGCTTTTCAAGCGCAGCATGATCGGCTGCGTTTCAGGATCGCCGAGGCGGCAGTTGAACTCCAGCGCTCGGGGGTTGCCCGAGCCGTCGATCATAAGGCCGGCGTAGAGGAACCCGGTGTAGCGGTAGCCTTCCTGGGCCATTCCCGCCAGAACGGGCTGGATGATCTCGCGCACCACTCGCGCGTGCAGCTCGGGAGTCACCACCGGCGCCGGAGAGTACGCGCCCATGCCGCCGGTATTGGGTCCCCTGTCGCCCTCCATGAGGCGCTTGTGATCCTGGCTTGTCGCAAGCGGGAGCACGTGCTCGCCGTCCGCCAGCACGATGAAGCTCGCCTCTTCGCCCTCCAGGAATTCTTCGATCACGACGCGGTTACCCGCAGCGCCCATGGTACGCTCGACGAGGATTCTCTCGACTGCGCGATGCGCTTCGTCCGCGCTCACGGCGACGATCACGCCCTTTCCCGCCGCGAGGCCGTCCGCCTTCACGACGATGGGCGTACCGCGCGCCTCGATATAGGCGTGCGCGGCGCTCGGCGCGTCGAAGCTCGAAAACTCCGCGGTGGGAATCCGGTGGCGGGTCATGAATTCTTTGGCGAACTGCTTGGAGCTCTCCAGCCGCGCGCAGGCCTGAGTCGGGCCGAAGATCCGAAGACCTCTGGAACGGAACAGATCGACGATTCCGTCGGCAAGCGGCGCCTCGGGTCCCACTACGGTGAGGTGAATATTTTCCGCGAGCGCAAATTCAGCCAGCTTGTCGATCGCGGAGATCGCGACGTTCTCCAGGCCGGCCTCGCGCGCCGTCCCGCCATTGCCCGGGGCGACGAAGACTTTTTGTATGCGCGGGCTTTGCGCCAGGTGCCACGCGATCGCGTGTTCCCTGCCGCCGGAGCCGATGACCAGAAGCTTCATAGATCAATGCCGGAAATGCCGCACGCCCGTGAACACCATTGCAAGCCCGAGCTCGTCGGCGGCCGCGATCACCTCCTCGTCGCGCACGCTTCCACCGGGCTGGATGACGGCCTTCGCGCCCGTTCGGGCGATCACTTCCACGCCGTCCCGAAACGGGAAGAATGCGTCCGACGCGACAACGGATCCCTCGAGGGACAGTCCCGTCTCCTGCGCCTTGAGCGCGGCGACTCGAGCGGCGTCGACGCGGCTCATTTGCCCCGCGCCGATGCCGAGCGTGCGGCCACCCGCGCAGAACACGATGGCGTTCGATTTGACGAACTTCGCCACGCGCCAGGCGAACAGCAAATCGGCAAGCTGTCCCGGCGAAGGTTTCAAGCGGGTGACGGTGCGCAGATCCGAAGCCTCCACGTTACCAGCCCGCCTCCGACGCGTTTGAAGTCGTAGGTCTGTGCGGCGTGCGCGAGGCCTACCGACAGCACTCGCACGCTGGCTTTGGCGGCAAGGATCCGTCGTGCTTCGGCGTCGAACTCGGGCGCGATCACGACCTCGACGAACTGTTTGGATACCGCTGCAGCTGTCGCGGCGTCGAGGCCATGGTTGAAAGCGACGATGCCTCCGAATGCCGCCGTGGGGTCGGTGGCAAAGGCGCGCTCGTACGCCTCGCGGGGTGAAGTTGCGATCGCGGCGCCGCAAGGATTGGCGTGCTTGACGATCACGCAGGCCGGCTCATCGAAGGTCTTCACGCACTCCCAGGCCGCGTCGGCGTCGGCGACGTTGTTGTACGAGAGTTCCTTCCCCTGAATCTGGGTATAGCCGGCGATCCCGCCGGAAACGGGATTACCGTCGCGGTAGAACGCCGCCGCCTGGTGTGGGTTCTCGCCGTACCGGAGGTCCTCGATTTTTGCGAACTGGAGCGTGAGACGTGCGGGGAAAGGGGCCCGCTTCCCGTCGCTCGCAATTGCCGTGAGGTAATTGGCAATGGCGGCCTCGTACGCCGCGCTGTAGGCGAAGGCTTTTTGGGCCAG
>WNFJ01110076.1_pt1 | contig 13610 bp, 12 predicted proteins | sample 5400461 | NCBI WGS metagenome assembly WNFJ01 (sample SAMN13153349, study PRJNA577476) | soil metagenome | isolation source: 115 cm saprolite on Douglas fir-dominated hillslope | place: USA:California | collected 2013-09-17 | reverse complement strand
ATGCGCAACAGCCGCGACTTCGGCGAGTTGGCGGAGCACCTGGCGGCGCGCTTCCGCGTGATCGTGCCCGACGTGCGCGGCCGCGGCCTCTCGGCGCGCGATCCGAATTTCAACAACTACCAGATCCCGGTCTACCTGCAGGACGTACTGACGCTGCTCGCAGGTCTGGGCGCCGCCCGGGTGAGCATCATCGGCACCTCCATGGGCGGTCTCATGGCGATGCTGCTGGCAGCGACGCAACCGAAACTCGTGTCACGCATCGTCCTCAACGACGTCGGCCCGGAAGTTGATCCTGCCGGGCTCGAGCGCATCCGCGGCTACGCCGGACGAGCCGCTCCCGTGCACAGCTGGCCCGAGGCGGCTGCGCAGGTGCGCGCTGACTACGGATCGGCCTGGCCGGGCTTGAGCGATGCGCGCTGGGATGAGATCGCGCGCCTGAGTTACCGCGCCAACGCACAGGGCGTTCCGGAGCCGGACGCCGATCCGCTGATCCGCGAGCCGCTGCGCGACACCTCCCGAGCCGCGCCGGATCTGTGGCCGTTGTGGGGCGCGCTCGCGCGCGTTCCGATTCTTGCCATCCGCGGCGCGCACTCGGACATCCTGAGCGTGACGACGCTGGCGCGTATGCAGCGCGGCAAGCCCGACCTTCGGGTCCTGACGGTTGCCAATCGCGGCCACGCGCCGCTGCTCGATGAGCCGGAATGCGTGGCGGCGATTGATCGGTTTCTGGCGGCGGCCTGAAAGTGCGGGGCTACTTTAGGCGGCGCGCACGACCGGGCGCCGCAGCGGGTGCTTTGCCGGCGGCACTCTTTCTGGCGGCGACCTTGCCACGCGCGCGCGTCTTGCGCGCCACGCGGGCGGCAACCTTGGCCCTCGCCGACGCCCCCACGCGGACCCCCGGCGGGCCCGCCGCGGCGGGCTGCGCTGCGGCCGTGCGGGTCTTCTTCCTGGCCGTGGGCGCCTCGGCCGTACTCGCCGGCGCACCCTCGCCGGCGGCCGGCGCGGCAGTTGCGGCACGCTTGCCCTTGCCCCAGCGTCCGAATCGCCCGCCGCGTTCCGGCGCGGCCGCGAGCAGCGCGCGGCATTCCTCGAGCGTGAGCGCCTTCGGGTCGCGGTCCTTCGGGATCTTGGCGTTCTTCTTGCGATCGGTGATGTACGGTCCGTAGCGGCCGTTCAGCACCTGGATGCCCTCGGCCGCAAAGTCCTGGATGATGCGATTGGCATCGGCTTCCTGCTTCAGCCGTATCACCTCGCGCGCCCGCTCGAGCGTCACGGTATACGGGTCGTCTTCCTTCAGCGAGGCGTACTTGCTGCCGTACTTCACGTACGGACCGAAACGCCCGACGCTGGCGACGATCGGCTCGCCTTGCGGCGTTTCCCCGAGCGTGCGCGGCAGCTTGAACAGCTCCATCGCGTCCGCGAGCGTGAGCGCATCCATCTTCTGCCCCGGGCGCAGGCCTGCGAAACGCGGCTTCTCCTCATCGTCCTTGGTGCCGATCTGGACGAACGCGCCGTAGCGGCCCATGCGCACGGTGATGGGCTTGCCGGTGGCGGCGTCGTGGCCGAGCCCGCGCGCCTGCGCAACCTGCTCGCGCGTGACGGTTTTCTCGATCTTCTCGACCTGGCGGATGAAGGGCTTCCAGAACTTGTCGAGCGGCGTGGTCCAGTCTTCCTCGCCGCGCGACACCGCATCCAGCTCGTCTTCCATCGCCGCGGTGAAGCCGTACTCCACGTAGCGATGGAAGTGATGCGTCAGGAAGCGGTTGACGATCTTGCCGATGTCGGTCGGCACGAAGCGCCGGCTGTCCATTTCGACGTATTCGCGATCCTGCAGCGTCGAGATGATGGACGCATAGGTCGACGGGCGGCCGATGCCGTGCTCCTCCAGCGCCTTCACCAGTGAGGCCTCGCTGTAGCGCGGTGGCGGCTCGGTGAAATGCTGCTCGGCGCGCAGCGCCGCGAGCTGCACCGCATCGCCCTCTTTCATCGGCGGCAGCACGTGATCGGAATCGTCGGCGGCCTTGGCGTCATCGGTGCCTTCCTGGTACACGGAGATGTAGCCGGGCTTCACCAGCGTCGAGCCGTTGGCGCGCAGCAGGTGACGCTGCGTCCCGTCGGGGCCGGCGAGCATGTCCACGGCGACGGTGTCGAACAGCGCATGACTCATCTGCGACGCGACCGCGCGTTTCCAGATGAGCGCGTACAGCCGATACAGATCGTCCTCGATCTTGCCCTCGACGTCTGCGGGCGTGATGTGGGCTGCCGTCGGGCGGATGGCCTCGTGCGCCTCCTGCGCATTCTTCGACTTGGTCTTGTAAACGCGCGGCTCCTCCGCGACCTCCTGCTGACCGTACAGCCGCGCGGCCACTTCGCGGATCTCTTGCACCGCTTCCGCGGCGAGCGACACCGAGTCGGTGCGCATGTAGGTGATCAACCCCACGCTGCCTTCGCCGATGTCCTGTCCTTCGTACAACTGCTGCGCGAGACGCATGGTGCGCCGGGCGTTGAAGCCGAGCTTGCGGGCCGCCTCCTGCTGCAGCGTCGAGGTGGTGAAGGGCGGGGCTGGATTGCGGCGGCGTTGCTTGCGATCGATCGCGACCACACGCAACTCGCCGCCGCCATCGGGGCGCGCGCCGGCCGCCGCCCGGATGGTGCGCTCGACCTCGCGCGCCTGGGTTTCGTTGGTGAAGCTGAACTGCTCGACCTTCTGGCCGCGATACTCCAGCAGCTTCAGAGGGAAGGACTGCGAGCTATGCGACCCCTCACCCTCGATGGTCCAGTACTCCTGCGCCACGAACGCGCCGATCTCCTCCTCGCGCTCGCAGATCATGCGCAGCGCCGGGCTCTGCACGCGCCCCGCCGACAGCCCGCGGCGCACCTTTTTCCACAGCAGCGGCGAGAGATTGAAGCCGACGAGATAGTCGAGCGCGCGCCGCGCCTGCTGGGCGTTGACGAGCTCGAGCGACAGCCCGCGCGGTTGCCCGACCGCCGCACGGATGGCGTTACGCGTGATTTCGTAGAACACCACGCGATGCACGTCCTTGCCGCCGAGTTCGCCGCGCGCGCTCAGGATCTCCTTCAGGTGCCAGGCGATCGCCTCGCCCTCTCGATCCGGGTCGGTGGCCAGATACAGCGCCTTCGCCTTGCGCAGCGAGCGCGCGATTGCCTCGACGTGGCGCTCGTTCTTGTCGAGCACCTGGTACTTCATGGCAAAGCCGTTGTCGGGATCGACCGCGCCCTCCTTGGGCACCAGGTCGCGCACGTGCCCGTAGGAGGCGAGCACGTCGAAGTCGCGGCCCAGATACTTCTTGATCGTCTTGGCCTTGGCGGGCGATTCGACTATGACCAGATTGTCTGCCATGGCTTACGGAAAAAGGCTCAAGCCTAAAACGAAAAACCGCGGACGAGCCGCGGACCGAGCTTCAGCTGCCGGCGCAGCGGCGCGCTCAATGCGGAGCATAGGCGCGCAGTTCCCACACCAGGCCGCCGAGCCGCTCGACCGCCAGCTCACTCCCGGGCTGACTCGAGAGCACCATGAGCACGACCCACTTCAGCTGCTCGGTGTCGGGCTCGTCGGCTTCCAGCGCCAGCATGCGTTCGATCACGATCTCGCGCTGTTGCGGCGTGATAACACGCGCGCGTTCCAGCGTCAGCAACAGCCCGCGGCACTCCGGCGACAGGCGCGTCAGCTCACTGTCGGCAAAAACCCGCACGCCGTGGTACGCGGCGCCGTCGCGCGCCGCCGTCGGCAGGGGCGGCCGCTGGTGTCCGAAGGCGAGTTCGGTGAGCCAGTCCAGCGCCCGCTCGACGTTGCTGCGCCCGAAGCCCGCCCGTTCCAGATCGCGCGCGAGCTGCTCGCGCTCGGGCACTTCCGGTGTCTCTTCGAGCATGTACCGGTCGAAGACGTAGATCAGGATGTCAAGAACGCTGCCAGTCATCATTCAAGGCAATCGGCCATAGCGGCCGCCCGGAAGCGCCGCCACACGCCCTTGGAGCTCGAGTATCAGCAGCATCGAGGCAACTGATTCGCCCGCAAGGCGCGTGCGTGCGACGAGAACATCAATGGTCGCGGGTTCAAAGCCGAGCGCATCTAACAGCATTTCATACTCCTTGTCCAATGTGCGCGCGCCCGTAAGTGTTTCTTTCGGAACCGAAATCCGCAGCTCTGCCAGAACGTCCGCGGCTTCCTCCACCAGCTTCGCGCCGTCGCGTATGAGTTGGTGGCAACCCCGCGAGACCGGACTGTGGATGGAGCCCGGGATCGCAAACACTTCGCGTCCCTGTTCCGCCGCGAGGCGCGCGGTGATGAGCGAGCCGCTGTGGCGCGCGGCCTCGACCACCAGCGTGCCGAGTGTGAGGCCGCTGATGATGCGGTTGCGCCGCGGGAAGTTCTGGCGCAGCGGCGCGGTGCCTGGCGGGAACTCCGACACCAGCGCACCACGGAGGCGGATGCGCCCGGCCAGCGCTGCGTGTTCGGCAGGGTAGACGCGATCGAGACCGGTGCCGCACACCGCCACCGTGAGTCCCTCGACCGACAGCGCGCCTTCGTGGCTGGCGGCATCGATACCCACCGCCAGCCCGCTGGTCACCGTGAGCCCCGCGCGCGCAAACCACGCCGCGAACGCGCGCGCCGTCTCCCGTCCACTGGGCGTGGGGTTGCGCGAGCCCACCATGGCGAGCTGCGGCGACACGAGCGCCGGCGCGGATCCGAGTAGGTAGAGCGCGGCAGGCGCCCCGGCAGTTTGCCCGAGCAGCGGCGGATAGTCCGGATCGGTGCACAGAATGATGCGCGCCCCGCTCGCGGCGAGCCAGGCGAGATCCGCATCCAGGGCCGGCTCATCGGGGGCCGCGAGGAAGCTGCGCGCCGCAGCCGGCAGCTGCAGGTCGCGAGCCGCGCGCGGCTCCGCCGCGCGTGCCGGCTCGCCGTCCGCCGCGGCGATCAGGGCTCGCAGGTGCTCGGCGCTTAAGCCCGGGACTCGCGCCAAGAGCGCGCGCGCACGGATTGCATCCATGCGCGCGAGCATAAAGGAAAGGGGCTCAGGGGTTACGCACCACGTCGGCGACGTGAATGGTGTCGGAGGCGCCAACGATCAGCCCGAAGCTCACGCGATCGAACACCTTGAACACCAGCAGCGTGCCGCTGCGCTCGTCCGGCAGTTTCACCTTGGGAGCGAACGAGGTTCCGAAGCCGTTGCTATCGCCGATCTTCTTGCCGCCGCGGTACAGGTCGCGCACCACATCCCCCGCCTGGTCGACCGCGAGCACGTTGCCGGGCTCGAGTCCGTGGCGCTTGCCGCGATTGATGACGACCACTTCGTACTGTCCGACAAGGTCGGTGCCGCCGACCACGTCGATGATGTGGCCGCGCACGTCGCTTGCTGGCGCACGCAGCGCGAAGGTGACCGGCGTCTCGCTGGCGTCGGCGGACAACAAGCGGTCGCCGCGCAGCGTCTCGCGCGCCGGGTCGATCAACAGCGCCTTGGCGGGATCTCCCGGGTGCTGCACCAGCGCGGTGGCCGTGTAGATTCCCACGTAGCCGACCACCTTGCCGTCATCCGGGTCGCGCAGCGGATCGGCGACGTGCACGACGGCGAAGCGGGCATTCTCCGTAGCCGTGAGATTGCGCACGTAGACCTCGTTGCCGGAGCCGGCAACCTCGTGCTTGTCGCGGAACGCGAGCACATAGGGCGCGTGGTTGATCTCATCTTCGGTCATGACCGTCGGCCGCGACAGGAACGCGGCGATGGCCGAATAGGGGATGGTCGGGATGGCAGTGTCGAGCGCTGCGCTGCGCAGGCGCGGATCCAGGCGCACGGCGCCGGCCTGCTCGAGCCTGACCTGCGGCCGGCCGTCGGCGCCGTACGCGAGCGCCAGCGTGTCGCCCGGATAAATGAGGTGGGGATTGGGGATCTGTGGATTGATGATCCACACCTCGGGCCACAACCACGGATCGCGCAGGTACATCGACGCGATGCCCCAGAGCGTGTCGCCGTGTTTGACGGTGTAGTGCTTGGGCGCGCCCGGCTTGAGCACGGGGCCGGCCTCGGCCGGCGGCGCAGCCGGCGCGGCAGCGGTGGCGCCCGCGGCGCTGATGGCGGCTTCCGTCGCCGTCATCTGCGGCTCGGCGGGAGTGCTTCGCCCGGGGCGGCAGCTACAGGCGCGGGGGCGCTAGCCACGGCTTGCGTGTGCCGCAGGTGCGAGCACCCGCAGACCGTGATCGAAAGGATCAGCAAGCCCGCCGCGAGGCGAGCTCCAAGTACTTGATTTGAGACCATCCTCCACTCCTCATTGCGCGAGGTGGACCACACGACCTGCGCCCGAGATTCTAGTTGTTATACTGGCATGGCGCCCGCTTGGCATGCGAATTAATGTCAGGTTTGTGCGCTGGATCACGGGCGGCGCTGCCCCCATATCAGGCAACCCATGGCCCTCAGAACTATCCTCGAGTTCCCCGACCCCCGGTTGCGAATACGCGCACAGCCAGTGACCCGCTTCGACGCGGCGCTCGGCATGCTGGTCGAGGACCTGCTCGAGACCATGTACGCCGCTGCGGGCATCGGGCTCGCGGCGACGCAGGTCGATGTCCACCAGCGCGTCATCGTCATCGATATTTCCGCCGAGCACAATGAGCCGCTGGTGCTCATCAACCCGCAGATCCTCGCGCGCGAAGGCGAGGCGAGCACCGAAGAAGGGTGTCTGTCGGTGCCGGGGATTTTCGATGAAGTGAAGCGCGCGGCGAAGATCCGGGTGCGCGCCCACGATCGCCACGGCGAGCAGTTCGAGGGCGACTACGACGACATTCTGGCGGTGTGTATCCAACACGAGATGGACCACCTCGACGGGAAGCTGTTCGTCGACTACCTGTCGGATCTGAAGCGCGAGCGCATTCGCAAGAAGCTCGAGAAGGAGCGCAAGGAGCGCGGCTCGCACGCGGCTGCGGCGAGCTCGGGCAGCGCGCGCCGCGCGTACTGACGTTGCGCGTCGCCTTTGCCGGCACGCCGGAATTCGCGCTGCCCGCCCTCACAGCGTTGCTCGCTCGACACACCGTGGTCGGGGTCCTGACGCAGCCCGACCGGCCCAGGGGGCGCGGCCAGAAACTCGCCGCAAGCCCGGTGAAGAGCGCAGCCCTTGCCTCAAGGGTGCCGCTCGCGCAACCGCAGACTCTCAAGAACGCCGCAGGGCGCGCACCGCTTCTGGCCTGGCGCCCGCAGGTGCTGGTCGTCGTGGCCTATGGACTGATCCTGCCACCCGAGGTCCTCACCTTGCCGCCCCTGGGCTGCATCAACATTCACGCTTCCCTCCTGCCGCGCTGGCGCGGAGCGGCACCCATCCAGCGAGCCATCCTCGCCGGCGACACCGAAACCGGCGTCACGATCATGCAGATGGACTCGGCTCTCATCTCGACGAGCCACACCAGCGGCTCGCTCGGCGATGCGCTCTCGACCCTCGGCACCTCGGCGCTGCTGGAAGCGCTGGACGGACTGGTTGCCGGCACGCTCAAAGCCAGCCCGCAGCCGCTCGAGGGTGTGACGTACGCGCCCAAGATCGAGAAGGCCGAGGCACGGATCGACTGGAGCCGCGACGCCCTGGAGATCGAGCGCCAGATCCGAGCCTTCAATCCCTGGCCGGTGGCCGAAACGGTCCTGGACGGTGAACCGCTGCGCATCCTGGCGGCACAGGCGGGGCCCCTGGCAGCCCAGCCCGAAAAGAGCACTAAAAGCGACGATCATGGCGTGATCATCGGCGTACATGATGACTTCATGCGCGTACGATGCGGCCGTGGCTGCCTGCACGTGACGCGAGTGCAGCGACCTGGGCGGCGGCCGGTCGCCGTGCGCGACTACTCCCACAGTGTGGCCCTCACCGGGCGGCGCCTTGGCTAGAGCTAGAACTCCCTGGGCGCCGGGCGCGCCGGCGCTGGCGGCGGCAGCGCGAGCGGTCGATGAGGTGATCAGATGCGGCCACTCCGCAGACGCCGCGCTCGCCTCGCTCGCGAATGCCCCGGACCGGGCGGCGATTCGCGCCATCACGCTGGGCACGATCCGCTGGTACCTGCGCCTCGCGCCGGCAGTCGATGGCCTGATCAAGCATCCGTCCGGCGTGGCGAGCCCCATCCGGGCGCTGCTCACAGTCGCCGCCCACCAGGTCGAGTACTCGCGCAACGTGGTGGAGGAGACCGTGCACGCGGCGGTTGATGCGGCGCGGCTGCTGGGCGCGCAGCGGGCGACCGGACTCGCCAACGCCGTGCTGAGAAGGTTCGCCGCCGAGCGTGCATCGCTCCTCGCCCACGTGGATGCGCAGCTGCCGGCACGCACCGCACACCCGACGTGGCTCGTGCAACAGATCGCGGCCGCCTGGCCCGGGCAAGACCTGGCCATACTGGCGGCCAACAACGGCCACCCACCCATGACCGTTCGCGTTGACGCTTCGGGTCTGGACTCGCGGGCTTATGTGGCTCAACTGGCGGAGGCGGGAATTGACGCGTATCCGATACAGTGGGCCCCTTGCGCGGTTACTTTGAATCACCCAATGGCGGTAAGCCGTCTGCCGGGCTTTGCCGAAGGAAGGGTCTCGGTCCAGGACGCGGGTGCGCAGCTCGCGGCGCCGCTCCTGGATGTGCGCGGCGGCATGCGCGTGCTCGATGCCTGTGCCGCGCCCGGGGGCAAGACGGGGCACCTCCTGGAGCAAGCGGGCGAAGGCGCGGATCTGACGGCCGTAGACATCGACCCCGCCCGGGTGGGATTGATCGAGGACAACTTGCGTCGCCTGAAGCGCAGCGCGCGGGTGGTGGCGGCAGACGTCTGCGATCCGGGGACCTTCTGGGACGGACGGCCGTTTGAGCGGATTCTGGTCGACGCGCCCTGCTCCTCGACCGGGGCGATCCGCCGTCATCCGGACATCAAGCTGCTGCGACGCGCGGGTGATATTCCCGCGTTCGCCGCCGGACAGCTCGCGCTGCTGCGGGCCGCGGTCACCATGCTGGCTCCGGGCGGGCGGCTCGTGTACTCGACCTGCTCGATCCTGCCGGCGGAGAACGAGGAGGTCGTGACGCGCCTCCTGGCAGCGGAGCCGCAGATGGGGCGCGCCACCATGCCGAAAGGCCCCGCGCTAGCGCCGGGCGCGCTCGATTGCACGGTCGGCGTGCAGCTGCTGCCCGGAGCAGAGGCGGGGACGGACGGCTTCTATTATGCTTGTCTCGAAAAGACAACGGCCGGAACCTGAGTTCGCGCCGCCGTCCGCAGATCCAGGTCTGTCGTTGCATCCATGCTACGCGGCGATCCAACAAGGGATGGTTTGACCCGGGGCGGGCTGCTCACGACGGTGGGCGTGATGGCCCTTGCGAGCTGGGGTGTGGCGCACGGCGATGCGCTCGACGGGATCCTCGAGGTGCGTTCCGCCTACGTGAACCTCGACAAGGGGGTTTTTTTGCTGCATGCGCGCATCGAGTACCCGATGGGTCCCGCCATCCGCAACGCGCTGCGGGACGGCCTGACGCTCACGTTCGACCTCGACGCGCGCGTGGATCGGGAGCGGCGCTTCTGGTTCAACCTGAACATTGTCGACGTGACGCTGCGGCGCGAGCTCAGCTACCACGCGGTGAGTGACCGTTACGTGGTGCGCGACACGAAGAGCGGCGATCAGGAGAGCTTCGCGACACTGGACGAGGCGCTGCAGTACCTGGGGAAGGTGGATGCCTGGCCGATCGTGGTGGAACCGCAGCTGGGTGGCGGCAACTACACTATCAGCGTGCGTGCCGGCGTGCGGCGTGGGCACCTGCCGACATCGCTGCGCGCCATTCTCTTCTGGACCAATGACTGGGCACGGGTGAGTGAGTGGTACTCATGGTTACTCCCGGTGTAAACGAGCGCAGGCCGCGCCTGAGATGGGTGGCGGTCGCGCAGGCGCTGCTGTGGAGCGCCATCGGACTGGGAGCATTCCTGCTGCTCGCCGAGAGCGTGCAGAACTCGTCCGAATTCGGCCGCCTGCAGCCCTGGATCCTGCTGGTCGACTTCTGCGGTGTAATCGTGCTCAGCGTGCTGCTGGCGCGCAAGCTGTGGCGCCTGGTGCGCGACTATCGCGCGCACGTGCCCGGCTCGCGTCTCACTGCGCGCACCGTGGGCATCTTCGGGGCGCTGGTCATTGCGCCGCTGCTGATCGTGTATCTGTCGTCGCTCGAGTTTATCAATCGCGGCATCGACAGCTGGTTCAAGGTCGAAGTGAAGCAGGGACTGAACGACGCCCTCGGGTTGTCGCGCGCGGCGCTCGACCTGCGCACGCGTGAGTACTCGGCCCGAACGGTGGCGCTGGCCGCGGCACTGACCGAGGCTGCGCCCGCCGACGTGCAGTCGAGGCTCGATGCGGAGCGGCGCGCCAGCCAGGCCACCGAGATCGCGCTGTTCGGTGCACACGAGCGCATCCTCGCCGCGAGCCTCGAGAGTCCGCTCGAAAGCATGCCCTCGCAACCACCCGCGGATCTGGTGCGACAGGTGGAGCAGCACCGGCCTTACGTCACTCTCGAGCCGCGCACCGGCGGGCACTACCTGATCCGCACGGCCGCGGCGCTCGGGGACGCTGCCGCGGGCCACGACGCGCGCTTCGTGGTGGCAATCTACCCCGTGCCGGCGCAGCTCGCCGCGCTGGCGGAAGCGGTACAGAGCTCCTACCACCAGTACGGCGACTTGGCCGCGCTGCGCGAGCCCCTGAAGAACATGTTCCGGCTCACGCTCACGCTGGTGCTGCTGCTCGCCATGCTGGCGGCCATCTACGGCGCCATCTACTCGGCGCAGCGCCTGGTGCGCCCGGTGCAGGATCTCATCGAGGGCACGCGTGCGGTCGGCAAGGGCGACTTCGGGACGCGCCTGCCGCTGCCCTCGCGCGACGAGATGGGCTTCCTGGTGCACTCCTTCAACGACATGACCAAGCGCCTGCGGCGCGCGCACGCCGAAGCGACCCACAGCCAGCAGGCGGTGGAGCGCGAGCGCCAGCGCCTCGCCATCATCCTGGCGCGCCTCTCCACCGGGGTGCTCGCCCTCGACCGCACTCTCACGGTGCGCACCGCGAATGAGGCCGCGGGCGCGATCCTCGGGACGGACCTGTCGGCGGCCAGCGGGCGCTCACTGCCCGAGCTCGCCGCGGGCAACGAGCGCTTGGGGCAGTTCGTCGCCGCGCTCGCCGTGCGCTTTGCCGGCGGACGCGAAGAGTGGCGCGAGCAGCTCGATCTGGACGGCGCCGCCGGACGCCGCACGCTCATGTGCGCCTGCACCCCGCTGCCGGGCGAGGACAGTGACATGGGCTACGTGATCGTGTTCGACGACATCACCACGCTCCTGCAGGCGCAGCGCGATGCCGCCTGGGGCGAGGTCGCGCGGCGCCTGGCGCACGAAATCAAGAATCCGCTCACCCCCATCCAGCTGTCGGCCGAGCGCCTGCGCCGGCGCCTCCTCGCCGGCATGAGCGAGCGCGACGCCGACATCCTCGAGCGCGGTACGCGCACCATCGTGCAGCAGGTACAGACCATGCAGCAGATGGTGAACGCGTTCAGCGAATATGCGCGCGCACCGGAGATGCAGATCACGCGCTTCAGCCTGAATCAGCTGATCACCGAGGTGGCGGACCTGTACCGCTCGCAGGGTCCGCGCACGCGCATCCGCCTGGATCTGGATGAGCACCTCGAGGGCATCGAGGCCGATCGCGGCCGGGTGCGTCAGATCCTCAACAACCTGATAACCAACTCCCTGGAAGCGCTCGATGAGGTTGCGACCCCGACGCTCGAGATCGGCCCCCGGCTCGAGTCCGGCGGCGATGCCGAGTACGCCGCCGTGACCGTGTGTGACAATGGCCCGGGGTTTCCGCGCGAGCTCCTCGGCAAAGTATTCGACCCCTACGTCACCAGCAAGCCAAAGGGCACGGGACTCGGGCTCGCTATTGTGAAGAAGATCATCGAGGAGCACGGTGGGCGAATCGATGCCGACAATCGGCCCGAAGGTGGAGCACGCGTGCGCATCGTGCTGCCGGTAAAGGACAGCACCCGGTCCGCCACGGGAGGCGCGCGCGAGCGGCTGGATCAGTTGCGGAGGGAACGGGCATGAGCAGTCCACACATTCTCGTGGTCGATGACGAGGCGGATATCCGCGGCCTGCTGAAAGAGATCCTCTCCGAGGAGGGGTACGAGGTGGACGTGGCCGCCAACGCCGCGCAGGCACGCGCCTCGCGCGCCCGGCAGATACCCGATCTCGTGTTGCTCGACATCTGGATGCCGGACGTGGACGGGATCACGCTGCTGCGTGAATGGTCCGCCGCCGCCGCCGACGGCTGCCCGGTGGTGATGATGTCCGGGCACAGCACGGTGGAGACGGCCGTGGAGGCCACGCGGCTCGGCGCCTTCGACTTCGTGGAGAAGCCGCTGTCGCTCGCCAAGCTGCTGCGCACCGTGGAGCGCGCCCTCGATGCGGGCCGGCGGCATCGCCAGGCGGGGAAGCTCCTCGGCTCGCCGCTCGCGGTACCGATCGGCAAGAGCCGGCTCATGCAGCAGCTGCGCGCGGAGTTGCAGCAGATGGCGGCCAATCCCTCGCCGGTGCTCCTGGTCGGCGAGCCTGGGTCCGGGCGCGAGGCGTTCGCGCGTTATCTGCACGAGCACGGACCACGCGCCAGCGCGCCGTTCGTGCCGCTCATCGCCGCGAGCCTGCGTGATGCGGACGCCGACAGCCGCCTGTTCGGCCACGAGCAGGCGGACGGGCAGAAGGTCGCCGGCGTTCTCGAGGAGGCCGGCAACGGGACGCTGTTCATCCACGAGCTGGAGGACCTGCCGCCCGGCGTACAGCGGCTGCTGGTGGGTGTGTTCGAATCGGGGCAGTTCACGCGCCTGGGGGGGAGCGAGCCGGTGAACTTCCGCGCACGCCTGCTGGCCTGCGCGCAGCCGGGCATCGAGCAGCGCGCCGGCACCGATGCCCTGCGCCGTGATCTGCTGGCGCACGTCAACGTGTTGCTGATGCGCGTGCCGCGAGCTGCTGCGGCATCAGGTCGATCGCATGGTCGACGCGGACGGGCTGCCATTCCGGCGCTTCAGCGTCGCCGCGCAGAACCGCCTGCGCAACTATCCTTGGCCGGACAACGTGCGCGAGCTCAGGCACCTGGTGCACCGGTTGCTGCTGCATGGCGGCGCGGAAGAGATCCGCCTGGAGGAAATCGAGCGCGAGCTCGCGGTGCAGACCCCGCCCAATGAGCCGCTGGTGAAGCAGGACCTGCTGGCGCTGCCGCTGCGCGAAGCGCGCGAGCAGTTCGAGCGCGCGTACCTGCAGCAGCAGCTGCTGCTGTGTAACGGCAAGGTGGGGCAGCTCGCCAAGCGCGTCGGCATGGAGCGCACGCACCTGTACCGCAAGCTGCGCTCGCTCGGCGTCGACTTCCGCAACATCAGCGAGGACTGAAGCCAGGCACGCTGGCCCCGGCGGCCGCTACGCGCCCTGCCGCTCGATCTCATGCCCGTCAGCAGCAACTACCTCGACTACGTTCGCGAGCAGCTCGCCGGGTTGGGCGGCGTGAGCTCACGGCGCATGTTCGGCGGGGCGGGCCTGTACTGCGATGAGTTCTTCTTCGCACTTGTCGACAACGAT
>WNFJ01109662.1_pt1 | contig 13610 bp, 14 predicted proteins | sample 5400461 | NCBI WGS metagenome assembly WNFJ01 (sample SAMN13153349, study PRJNA577476) | soil metagenome | isolation source: 115 cm saprolite on Douglas fir-dominated hillslope | place: USA:California | collected 2013-09-17 | reverse complement strand
GTAATCATCGCCACGCTACTATGCATATAGCACCATAAAAGCCCCTGATAAGGGCGAGGTCGGTGGTTCAAGTCCACCCAGGCCCACCATTCAAATCACTAGTAAACACGCGGCTATTCTCACTTTTCCCCTTTTCGGGGATCTCACTCAAAAAACCGTTTTGTCAACCGTTTATCAACTTCACGATTTAGCGGATGCCATTGCACCCAGGGCGTTCCGAGGCGCGTAGTCCTTGTAACCAGCCAGAGTGAGCTTGATTCTCCGAAATAGCTCCACCCTAGAACATGGCGATCGAAAGATCGGCCGCGATATGGATGAGACGGCGCTCCTTCGGCTGGTGGCGCCATCGGCTCTGTATCCTTTCGTAGACTCAGACGTCTAATCCACGTAGAGTCGAACTAGCACGATGGGCAAGAGACTATTCGTAGTTTTGGCCGTGGTCGTACTTTTCGGCCTGCGATTTGCGGACTGCATGTCCGCGATGACGCAAGACCAGCAGAGTATGAAGTGCTGCGGTTCTATGCCCTGCGATCCGTCCAATCAGCGTCACGAATGCTGCAAGGGGATGGTTTCGTCTAAATCCCCCAGCGTGTTGCCCGTCGCACACGTTACGCTCCACGCGCCTGTGCTGGTTGTGACCGATATTCTTGCTTCGCCGCAGGCAATGCCGTACCCCGATGTATCTCGTTTGGATTTTGAGGCTCCGCAGCATTCGCCTCCCGAGCTGTACACGCTTCATTCCTCCCTCCTGATCTGATCCGCTCCTGAACCGTGCGGTAGCGCACGGATGTCTCTTTTTCCGTCTCGATTGTTCCTTTCATCTGCCGATTCGCTTTCGGTTTCAAGCCCACACACCGAAGCGCCGACCGGCGATCGTTCGATACGCACGTTCAGGAGAAGGAAAATGTCTTTGCTTGTGAAATGGAATACGGCCCAGCGGCGTCCGGGGATTGGATGGGCGCGAACTCTGTGCGCCCTGCTGCTTCTGGCGGCTCTTGGAAAGGGCGCGTTTGCGCAAGAATCCGCGCCGCCGCACGCCTACGTTGTAACTCCGTTAGCCGACTTGCTCCAGGAAGCGGAGAAGAACAATCCGCAAATCGAGGCCGCACGGCAAGGCTGGCAAGCGGCCAAACAAGTTCCCACGCAAGTGTCGACGTTGCCCGACCCGCAGTTCGCGCTGCAGCATTTGAGTGTTGGCAGCGCGCGGCCCTTCGCGGGTTACACCAACAGCGACTTCGCCTACGTCGGCTTGGGCGTCACGCAGGACATTCCGTACCCCGGAAAGTTGAAACTCCGTGGAGAGATTGCGAAACGCGAAGCGGACGTGTCGCAGCAACAGTTAGAAACCGTGCGCCGAGCGGTACTTGCCGAAGTCAAAGCTTCGTATTTCCAGTTGGCATACCTATCCAAAACACTCGCGATTCTCGAAAGCGACGGCAAACTCCTCAAACAAGTCGAGCAAGCTGCCGACGCTCGATACCGATCCGGCATGGGGACGCAGCAGGACGTGCTGCAAGCCCAACTGCAAAAGACGAAACTGGTGCGCGAAATCGCCATGCATCATCTGGACGTTGGGAAACTCGAAGCCCGGTTGAAACAGTCTCTCAACCGGCCTCAGGATTCACCGGACATCGAGCCCGCCGATCTCACCGAAACTCCGCTGCTGCAGTCCTACGACGAACTTTTCTCCGCGGCGAGAGCGCAGAATCCGGAGCTGGCTGCATCGCAAAAAGTGATCGACAAACAGTCTCTCCAAGTCGATCTCGCACGCAAGGATTTCTATCCCGATTTCAACGCGCAGTACATGTGGCAGCGGACCGATCCGACGCAATTTCGCGCCTATTACATGCTGTCCTTCGGCGTGCGCGTGCCTATTTACCGGAGCCGGAAACAGAAACCGGAATTGGCCCAGGCGCAATCCGAGGAGTTACGCGCTCGCAGTGAGCTTGAGATTCAGTCACAGCAGGTGGCATCGGAGCTGCGCGCGCAATACGTTGTCGCGCAGCAAACGACCGAGCTCCTCAAGATTCACCGCGAAGGTCTCGCACCGCAGGCGCGTTCTGCGTTTCAGTCCGGCCTCGCGGCCTACCAATCGAACAAACAGGACTTCCAAGCGGTGCTCACTTCGTTCCTCGACGTGCTGCACCTCGATGAAGAGTACTGGCAGAACCTCGCCGAATACGAGACCGCCGTCGCGCGGCTCGAACAGATCACCGGGTTGGCGTTGCGTTAGGAGAGGAAAAGAGTCATGCGAAATTATCGGAATGCATTTGTCTTTGCGGTCGCGGGTAACATCGCGCTCATCGGAATTCTCGGCGGGCTTTGGTGGCGCTCCGCCCAACACAAGAAGACGGAATCGGCGATGCCATCTACTTCCAGCGAAGGCGCGCAGAACGTCCCCAACCGATCGGAAGGCGCCTCCGTGGTGCCGCAGGAGACCTCATTTGCGCCAGTGCAACTCTCACCCGAACGCATGCAGAGCATCGGTGTTCGCATGGGTCGGGTGGAACGCAAGCTGGTCGGAGATGAGATTCGCGCCACCGGCAATGTCGCCGTCGATGAAACCAAGCTCGCTTACGTGCAAGTGCGGTATTCGGGATACATCCAAAAAGTCTTTGCGGACGCCACCTTTCAATATCTCCACAAAGGGCAACCGCTGTTCACCATCTACAGTCCGGACCTCGCAGCCACGGAGCGCGAGTACCTCGTTGCGAAACAGAACCAGCAACGCGTCGGGGGAAGCACGGTACCCGGTGTCACCGAAAGTGCGGCCTCACTTTTGGACGCGGTTGCCGAACGACTCAAACAGTGGGGCGTGCCACAGCGGGAGATTGCGCGACTCGAATCCACGGGCCAGGTGCAGCAAGAACTTCAAGTCGATTCTCCCGTCTCGGGCTACATCACCGAGCGGAACGCTTTGCCGAACCTAACGGTGCAGCCGGAGACGCGGCTCTATTCTGTCGCCGATCTCTCGACCGTTTGGATTTTCGCCGAAGTGTTTCAAAACGATCTGGGAAGAATCAAAGTCGGCGACCGGGCGACGCTCACCGTCGACACCTACCCCGGCCGCAACTTCGAGGGCCGCGTGAACTTCATCTATCCGCAAGTGGACATGACGACACGCACGGCACGCGTCCGGCTGATTTTCCCGAATCCTGGCCTGAAGCTCACACCCGGAATGTTCGTAAATACCGTGCTCCAGGTGCGCGCGGGAACTCAACTTGTTATTCCCGCGAGCGGAGTCCTGCAATCCGGCACACGGCAAGTCGTTTTCGTCAATCGCGGCGACGGCTATCTCGAACCGCGCGAAGTCGAACTTGGCGCCCGCGCCGGCGAAGACTTCATCGTCTTGAAAGGATTGAAAGAAGGCGAGGAAATCGTCACGTCCGCGAATTTTCTAATCGACTCCGAAAGCCAGCTACAGGCAGCACTCGGTTCTTTCGTCCCACCGCCGCCAGGCGCAGGTTCCGCAGGCGCGATGAACGCGCCACACGCGAACGTCGAGCTCTCGACCGACCCTGCTCCTCCACGCAAAGGCAGCAACACCATTCGAGTGAAGCTCGTCGAGGCAAGTGGCGCTCCGATTTCCGGTGCGGAAGTCACCGTCACATTCTTTATGCCGGCGATGCCCGCAATGGGCATGGCCGCGATGCGTACACCTGTCAGGCTGAACGACAAAGGGAATGGTCTCTATGAAGGAGCAGCCCAACTCGACGGCGGTGGCACGTGGCAGGTCACGATCGCCGCTAAAAAGAATGGGCAAACCGTTGGCAGCAAGCAACTGAGCGTCAACGCCACGGGAGGAATGTAACGTGATCGCCCGATGGATTGACTGGTGCGCAAAAAATCGCTTTCTCGTTTTTACCGGAACATTGCTTCTCGTACTCGCGGGAATCTGGTCGCTGCGCCGCATACCGCTCGATGCCCTTCCGGATATTTCCGACGTGCAAGTCATCATTCATACGCGTTGGGCGGGCCAGCCGCCCAGTCTCATCGAGGATCAAGTCACTTATCCGATCGTCACGAAGCTTCTTGCCGCGCCGCACGTCAAAGCCGTCCGCGCGCAAACGATGCTCGGCGATTCCTATGTGTTCGTCGTTTTTGAAGATGGAACCGATCTCTACTGGGCACGCTCACGAGTTCTCGAGTACATGCAGCAGATTGAAGGAGGACTGCCGGCCAACGTCCATCCGGTCATTGGCCCGGATGCGACCGGTGCAGGCTGGGTGTACGAGTACGTTCTCGTGGATCGCACCCACAGGCGCAGTCTCGCCGAGCTGCGCAGCATTCAGGACTGGTATCTGCGCTACCAGCTTGAAACCGTTCCTGGCGTTGCCGAAGTTGCGACGATCGGGGGATTCGTCAAGCAATACCAAGTCAATGTCGACCCCAACAAACTCCGCGCTTACGGTATTCCCCTTTCTACTGTCATCGAAAAGGTCCGGGCCAGCACGAACGAAGTCGGCGGACGGGTCCTCGAAATAGGCGGCGCGGAATACATGATTCGCGGTTTGGGTTATTTGCGCTCGCTGAGCGATCTCGAAACCGTGCCCGTCGCCACGAAGAATGGAACTGCCGTCAAGATTCGCGATCTCGGCGCGGTCACTTTCGGCCCGGATATTCGCGAAGGCGTGGCCGAGTGGCAGGGCGAAGGAGAAACCGTCGCGGGTATCGTCGTCATGCGTGACGGCATGAACGCTTTGAACGTCATCAACGGGGTGAAGAAAAAACTGGCGGAGACCAAATCCTCTTTGCCTCCCGGTGTCGAAGTCGTTTCCGGGTACGACCGCTCCGGATTGATTCACGCGTCCATCGAAACTCTCCAGCGAGACCTTTTGGAAGAGGCGATCATCGTCAGCGTCGTCATCATTATTTTCCTTTTTCATTTTCGCTCGGCGCTGATTCCTATTCTGACGCTGCCTATCGCAGTACTCGCCGCTTTCATCCCGATGTACTACCTTCATGTCAGTTCGAACATCATGTCCCTCGGCGGACTTGCGCTCGCCATCGGGGTTCTCGTCGACGCCGCCATCGTGATGGTCGAGAACGGCTATCGACAACTCTCCGAGCAACAGGCGGAACGGTCCGTGTCTGAGCCGGAGAGGCGAAGGATTTTGCTCGACTCCACCAAGCAGGTCGGCCCCGCCATTTTCTTTTCGCTTTTGATCATCGTGGTTTCGTTTCTCCCTGTTTTCTTGCTGGAGGCACAGGAAGGACGGATGTTTCGGCCGCTCGCTTGGACGAAGACGCTGGCGGTGGGTTTCTCGTCGTTGCTGGCCATCACGCTTGTGCCCGTGCTGATGGTTCTCTTTATCCGCGGGCGTCTGCGGCCGGAATCGCGGAACCCGCTGTCCCGCCTAACGCAAGCTCTGTACCTGCCCGTGCTCCGGCTCTGTCTGCGGTTTCGCAAAACGACGTTGCTGCTCAATTTGATTTTTTTGCTCGTCACACTTCCCCTGGCGCTCAAGATCGGCAGCCAGTTTATGCCGCCACTGTTTGAAGGTTCGGCCTTGTACATGCCCACCGCCTTGCCGGGAATTTCCATTGGTCAGGCTTCACAGCTGCTGCAAGAACAAGACCGCATCATCCGCACGTTTCCGGAAGTCGAGACCGTATTCGGAACGATTGGAAGATCTGACAGCGCCACCGACAACGCCCCGCTCGACATGTACGACACAACCATTATGCTCAAGCCGCGAGAGAAGTGGCGGCCAGGGATGACCTACGAAAAGCTCATTCAGGAAATGGATGCGAAGCTCCAGTTTCCGGGTCTCTCGAATACCTGGACCATGCCGGTAGAAAACCGCTTGGACATGGAGTTGACCGGAATCAAAACCCCGCTCGGGATGAAAGTACAAGGCCCAACCCTCGAAGGAATTCAGAAGGTTGGTGTGCAAATCCAGCAGGTCCTTTCGGGCCTTCCGCAAGTTCGGTCCATTTTCTCCGAACGTGTCTCGCAAGGCTTCTACGTCAACATCGAAGTACATCGCGAAGAAGCGTCGCGCTACGGACTCACCGTCGCCGATGTGCAACAAGCTGTCACTTCCGGTATCGGCGGCGAAATGGTGACGGAAAACATCGAAGGCCGCGAACGCTATCCCGTCAACGTCCGCTACAGCCGGGACTTCCGCGACAACGTGGACGAGTTACGGAGAGTCCTGATCGGTACGCCTTCCGGCGCGCAAATTCCCATCGAGGAAGTGGCACGCATTTCGTTTTCACGCGGCCCCTCGATGATCCGTGATGAGGACGGGGCTCTGACCGGGTACGTCTACATCGATCTCAATTCCAGAAATTACGGCGACTTCGTGAAAGCCGCAAATGACATGCTCAAACAAAAACTTCACCTACCCGCGGGGCACACCTACAAATGGGCGGGAGAATATGAATTTGAATTGCGGGCCAAGGAGCGGCTGCAAGTCATTCTGCCTGTCGTTTTCTTTGTCATCTTCGTGCTCCTTTACATGGTGTTCCACTCGGTCGCGGAATCGGCAGTGCTCATTTTCCCGACGATCTACGCACTCACCGGCGGCCTCATCCTGCAAAAGCTGCTCGGCTATAACTTCAGCGTGGCGGTGTGGGTTGGCTATATTGCGCTGTTCGGCATCGCGGTCGAGACCGGAGTAGTCATGGTCGTCTATCTCCATGAAGCGTTGAACAAGAGGCTCGCGAGCGCAAGACAGCTGAAACATGAAGACATCGAGGAAGCGGTTATCGAAGGAGCCGTGCAACGGCTCAGGCCGAAACTCATGACCGTATGCGTGGTGCTCGCGAGTCTCATTCCTATTTTGTCGGAGAGCGGCATCGGCTCCGACGTCATGAAGCCCATCGCCGCCCCGATCGTTGGCGGCATGATCACCTCCACCATTCACGTCCTCATTCTGGTGCCCGTCTTCTTTGCGCTCATGAAGGAACGCGCCCTGCGACGAGGGAGGCTGCATCCGCAGACGGATAGCTCGACACAAGATTGATCACCTGGCGGCCGGGAAATTGTGGGACATCGGGTGGTTCGATGAAGAAAGCCAAATCAAAAGTCGGAGTAGGGATCATGATTACTCACAACCCCCTCCATGGATCCGGACAAGCGGTACTACCGCATCCGGCTCTTGCCTTAGGTAGCGACGCCCATGCGGCGCAGGGGATAGGGATGACAGACGGTAGGCGGAGGCAGCCAGCGTGTGATGAGGCGCCGCATGCGATCCCAAAGGACGCGGCCGTTCTGACTGCGCCGCGACAACGCGCGATGCCAGAACCGTCCTATTTGGAATCGAAAAAGAGCCAACGCCGAGTTGTTCATGGGCACTCCGTAATACTGGATGTGTCCACGCACCACCGCTTGCAACCACTTGCCAACTTCGGGATGGGTTCATGCATCCGTCGCTGAAGTTCGGCTTTCACCTCGTTCAGCTTCGTCTGCAACCTTTTGCGGATCGTTTGCCGCAGCACCGTAAACCGTCCATTGCTCCTTTTCCTCACGCAGATATGCATAAAGCCAAGAAAGTTGAAGGTCTCCGGTTTCCCTTCTCCACGCCACTGCCGTTGGTCGATCGCAAACGGACCAAATTCCAGCAGTCGCGTTTTCTCGGGATGCAGCTCCAGGTTGAACTTCTTCATTCGTTCGGTAAGTTCCGCCCGAAACTGATCGGCATCCGCTTTGCTGTGAAAGCCCACCACGATGTCGTCCGCGAAGCGCACCACAATCACATCGCCGTGCGCGCGCTTTTGACGCCATGCTTGATCCCACAGGTCGAATACATAATGAAGATAGACGTTCGCCAAAAGCGGCGAAGCACTTCCGCCCTGGGGTGTCCCTTCCTCCATCCGTATACGCTTCCCATCCTCCAGCACGCCGGCATTCAGCCATTTCTGAATGAGCCGCACAACGCGCCGGTCTGCAACCCGATGCTCGACGAACTTCACAAGGCATTCGTGGGAAAGCCCATCGAAAAAGCCTTTGATGTCCAGATCGAGCACCCAGTTCACTTTCTTCGTCAGCAGCCCCGTGTAGAGAGCGTCCAGCGCTTGATGCTGGCTTCGCCCTCGCCGGAACCCGTACGAGAACCCGAGAAAGTCCGTTTAGTAGATAGCGTTCAGCACCTCGACTGCCGCACGCTGAACGATCTTATCTTCCAGCGCCGTGACTCCGAGCGGCCTCTGCCGGCCGTCGGCCTTCGGGATGTACACCCTACGCACCGGCTTCGCTCGGTACGCCCCTCGCTTCAGCCTTTCGGAAAGATCCTGGAGGTTCCTCTCCAGTTGCTCGCCGTAGTGCCGCCACGTCTCCCCGTCCACGCCCGGCGAGGCTTCCTTCTTCATTCGGAAGTAGGCCATGCGCAGCGTTTCCAGGTTGTAGATGTGGTGCAGAAGCGTCGAGAACCGCGACTTCTTATCCTTTCCTGCTGCTTGACGTACCCGCTCCAGCGCACTGGGCGCGTTTTTCCGGCTCGGTGTCCGGGACGCGTCTTGCTGTGGCAGGTTCCCTTTGGCCAGACCTCTTCCCTCCATCTCCCGGTTCCCGCGCGAGGTGTTTCCGTACGTGCACGGGGTCTCTGACCGCGCGGGACTCTGGTACACCTTGCGATATCGGTGCGCCCGATGGAGCCTTCCGCTTTCTCCTACAGCGTCGGCGTCCCGGAGTAATTTGCTTACGCAGCTGAATACCCGGCCCGCACGTTCCCCTGTCAACGCTTCGACGCCGCCCTCGCGAGCAGCTCCGCATGACTCGGAGCCGATGTGGGTCGCTACTCCACTTTCGTATGACTTTTTCATTCACTACTACCTCGCCGGTTTAACCGGCGCACAGGAGAAGCAGAAATGAAAACCAAACCAAAACTGACGGCAGTGCTCATGCTGGCACTCGCAGGTGCGTTTGCTGCCTTCGCGCAGCAACAATCGCTTACGGGGGTCGTCACCGATTCCATGTGCGGCGCTACGCACATGGCCAAGGACAAGACTCCTGCCGAATGCGCCCAGATGTGTGTGAAAGACGGCATGAAGTACGCACTATCCGCAGAGAAAAAGGTCTGTACGTTGGAAGGACACGAACCGGAACTCGCCAAGCTCGGTGGCCAGAAGGTTACGGTCAAAGAAAGCTTGAAAGGCGAGACCATGACCGTGGAATCCGTAGCTCTGGCGAAGTAGTTTGCGTCACGGACAACAGCAATCGTCACAGGCTTTGCCTTGCAACCCTTCGATCCCTTCTTTTGCAATGATCGGAACCATGACGAGACCAGCGACAGGGTCGGCCTACCAGAGACCGAAGAAAGCATTGAGCAGCAACCCGGCAAGAAGAATGCCAGACAGATAGGTGCAAAACTCCGTCTGTTTGGCGTCCGGGTGCACTGCAGCGCTGCCTAGAGCACGCCCGACCTTCCGCCTGGCTCGCGAGAGCAACGGCATGACCACCAAGGAGACACACGCCAGAACGATCCCAGTAATGCTGTGTTCGGGAGCTCTCTTCGACCAGAGATCAGTTGCGGATTCGTAAGCGATGCAACTAGCCAAGCCGAGAAAGCAAGCATCGACAATTTTGAGCGCGCGTCTCTCGTTCCGCTCGCGTCGGTGTATGTCCGCATCAACCGACATCCGCGACAGCAAGACCGCCCCAGACGTAACTTCGATGAAGCTGTCGATTCCAAAGCCGACAAGTGAGATGCTGCCTGCGAATGCACCTGCGATGACGGCTATCAAACCTTCGAGAGCGTTCCACCCGACGGTAAAATACTCAAGCCTTCGTCCACGGCGTACAACCAAGCCACGCGCCAAAAGTGCACTCTGGTTCATCTTCGCATTTTATACGCATCTGCCGTGTGGCCCTTCAAGAGGTCTGCTCTGCGTCATAGTAGAAAGGCTGACCAGGCTAGCAACCTAAGGCTCGTCCGTGACCACCACACCTCAATGGCGAGAGCGCCGACGGAACAAGGTATACAGGGGGCCGAAGACTCCGAGATGTTTCGCAATCACCAAAAGAGCCAGCCCCGAGACAACAGCAAGCGAGACCCCTGCATGGCGCAGGTGGTTGAAGAGGATCACGTGACCGGCAATGAGGACGACTACTCCCAACGGAAGTATCCAACGGAGCGGGAGCAGGCGGCTGTGTCCTTTCATGGCTTCGATCCCTTGTCCGCGATGGACGTAATCAGGCGTGGCACGGAGCCGACGCAAGAACAAACTGCAAGTCGCCGATTCCCACTGCACCGCTCTCTACAATATTCAACCCCGCCTCGGTCAGCAGCGCAACGAGGTCGTGAAGATTGACATAGCCGTGGTGATGAAAATGATCAAGAAGCCCCTTCTTCCCCTCTGCTGGCCGTGCGAAGTCGACGGCCAGCATTCGTCCTCCGGGCTTCAGAACCCTTCGTACTTCGCGAGCACACTGCTGGCGAGCTTTGCGGCCCATATGATGAAGCATAACCGTGGACAGTACCGCATCGAATTGACCGTCGGGAAACGGCATCTCTTCAGCGATGCCATTCTTGAAGACGACCTCGGCGCCAGCCTTATTCGCCTTCCTATCCGCCCTGGCAAGCATCTCAGGCGATGCGTCAACTCCATAGACTCTGCCTGCCGGGGCCCACGCGCCGTTTGGCGGCGATGGCGAGTGTGCCAGTTCCGCAGCCGATGTCCAATACCGCCTCGCCGGGTTTTAGGCGCGCCAGATCAAGCGCTTTTTCGCGGTAAGCGCGCTCTCTACCCAGTGACGCTAGCCAGACGAAGAGGTCGTAAAGAAAAGCCCGGTGGATGACGATCCCAGTCGTATTCGGAACTCCGCTCTGTTCGCGCGCGTCGGCCATGTCGTTTTCATCTCCCACATAGTTATTCGTAAATGGACATATGTCCATCTACGAGGCTACGATGTAGAGAGTGATCATGGAAGAACAGCGCAACGCGAACTGTTCATAGATGAACAAAACTCAACTATTTGTTCGATAAAGGCATCGCGGGAGATCTCGTGGCAGAACAGATAGGTGATCGGCGCGTGCAAAGAACCCGAAGGCTGCTGCACAAGGCTTTGATGTCACTCATTCTTGAAAAGAAATACGAGTCCATTACGGTGCAGGAAATTCTGGACAGCGCGGATGTGGGTCGATCGACTTTCTACATGCACTTCCACGATAAAGACGAGCTGCTTTTCAGCGGGTTTCATGACTTGCAGAGTTTTCTGAGCCAAGATGCGGCACCGCGATCATATCCAGCTTAGGAAGTGAATACTCGATACCGAAGTAGCGGTCGTACAAAGGAAGGAGTTGCAGCGCTGTCGCGAGTGCCGCGTTCCCTTGCTGAACTCGGCCCGCGGTCGTCCAGACTCCAACATCTACTTTCCCCGCTTGTCCACGGACAGACTGCAACTTACCGGCAACCAGCACGAGCAGATAGGGAGACATTCTTGGAGTCGTGGCAAAAGTGATTCTCTTGAGTGGAACACCACTCGCATCCGTACCGGCGGCCGACTCCACGGCAACGGGCGTATTGGAGATAACCGCGTCATTCGCCGGTAATGTTGCGGAGAGAGTGAATGTCGCCTTGGCAGAAGGCTCGTCCCAGCATGGAAACACGCGCCGGGCGAGGTTGAACTCTAATTGAGTTACCACCATGTGCAGCCCGGTGTCGTACTCTACGGAGAACAAACCAGATCCCCCAGTCCCGATGGAACCCGAGTAAGAGAGTGCAAGGGTGTGGCTTCCCGCGCTCAGGGGCTGAGAAAAATGCAACGACGCAGTCTCTGCCTTCTCGTCGAGGCTGATTGTTGCCTGGGATTTGCTGTCATCAGTGAAGTGAGCCATGCTAAACGCAAGGCCGGCCGCATTCACGACCACCGTGTCTGTCGGTTGCTTGACCTCGACATCGACCTCTTCCGTTCCGGTAAACCTGGCCGTGGCTGCGTCTGGAGTTAGAGCGATCCTGTAAGCAACAGGCACGATGTTTTTGGAAAGCTCAGCTGAGGCCGCCTGGCCGTCTATTGTGCAGAAATGGAATGCGACAACGCCAGTGCAAATAAGGCAAGTCCTCCATAGGGGAAGGAACTTGACGTCTCGTAAGGCAACAATAGTAATGTAAGGAAGCTTTCTCGATGCAATGAAAGTGAAAAGTCGATAGACGCAAGTAGATAGAGACAAGTGTTCTCCGATCGATGAGCGTAGTAAGTTCAGACGAGTAGGATCCGATTTGGTTTGCCCCGCGCCCCAGAATGCGAGGGACGCGGTCAATTAAAGCAGGGGTGTCGCGGCTCCTTCGGTGAGTCGCCTCGACGGATCCCAATCAACACTTCAATCGCCACTTCAGAGAACCGCCTCTCCATGCCGCGATCAAGATAGGTAACGAGAAGTCGGCTTGTGGAAGTGATCTCCACTCTGGACGGAACGGGCAACCTCGAACCAACAATCATGCCATGACGTGACCATGAGTGAGGTCGTCAGCAGCGTAATCATCGCCACGCTACTATGCATATAGCACCATAAAAGCCCCTGACAAGGCCGAGGTCGGTGGTTCAAGTCCACCCAGGCCCGCCATCAACATCACCAGTAAATACGCGGCTATTCTCACTTTTCCCCTTTTCGGGGCTCTCTCTTTAAAAACCAATTTGCCACTATTTGCCAACTTTCCGAACAGCTAAATACTTGCGCCGCCGGTCTACCCGCGACCATTATTGGGTCTGGCTGGGCTTCTCCCAAACCGGAACGAGGCCAAAACCCCCTCGAACCAGGGCGTGTCAACGGACTTCTACGGCTGTCGGCTACTCAATGAGCGAAGCGGATGCGCAGCCAAGCCCACAGTAATCGTGCCGAGAAGGGCATGAAGAGCCAGTGAGTGGACGATTGAAGAATTCGGATCAGGGATGTTTCGGCAGGGTTGGACGCGAAGTTTCTGCTGGAACGATGCCTTTGCCTTCCTTCACGTAGTAAAAATGGTTGGCTCCCAGGTTGGTCAGAATTTCGGTCTTTCCCGTGGGCCAGAAGATTTCGACTTTCTCGACGGTGTCTCGATTGCCGAGACCAAAGTGAATGCGAAGATCGTGCTGGGAGAGATAGCTGCCGCCGCTTAAGACTTCGCCGGTCTGCACCAGATCGCCGGCAGTCGCTTTAACCCGTGCGTTCAGTGCGAGCCGGTTGCTCTCGGTTCCTTCCAGCTCAAAGCTGATCCAGTGGTTCGCGGGACCACCTTGCGGCTGGAGAATCATCGGGCTGCCCTTCAGGTTTTCGATAACAATATCGATCCGGCCATCGTTAAACAAATCCCCCATCGCCACTCCCCTGCTGACTTGCGGAATTTGGATGGCCTGCCCTACGAGCTTACTGACATCCTGGAATGTACCGTCATGCTGATTCAAATATAAAAGTTTTGGCTCGCGGTATTTTGCCCCGGCGACGAGGCTGTCCACTTGCGGATAGACATGGCCGTTCACGAGAAAAAAGTCGAGCCAGCCAGAATTGTCAATGTCGATGAATCCATCTCCCCAGCCAACATAGGGAGTCGTAGTCGGAGCTATGCCAGAAACATAAGAGACATCGGTAAAGTTCATCTTCCCGTCGTTGCGGTATACCGCCGCGTATTCATCGCTGAAGTGACTCACCACGATAGAAGAACGTCCCGTGTGCATATAATCGCCGAGA
>WNFJ01109505.1_pt2 | contig 13611 bp, 7 predicted proteins | sample 5400461 | NCBI WGS metagenome assembly WNFJ01 (sample SAMN13153349, study PRJNA577476) | soil metagenome | isolation source: 115 cm saprolite on Douglas fir-dominated hillslope | place: USA:California | collected 2013-09-17 | reverse complement strand
ATGGACATCGCATCAAAGCGCCGCTGGACTACGAGCGTGGACCCGAGAAAACCTGGGTGTATGGGGCATTGCGTGTACGCGATGGCAAGGAGGTGACCCACTGTGCCGCTTCACGCAACTCGAAAGGCTATATCGCCTTGCTCGCTGATATCGAAACCGACAATCCAACTGGGGATCTCTTCATCATCACCGACAATCTCAGTAGTCATGCCAGCCTCGAGACGCGGACCTGGCTGCTCGATCATCCCCGCATCCATCACGTTTTCATCCCCACCGGGGCGTGCTGGCTGAACTTGCAAGAGGGTTGGTGGCGGCTCTTCCGCCGTGATGCCTTGGCTGGACAGAGTTTTGCCAATCCCAAAGAGATTGAGCAAGCCACGCGCGTCGCGACTGCTCAACTCAACCTGCGGGCCAAGCCCTGGATCTGGGGACGCCCGCCTAAGACGCCTCGTCCCCGTCGGCGTCTCTTCTGTTATCGCCTTTAAGGAATAGAGCACTAGGGGGTGCACACTTGCTCAGCTTTCGCTGAGAGGAAGCTGTTGGCTTGGTCTTTCGTTCGGCTCAAAGACGTCGGTACATGATCAGTGGGCTTCACACCTTGAGGAGTGCCACTCCTCAACGCATGCCACTTCCCGCTCGCATCGTTCTCCTGATAGGCCTCTAAGGCTACACGTTCACCCGTTAAAGGGTGCACTACACAGCAATCAGTATACTGCCTTATTCTGTCAATGCCTGTAAAGTTTCAAATATCAGGTCATAAAGAGGTTCAGCTATATAAGCTCCATCAATATCACCAAAAAAGATTAGATGATATGATTTCTGTTCATCTTTAAGTACGTTTATAATCTTTTGCACTATCTTTTCTCGTAGAGGAACAGTCAGTTTATTAGAGTTGCTCTTCAAGAGTTGTGATGCTGATGCACAGATCTGCTCATCTTCATTATCAAGTGCCTCTGTCAATATTAAAACCACTTCATCTGTTAGGTCGAAGTTGGTAAATAACAATTTTTCAGCAACTTGCTTTACGTTTCTTTCATCATTAAAATCCCTAAAAAGGGAACGCTCATCAGTACAAGCATCTAATAGTTCTTTGATCTCAAGTACTGTGAGGCGTTGAGATTTTTCTAACGCTTGTAAATTTGATGCCCGTTCGTCCGGTGTAATGCTGTAATTCTTGTTGGAAATTGATTTCTGAATTCTTTGCTTAATCGTTACTACCATTTGATAATTCTCGATAGGAATCGCTTTGGTTTCTTGTTCGAAGCGCTGCAGGCCTTCTATTATCTTTTTCTTATCAGTCGTAGTGAAAGGCCCGTTTTTAAGTCCATCAATAATACTGTATAGAGCAAACAAAATCTCAAAAGGCATTGAACTGCTTGGATGAAGCAGTAAATTGATTAGTGTGTTTATGAGTTTGCTAACGTCAAATGCGTTTCGAAGATCGAACAAAAAGGAATCATAGGGCCAGGTTTTTCTTCTATCTACAGTATTTCGTGCATCCAACATTAATTGAGCATATTTTAGGCGCAATGGATCGAGTAAAATTGGTGAATCAGGTCCCCATATTAATTTTAAGGGATCTGGCCGATTCCTAATATCTGGTAAACTCAAATCGACTTGAACGCCCAACCCGCCTTGTTCACCCAGCATTAGAGATAATTTCATCTCGATCAAAAGACTTGTTTGAAAGATAGAACTGATTGAATTCAGACCTATCTGTACTTGTCTTATGTCGGTCGAGGTGAGCGCAGTTACTAAATCGTTTGTTGTCTTTTTATATTGTTCTCGATTCTCTCCTATAAGGAGATTTTTCAAATATAAGCAGATCTGAAAAGAAATTCCGTACCTATTTGATACCTCTTCAAGAAAATTTAACCAAACTTCTTTCCAAGAGCGATTCGCATGTACTTCTTCATCTTCGCACTTGAGCATCTTCCAGAAAAGATATGCATATGGAAATTGGGCTGTTCGGCTTGTTTGTAAAAGTTGCCTTTGGGTTGCTAGAAGATCAGAGTGATTTTGTTCCTTCCAGCGTAGACGTAGATCGAGCTGAGCGTTCAAGTTCACATCATCACTTCTGCCAGGAATAGCAGAGGGAGTGATTAAGTAATCAAGCTCAATAGAATGCTGAGTAAGGCGTTCCAACAATTCAGGCTGCTCTTTACTCCATCTAAGCCAGTCGGCATGCAGCCATCGCGCTGGGCCGTGCGAATCGAGCAGACACAGAGCGACGATGGCGTATTCTGCGACCTGCATTGTGGAAGGCCGGGCGCTAATGCTGAAGAGGTGAGGACGGATTGCCTGGGGACAGGTGAGTTCCTGGCGGTACCAATCCTGCGCTCCTGCGAGGTGGAGTAGCGGAGGCACGAGAGTATGCAGGACAATGGGAGGGCAGGTGGGTAGCTCGGGCGCAATGCTGGCAAGCAGTTTAGTAGCCCCATGCTGGCGATGTACATTGGTATCGTCGCAGAGTGCGCTGTGCAAAGTTTCCAATAATGGGGGCCGCTGGTCGCTGCCGATGGGCTGACCGCGTAGCCAGAACAAAGCCGTTTTTTCGATGTCTTTTTGGAGTTGAGTATAGCGACCCGCACCGTAGGCATCACCATAAACGTCAAGAAGCTGGCTTGCTACTTGTTGTTGCAGGGGAATATCGATATACCAGGGGTTGCAATCGATCAAAGCATTGGCAGCCAAGAGCAGGTGACGCTGTAATATTATGTCAAAACTATCACGCGTTGCTAGGATGGTTTCGATGAGCATGCTGGCCTGCTGGCGTTCGTCGCGATCCTTCTGCTCGCTCTTGTAGCCAATCAGCAGCAGCAACGGTTCGTGCCAGGGAGAGATATGGCACTTCTGCGCTACGAATGCCTTGAAGTCTTCTGCTGGTGCGAGACTCTTATCAATAAGGGGATAGTGCTGTTTATTCACAAGGTAGCGCATCGCATAGTATTCCTGGAAGGTACGGTGGAGAAAGCCGTAGAGACCCTGACCGCGTTCGACGAAGAGGCTGCTGCTGCGCAGGGCCTCGATGAACTGCTCAACATCAGCCCACTGGATCTGTTCGGGTGCACAGCGGTAGTAGCGCGCCATCGTCTCCCTGGTCATGGCGAAGACTTCCTTTTCTGTTAGAGGCAAGTCGCGACTGTGCAGTCTGTAGGCATATTCGCTCAGCACTTCTTCGGCAAGGTCGATCTTTTCGGGAGAGAGGATCACACTGCCCCTGTACTGGTTCCAGTTCTTGAGCAGCGTCAGCGTGACAGTCTGGTAGAGTTCGATGCGGCGATGCGGCAGTCGGTGCCCGCTTTTCTGTATCAGTGCCAGAATCGTCAGCATGAGCGGGTTGACAGCCAGCCGGCGGATGCTCGGATTGTGATTGAGGGCCTCAAGCAGACGATCGCGCTGGCTTTGGCCTTCTTGCAGCGCGCGTCGTTCCTGCCGTGGCGTCAGTTCCTCCTGCATGCCCTGCAGCGCGCGTGCTCGGTAGCGTTCAACCGCCGGGCACCACGCATCGAGGAACTGCTGAATCTGTTTGTCGTTCAGATCGAGCAGTGTGTACTGCGCAAAACGGGCGAACGGGCCGGGTTCGTAGCCCACAATGCGTGAAGTGATGAGCGCGCGGTTGTATTTCGAGGCATTGTCCTGCTCGGGAAGGTACTGGGAGATGAACTCGAAGAGGTCTTTGCGTACCCGAACGCGTAAGTCATCGCTGGCGACTTCGTCCAGGCCGTCGAAGAGCAGTAGGCAGCGCCCTCTGAGCAGCGCATCCTCGAGCAACACAGGGAGCTCAGACGAAATCTTCATCCATTCACTCCAGAAGAACTCTTTCACGCTGGTGATGCGCGACTCTGCTGAAGGTGGTGCGGTGATGGCTTTGGCGTAGTCGCCGATGGTCATGAAGATGGGCAGAAGGTCGGGCGCGAGGTTCTCAGGCAGTGAGTAATCGGCATGATAGCTGGCTCGCGCCATATGCAGCGCAAGCCAGCGTAGAGTGGTGCTTTTGCCGGAACCAGGCGTTCCCAGAATGATGGCGGCTGGTCTGGTGGGAGTCAGGCGCCGCAGGACATCCTCGATGTTGACCTCTTTGCCTAGGCGCTTAGTGAACAACTCTTCTCCTAGTTGCGAATGCCACATGGCCGCCCTCAGCGTCTGGACGTAGCCCTCGCGCTCGCCCGCTGCGAGGTCTGGGCGGCGGCGCATCTGCTCGATCTCATCCAGCCGTTTTTGCTGTTCGATGCCGATGTCAAAGACTGGGCGATCAGAGACAGCACGAATATGGATGAAGATATCCTCCAACGCTACGTTGACCGAGAGCACCGCCTGGGATTGGTGAATGCCGGTAGGATTCAAGTCTCTGTTCTTCGAGATCACGCTGTTGAGATAGCGATGCAACAGCGCCTTTTCCTGCTCTGTCGCCCGCCTATTTTCAGGCGATGGTAGAGGCGGATTGATAATCGCGCCGGGGCTGTTCTGGATAATCACGGCGCTGCTAGCCTTGCCGATTTGTGAGGCGGCTCCCTGGTTGTTACGGATGGTGTTTGTGGTAATCGGGCCGGTTGTCATCGGCGTGGGTGTCTCGTCCTGTTTGCTGCAATGTGCCAGAATACCTGTAATAATGGTGGCAAGCAGTAGCAATCCAAGCGTACTGCATGTCAAGATAATGGGCCAGCCCGGGAGAAAAAGAAAGCCGAGAGTAGTGTCGTAGAGGTTCTGTGGGAATCCTTTGCGCGGGAGTTGTTCGATGACCTGAATGCTGATCCAAGCGAACGGCAGGATAAGAAATATCCAGACCCATCTGAGCACTTTCAATATGGTGCGGACTTTGCGCATAGTTTGCTCCTCAGCATGTAGTCATGCTCAGGTAATACAAGAACCACGGTTGTTTGCTTCATCTATCGTCGATCAGGAGAACGTACTGATACAGTATTGATAGGCATTATACTATAGAAGGCATACCAGAGAAATAACGGTTGGAGTAAAGTGAGTACACTTCAGATTTTTGTTCAGAGGCAGAGGAAAATAAGGGGTGACGGGGAAGCTCTCTGCGTGTGCCTTTCGCCCTTGCCCTCACTCAAGCAAAAAAGACGCTCACTGACAGAACAATGGGACATCGCTTACTCCCCATTTTCGCTATTTTGCGCCTGTTATTGAGGACATACCAGAGAATATCATTTATTAAGTACTGGAATAATCGCTCACCTCTTGAAGACGAAGGAAGTAGCGTAGTACTGCGCTTGTCGTTTGTAGGGGAAGAGCTTGCAAAGGTCTTCCGAGAGAACATCAAGCACGCGCTTTGTGATCCTGATCTGCCCACCTGTGCTTTGCTCCTCACACAGAGCGGCGCGTTCGACCGCCTCCCCTAGACAAATCCGATCTCGCTCTCCGCGAGTCCCAAGTCTAGAGACGAGCGTGGTGCCAAGATCGATGCCGACCTTTAACCGTAACTCAGTGATTTCTGGAAGGCAGGCTGGAAGGGTCTGTTGCATAGACCTCTGTAGGCCTATGGCCGTGCTCACCGCCTTCGCAGCAATAATGGCTTCTTTATCCTTCGGCAGATGAAAGAGCCCTTGTACCCGGTCCCCCTGATACTGAATCCGAAGACCCTGGTAGTCATCTTTGATGACGCGGGCCATTTCCTTGCGAATAGCGTGGAACACTTTGAGGGCCGTCAGCTTCTCTCGCTTTGTCTTAGCAGCGTCAATATAGCCTGTAAAGCCTGAGACGTCGGCGAATAGCGAGGCACCTACGACCCGCTTATTGTCGAAAATGCTGAGCCTATCCAGGTCAATCAGAGCATCGGCATCACCATAAACGATCTTCGCGAGGGGATACTGGCGTTTCTCCTCCTTGAGGTGCTGGACAAAGACGTCTCGCTTCCATGAAAGCGAGTGTTCTTTGAGCAGTTTGTCCAGCGCAGTTCCCGTGACCGACTCAAGCTGGTAAAGGTCCTGACCAACCATGCTACAACGTTCACGAAGGCCTCCTGGCAACGCCGCATAGACGTTCTCGGTGAGGTGCAAGCTGTTCGCAGAACCGATGACCTTGGCGGCATGGTTGGCTGGTGATCCCAGAAAGAGCAGTTCCTGATCTCCTTTAATGCCATCGCGGGTTCCGATTGCGATCCCTTGATCTATACCTGCAGCGATAGTGAAGTCACCGAAACCAGGGAAGGCAGGGTTGAACATGGTTTGAACAAACTCCTTTAGGGCGAGCTCGAAGAGCACCGCCTGTGCGGATAGTTGTCTCCTCTTCTGCGTCCCTCGATTGAAAGCCCTCAGCCTTTTCGGTTGATAGAAGAGCGCATGTAGCTTAGACCCCTGAAAATGAATACACTCTCCACCGAAGAGTTCCACGAGTTGGGTTACTGCTCGCTGGTAGAGATGTACAGCTTGAATCAGTCGCTGGTATTCGCTCGCTTTACCGCTTCCAAGTAAAGCCAGACGGGCGAAATTCGGAACCGCCACATAGACGTGGGCGCCATAGATCTCACGACACACATTTTCCCGGAGCAGCTCTTCGAGGTTGTCCGTCCTGTTGAATGGACATATCTCAATCTTGCCCATTGTGTCGAGATGCTGCTGGATGCGCTTTATACTCTTGTCATACTCCCAACTCATACCTCCTACTCCTCTCCGATCCCGCTCATCGCTTGCCAGGTATAGAGCGTCTGCGTTTCCGCTCCTTTGATGGGACAATTCTGGTGAGCTACCAGTTGCTCCTGAATATCAGAAGGCAAGCGATCACAGAACGCTTTTCCCATTACGAGTGATGCACCGAGGGCTTTTGTCTGGCTCTCGAAGCGAACTGCTAAATTGACCGGCGTTCCCAATACGGTGAACTGTCGTTTGCCCTCGCCACCGACATTACCGATAAATACTTGCCCTGCATTCAATCCGACGCCAATCGCTATCGGCTTGTTCCCAAAGGTCATCTGCGCGGCGGCAGCAATCATCGCTTTGGCACACGCAAATGCCTGCATCGCAAGGTCGTCCTTGCTGGTGATGAACCCCCAAATCACCATCACAGCATCTCCAATAAACTTGTCGACGAGCCCCTCATGTCGGTGTATCACATTCACCATTGTGTCGAAATAGGCGCTTAACTGCTGTGCAATGGCCTGTGGGATCATCCCTGCCGATTGTTCGGTGAACGAACGAATGTCGGCATAGAGTATTATCGCATCGATATAACGCGGCTCACCATATGCATGGCCGGTGGCAAGGAGTCGCTGTGTAATCGCAGGAGAGAGGTGCGCGGAAAATTCGCTGAAGAGGAGATGCTCATTGCGAAAGCGAAAAGCGCGCTCATTCGTCGCTTCACTGAGTTTCTGGGAGACAAAGCGAAGAAGATTTCCCGTAAAAGTGACATCTCTCAACAAGTGCTCAACCAGTAAGCATGGCAGGACGAGCGCTTTGACCACTCCTTGAGCAATGACGGTTGCACTGCGGGTCGTTTGGTTGATGAATGCTTGCTCCCCTAGCACCTCATAGGCCGCGCGCGAAACCAGAAAGATGCCGTCAGAAAGAATCCGTACCTGCCCATGTAAGATGAGATACAGGCCATCAGGCTCATCGCCCTGGCGGAACAAGACTTCTCCATCTCGATAGAAGCGGATCAACCCGTCTCGTTTGACCGCCTCGAATGATTCAAGAGAGATGTTGCCTAAAAGCGGTAGACGATTAAGATCGGCATTGTTGAGTAGGTGCTGCCTGTCTTCCACATGTCCTCCTGAGCTTTTTCCTTCGTGAGCTGAGCTATATAGATCAGTAAGTCGTGATAGAGATGTGGCAAGCGTTTGCCGTAATCTCAGCACATAATCTATAACGTATACGGTTGCTTCGTAAAGGAACTATTTCACATTTTTCGTATAATGTTGGGCAGAGAGAGCCCAAATCGTCCCGCTTACTAACGAACGTGCTGATTATCTACCACGGCCAGTCCTTCTCATAGAGGTTTAATATCCGGCCTCCAACAAACAGATAACGCAAGGAGAGGCAAAGACAGCACAATGGCTTTGCCATCTTATCTTACCTGTCGTTTCCAAAGTAGTATTGACGCTGTTGTTCCAGATAAGCACCAACGCGTAGCACGGCTTCACCTATCTCTGACTCAGGAGAAATATTTCAGGGATGGAGATCACGCTTACGATGAGTGCAGGTCTTACCTATTATATGGGGTGGTGAATGTGTCCTTTCATGTGTTCTTTGATGTTTTTCAAGCATAGGCTATGTTGACTCTATTCGATCACTTTCTACAGTCTGATATGCTTTGCACTTCGGTGATAGCAGCCTCTCTCGCATGGATGAGATCGTAAGCAGTTTGAAGTTGCTGTTGTACGAGACCATTCAAAACTAGGTGCAAGTTAGCCAGCACCCGCTTTTGAATGGTCTTGAGAACAATGAGTCACTGATAGATCTTTGCCGAATTACCCCCCAAAAATGCCTGTTAGGAAAACAAGAGACAGGCTGGAGTGTAAAAGCCGGTACCTGTATACTGGTAACATTGGATCGGCGCGATGGCATTGAGACGGTGACCGAGGAAGAGCGCAAAATAATCCGGACCGGAGAGAAATAATGCGATCTTCTTCGCCTGTGTTCTCGAGCGGGCCTGGGCAATGATGCGCTTCGCACCCTCGACAGCCCGGTTCGCATGTTGTGGTGAAAGCAAAGGTTCGCGCCCGTGTAAGTGAGCGGCTGGGAGGACCCTGGCTTCTTGTCCGCGCATGAACGCATCCACCTCGTCGCTAATTTCCCTTGGAACGCCAACACTGATGACCAGCGTGTCCCCAGTGCCAGAGAGATGTTTCACCGACCAAGGGTATACAGGCGTACTCGGATCGGGATGGGCATCTGTCGCGTAGATCTCCCCTCGGTACTCTATCTCTATGGAGAAGCCTTGGACGGCAGAGAAACAGGCCCCAATTGCCAAAGATGCGCAGAGGCGGTGCATGCCCGTCAGTCTAATTCTGCGTTGGATCCGATGCGCTCGCATCCATGCGCGCGTCTGTTCCAACTCTTGTAGCATCCTGCCGTTCCACACCGAGGCCGGTGGAAATGGAGTTGTCTCTCCTGCAAACTCACTCCAATCGAAGCACAATCCCTGCGCCTCGGCACCATCTGTCCCTTTTCCAGAGGCGAACGCATCCGATGCCGTATAGAACTGCACAGGACGAAGTGGGGGTAGCTGAGTCGGAGGTATTTTCTCCCTGAGCTTCCCCTCGAGTTCCTTCCGTAAAATCGTCCGGTTTTTTCGGCTCTGAATGAGATTCCTCACGTTGTCATACATCTCTTGTAAGACGCGTGCCGAGACGTCCTGGTATTCGGGGAAATACTCGATAATCGCTTGCTTGAACAGCGCTTCTCCCTGCGATTGGTGCGCCGCAAGCTCTGTCACCACTTCGACTTTGTCGAGTAAGAAGATAGCATCCTGCCTCCTGCCGCCGAGTTTTTCAACCCTGGTGCTCAAATCGTCGAAGGAGCGCTCAAAGAGAGCACTGCTCTCGCCATAAAATGAAGAGGAACCCCGTATCCGCCGAAGGCCATGTGCGAGGGGTTGGAGTTCTTTCGATAGTCCTGGGGAGGCAAGCGTAAACATACGGTAAGTACTGGGGCTGGCGCTATCTAACTGCTGAAAACGCTGCAGTTCATTCCAAAACACCGAGGGAGTGAGCGGATAGTTTTTGACCTCTACAAGCTCCTTTTCATAGCCACGGCCCGGAACGAAAAAATTGGCTTCGGTATCACCCATGGCTTCTTGCACCATGGAGGTAAACCCATCCTGAGAGAGCCATCTGCAGATGCAGGTAAGAATGTAGCTTGCCTGGAAGGAGAAGCCCCTTTCGGCGACATCACCGCCAGTTGCCTGTGGCTCCAAGAGGGATGGGAGAGGAATCACGGGTTCGCCGCCGGGATCACCTCCCCTACGATCCCTGTTGTCCTGGCTCGCCATTTGCCATGCCCTCCTGGCTCGGTAGCCCAACGGCTCCTTCTCTCAGCAGTTCTGCTGCGAAACTGACATGCGCGTGCAAGTAGATCGTAGCAGTCCCTTCTAGTTGACGCGCTTCAGACAAACGGACCACCAGCAGCACGGCAAAATTTGCACCGGTCTCCGTGTCCTGCAGCATCTCCCATATGGTCTCACTATCGCGCGAACTCGGCCTGGGAAGAAACGAGGGGTGTGAATGCCATTCCCCTAGGTAGTTAAATAGCGTGTAGTCATGGTGCGTTTTGCGAAAGAAACGGTGCAAGGGACCCACGATCTCCCTTGCCAGTCGCACAAACGAGGCGAACGTCCCTGCTTGCCCCTGTATCGTAACGTCCTGTATCCGGTACACGCCCTCTGCTACATGCTCCCCCATGAGTATACCACCGATTTCCTGCCATCCAGCTTGACGCAGTACAGCTGCCAGTTTTTGCTCGATGAGGAGCGGGAGAATGATCTTCACGCCTGCCCGTCCGTTTCCTGCGCCTTTTCAGCATGCCCGATCAGGCATGCTAAAAAGCTGGTTGTTTCCGCCAGCAGCGCCACATCTCCTTCCTGTCTGACAATTGCATCCAGAAGGTGGGCGGTCGCTATGGGAATAGTAGAAAAAGGTGCTTCAAAAACCCAGGCCTGTTCAAGCCCAATCAGGTACATCGAGTAGGGGAACTGCGAAGGGTCTCTCTCCAACAGGGTATCAACAGCCAAGCGTGCCGCATGCGCGCTGATGACGCTTACATCGGCGTCAGATGCAGCAAAAACGCTCCCACGGAGGTCTTTCAACTGGTAATCCCGGGCGTCTTGAGAATCTGCGATGGCATCGCTAAACGGGTGTTCGGTGGTATACCGCGCGTAGATGCAGCGCATCGTATGCGCATCGGGATCCAGCCCAGGCCTGCTCCGCGCAATCATCCCTCCTATTCCGCCAGCATACACTTCCAACCACAGCAGCGGCCTTTTGTGCAGGGCAGCCACACCTGTAAGCAGACTGAACACTTCAGCATTGGCAGTTGCATCAATGATGAGATCGTAGTTCACTAGTTTTGTCGTTAGGGCGTTCAAAGCCGATGGAGATTCTTGACCAGTAAGGTTCAGCTTGGACGTATCAATGACGATATCGGTCGCGATCATCGCAAGCCTCTGAGCAAGGGCATCGACCTTATGCTCTCCAATATTCAACCAGTCGAGGTCGTGTCGGCAGATATTCTCTGGGAGAAAAATATCCTCGTCAATCAGGAGAAAACGGGCTACGCCCATACGAGCAAGCGAGACCGCTATTTTGCTTCCAGCCGATCCAACGCCGACGATGGCGACCGTTCGTTCAGACAGGCCCTTGAGATTCAGCGGAATGCGGGAGGCCGGTGCCACAGTTGCTACCGGGAGCGGTGCAAGGTGGTCGAGATCATTCCCCCCAGTGTCCCACAGGACTAGAAAGTGAAGCGTATCGCTCGCGTCGACCAACAGCAGGCCGAGGAACGAATCCTGCCCTGCTGTCGCCTTCACATCCTCTCTTGTCATCTGGAGGGTGTTCAGCAGCTCATCAACTGTTGAAATCCCAGCAATGGTTTGCGCTGGAAGGCCGGTTTTGTACAAGAGACCATTCGTGAGCGCGATACGCCTGCCAGGTTCAGCTACTCCAGCAGGTAGCTCGGGGTCCTTCCAGGTCGGCGCATCTGCGAGCGTAACGCTCTGGACGAACACGAGGAAGGATTTGCTCTGCCGATGGAGCGAGAAGATCATCGTGCCTGACGCTGCGTCGGGCAAACCCAGAAGATGGCTTTGTATGGCGCTTCCGACATAGAAGCGACCATGCGCCGTGTTTCGCATCCTCTGGCCCAGCGTCAGGGAGTGCCGCGATTCCGCGCGTCCGCTTTCCACATCGATCCCGTCTCCCTGGTAGGAGCCGCGCGGGTTCTCAATCTCCAGCAATGTATAGGCGCTCTGGAGAACTTGCGCACCGGTAATGCCAGGATGCCAGGTATCAGGCCCCCATTCCAGGCACAACGTTCCATTGACATACTGGTGCGCGGACCAGCGCTCCTCAGCATTGCTGGGGTGTACCGCCGGAGGGACGTAGGGGAAATGGGTGGGATACCTCATCCTCACTTCATAGTTGTAGCCATGCGCGCAGATGGTAGCATCAAGATAAAGCCCCTCTCCATCGATGCCCCACACGAAGCCAACCAACCACTCTGCGCTTCCTCCGAGCTGTTCTATTGCCGATTTCTCCACCCGGAGACGGCGCAGGTCCTCAAGAAACCAGAATGGCATCACGCAAATCCCCCCGGTTTACGAGGGATAATCGGTTTGTCGGGAAACGTGAGGCTGCCCGGCACAACGGCTGGGGCGAGATAGCTTCTACTCTCGGAGACACTCGCGGCGGGAAAGCGATCGCCGAATATCCGCCGCCACTGCGCAAGAGCCTTCTCATCGTCTGTTTCGTTGATAGCCCTGCGGCCCAGTTCGGCATACACCTTCACCTTGTCATAGAAGCCTCGAAATTCCTCAAAACTGACTTTACTGGTGACCGAATTGGTTGGAACGCCGGGGTCCTGTATCCACGGAACTCTGCCCGCTAAGACATAGACTTGGTAGCGGCTGACGATAGTCTCTAATGTGCCGACAAACAGTTCGGCGTACCGAGTTTCCTGCAGATTCATGCACTCAGCGGTAATACACTCAAGCACAAAGCCCTTCGGCTTTTCCGACCTGGTCGGATTCTCGCGCCTCCACCACTTCGTCAGCTTGACAAGGGGCTTAAAACGCCCGCCGGCTTTATCATTCATCTCGGTCGTCCAGGTTGTGTGTCCTGGCGGATTGGTTTCCAGCCATTGCTTTAGGTCTCTGTCGGGAATATAAAGTGTCCTCTCCATCCCGTTGGGCGCAATAATGGGGACCACATCCATGTCCGCCAGGGCGGTCTCGACGTGAACAGATCGCCTGTTCAGCGTTAAGCAACTCGCACCATACTTGTCCTTCAAAGCGTTGTACAACAGATTGAAAACAGCGCGCTGGTTGTCTGATAACGTGTGCGAGGTGACCACAATAATATCCCCATCCGGGCGAGTAACGATGCCGTCTATCATGATAGGGCGGATTGCCGTATTACGCTTGTACGAACCTGAAAGAAAGGTATTCAGGTGGTATTGAGAAAAAATGCTGTGCTGTTCGAGGTGCGCCCGTAAGCTCGTGTGGGCGCTGCTGGCGTTCGATTTGGTAGATGCACTCGGCTCTATATCACCGAGAAAGCGCTGAAATTGATCCTGTGTAGCCACCTACTTCTCCACTCCTTGGCAATGTCAATAGATGAAAGTCTGTTTTCGCTCTACGGCAAGAGTAAACATCTGGTAAACGGCTTCTACGAAAAGACATTTGACAGGTGTGCCCTTCCTCCTCATTGAGTCCTAGCTCCAGCCGAGGGGCACGATGTCGAAGATCACTATAGCATAGCTTTCCGTCATTTTCAAGGCTTTTGGCACAACATGTTGATTTTTTAATCTTTCTAACACAATATATTGATCCATGAAGTGTGTGTAACCATTACTATTCTTTTTGCGAATTCTGCAAGCAGAAAACTGTAATAATTCCCTGACCTTTCTCCTATGTAATAGTTTCTTATATGCTAGGTTAAAGTAA
>WNFJ01167643.1_pt4 | contig 13614 bp, 15 predicted proteins | sample 5400461 | NCBI WGS metagenome assembly WNFJ01 (sample SAMN13153349, study PRJNA577476) | soil metagenome | isolation source: 115 cm saprolite on Douglas fir-dominated hillslope | place: USA:California | collected 2013-09-17 | reverse complement strand
AAGCGGATACGAACAAGGGAGCAACATTTTACTTTACCTTGGGTGAAGCCGCGCGCATGGGTAGCGCAGTCAACCGCCAGGCGTCCGGGAAATGAGCACGCGATTCAACCGGGTCGCTTGGCTTGGCCGCGATTGCTAGCCGGATTCTCAGGACTCAGCGAAGAGCTTCAATCCAACTGACAAACTTGCCACACCGAGCGATCTAACGGTTCGAAGCAGAACTATCTTGCAGCTCCGTCCATGCAACGTCCCTAGTCCGCCTTCGCAGCCGACGCTTCTGAGGAGTGGCTGTAGCCATAAGCTCGTTTCGGAATGCGATCAAATTCGGATTATTGAGAGAACCCGCCTCTTTCAGCGGTTGTACGAACATTGTACGAATAATTCTGTTACTTGTAATCGATTGGTAATACTGGAGATAGTGTGTGGAGGCGACGGGAGTCGAACTGTTCATCCCCATTTGGATTCTGTAATTGTGACGGAGATGTTTGCGTGCCGCATTAGTTCTTGCACAACCTTGACGTCCTCGCCGTTGGTTCTCAAGTGCGCCTTGTACAGCGAAGCTGGCCGAGTCATAGACTATTTGAGACTCTCCACGTACGCGATCAACGCCTTCAAATCATCCGGCGGAAGATCGATGGGGGGCATGCCGCCAGCGTTCATTTTCGCGGTGGGATGTTTGAACAGTTCGGATAGCTGGTCGGGTGAGAATTTTGTTCCTATGCCGATAAGCCCCGGCGCGGCCGCCGTGCCCACTCCGCCGTCACCGTGGCAGGCGTTACATGATTGCCCTTCGAAGATGGTTCTCCCTTTTGCGGCCAGCGGGTCCGCGAGCGTCACATTGGCCGCGGCAAGGGATGCGGAAGAAAGTTCCGGCTCAAATGGCTTGCGCGCGTATTCGTCTTCTTCGGCCCTCTGCTTCGCCAGTTGCTGGGCCACTCCAGAATCGTGCCGATCCACATACTGACTGCGGAGACCGAGGCCCACAAGCGAGAACACCACGAATGCGTACGCTCCCATCGCTGCAGGCCGCTTCCACGGGCGTCGCTCGACGCTGCGATCCAGAAAAGGAAGCGCAAGGATCGCCAGGACGAGGAGCGTTGGAATTACAAGCACGCCGATGATCGCAGCCGACCCGTGCCAATATTTCAGCCATTGAAATATGGGCAAGTAATACCATTCTGGCCGCGGTACGTACTGCGCATCCGCTGGGTTGGCAGACGGCCCCAGTTGCACCGGCACGAAAAAGCACAGCACGCCGAGCCCGACAATTAACAGCGCCGTCAGTGAGAGATCCATCAACACTTGGCGAGGGTAGAAGAGTTCCGCGTCCTGTTTTGGATGGTAAGGATCTTCGTTGACCGGTCCTGCGGCTCCGGCTTTGCGGAATAGAAAAATATGGGAGGCCACAAGCGCGAAGATAAAGGCCGGAATCAGAAAAACATGGGCTACGAAAAACCGCGAGATGGTAAGGGTCCCCATCTCCGTGCCGCCGCGCATCAGGCGCTTGATGCTCTCACCAATCCAGGGGACTTCGCTGACGGCGTTTGTTCCAACCGCAGTGGCAAAATAAGCTCTTTGATCCCACGGGAGCAGGTAACCAGTGAAGGCCATGGCCAACACCAGCCCAAAGAGCGCGCATCCAGACAGCCAAAGAAGCTCGCGCCGTCCTTTATAGGCTCCGTAGACGTACGTTTGTGACAGGTGGAGAAATAAGACGACAACCATCGCGCTGGCCCCGTAAGCGTGGAGGCTGCGGAGAAACGAGCCGGCCGTAACCGCTTTTGTAATGTATGCGACCGTGGTGTGCGCGTGATCGGCGGAGGGAACGTAGTACAGCGCAAGAAGTATTCCGGTGATCACCTGAGAAATGAAAATGAATAGAAGTCCTGAGCCGAAGATGTAAGCGAACCGTGCGCCGCCCGGAATGGGTTCATCGAGAGCGCTCCGAAGCAAATTATCCAGGCCGGTGCGACGGTTGAGCCATCCCCCTAGTCCTGACTCAAAGCGCCCAGGGACGTCGCCTTCACTCTTAGGAGTCGAATGCATTTCCCTCAGCCTATGATTTCCTTATCCGCGACCAGTTGCCTGAAATATTGGAACCGCACCAGCAGTTGCCCATCCTGAACTGACGTTTCCAGCGTATCCATCCCGCGCAGCGAGGGCCCGCTGACGCGAGTTCCGTCTGCGGCAAAGGTGGCACCATGGCATGGACAGGCGAATTGTTTTTTTTCCTTGTTCCACGGGACTGTGCAACCCAGGTGCGGACAAATCGAAGTGAGAGCGCGAAGCTGGCCCTGATTGCCTCTGGTGACATAGACCGCTTTTTCCGATACCGCTTTGCGCCACCCATCCACTTGCTCAATCTGAATGGTGCGCATCACGGGCTCGGTCAAGGACGAAAAGTCGGTCAGCGCTCCCAAGGACGACTCTTTGAGGTCGGTGGTGCGCCGCAGGAGAGGAAACAGAGCGAAGCGAATGAGGGGCACCGAAAGCAGCGCGCCTACAAGGAATGAGCCGAGTCCCAGCAATCCCCCGAGAAACGAGCGCCTGCTTTCGAGCGACAATCTAGGTGGTGAAGGCTTGTGAGCCGTGTTTTCCGAATGTTCCGCGCCTTCGAACATGTAATCCCTCAGTTGCTATGATTTAAGGCATCAGCAACCCATCGGCCCCCAGGTTCCAAAACAGCTACCCTGCAACCTGAGCGCAGCGTCGCTTTGCTTCTGGACTTCGTCGGATCGCAAATCCTTGGCGTGCATTGCCTTCCCGGTTGGGCTGCCTCCACTGCCATCGGCGGAGTGGCATAGCACACAGTTGATCTTGTAAATCTTATCCGCATCGGATTGGGCCCGCAGGGCGGAGGGCACAGCCAGGCAGCACAACATCCCTACCAGAAAAAACTCTCGCATGTTTATCTCCTTAGATGATTAGGCGGTCGCAAACCGGAACCCGGTGGGCGCTGCAGACTCCCAACCTGGAACTTAAGTTCTTTAAGGCTAGGAGTCTACAGTATCGCGGAAGATCAGAAAACAAATCGTGCCAGCAAGTAGACCGTGTTGTTGCTCGACGCATTCCGCCCAGCGCCGTCGTAGTTTACTTGAGCGCCATTGAATCGCCGGTAGCCTGTGTATTGCACGGCAAGCAATCGACAAGTTAAGACAGGACGGCTCAAATGATACTCGCATCTTTCTAGGTTAAAGTGAGTAGAGTCCGCGAATCGGGGCAAGGGTCACTGGGTTCCGCGGCGCTAGTCAACAGTTATCTCGATAAAAAGAATCCTTATATAAGGATAATCATCTGATCTGGTGTCTTGTCCCCTACTCGGGGTAGAGAGCTTGCTATGGAGGAATTTCTATGCTTCGTAAACTGATTGCCACCGACAGCGACACTGCAACAGCCATTCTTCGATTGGTGCTCGGAGTCATCTTCTTCGCGCACGGCGCCCAGAAGATGCTCGGGTGGTTCGGCGGATACGGCTTCACCGGTACCATGGGCTTCTTCACCGGAGTCATGCACATTCCGGCCCCATTCGCGTTTCTGGCTATTGCCGCGGAATTCTTCGGCGGATTGGGTCTTATCTTCGGACTGCTCACTCGCGTCGCATCCTTTGGAATCTTTTGCAACATGATCGTGGCCGTCGCGCTGGTTCATCACCAATTTGGTTTCTTTATGAACTGGACTGGAGTGCAGAAGGGAGAGGGTTACGAGTACCACCTTCTCGTGCTGGCGACCACGGCCTTTCTGATGATTCGCGGCGCAGGTGCAGCTTCCGTCGATCGCCTGTTGTATTCCCCGGTGAACGATCGGACCAAGATCTGACTTGGCAAACCTAATGAATAAAAGCGATCGCATCACAGCACCCCGGCTCTGGCTGGTGATTATGAGAAGCCATCGCGCTCTAACCCTGCTGGCCGAGGAGAGCATCACGAAGGCGGGGCTGGGCCTGACGGATTTCGCTACGCTGGAAGCCCTGTTACACAAGGGCCCGCTCACGATCTCGGAGATCCAGAACAAAGTGCTTCTGGCGAGCGGCTCGATGACCGCGGCAGTTGATCGTCTTGAGAAACTCGGGCTGGTTGTACGCAAGGCGAGCCCCGGCGATCGACGCGCGCGGCTCTTGGAACTCACCCCGAAAGGCAAGCGGCTGGCGGCATCGTGCTTCGAAAAGCATGCAAAAGACCTTGAGGCGCTCATGTCAGCACTATCCGAGAAGGAGAAGGAACAAACTTACCGATTGCTTAAGAAACTCGGATTGCTCGCCGCCAGAGAACTTGAGGGACAAAAAACACGGTTGAGGAGCAGTAAGGCACGAGCTACAAAATGATCACGGAGTTGAACGAGAGCACAAATGCAAATTGGCATCGATAGCTTCGCAGCGGCATATACCGACGACAGTCTTGCCGTCAGTGAGTCGGACCGCTTGCGCAACTTGGTAGAGCAGATCGAACATGCCGATCAGGTTGGCCTTGACGTGTTTGGAATCGGCGAGCACCACCGTCGGGATTACCTCGATTCCGCACCCGCGGTCATTCTCGGAGCGGCGGCGGCACGAACGCGCCGCATTCGTCTCACCAGTGCTGTAACGGTTCTCAGCTCAGCCGACCCCGTACGGGTGTTTCAGAACTTCGCCACCCTCGATTTGCTTTCGGAAGGCCGGGCGGAGATGGTGGTGGGCCGTGGTTCGTTCGTCGACTCCTTTCCGTTGTTCGGCCTGAAACTGGAGGACTACGATTCGCTTTTTGCAGAAAAACTCGATCTGCTCCTGAAGATTCGTGAGAACGAGCACGTCCACTGGTCCGGCGAACATCGGGCTGCACTCACGGGCCAGGGAGTCTATCCGAGACCCGTGCAGAATCCTTTGCCGATATGGCTGGGAGTTGGCGGGACTCCAAAATCGTTTGCCCGCGCCGGGGCGCTTGGTCTTCCGTTAATGGTCGCGATCATCGGCGGTGAAACGCGGCGCTTCCGGCCGCTTATCGATCTCTACCGAGAAACCGGCAAGCGCTTCGGATACTCGCCCGATCAACTGAGAGTGGGCGTACACGCCCTGGGTTATGTCGCACCTACGACGCAACAGGCTATCGATGACTTCTTCCCAGGCTACGCCCGCGCTTTCGCCTCTGTCGCGAAGGAACGCGGATGGCCTGCCGTCACCCGTGCTGACTTCGATGCGCAGCGAACCCCGGATGGCGCGCTGCTCGTGGGCAACGCCGAAGAAGTAGTCGAGAAGATCGTTCGGCACAGTAAAGCGCTGGGCGGTATCTCCCGCCTCACTTTTCAAATGAACGCGGCCTCTTTACCTCATGCGAAGCTCATGCAAGCCATCGAAGCTATTGGCACCCGCGTCGCCCCGGCCCTGCGCGAACGGCTGGTGTGCTTTGAAGAGGCTGCTGGAAGAAACATTAACGTCGTAGAGTCAACCGCGACGAGATGACAATCAAGGAGAACGTCCACGTGAAAGACACATACAAAGCGGTAGAAGTATATGAGCCGGAAAAGCTTCGAGTAGTGGAACGGCCGATCGCTCAGCCCGGAGCAGGTCAAGTTCGGATTCGGGTGGAAGCGTGTGGAATCTGTCACACCGATGCAGCCACAGTGATGGGAATCTATCCCGGTCTGACTCTGCCGCGTGTTCCCGGACATGAAGTCGTTGGCCGCATTGAAGCCCTGGGCAGCGGAGTGTCTAGATGGAAAATCGGGCAACGCGTTGGTGTCGGCCTCATTGCCGGCGAAGACGGAGTGTGCGAACCGTGCCGGCGCGGAAACATCGTGAATTGTCAGAACCCCGTGACCTCGGGAGTAACCGTGGACGGAGGATATGCGGAAGTAATGATCGCTGAAGCCCGCGCCATCTCTTCTGTTCCGGATGAGCTGACATCCGCAGAGGCCGCACCTCTCCTCTGCGCTGGCATTACAACCTACAACGCACTTCGCAACGCCGGCTTGCGCGGCGGAGATCTGGTCGCTGTGCAGGGCATTGGTGGCCTTGGGCATCTTGGCGTCCAGTTTGCGCGGCACATGGGATTCCGTACTGTCGCAATCGGGCGTGGACGCGAAAAGGAAAAGCTTGCGAAAGACTTGGGCGCGCACGTCTACATCGATGCTGCCGCCGAGGATGCCGCAGCGGTGCTGCAACGTATGGGCGGGGCGAGGGCGATTCTCGCGACAGGAACCAGCGGTAATGCTATGGGATCACTTGTGTCCGGTCTCGCAGCCCGCGGCAAGCTCATCGTGGTGGGTGTACCGCAGGACCAGATCCAGTTGAATGCGTTCCCGCTCGTCTTTGGAGGGCGCTCGATCTACGGGACCCTTACGGGTACCCCGATTGATGGCGAGGACACGCTCGCCTTTAGTGTCTTGGAGAATATTCGCCCGATGATCGAGACATTTCCTCTCGAACAGGCTGCCGATGCTTACGCTCGCATGATGCAAGGCAAAGCCCGGTTTCGCGTGGTGCTGGTCACAAACGACGGCGTCTCTTAGAGTGTTCGATTGCGCTCAATTCAATGTGTTTGTTCTGATCGCGCTCTTCACGAGGTACTGGTACACAAAGCACTGGCTCCGACAGAGGAGAGCCGCCGTTCCTGGTCGCGCCCCTACTAAGCGTCATGGCGATCTTTGTCGCGTACCATTGTCGAGGCTAAGAGGTTACACGTCGAACCGGCGTAGGGCTTGACCAGATTTCTCTGTTCATCCATATTTACAGGCAAGAAATCACCGAAGGAGAACAATTGTATACCTACGATCACGACAAAAGACGGCACACAGATTTACTACAAGGACTGCGGAAAGGGGCAGCCTGTAGTTTTTAGCCACGGCTGGCCCTTGAGTTCGGACGCATTTGAAGACCAGATGCTGTTTCTAGCCGATCACGGATACCGCTGCATCGCCCATGACCGCCGCGGTCACGGCCGATCCAGCCAGCCCTGGGATGGCAACGAAATGAACACCTATGCTGACGATCTCGCTACCCTCGTCCAGGCACTCGACCTCAAGGATGCCATCCATGTCGGCCACTCGACCGGCGGGGGCGAAGTCGCCCGCTATATCGGCCGCCATGGTACGAAACGTGTGTCGAAAGCGATACTGATCGGCGCAGTGCCGCCTCTGATGTTGAAGACAGCGGCCAATCCTGGCGGCTTGCCGATCGACGCGTTCGATCAAATCCGCGCCGGAGTTCTTACCGACCGCTCCCAATTCTTCAAGGACTTGAGCGTTCCCTTCTACGGCGCCAACCGCTCGGGAGCGAAAGTCTCGCAAGGCCTGCGCGATTCTTTTTGGCTTCAGGGCATGCTTTGTGGCCACAAGGCCGCTTATGACTGCATCAAGGCATTCTCTGAGACCGACTTCACGGAAGACCTCAAGAAGTTCGATGTACCAACGCTCATCCTTCATGGAGACGACGACCAGATTGTGCCCATCGGCGCCGCGGGTCTTCTCTCGGCCAAGACTGTTAAAGGATCGACCTTAAAAGTCTACCCGGGTTTGCCGCACGGTATGTGTTCGACCCACAAGGACCAGATCAACGCGGACCTGCTCGCGTTCCTCAAGCGAGCCGGTCAGGTCGCGGCTTAAACGGCGGGGCCCGGCTTCACCGTGTTCGAGGCCGGGCGCTTCTCGCTTCGGAAGGCAGACGCCGCCCGTATCGTCAACGTTTCCAGTGGACTGGCTCGCTCCAGGAGAGTCGTAAGGTGAACCCGATTGAAGAGGGGGCCGCCGAACCTGTGCGGCTTGCGCTCTTGCCACCAGATGGGCCAACCGGCGGTTTCTTCGGCCAGGGTTAGATGATACCCCTGGTGATTCGCGACCTTTCATTAGCGGTTGCCTCGTCGCTCTTTTTCGGAATATGACGGGTTTAAGTAATCAGCCTGATCGGTAAAGACCTGCACGAATGCTCGCTAGAAACCGTGCGCGTGTTTCACAACAACGCCGCCCATTTCAAATTCGCGCTCGAGCTTACGCCGGAAGAGCGGCTGGTTGGATCGCGACGCTAATGGCTATCCGGGATATCTTCCTGTGATATACCCTTCCAGTTCCTCAATATGCTGTGCCTGGCCGGAGATAATCCATTTCACCAGATCGCCAAGGGAAACGATGCCCGCTACGCGGTCGTTTTCTCCCATCACCGGGAGATGGCGAAAACGGTGTTTGGTCATGATGGACATGCAGTCGTCCACGGTGTGCCGCGGAGTTACGAAGACCACGGGTGAAGTCATGATTTCGCGGACCAGCATCTCTTTCGACGAATGCCCCTTAAGGATCACTTTGCGGGCGTAGTCCCGCTCCGACACGATGCCCACCAGTTTGCCTTCGGAAATAACCAGTAACGCGCCCACACCCTCCACCGCCATTTTCTCAATCGCTTGATAGACAGACTGGTCCGGCGCTATGGAGAGAACTCTGCTGTTGTCTTTATTCCTCAACACCAACGCAATCGTGTCTGTAAGTTTCATGAGGTCTCCCCAGCACCCCGGCACTTGACCTTCGCAGACTTCAACCCCGGAACGCACCCCCAGTCATAGCCGGGGAGGATTATACGCCTGACGGTTCTCAGTCCAATGCCGCTGTTACAGCGCTCAATGCGTTCAGAAAAGATGACATTCTCGTAGTATTCGTTGGAAAAAAACTTGTCCTGCTTTCGGAATCGATCTGGAGGATGGTTGTCACGTTTCCCGGAATCCGCGACTCAGGTTGTGTTTACTCGCCGGCTGTTGTCTATAATGGCCAGTTTACGGCGCGGCCTCGGCACTCCGGCGAGAGTCAGTTTTCCGCTTCCCATTTCTGATCGCCTCCGCGCTACTCTTGAGGTAGCGAAGATTGTCTGTTGACTGCATGCATGTGAAACCTGGTATTGAAGTAGCCAGCCTGAGCGACGTGGGCTGCCAACGCGAAAACAACGAGGATTCCTACCTCTACTGGGAACCAGGCGACGATCAAGAACTCCAGCGCAAGGGACGTTTAGCCATAATCGCCGACGGCATGGGCGGACACGAGGGCGGCCAGGAAGCCAGCCGCCTCGCAGTTGAAACCGTGCGAGAGGTTTATGACCAGGGTTTCCAGCATGATCCGCGAGCAGCTCTAGTTGATTCTTTTGCCGTGGCCCACACCCGGATTCTGAATTATGCCGAGCGGCATCCCGCTTTCCAGGGAATGGGCACCACCTGCACCGCGTTTGTGCTTCATGACCGGCAGCTTTACTTCGCGCATGTTGGTGACAGCCGCCTTTACCTGGTGCGCGCCGCCAAAATCCTGCGTCTCACCCGCGATCACTCCTACGTAGGCAGGCTGGTCGAAAGCGGCATGGTTCGCGCCGAGGATGCCGAGAGGCATCCGCAACGTCACATTCTGACCGCCGCCCTCGGTGCCGGAAGGGAAGTAGCCGTCGACAGCGCTGAACGCGGCATGGCGGTGCAAGACGGCGATGATCTGCTGCTTTGCACGGACGGCCTCTGGGGCGTCGTCACGGATGATGAGCTGGAAATGGCCGTCAGCAACAATCCCCCCGCCGAGTGTTGTGCCACCCTGGTAAATCTGGCCCGAAAACGCGGCGGCCCGGATAATATCACCCTGCAAGTGCTCCACGTGGGGCCCGAGCCGTCAGGCTAGACCGTTCCCGCTCCCGCAGAATTTCCCGCCCAAACCGCAATCCGTTGCACATCTTCGAAGCCAGCCATCTTTGACAAGTCGATCAAGTCACTGGACAAGCTGGACTTAACCGCCATTTCGCCGGGGATTGCGAACGGTCCCGCAATTGCAATGTCCGTTACTCAATAAAGTCTATTAACACAATAGACTTTGTGGCATAATGGCCGTCTATGAAGATTTCTCAAAAAGGACTCTATGCTCTGCAGGCGATGATGATGCTGGCTCGCCATCACAAACAGGGCGCCATCAAGATCCGCGAAGTCGCATACGAGGAGGATCTTCCGGAAAAATTCCTGGAACTCATCCTCCTCGAACTGAAGAATGCACGCATGGTCGAGAGCGTGCGCGGAGCCAAGGGAGGCTACCAGCTCCGCCGCGATCCGTCCGAAATCCGCCTCAGCGAGATCATGCGTCTGATCGATGGCCCTCTGGCCCCGTTCGCCGACGCCGAACAACTCCGCGTACTCATCGACCGCGATCTCCCGCACCGCGCGCTCTATCAAGTCTTCCTCGACGTGCGCGATGCGGTGGCGCACGTTCTGGATAACACTACGCTCGCGGACCTGATCGCCGGTACAACCCCTGGTTCCGCCAAACGCCGGCGTACGCCCAAGAAGAAAGAAAAAGGAAGTGTGCTGCCCATGGTCGTCGGAGGCAACAAAGGTGAATAAGCGCCTTCTTGCCGGGTTGCTCCTCGCGGCCTGCTCGGCGGTTTCCAGTTTCGCGCAAACCGCCATTCGCGTGGGCGCGTTTCCCAACATCACCCACGCTCAGGCCATGGTCGGCAAGGCCAACGGATGGTTCGACAAAGCCATGGGTCCGCAAGTCAAAGTGCATTGGACCAGCTTCAACGCCGGTCCCGCCGCCATCGAAGCCCTGTTCGGCGGCGCCATCGACATGACTTACGTCGGCCCAAACCCTGCGATCAACGGCTATGTGCGATCCAACGGCGAAGCCGTGCGCGTAGTCGCTGGTGCGGCCAGCGGCGGCGCTTCCCTGATCGTGCGCAACGACTGCGGAATTCAGAAGCCCGAAGATTTTCACGGCCAGCGGGTCGCTTCCCCGCAGTTCGGTAATACGCAGGACGTGGCTCTGCGCAACTGGCTGAAGAGCTATGGAATGAAGACGAACGACAAGGGCGGCGACGTTCAGATCATTCCCATGGCTAATCCAGATCAGCTCACTCTTTTCCTGAAAAAGGATCTCGATGCTGCGTGGGCCCCCGAACCCTGGGCCACCCGGTTGATCCACGATGGCAACGGCCGGCTCTTTGTGGATGAACGCACCCTTTGGCCCAACGGCCAATTCGTTATTGGATTGTTGGTGGTGAACGCAAAGTTCCTCAAGGATCATCCCGACCTGGTCAAGAACTGGATTCGCGCCAATGTCGAACTGACCGATTGGATCAACGGCCACCCTGCTGACGCTAAAAAGCTCTTGAATCAGCAAATCCAGGCCGAGACTGGTAAAGCCCTTCCCCCCGCGGTTCTTGAGGAAGCCTTCGCCCGCATGCAGGTTACCTACGACCCGCTGCGCGCAGCCATGATGACGGCGGCCCGGCAGGCATTTGACGCCGGTTTTCTCGGACGCCAAATGCCGGACCTGTCGGCTCTCTACGATTTGACGCTCCTCAATCAAGTGTTAGCCGAGAAGGGAATAAAGGCCATTCAATGAGTACGAACACTCATAGCTTTCCCACACCGATTCCGATCCCAGTCGACTCCCGCCTTCCAGCTCCTGGTGTGCGGGGAAAGTCAACTCTGGCCGCAGCTCTTCGTCCGAATCGCGGAGTTTCGTCTGAAGTTCCCAAAGTCGCCCTGGCCGACGTCTGCTTGAGTTACCGCGACCAGAGCGGCCAGCGGTTGCTCGCGCTCGACCATATCAATCTCCAGGTGAAGCCGGGTGAGTTTCTCTGCATCGTTGGACCATCCGGCTGCGGCAAATCGACGCTGCTCCACTCAATCGCGGGCCTTCACCAGCAGACTTCGGGACAAATTCTTGTGGACGGCAAACCCATTCAGGGGCCGGGAACTGACCGTATTTTGATCTTCCAGGAACTAGGTCTCTTTCCCTGGCTTACAGTCGGGCAGAATGTCGAATTCGGCATGAAGATGAAGGGCATCGGCAAAGCGGAGAGGGAAGAGAAGACTCGCTACTATCTTCGCCTTGTACACCTCGCGCAGTTCAAGAACAGCTACACGCATCAACTCTCCGGTGGCATGCGGCAGCGTGTGGCACTCGCCCGCGCCCTGGCGACCGAACCAGACGTTCTATTGATGGACGAGCCCTTTGCCGCACTCGACGCCCAGACTCGCGACCTTCTGCACGACGAGCTCGAACGCATTTGGTCTGAAACTGGCCGCACCATTATTTTCGTCACCCACAATGTCCGCGAAGCCATACGCCTGGGCGATCGCGTGGCCCTGCTGACCTTCCGCCCTGGCCGCGTCAAGCGCGAGTTTCCCGTGGATCTCCCGCGGCCTCGGGTGCTGGAAGACGTTCATGTCGCGCACGCTGCTCGCGAGATTCTCGATGAGCTGCGCGAAGAAATCAACCGCTCCCTCGAAGTGGAATACAACCTGGGCGTGAAGCCCCGCGTTCCGGTGGGAGTCTAAAAAATGAAACGCGCTGCTCGCTTGGTCGTTTTCTACGCAGGCTTGCTAGGCCTGTGGACGCTACTGGCCCAGTTGAAGATCTGGCCGCCTTATCTTTTTCCCACGCCATGGGGCGTTGGCGAGGCTTTGTACGCGGGCTTCCAGGACCATACCTTTTTGATCGCAATCGCCGTCAGCATGCGGCGCGTATTGATCGGCTATGCCATCTCTGTCGTACTGGGCATGGTTCTTGGATTGGGCGTGGCGAGCAGCAAGTTCCTCGAAGAAACCATGGGCGGCCTGCTCGTGAGTCTTCAGAGCCTGCCTAGCATCTGCTGGTGGCCCCTGGCGCTGCTGTGGTTCGGCCTTAACCAGAATGCGATTCTCTTCGTCGTCATCATGGGATCGCTGCTGTCAGTCACGCTGGCCATGGAAGACGGCCGCAAACAGATGCCCAAAATTTACGGCATGGCCGGACGCAATCTCGGCACCACCGGATTTCAACTGTTCTGGCATGTGCTCTTGCCCGCCAGTCTCCCTTTCATCGTTTCCGGCCTGAAGCAGGGCTGGGCTTTTGCTTGGCGTTCCCTGATTACCGCGGAGATGCTCTATTTGAGTCTCGGTCTGGGGCAGGTGCTCATGATGGGCCGTGACCTCAATGACATGAGCGCCGTCATCGCCGTCATGATTCTGATTATTGCGATTGGATACGTAGTCGATGGCGTTGTCTTCAAATCCATGGAGCGCCACCTGCAGCATAAGTGGGGTCTGACACCGTCGACGTAAAGTTCGCCAAAAGCAAAACTCCCTGGGCTTTCCGGCGTGAATTGAATGCTTCACCTACGCGCGTTTGAGAAAGAAAAGGTTGGATTCGAATCTCTAGTAAGTCAATGGTTATACTGGTAAATATCGGGTACGGTTAAAATTGAAAACCCGATGGAAGGGGAAGGCCGCTAATGAGCGGGTCCCGATGCAAAGAGATTCTGCTCCCACAGGATCTGATGATTTACAAACTTAAAAGAAAAAAGAGGATTGCAATTCCATGAAGTCGTCCAAGAACTTATTTCTCACAGCCCTGACGCTGGTTGTGTTTTCAGCCGCCTGGGCGCAAACTTCGACGCCACCTGCGTCGGCGCCAAAGAAAAAACATAAGCCGGTCGCAACGGAACCGGCGCAGCCGGCGGTCACTGCCGCGGATGTGCAGGCTTTGAAAGAGGCCTTAGCCGCACAGCAACAGCAGATTCAACAACTCACGCAGCAACTGCAGCAGAATCAGCAGAACTGGCAACAGGCACAGCAACAATTGCAGCAGGCGCAGTCCGCAGCCACCGAGGCTCAGCAAAAAGCGGCTTCCGTGCAAGCTGCTGCCGACCAGCAG
>WNFJ01600145.1_pt1 | contig 13615 bp, 30 predicted proteins | sample 5400461 | NCBI WGS metagenome assembly WNFJ01 (sample SAMN13153349, study PRJNA577476) | soil metagenome | isolation source: 115 cm saprolite on Douglas fir-dominated hillslope | place: USA:California | collected 2013-09-17 | reverse complement strand
GGCCACGCGCGTGCTCGAGCAGCGGTGGCGCGCCGAGCAGGTGCAGGCCATGCTGAGTCAGCGCGCTGCAGCAGCGGCGACGGCTGACATCGTGAACGAGATCCGCGGCGGGAGGTGAGTGATGGGAGTGCGCTTTCCAAGTGTGGCGACAACGACAATCGTAAACGCTCTGCCTGCCAGCGGAGCAGAGACGGTGATCCTTACCACGCCACCGCTAAACCTCGCGCTGGACTTCGAGCAGATTTTCATCTTCTGGTACTGCACACTGTTCTTGGGCACCGGCACCGCTACACTGCTGACCAGTTTGCGCCGCGGCACAACGGTGGCCGGCGCTCTTCTGACTAGTGGCTTGAGTCCGCTCACCGTGACGGCCGGAAACAACGAGATGGTGAGCGGCTGCTTCATCGATACGCCGGGCGCCGTAGCCGGCCAGCAGTACTCGCTTACCATGGCTCAGAACATTGCCACCGTCGCCGGAACTCTGCGCGACGTCTGCATGATCGCGTTCGCGCTGTAACACAAGGGGGCACGATGAACTTTTGGGAGCAGTTCATACTTGGCTTTGTGCTGTCTTTGCTGCACGCGCTGCGGCTGGATCCGTCGCGCATTCCAGTGCTCAAGACCATCCTGCTGGACATCTACGACGGCATCGGCGCGGTGCTCGGACTGCCCACGCGCACGGTGCAGCCGTAGCGCATGGGACGCAGGCGGATCGACTGGATCCAGTTCGCGCTGCTCCTGCTGGCGCTGCTCACGATCGCGGAGCACCTAGAGTCGCGGATCTCACGCATCGAGCAGCACCTGGTGGATAATGGCAGACTCCAATCTCTTGATTCAACCGCTGGTGCTGGACCCCGCGGACTTCCCGCCACTCCCACTCGATCCGGGCTTTCTCCAGCTAGTCAGTGATGAGCTGCAGGACGCGGCGCTACCCACTGACGGCTTCGATACCGTGTTCGACGAGCTCGTGGCCATTGTGGATGCGCTCGACACTGCGCTCGGACTGCTGAACCCCACACTAGATGAGACCTTCGCGGAGGCGCTGACCATCGATGCGCAGCCAGTGTCCGACACCGTGGATCTGTTCACCGCGTCACTGGTGCCGAGCGACTCCGCGGTGAATGACTTGGGCGCACTGCTCGCAGGTGTGGCGGCACCGGCGCCGTCTGTCGGTGGTGGTGGTGCGGCCGGCACGGTGTACACCGCCGCGGTGACACTCAGCTTCTCCAATGGGGGGTTCTCGCCGGAGGTGTGTCTCAAGGTGACGGTGCGATGAGCGGATTCTTCGAGGGCACGAACAAGCTGAACGGTGGCAATGGTGGCGGTGTTGGCGTCACGCCGGATGGCTGCAATGGGCACGACACGTTCAACGACACCGCCGTGGGGGCAACTCCGCAGACGCGCACCTACCGCTATCAGAACACTGCGCCACTGGCGATCACGCTCACCAAGGTGATCCTGGGCAGCACCACACCCAAGCTGTGGAGTACGGATGCAGTGGCGCTCGAGGGACGTGTGCTGCAACCTGGTGAGCTGCTCACGTTCACCGTGACGTTCACACCACCAGGCCAGGCGCCACCACCACCACCACCGCTGCCACCGCCGGTGGCGCCGGCGCCGGCTGGACTTACACCTGGGCCAGTCACCGCACCGTCAGGCGTGCGCATTGGTAGTAACATCACCGCGTAGGAGGAGCACATGGATCCACTCGTGAAGGTAGAAATGGTGGAAGATGTTCTAGGGGTAGATGCGCGCACATTGGCGCCGCGGGTGTTCGTCAAAGTGACGTACACGGTGGGCAGTCATGGGCCGTTCTTCCTGTCCACACCCAAGGACAATTTCACTGCGCGCGTGGCGACGCTGCGCGGGATCGGCGCGATCGCGTAGCTCGAGGCGCACCATGCCCAACGGTGACACAGGTGGCGGCGGCTTCGACTTCAGCGGGATCTTCGACTCGCTGCTCGGCGGGCTCGCTGGCATCATCCAGGCGATCATCGACTTCCTCAACTCGCTGGTCAGTGCGCTGGTGCAGATCCTGAACTTTCTCTTTGCCGGCGAGGTGGCCATCCTGGGCTTCTCCGCGGGCGGGCTCACCGATGTGTTCAAGGGACTCAAGAACATTCTGGACCAGGTGTTCAAGGTGAGCGTGGTGGGCGCCCTCAAGCATCTGCTGTCGTTGTATCAGAAGCTGCAGCGGTGGATCGCCAAACTCAAGATGTGGCTCGATCGCTTGCGCAAGATCCAGCAGCTCCAGCAGGCGCAGGCACTGCGGCGCGTGATCAACCTCATCCAGCGGATCCGCAAGGTGCTGGTGGTGCTGCGCATCCTGCATGTGAAGTTCGCGGCGAAGCTGGACAACTGGCTTGCCGGCATCGAAGGCAAACTCATCCGCCGCACGTTCGAGCTGCAGCGTAAGACGAATGAGATCATCGGCTGGCTCGACCTGGTGCTCGACCCGCGCGCGCTCTTCCGTGCCGGCTCTTACTTCGGCACCGTGCGCCGCGGACTCACCGGCGTGCTCGGCGCTGCGCAAGCTATCGGCCTGCAGAAGCTGTTCCCGCAGCTCGTGTCCAACCCTGGCGGCACCACGCGCACGCTCACCTGGTCGCAGTGGAGCAGCCAATTCACCGCGGAGTCTGCGACGGATAGCGGCTACACTGGCGAGTACGTGCGCAGTGCAGAGGATCTCCGCGCGCGCATCACTGCGGAGCTCGGCACATGAGCAACGGCTTCTTTCAGGTGGGCGACACCAACCCGAGCCCAGGCGATACACAGTCGGTGCTCGACGCACTCGGCCAGTGGTCTCCGCTGCTGGCCGGCGCGGCGGTGGTGCTCGGCCTGGTGTCCGTTCCACCGGCCGCGGAGCCGGCGCCGACGTCGCCGCTGTTGCTCCTCGAGAAGCTGTCCACGGACCTGCGGCACTCTCTGTATGACCACCTGATCAAGAATGGCACGTGGGCCTGGTGGGCGACGGTGCTCTCCTACATCGCGGACGGCATCGTGTTCTCACTCGGACTGTTCCCCGCGGTGTTCTTCTTCCTGATGGAAGTATTCGGGCCAACTGCAACCACGATCGCGCTCAAACTCATTGACCAGTTCCGGAAGCAGATAGACCGCGACGTTGCGCAGATCTCCGTGCTGGTGCTGAATGAGCTGCTCGGCAGTGATCTCACCGCGGACCAACTGCCCACAGGGACGGACCTGGCCGCGCACGTAGGCCGCGCAAGTCAGATCGGAAACCTCTTCATCAACACGATCAAGGGCGAGATCTCCTCGGGCACGGACCTCGAGACAGTGCGCGGCGCAGAGGGTGCCGCACGCTTCGCCGGCACTATCGTCAACTTCGGAGTGGCCACGGCGCTGCTCGGCCTGGCCGGCGAGCTCGGCACAGTTGGACTGATCAAAGACTTCCGGCTGATCGGTGAGCAGGTGAGCAGCGGACTAGGACTCTCGAAGCAGATGCGCATTGCCATAAAGCCACTGATGAAAACGCTGGTGGCGATTCCGTTCCAGTGGGATCTCAACAAAGAGTTTCACCCGCAACGGTTCAGCGCGGCCGAGGTGATCAATCCCTTCGCGCTGACGAGTTTGCCGCACGACGTCATTGTCAAGGATCTCGAGCTGCAGGGTTGGAGCCCGGATCGCGCGGAGCTGCTGATCAAGCTGCACCAAAAGCGATTCAGCGTCGATGAGGTGGAGCTCCTGCGCAGGTGGGGACAGTGGAGCGATGAACAGGCAACGAAATACGTTGAAGATCTTGGCTGGCCGGCAGAGCTGGTACCCACGGTGCTGCAGTTGCCGGAATTGAAACGGGTGGACGCGCGGCAGCTTGACCTGGTGAAAGAGCTCGAGACGCTGGTGTCGGACGGGCACCTTAGCATTGACGACTTTGTGCAGATTACTAATACGCTACACATTGACCGCCGTGAGCTTGATTTCATTCAGGCCATCGCGCGGAACAAAGTGCGCGTGCCGCACAAGAGTCTGACTATCGCGGAGATACAAAGTGCGTTCGACCAGGGGCTGATCACGCTCGATGACCTGGACACGCTCTTCATGCGGCAGGGTTTCACCGGCGACGATGAGCTGGTCCTGCGCGCTCTGACGCTTCTCAAGTTCGCGTCCCGCGAGGAAGCGATTAAGGTGGCGCAGTTCGCCTACGACAAGAAAGTGGCGGCCGCCAAAAAGGGGGACGCGCCGATCCCGCCACCGCCGGCGATCCTTGGCTGAGCCATTTCCCCACCCACGGCGCACCTTACGGTAAAACTACCCCCCTACGGAGCTCCAGGAGAGGCGATCGCGCCCCTGGCAGGCATCCGTGTACCAGGAATGCCCGCGGGTGCCGTGGAAGTGATCTGGCTTCACTTCCAGATACTAGTACTAGCCCCTGGCGCTCGAGCGAATTATGTTAACTAGCCGGCACAGGATCCGGACCTGCCAGGCATGGCAGAGATACGTGCCGGGCACGCCAACCTGCCACGCCGACATTGCCACCAGTCCGTGCCGGCAACGCCACCAGTCCTTGCCGCACCTGGGCGGCGAGCTCGCCACACCTGAACTTCTTTCGGGAGTCAAACCTGGCAGACACATCTGCAACACAGCGTGGTGGCATCCTGGTTGATAAATTCTTAGAGGAAAAAAAAAAAGATAATCAAAAGGAGTAATGTCGAACCGCCGCGAGTTGGCTTTGGAGATCCGCGCGATCGCAGTCCGCGAAAAAATCGAGTGAGCTCTACGGAGCGGTGCGCCGGGCGGCGTGGGGGGAGAGGAACGAAAAATTGGTGGGCACCACGTCGATGCGGATCCCTGCGGCCGACGTCGCCGGCAGAATGTGCTGCGAGAAGTCCGAGCACACGAGGATGAGCAGCGGATCCACCGTAGAGAGCTGCTGAGCCTTCCACATGTGGAAGTACCCGAAGAGCTGGCCCACGTGCGCCAGCCCGGCGCGGCGCTTCACCTCGAATATAGTCGGGAGCTCTCCCTGGTAGCCGACCGCATCCATGCGCAGTGACCGCGAGTGGATCGCAGCCTTTCGCGTGGCGTCAGTGAAGGTCGGGCCGGGATCAACGTTGATGCCGAGTCGCACGTTGTAGTCGAACCTTTGGTACTCGAGCTGGTGGATCTTTAGCCAGTTCTGCCACACCAGGATCTCGTCAACGTTCATCGCAGGGTAAAGAGCCCGCTCACTCTCGAGGCGTTGTGCTGGTGTTCCCATATCAACCTCTCGGACAGTCCGTACCATCAGGACCTGGTGACACGGCGATCGTGGAGGCACGCAGGGTCCTGGTGGCACGCCTGTCACGCTCGCGCTCGCGCTTCACGACCGGGCGACACTCTTTACAGTACCGGACGCGGTGAACATTCCAGTTACCCGGCCAGTGGAGGCGCTTGCCACACCGCTTGCAGTGTCCTATGCCCACGATCCCTCACTCCACGCCGGCGAAGATGGCGGCTTCCTGCTCGAGCTCGCGGAGCGGCACCACCGCGAGGCAGCGCCGCGCGCTGCAGAGCGTGTGCGCCGCATCGATCCACCAGCAGACAAACCCGGCGCCGAGATCGCACGCTGAATCATCCGTGCAGCCGCACACGCGGCACCGGCCCGGAGTGTACATCACCACTACGTTGTGCTCACTCATCGATCAACTCCACTCTCGCGCACCGTGCGGCGCTCTTAGCCCACCCGATCAGCAGCTCCTCTTTCAGATCACCCTCGATCGGCAGGTTGATGAGGAACGCCATCACCGCACCGCGGCGCGCAGGGAATAGGAGCTCCTCTGGAATGATGCCAGTGGGTGATAGCGCCATGACACTACAGCTCCACGCCCATGTCGCGCAGCCGCGAGGCTTCTCCGCTGACGTCCACGAGCGCGGCGCGTGCGGCATTCAGCGAGTGGCGCACAATCCACAGGTGACGATGGAACGCCAGGAACCGCGGATCCATCGAGCGCTCAGTCTGCAGCTCGTGCGCGCAGGTGTGGGCTTCCTCGAGTGCGCCAATCAAACGTGCAAGCAGAGGCTCCATCATGGCTTCTCCCGTGTAGCCCTCAACGTAAGGACGAAGGTGCTCTCCTCGCCTGTGCTGAGCACCTGGCTGAACCACCACCGAATGTCCTCGTTGCACCATATTTGCACGGCGTCGATCTGCGCGTTGGACTTTAGCGAGAGCTCACCGTACCTTGTGACCTGGCCACCTACAACGCTTTCTCCAACGATCTTCATCCTACGCTCCATGCCACTCGACGTGCAGGTGCGGCGCCGGCGGGAAGTTGCGCTCGTCAAAGACCGTGATCGGCACCGCGTCCGCGCTGTAGCTCAGCACGTGCATCCACAGGTTAAACTCCTCGGGATTCTTGTCTCGCGTGCGCTGGTCCACTGCCAGACCGAGATGATGCAGCGAGCCGGCAACGTGCTGGCCATCCTTGCCCGAAGTGATCACCAGGTCCGTGCCGAACAGCAGCTTGTGGAGCATCGCTAGGTGCGCGAGGTACTCCATGAATTTCGCGTTCACACCGTCCAGCACCACGGTGTTGTCAGCGACCACGAGATACTGTGGAAGGTCCATGTCAACCTCTCTTAGTGCCGAGCACCAGGGGCTCGAGCTTTGGCCGGATGATGTTGCCGGCGCGGTCGACCAGGTTGCCCTGGTGATCAGTGTGGAAGAGCGGCTCAGAGCTCGGCGCCGGCGTGAGCTTGGCAGACTCCGTGGTGTAGCGTTGCACCGCGGACTGCAGGTCCGCTGAGTCCTTCTGTACCTCGAAGAGATCGGCCATCACTTCCTCGCTTTGCGCTTGCGCTTCGGCGCCGGGACCGACACTGCGTCACCCATTTTGAGCGTCTGCACTTTGTCCTCGATCCACTCCGCGCTGACACGCACGTCGAGCATCTGCGCGTGTGCAATCATTGGCACCTGACGCAGCCACGCGCGCACTCCGCGCGCCACCTCCGCGCCGACCTTCACGATGTCCTTAAAGCTGGTGATGGTGATGTCCTGCTGCCCGCCGAGGTCATCCGGGTGGTACGGGTAGTGCGTAACCTTAAGCTGCATTCACTCCTCCTTGTGTGGTGCTGGCTCTGCGGGAGAAGGTCCGCGAAATCCCCGCAGCGCGCCCGCACCAACCTTGCCGGACACTAGCTTTGCTAGTGCGATTCCAGCCGCACCAACGCCGGCAAAGAACCATAGGACGGCGATGGTCAACCACACCGCCGTCCACCCGCCCGGGCTGGCCCCTCGCAGATCCAGACCGAGCAAGATCACCATCACGCCCACGCACCACAGCAGGAACTTCACGGCTTCACTCCGTACTGTTTTATCACCAAATCTGCAAGCTCGTGGAACTTGACGAGCACCTCCGCAAACTGGTGGAGACTGGACAGATCTATCTTGTAGTTGTCGCTGAGTGTGAAGGCATTGCCGTAACTGCCCTCCTGCATGATGCGCACCTCGACCGTGAGCTGAGCTTTCACCGCGGACTCCGCGGCTCTCTCAAGAACCAGCGCAGCGTCCAGTACACCGGGAGGACGATTACCGACGTAGCCCACACGTTCACCGCGATGCGGCCGGCGAGTGGGAGTGGCGGTGTCTGCGAGAGCACCACGGCCATGCCGATCAGGTACCACGCCAGCCAGAAGATCCCTTTGCCGTAGCCGGCGCGCACGCTGCGCACTACCAGCCAGGTGAACACAATCGCCAGCACCAACAGAAAGAGCAGCGGTCCCATCAGTCACCTACATCTCCGAGTGTCTTGATACCACGCGCCTGCAGCTCCAGACGTGAACGCACATTGTCGAGCGTGTAACACAGTAACGCCGTGGCGAGGGCACCTTCATGTGGCCCGAGCACGATGCGGAGATCGTTGGCGGCGTACGCCAGCGCGTTAGCCCGATAGCGACTAGCTTTCACTTCCGACCACCGCGACGGCGCCCACTTTGCGTTCTCTTTCCTCACTGCGCGCTTACTCGGGAACCTCAGCCGCGGATTAGGCGCACGCGCTCCCAGGTCTGCTGACTTCATCTACATCACCTCGAACCACGCCGCCGGCGTTGCTTTAGTTCTGTCCCCGAATCTAGGCGAGACGCCGGCGCGCGCGGTGTGCTCGGCTGCCGTAAGTCAGTCGAGCCTGCGTCCCACTCCTGCGGGCACCGACGACACAGAAATCGCCGGTCTCGACGCCGAAACCTAACGTCGAGAGCCCCGCAGGACGGACAGCTAATCCGTGGAGGCGTAGCCGCCGCTTTGTGGGTATGCTTCATTGCGCGGGAGAATACCACACACCCACACACCCATGTCAAGAGGAAAGTTTCTACGGCAGATCCAACCACTTCCGGCGCTGCACTGTGGGTGCACGTTTTAGCCGTAAGCCGACGAGTGCGGCGTTGAGGGCGCTCCCCTCCGCGCTGCGCATGAAAGAGTCAGATGGGATCTCAACGTCAAGGACGTACACCTCATCCGTGCCGCTGTCGATGGTGTATATGCGACCGAGTGAGTTCTCTCGAACTGCGCTGATGTAGTAGGGTGGGCCGTGACTCATCGGGTTACGGCACCTCTTGCAGCCACAGCACAAACCCGGTGGTCTCCACCACCTGGGCGAAGCGCACACCGTACTTGGTGCGGAAGTAGTAGATGGTGGCGCCATCGTCGCGCAGCTCGGTGTGCGGAGTCTCTTGCTCGAGCGGCGCCACCGGCTGCGGCACTGCGATCCACTTGCTCATTGGCGCCGCACCAGCACGTAGCCGGCTTGCTCTAGCTCGTACCTCAGACCCTCGAGACCTTTAGAGAACGTGTCACCGCACGGACCCTCGAGCACCCATGACAGCGCGTCGTGCACACCGTGCGCGATGTCGAGGAACTCCTCGGGCCAGGATATGTCAACCTCACGCGCCACTACGGCGTGGAGGATGTCGTGGGCACGCTGCACCTGGTCGCTGCTTCGCATGATCACCTACACTGTGGGCAGTGGACGCGCATCCCCTGGGCGTACTTGCGTCCGAGCATGCGGTCGACAGTGTGGCCACAGCTCAGTGTCAGGCGCACCATGTGGCCGCGGCTGACACTGATCCGCTCGATCTTGCGGATCCAGGAGAACGGCTGCCCGATACCGATATGTTGACCAACACCCAGGTGCACGATGCACTCCTATGTAACCTGTGCCGGCTTCGGGGCTAGTAGGTTCTTTATGCCCACCTGGTCGAGCACCGCGAGCACTTCCGGCTTGTGGTAGCCGTGCACCGGGATGGTGCTCATGTTGGCGACGTCATCGGTGCGGCCGCACCACGCACACGCGAGCTGCTCTGGTGCTGGCGCCGCCGTGGCCCACGTGGGAGTGTTGGGGTGATCACCGCCGGCATTCACCTGGCGCTCGGCCTCGAGGTTCTGGCGCATCACGCGCAGCTCGCGCGCGTTGTAGCCGTGCTCGATGGCCAGCAACAGCCGCACGCCGCGGCGCTCTTCGTCCTTCTCGTGGAGCAGCTCGTGGGCTTGCGCCATGTTGATCTTCCGCGCGTTCACCGCTGCCCCGATGCGCTGGTCCTTGGTCACCAGGATCACCCGCGAGTTGATGTAGTTCTCGCTCTTGCGGAACTTCGCGCACAGATCGTCGAGCGACCACCCGTGCTTCTCGCTCAGCTCGATAAACTGCTGGCCTTCCTCGGCTGGCGTGAAGTCCTCGTGACACATCGTCGCGTCCAGCATCATCGCGTAGCGCGCCTCTTCGCTGGAGTCGAACACCCGGCAGGGCAGGAACTCCTCGGGAAGATCTTCTGTGGCAACGTAGCGGCGATGGCCGTCGATGATCTCGTACTTGTCGTCCACCGGGAACACCAGCAACGCCTGCAACACTCCGACGTCGCGGATGGACTTGCGGAGATCCGCGAGGCGCTCGTCATCCATCTCCACGCGCATCGGCTCGGATGGCGGTACTAAGTGTGCACGTTGAATCATGCGGAACTCGTTCACCTGTCGCCTCCTGCGATCTCTAAAAGGGGTTGGAGGCTGTTATCAGCCCACAACAGCCTCCACACGGGCCGACCTGTGTTTTTACCCCAACATCCCGCCGTTGCAACAGCGGGAATACCGTGATGTCCTCACCGATCGCGCACATCCGTGGCCAGCTTCGGCCACGACGGCGGCAGATCGCTCAGGTTCATTTCCGTAAGAGGAAACAGCCGCTCGGGCTTGGCCACGCGGAACGTGCAATACGGCGGATGCACGCGAATAATCAGCAGCTCGTCGGGGTTGTCAAGGTCAAAATTCAGCGCGGTGAGCAAAGTGTCATAGAGCGGGAAAACGCGGCGCCTGTTCATACTCCAAGGCTTCACCACGTAGAGTGGGTGAAGCGTATTCGATGATGTGTCCACGAGGCATAAGCTACACTGCCGCGCGCGGAACCGCAAGCACTGAATAGGGGGATGAGCTTCTGGTACTAGGTTGTGGAAAACCTGTGGAAAACCTGTGGAAAACCTGTGCAAAAACTGTGTAAATCCAACGAATCCGCAGTCCCCCCCTTATAATCCCCCTCTGCCATGTCGGATTACGTTACCTCAAGATCAACTGTATTGATGAGCAGAGCAGTCACAACAAGATTTTAAATCCCTTGACAAACCTTCCGGAGAACGCCAAGACTCCACGCCGCGGCGCAGTGCCGTCCGGAGGCGCGTATGGCCATCAAAGTGAAAGATCCCACCAGCGTTGCGAACAAGTGGGACACCAACGCCGGTAACGCCACCGGCACTTATCAGGCCGGCATTCAAGCGCCGAAGGCATCGCAGAGCGCGAGCGCCATTGCCGCGGCCGATCGCTGGCAAGCGGCGCTGACTTCGCCGAATGCGAAGGCGTCGTTCGTCGGTCACCTGCAGAAAGCCGGTGATGCGGCGTGGTCCGCGGGCGCGCTTGGCAAAGGCAAAGACCGCTACAGCGGCGGGATCCACGCGGCGAAGAACAAGTTCATGGCCAACGTGACGCCATTCCTCTCCGCGATTGCGGGCGTGACGCTGCCCGACAAGGGTGTGCGCGGCAGCTCGCAGAACTACGCGAGAGTACAAGCGGTGGGCGACGCGCTGCACGCGCTGAAAGTTTCGCGCGCGGCCAGCGGCGGATAGAAATATAAATATATTTCTATTCGGTGAGAACCTGAGGCGAGCATGAGTCCACAGATAGAGCGCGACTTCCCCATCGGCCATCCGGCCGCGGTGGACACTGTGATTGGCTCGCCCGAGCACCTCGCGTGGATCGAGCGGCACAAGTTCCTCGAGAACGTGCGCGACTTTCCGCCAGGCCATCCGAAGGCTGCGGACACTGCGGGCAACCTGAACGCTCTTCCCGTGCGTGCGGGCGAGGATCCACACAACCCGCACCTCGAGCCCCACACCGGCCGCACGCCGGCGCAAGCAGCGGCGGTGCGCGAGTGGAACGCCGCGCAAGCCGCCGGCGCGCATGAGAGTCCAGTGATGCCGGTGATCGATGCGCAAGTGCTGAACGCGGCGCTCGCGGAAGAGCGCGCGCGGCTGCACGTGGACGCGCTGACGATGGAGCAGACCGCGGCAGTGATGAGCAAGCTGCAGCACCTGGCGCTCGAGCTGCCAGTAGCAAAGCCGTAGAGCGAGGAGACACCCATGCCGCGAGCCGTCGAAGTTGTAGCAGGATTCGCCACCAACCCTGGCGCCACGTTCAGCGTGCTCACGCCAAGCGCCGGCACATCGTTTGTGGTGCGCAACACGGATCCCTCAAAAGCGGTGTGGCTGCTGAACTCGTGGGCATTCAATTCGTCGGCCGGCGAGCTGCGCATCCGCTCGACCAAGCTGCATGACTTCCAGCACGGCATCCGCAACCGCGTCACCGCGGCGTTCACTTCGCCACTCTTTCCCGGCCACACCAACGGGGCATTCGCGCAGCGGCTGTATGCGCAGGATGCGCTTACAGTCGAGCTCACCGGCGGCGCCGCGGAGCTGGACACTGCCGCGCTGCTGATCCTGTACGAAGATCTCCAGGGCGCCAGCGGGCGCTTCATCGACCAGCTGTTCCTCAAGAAGAACGGGCTGAACGCGGTTACCGTGGAAGTAACTGTCAATGCGGTAGCCACCGGGAACTTCGGCGGTGCCGTGCCGGTGAACTCCACCAACGACAACCTGATCGCGAACACCGATTATGCGATTCTCGGCGGGATGAGCGACACCCGCGGATGCGCCGTGGGCATCACCGGAATCGACTTCTCGAACCTGCGCCTGGGCTTCCCCGCGGAGCCCACGCTGCGCGATGAGACCAACAACTGGTTTGAGCAGCTCACGCTGGCGTTCAACACGCCGCTGATCCCGGTGTTCTCGAGCGCGAACAAAGCGGCCACCACCATCGATGTGCAAACCAACGGCGCCGGCGGCACGTTCATCATCAACCTGAATTGCGTGCAGCTCGCTCCTGGCGTGGTTGGTCCGGGCTTGACGGGCGCGGCGGTAGCCGGCGCGGCGCAGCCGGGCGCATAGTTTTTATTTGTTGGCAGCGAGCAGGGGTACGGGGCGGGCGACTCATGGCGCCCGCCCCGTTTTTCTTCGAGGAGCAACGTGGGAACCACGCGACTACTGCCGGGCCAGCCCGATCCGAAGATGGATCCGAAGTTTCGCAGCGGCTCGTTTCCCGCTGTGGTGACGTTCGGGCTGAAGGGCGTTGGGCCGCCATCACCGCTGTACATCCAGCGCGATGACCAGCTATTCATTCAGGCGGTTACCAACTCCGCACCTGACACTGTTTTCTTCAATGGCCGGCTGCTGCTCGCGCCGGCGCCGCGCGCCGGGCAGCCGGACACGGCTGCACCCGTGGACCTGGCAGCCCTCGAGGCGCAGCTCGCCAGCATCAACCTGTTCACCGAGCAAGTAGCTCTAAGCGCCAATTTCGCTGAGACCACTTTGATCCGGGCGCTTGCCGAAGGCTATCTCCTGAGTTTATCTGCCGTGGGGTTGAACACATTCTCTCGCGGCACAACCTTTGTGCGGGCGCTGCTGATCCGCGGTGGCACGCAGGAGCGCAACATCGTGCTGCCGCTGTTTTCCGACTATGTGAGCGCAATCACCGGTGTTGGCTGGCCCGGGGGGCGTAATCTCATGCCCATCGAAGGCCCAGGCTTTGTGCACAGTCGCCAGCTCGCCAACCCGTTAGCGGGCGTAGACTGGAGCTTTACGGCCGGCACGGGGCAACGGCTGCGTGTGATCTCGCTAGCTGCCACGCTCACCACGGCCGCAGCGGTGGCCAACCGTAACGTGGAGCTGATCGTCGATGATGGTGTAAACACGCTGTGGATCACGGACGCGAGCGCGAGCGTGCTTGCCGGCACCACGCAACAGTTTGCTGCGACAGGCACCAACGTGCCTACCGGCGTGGTGACCACGATCGCGGAGCTGGTGATCCCCCCGGACCTGATCCTGCAGCCAGGCTGGCGGCTGCGCACCAACACGGTGAACATCCAGGCGGCAGACCAGTGGAGCAACATTTGGGCGAACGTGGAGGAGTACATTGAATTCCTCTGATTCCGATGCCGGCAGCAACGGCGAGCGCGGCGTGGAGCACGTGGTGGTAGACACGCTGGTGCTGACCTACGATCGCGCCACAGACCATCTCGAGATCGGCGGTCAC
>WNFJ01131943.1_pt10 | contig 13619 bp, 13 predicted proteins | sample 5400461 | NCBI WGS metagenome assembly WNFJ01 (sample SAMN13153349, study PRJNA577476) | soil metagenome | isolation source: 115 cm saprolite on Douglas fir-dominated hillslope | place: USA:California | collected 2013-09-17 | reverse complement strand
TGGGGCAGGTGAACGGCCGGCCGTTTTTTTCCATGGAATACGTTGACGGCGGCAGCCTGGCCCAGCACCTGGCCCACAACCGGCCTTCACCCCGCCGCGCCGCGGAGCTGATTCACACCTTGGCGCTGGCGATCGACACCGCCCATGCCCGCGGCATCGTCCATCGCGACCTCAAGCCCGCCAACGTCATGTTGACCGCCGAGGGGGTGGCCAAGATCGCCGATTTCGGACTGGCCAAGCGCCTCGATGACGATTCCGGGCACACGCGCACCGGCGAGGTCATGGGAACGCCGAGCTACATGGCCCCGGAGCAGGCGGTGGGGAAGAAGGACCAGATCGGGCCGGCCACCGACGTGTACGCCCTGGGTGCCATCCTGTACGAACTGTTGGCGGGCCAGCCCCCCTTCAAAGGGACCAGCCCCCTCGATTCGCTGCGCCTGCTCACCACCCAGGACCCGGTGGCGCCGTCGCGGCTGGCGCCGGCCACCCCGCCCGACCTCGAAGCCATTTGCCTGAAGTGCCTGGAGAAAGCGCCGGCCGCTCGCTATCCTTCCGCGCGCGCGCTGGCCGAGGATGTCGAGCGCTTCCTGAACGGTCAACCCGTGCGCGCCCGTCGCATCGGCAAAATCCAGCGGGCCTGGAAATGGGCCCGCCGCCATCCGCAGGCTGTGGCGCTCGGCGCCGCCCTGGCCGCGCTCGCCGTCCTGCCGGTCAGTCTTCTGATCGGCCATTATCAGACTCAGCGGCACATCCGCCTCAAAGCCGAAATGGAAGCCCCCCGGGTCCGGGAGATTCTCCAGCGCAATTGCTATGAATGTCACGGCCGCGATCCCAAAAAGATCAACAAGAACCTGAATATCCTGGACCACGCGCTGCTGCTCAACAAGGAGCGGCGCATCGTCGTGCCGGGGTCGCCGGATAATTCGCGTCTGATCCAGCGCATCGCCGACGGCTCCATGCCGCCCGAGGAAGAGGAAACCCGCCTGCCGCGCGTGACGGAAACCGAGTTGGCCATCCTGAAAGATTGGGTCCTGGGTGGGGCGCCGCCGCTGCCCCCGGAGGACGCCGATCATCCCACCGCCCCCGTGGTTCCTTCCTCCGCACTGGCCGCCAAAGTCAAGAATATTTTCAAGAGGAATTGCTACAGTTGCCACAAATACGACGTGGCCAAAGGGGGCATCAAGATCATGAATTACCGCCTGCTGGTGACGGTTCGTAAAGTGATTGTTCCGGGCAAGCCCGATGAATCGGAGCTATTCCAGTTGATCACTTCCAAGGACGAAGAATGGCGCATGCCGCCGGCCACGGAAAACCCGCTGTCCGCGAAGGCGATTGCCACCATCCGTCAATGGATCGAGGAAGGCGCCCCGCCGTTTCCGAAAACAGACTGACGGCGCCGAGCCTACGGATTCCCTCGAAACACTACAATAATCTTCAAGGAGGAACTACCCATGAGCGACGTACCGGACAAAAGCACATTCGCGGCCTTTTATGCCGGCCAGGCTCCCTGGGACATTGGCAAGCCGCAAAAGGCATTTCGCGACGTTGCCGGTCGAATGAGCGGCTCTATTCTCGATACCGGCTGCGGCACCGGCGATAATGCCCTGCACTTCGCCGGTCTTGGCCATCCGGTCACCGGCATCGACTTCCTGGAAGAGCCAATCCAGCGGGCCAAACGCAAAGCAAGCGAGCGCGGCTTGCCGGTCACCTTCCTCGTCAAGGATGCCCTGACCATGAAGGACTGGCCGGAGCGATTCGACAACGTCATCGACTGCGGCCTCTTTCACGTATTCTCCGACGATGATCGGCAAAAGTACCTGGCGGGCCTGGCAACAGTCGTGAAGCCCGGCGGTCGCCTGTTCCTGCTTTGCTTCAGCGACGAGGAGCCGGGAACGCAAGGGCCGCGCCGCGTTTCCCGCAAGGAGCTGCACGATGCCTTCGCCAAGGGCTGGGCCATCGAATCCATTCAACCGTCGCGCTTCGAGGTCAACCCCAACAACAAGGACTTTACTTTTAGCAAGGGTGGGCCCAAGGCGTGGTTCGCCGTGGTTGGGCGCGAGGCCTGACCCATGCTTATTCCACCCCGCCGTCCTTGAAAACGGCTTTGTTCATGTCGCCGAGCTTCTTGTGCAGGGTGTTGCGATTGATGCCCAGGCGGGAAGCGGCTTTGACCAGGACGTTGTCGCACAGGGGCAAGACCTGTTCGAGCAGCTCGCGCTCGACGCCGCGGACCAGGCGATCGTGCAGTTTTCCCTCCTCGGCGGGGATATTTTGCAGGGCGGTGTGGACGAGCTGTTGGATCAGGCTGTCCAGATCGCTGCCCCGACTACCTTTCGAGCGCAGGCTGCGCTCGCGGTTGCCGGGGATCAGGGCCTCGAAGTTGAACGGCTGGTTGTGGGACAGGACCACGGCGCGCTCGACGTAATTTTCCAGCTCGCGGACGTTGCCGGGCCAGGAATAACTTTCGAGGCGCTCCCAAACGTCGTTTGGGACCTTGGGGGTGTCGCGCTTGTTCTCCTCGCAGTATTTTTCGAGGAAGAAATGGGCAAGGGAGGCAATGTCGTCGCGGCGGCTGCGCAGGGGAGGCAGGTAAATGGGCACGACGTTGAGCCGGTAGTAGAGATCGTCGCGGAACTTGCCCGCGCCGATCTCGTCTTCCAGGAACTGATTGGTGGCGGCGACGACGCGCGTATCAACGCGGATGGTGCGGCTCTCGCCGACGCGCTCGAACTCGCGCTCCTGGAGCACCCGCAAGAGCTTGACTTGCAGCTTGGGGCTCATGCTGGAGATCTCATCGAGAAAGATCGTGCCGGTATGAGCCGCCTCGAAGCGGCCGGTCTTGTTGTCCACCGCTCCCGTGAAAGCACCCTTGATGTGGCCGAACAGCTCGCTTTCCAGCAGGCTCTCGCTGAGGGCGCCGCAGTTGACGCGCACATAGGGGCCGTCCGCCCGATTGCTGAGGCGATGGATGTTGCGCGCGATCAGCTCCTTGCCGGTGCCGGTCTCGCCGACGATGAGGACGCTGGCGCGCGCGGCCGCCACCTGCCGCGTCAGCCGATAGACCGCGCGCATGGCCGAACTCTCCCCCACCACTCCCGGCAAGGGTGCGTCCAGAGGCTCGTTGTTGGTGTTGCCGCCGCTCATTAACCCCAATCCTCTTACAATCGGACGAAGCGAGTCTCAGAGCCCGGAGCGTTAGCGACGGGGTTGAGCCTCGGCCCCGTCGCTAACGCTCCGGGCTCTGAATCCTCACTTTTTCTCCATCAATTTTGCCAGGTGATCGGCCGACAGCCGGGGATCGTCCAGCAGCAGGCTGGCCATCTCAGTGCGGACGAACTCGAAGAGGTCGTCTCCGGACCAGCCTTGCTCGACCAGGCGTTTGCCGATGAACTCCAGGCACTGGTCGCGGAGGGCATCGGTGCGGCGCGACACGGTGCCTTCATGCATGCCGAGCATGTTGGCCACCTCGCGCTGGCTCAGCCGGTAACGAAGCCGCAGTCCGAGGATCAAGAGCTCAGTCTTTTCGAGGCCGCTGAGCCAATCGCGGGCGGCCTGGCAAAACGCTTCGTGCCAGCGGCTCTCGGCTTCCGCGGGCAAGGGCAAGGCCAGGTCGTCTTCCGGCAAGGCCTGGGTGCCGGAGCGCTTGCGGAGCAGCGACACGTGCCAATTCTGAAAGACCCGGATCAGCCAGGGCACCAGGGGCCTTTGCCCATCATAGCGCGCCAAAATCGGCGGCGAACCGGCCGTCTCCGGCACGATCAGGTGCGACCAGAACTCGTTGACGGCGCTGTCCTGGCGTTCCTCGTCGCGCGGATACAACCGGGCAGCGCGGGCACGCAGGGCATCCATGAGCAGACAGTCGGTCCGGCCGGCCCGCGCGGCAAACAGGTGTTCCCACGCCCGATCCAGGCCTTCCAGACAGGCTGAGGCCACAAACCAATCGAGAGGATACAGGTTATCGAGATACCCGTCCCAGGCGTCGGCCCCCGTCTTGGCGCGATGCAGCTCGAAGGTCCGTTCCAGGTGCCGGCGGCAAGCGTCCGCTCCCAGGAAGATAGCCGGCAACTGTAGCCGGCAAAAATGGTAGAGCAACTCCATCCGCGCCTGAAATTCGGGCATCCGCTGTCCGTGGCTCATTGCCGGCAATCTCTCGACGATGAAAACCTACTCAGCCGCAAAGGATGAGCATCTTCAATATTATAGTGTATTCCGGCTTGAAAATGGCTGGACCGGGTCTGCGATCGCCGCCTTGAGGCCGGCCGGCTTGCCGTATTTGGTTTTGTGGGCGACGCTGCTTCCAAGCGCCATCACGGGGATGGCACATCCTTTTTTACGACGCCTCGCCCTCGATGGCGCAACAATCTTCGAGCCAAGAACTCATATTCTCCAAGGTAGAAGACTCGAAAGCAACGCAACGGAATGATGGGAAGCCCGAAGAGTGTTATCCAAACTCGGGCAACTTGGGAGCCGCACTCTGAACAGTTTGCATGCCACCAGCTATTGTAGAGTCCTGCTCCGCAGCCAGCGGCTTGGGTAAGATTCACCGGAAATCGCTCGTCGGTTTCGTCCATGCAAAGTTGGCAAAAAGCGATTGGGTAAACGGCGCCCATGCAGGCATGGCTGCAAAAGCATATGTCGTCGCGCCGAATAGGGGCGAACACGATCCATTGCTTGCAGGCAGCACATCGCATCATGACAGCGATTCTCGAACTTTCCCGCGCGGCTTCCGCTGAGTTATTTCGTCAAATGCGGCTCGACCCAGACGGCATGGGCGCCTTTCGGTTCGCCGGAACAGGTGACGGCGATGGACAGCTGGTTCACTCCGGTAACATCAAGGGAGCAGGTCTGGGCGTCTTGTTGGGAGAAAACGGGCAGGGACTTCCAGAGCAGGCGGCCGTCGCCATGGACGGAAAAAATGCTTGGCGCAAGGGATCGAGGCGGGCCGTCGTTATAGGTAACCTCGGCGTGGAACTTGGCATATTGTTTGCCGAGATTGTAGCTGAGACAGGCAGCTGTTCCGGGCTCGCGCGGAGGATGCATGAAGATACCGTTCGGCGACGGTTTCCCTTGAACCCGAACGCTGCCGAAGCCCTTGTGCGGAGGCTTCCCAGGTTTCGCGGGCGGAATAAAAGGCCAGTTTTCAATCGGGTTCAGCGTGCTCAGGTAAACCAACTGCGGCGGCCCTGGGTCGCTTTTTTTGCTTGGCTGATTGAGAATCAGCAAAGCAATGGTGCAGGCGACCACCGCGGTGACCACGGCCACGATCGCAATCAGGGCAAGCCATTTGCCTTTTCCTGCCGGACTGGCGGCTTGATTTCGGCTTGTGCGGCGCTTGCCAGGAATGGGGGAAACCTTTTCGGTAGGAGCGCCGGAATCGACCCGCTTGTGTTTTTTTGTAGCCAGGGTTGGCGAGCCCAACGTGGAGTCCGCCAAGTGCTCCAGCTGTTCCAGCACTTCCTCGGCCGAGTCGGGCCGGTCCTTGGGGTTTTTGGCAAGGAGTTGGTCCACCAGGACGGACAGAGCCAGGGGAATGTTGGAATTGAGCTGGCGGACCGGCTTGGGGTTCCGGATAGCCAGAGCAGTCAAGATTCCCGACACGGTTTCGGCTTGGAACGGGTTCTCCCCCGTACACAGGACATACAGAATGCAGCCGAAGCTGAACAAGTCGCTGCGCGGATCGACCGGATCGCCGCGGGCCTGTTCCGGGGACATGAAAGAAGGAGTGCCGATGATGGCGCCGGTCTGCGTCAGCGAACTATCCTGCTGGACGAAGCGGGCCAGGCCGAAATCGAGGATTTTGATGCGGTTGTGCGGAGCTTCCAGCCAGAGATTGCCGGGCTTGATGTCGCGATGAACCAGACCACGGCGGTGAATGACAGCCAGGGCGGCGGCCGTCTCGCGGGCCAGGCGGAGGATATCGGCTACGGCGGGGCGCGGGTTTTTGGCGCACCAGTCTTCCAACGTGGATCCTTCGAGCAATTCCATGGCCAGGAAAACGGCGTCCCCTTCCTGGCCTGCCTGGAAGACCGTGACCAGCGCTTCGTGCTTGATGGCCGCCATCAGCTGCGCTTCCTGCAGAAAGCGTTGCCAGCCCTTCATATCGCCTTGCAGATCGGGTTTCATGACCTTGAGCGCCACCAGCCGGCGCAAGGTGATGTCCTCGGCACGGAAAACAAATCCCATGCCGCCGCGGCCCAGAAGGCTCAAGACGCGGTAATTGCCCAGCCGGCCGATCTCGTCCGCCTCAAGCGGCGGCAACAGAAAGGGATAGGATCGAGGCCTTTCCTGGGGATTCTTGGCGTCTGCAGGGGATGAGGGACGGGTCATGGTGACCCCCTGAATATTGGTTGCGAACCAACTGCCGCCAAGGGCGAAGTTTCAGGAAAAACATGAATTATACACGAGCGGTTTGCAAATAGGAATGTCATCCCGGTTTGGCCGAAATTCTACTCCCGGCCTCTTTTCAAAAGCACGCCTGAACAACGCCGCCGTCCACCCGCAGGGCGGCGCCGTTCGTCGCGGATGCAAGCGGGCTGCACACATAGGCCACCAAGCTCGCGACTTCCTCGGTTTTGATGAACCGCTTGAGCAGCGACGAAGGCCGCACCGTCTTGAAAAACTCCTTCTCGAATTCCGCGAACGGTTGGCCCCCGCTTATTTCAGCACGGCGTTGACCGTCACCGCCGTGCCGGCACACGCCTCGGCCAAGCCGCGCGACACCGCCAATTGGGCCGTCTTGGTCATGCCGTAGTGGACCATTCCGCCTGGAGTGTTGATGGCGCTCTCGCTGCTGATGAACACGATCCTGCCCCAGCCGCGCTCCTTCATGCCGGGCAGATACAAGCGGCTGAGTCGCACGCCGCTGAGCACATTCACCTCGAAGAACCGCCGCCAGTCGTCGTCGGAAATTTGCTCGAACGGCTTCGGCTCAAAGATGCCCAGGTTGTTCACAAGGATATCCATCGCCGGGAACTTCCTGCCCAGCAGCTCGGCCGCTGGCGGCGTAGCCAGGTCGCCGGCGAACCCCTCGATGGTCGCCTTGGGCACCGACCCAAGAATCTCGGCCAGGGCCGCCGCTACCGACGCTTCCGTCCGGCCGTTGATGACCACCCGGGCCCCCTCCCGCGCCAGAGCCGTGGCGATGGCTAAACCGATCCCTTTCGTGGAACCGGAGACGAGTGCGCGTTTGTCGGTTACGACGCTCAGCCGCCACGAGCGAGGTTTTCTTTGGTGTCAAAAGGAAGCCACCAAAGCGCGAATTTCGTTGCCATTCAGCGCAAAACCCAAGTCCCCGATCCATTGATTGGACAACTTGCGCTGCATATTACTGCGTGGCCTGCGGGGCATCAAGAAAAATTCCATGCGGGTGCATCGCCCGGATTCAGGGGGAGACGCGCTCCCACGGTCATGGTCGTTCTGTGCGAGTGCCATTTTCCTATTTCCGAATCGAAAAAATAATTTATTGTTTATTCACTTGACTATACCATGGCGCGGGAGGACAGTGAACAACGCTCCATATCCCGCTTCCTGAGTTCGCCCAGGAAGGCTGCAATAGGCGCTTCAAAACAAGCCCCTGTTTTGCCGCGAAGTGGTTTTACCCTCTTCGAGCTGGTCGTGGTTACCGGAATCATTCTTGTAGCCGCCGGCCTCTTGCTTGCGGCGGTGGTAAAAGTACGCGAATCATCTCTCGAAGCGCAGTGCAGCAATAATTTGCGGCATCTGGAAGAAGTATAAAGGGAAGAAGTATAAAGGGATAAAGAAGAAGTATAAAGGGACATTCAAGGTTGTTTTTGTGAATAGAGAATGTCCCCTTTTCCTTCTTGGTCTCCGAACCTATCCGAGAAGCGCTACGAGGGGACCAGGAGGTGGAAAATGCCGTTCTTGATCTGCGGCCGATACAGTGATACCGGACAGCCGAGCTTTTCATTTAGCGTTGCGGGCACGAAAGAAGCTGCCCGTGCAGATGCGTCTGCGCGCGGTATCATCGTCGAGTCCGTCGAGGTCATCAATTATGTCTCAGCCATGCAATGTCTCCTCGGCGACCTTTCTGGCTTGCCTGAAACAGCCAAGGGGGCAGCTCTCCCATTCGTGAGCGCTAACTGGAGTAGCATTCTTGGCAGCGCGAGCTTCTTGGATGATGAGGAATGGGACGAGCTTGATGAGGTCAGGTTTGAAGAACCCGTTAAGGAGATCAGTTGGGAGGAGCTTGAGGTCAGGTTTGAAGAAGCCGTTAAGGAGATCAGTCGTGCTTGGGGACGGGCGGACGGCAGTGGCGATGCGGGCCTTTGTTGGCCAGGAGCAGGACCCCCGCCGGAGGTGGAACGGGTAACCTATTGGAAGCGAGGCAATCGGATTGCTTATGTCCTCCTAGAGCTTTGTGACAATACTCGAATCCGGATGTTGTCGCTAGGCGAAGGAACGCAGCGAGAGCTTCTACGTTCATCATGACCAGGTGCGTCCGACATGCGCTTCGCTTGCATGACCGTCGTGCGAAGCCTTTTTCAATCAAAGGAATTGAGGGAAGAATTGGCCGGTGAACCGTGTCCCCCTTCCCGAAATCCCTGTCAATTTAGCGGCTTAATTGTCTAGAGGAATTACTTCCCTATGAGAAAGTTGACGGCCAAGTTGCCGGCCACGTGGCCGCCAACTTTTCCCCTGCCCGATGCCGGCCGGTTGGCCGCCAACTGATTTTTTCGCCATAAGTCTATATTTCCCTAGGAGAAAGTTGACGGCCAAGTTGCCAGCCACGTGGCCGCCAACTTTTCCCCTGCCCAGATAGCGGCCAGTTGGCCGCCAACTGGTTTTTTCGCCATAAGTCTATATTTCCCTGGGAGAAAGTTGACGGCCAGGTTGCCGGCCACTTGGCCGTCAACTCATTGCAGTATTCCAATCGTTTTCTTCCAAGAGAAGCGTCCGCAGCTCCTCAGGCGCGGCGCGGGACCAAAAGAAGTTCTGACGCATTGCCCAGGTGGGCACTAACTTTTTGTGAGTTCCCTCCGTGCATTGTGGCATAATGTCCAATAAGCCGCACCGACCGGGGTGCCGCGCGACTTCTCCCATCGAACGGTCCCGGCCGGGCGGCATCTTATCCGGTTCCCCGGTTATTTCGTCTTTTTCTTTGCCGGCGGGGTTGCTTCCAGGAACACGTTTTCCGCCTCCAGGGGGATCTGGAAAGCGTCCGCCACACGGGTCATGTAATTGCACCAGCATACGTACCAGATGGTGTCCAGGGCCTGCTCGCGCCCAAGGTGGGCCGTGAGGGTAGCGATGTCCGCGGACCGGACGGCCCAGGGGGTCTTGGTAAGCTTGCGGGCAAAATGCAGGCCGGCCCGATCCTTCGGGGTGAACGAAGACCAATCTGGGCCGGCCAGCTTGGCCGCCCGTTTTTTCACCCCCAGCTCATTGAGGCCCGCGACCGCGAGCAACATTTCCGTGTGCCCCATTCAGTAAAAGCATTGCAGCGAGCGAGTGACCACCCAGAAAAGCGATTCCTGCTGGACCAGCTCCAGGTCCGATTCCTGACGGAAGGCGCGCAGGCCGCCGATCCAGGCCGCCGTCAGGCGCGGCTGATAGCCGTAGTTGAGCAGGCTCCACTGCACGCGCATCGGCTTGTCGCGCGGCATGCCGGCGGGGAGTTTCTCCCTTACCGCCTTCCAGTCGGGAATCGGAATGCGCGCCCGGCGCTGTTTTTTCTGACCGGCTAAACGCTCCTGCAAGGTTGCAAACGAGAGGGCGGCCCATTCGGGATCATCGACCACTTTCGGCACGGGGGGCGGGTTCTTCGCCGGAGCGGACCGCTTTCGCTTTGGACCCTTCTTCGTTTCCTTGTCTTTCGGAGTCGATGCGGGGGCCGGTGGAGGTTTGCGGAATCGAACCTTGACGGCAGGCATGGGGCCGTCCGGCTCCACCGAGACGCCCAGGGCCAGGAGCAGACGGTCCTGGAAATTGGCGTAGGCGGCGACCAGAACGATCGCCACGACTTGTTTCTCATCGTACAGCTCCACCAGGCGCGCGATCTGGGCATCGGTGACGGAGTAGGCGGCCAGAGTGAGTTGCCGCCCCAGTTGCAGGGCCAGCCGCTCTTTTTCGGGCAGCTTGTCAAGCCGATCCGGCAAGTTGTCGATGTCCGCGGCCTTGCCGCCGGCGCGCACAAAGTCGGCACGCGCATAAGCTTTGGCGTAGTCGCAACGATTGGCATGAGCCGCGATCCAGCGCAACTTGGCCCGCAATCTGGGAGGCAAGGGACTTTCAGCCCGCTGGGCATGGTCCAGGTCGATCATGGCCGCCGCGGTTTTCGGCAGCGAATCGGCCAGGGCCCGAATCCACACAGGCAGCGCCTGACCGCCGCCTTCCAGTGCGGCCGGCAAGCTCTGCCACGCCTGGGCGTCTGATAAAACCGGCAGATGGGCGTCAGGCCAGGCCAAGGCCGCCGCCGGGGCCAGCGTCATGGCACACGCCAGCAAACATTCTCCCTTGCGTGCCACAAATCTCCTTTCGGGCAATTAACCCGATTGAATGGAGTTTCATTCCACCTTTCCACAGGCATCTCCATCATACCTATGGGTCCATCTCTTTGTTGCAAAACCAGGGCGCGCCCTGGTTATGAAACCCCTGTTCTCTTACACATTTCCCAGACCGCCTGGCGGCTGACTCCCAGGAGTCGGCCGATCTTCGCCATGGAGCGGCCCGCCTGTCTTTGACAAATTCCCGTGAAATGGAGCCGGCAAGGCGGAAACGTCTGCCGGTGTACGGTCGCCATCCGCGCACAGGCAACCCCTGGCACGAATCAGGCCGTTTCCACTTCTCTTGAAAGCGATTGCGAATTAGACAGGCCGAGGAGGGTGATAGATTAGAAAAGTCCGGTGGACGCGGGCGAGATTGGCCTGGCCCGCCCAGAACGGAATGGGTTCGCTTTGGGTCATACGAGGACCCTGGACCAGAAAGGCAAAATCTTGCAGGCGCACGGGAGAGGTGGTCGGCGGCGCCGGATCGGGAGCCTGGTCATGGCCACAGCGGGGGCCGTGGCAGGGTGTCTTGGCCGGTTCTTCCTGCCGGCCGGGACGTTGCTCCGGCTTTCTGGGTTGCTGGTTGTTGGGCATCGAATGCTCGGAGCCAACGGTCACATAATCGCCGCAGCCGGCCTTGGCTGGTGCTGGAAAAAATAGCTCCCCAGCCAGGAGTGCCACGGCCGCCCCTGCTAGAATGCGAACCCAAGAATTGGCCGGCAAACCTTTCATTACGCTTCGTCCTTACGATGAACAAAAAAAAGTTTATTCATCCTCCGCGCAAATCATTGCGTAATGGTGTGCAGGGCCGCGGCCCATGTCTGTCAGTAAAATCGCGAATTTCTTGTAGGAAAAATCCTACAGGACAATTCCTTCACGCCATTTCGCAAGTGCCCCTTATAGGACTCGAACCTATAACCCGCTGATTAAGAGTCAGCTGCTCTGCCAATTGAGCTAAAGGGGCCCAAAAGTCCGCAGACAAAATATTATGGAGAAAATCGGCCAGGGCAGCAAGGGGAGACCGACCGCGAGAGCTCGAGAGCGCGGAACCGCTTGAGCGCTTCAGCCCCGGGAGCGCCACCCTAGAGAGCGCTCCCGCCCTCTTGCGCTCGCGCAATAAAAAGGAAACGCCCGGCGACCGCCGCCGGGCATTCCTTATTGGGGAAGAGTTGGTGCCAATGGTTAAGAGCGGGTGTCTGAAAAGGTGTGCGGAGAAAAGCCGGACACCTTTTCAGGACCCCCAGCCGGGGCCTTGCTGCCAATCCGGGCGTGCAAGACGGCATCGAGGCAGGGCCAAATCACCATTACGCAGGGTGAAACTTGCGGCCCGGCAACAACAAGCCTTCGGCAATCACGCGGGGCTAACCCACGGCCTTTCTCTGTATCCAAGGACTGAATGCGCTAGTCCAATGAACTTGCGCGGAAAAAATGTTTTTTCCAAATCGACCAGATCGTAGAAAGTTGGCGGCCAGGTGGCCGGGGCTCAGTCTCAAACTCCTTTTTCCTGGTGGACAGTTTCTTACGTGGAGGGGCGTCTTTGCATGGTTGGTGAAAACACCCAATGGCAAATTGTAACAACTTGTAAGCATGATAGTTATGTCTTCACAATGTTTCGTCAAATGGAGCTTTTTTGTGGGGAAACCCTCCAAGAAATTGTCCACTTCCTATCCCTGGAAAAGGAACATTTTGAGACAGAGCCGGTGGCCGTCAACTTGGCAGCCACCTTTCCTCCAGGGAAATATAGACTTATGGCGGAAAAACGAAAAAACCTTCAGTGCAAGGCAGGTCCTTATGGGCCAAGGCCCTTAGGACGAGAAGAAAGGGTTTGGATCATTTTTGTGTATACCCCCCCCCGCCAACGCCCGCATTATTCAGAATGTTGGTGGTCGGGCGAAGAAACCAATCTTTCCCGTGCCCTCTCTTTGGTGTTCAATACATTCTTTCCTCAGGGGATTGTCGAGGGCCGGGGCCGGTCATGGAAATTCTGATTTCGGCCGAAAAGATTCAGCGGCGGGTGGCGGAGCTGGCCGTGGACATTGCCGGCGACTTTCGCGCCCGGCCGGTAACCATCGTCGGCGTCCTCACCGGCAGCTTGATGTTTTTGGCCGACCTGGTCCGCCATCTCGACCTGCCCTTGCGCATCGGCTTGCTTCAGGCGTCACAAGCTGCACGTTTCGCCGGAATTGCTTCCCGATCTGCGCCGCCGGCACGTGCTCCTTTTGGACGATATTCTGGATACCGGCCGAACCCTGAGCCACGTGCTGGGCCACGTTCGTGAGCAGGGCGCCGCCAGCACCAAGATCGCCGTCCTCTTGCGCAAGCAAGGCCGACAGCAGGTTTCCCTGGAACCGGACTATTGCGGATTCACCATTCCTGATAAATTCGTGGTCGGCTACGGCCTGGATTTCAACGACGAGTTCCGCCACCTGCCGCACATTGCGGTTTATCAGCCGCCGGGCGCATAAGAGATAAGGACAAGGACGTCCATGAAAATCCTGCACATCATACCGAGCCTGACCTATTCCGGGACCTGCAGGCAGCTGGCACTGTTGTGCCGGGGGCTGCCGCCTGGTCAATTTGATACCCGGATTTGCGTTCTTGGAAACGACGCCTCGGGTGCTGGGCTGGTTTCCCAACCCGTTCACCTCCTGGGCAAATCCAGGCCGCTGGACCTGGTTGCCCTGTGGAAGCTGCGGCGTCAAGTGCGCTCATTTCAACCCCACGTCATTCATGCCTGGAGCCCCCTTGCCGTGCGCAACCTCGCCCTGGTAGGACGAGGGAATAGTCGGCTCCTGGTCGCAGCTCCTTTGGCCTTGAATCCATTGAAAACGCTGGACCGCTGGATCCTGGGACGGGCCGACCGTATCGCGGTCCGGGGACAGGCCGAAGCTCAGCGCTGCGCCTTGGCCGGTCTGCCGGAAGGTAATATCGCCGTTATTCCCCCTTGCATCGGCCAGGATTTTTTTGACCAGCAAATGGCTTCGGCCTCGCCGCTTGTTCTTTGTGCCGGCAAGCTGGAGCCGCACAAGGGATATCGCGACGCCATCTGGTCGCTGGACATCTTGCGCTTTCTTTTTCCGGACATTCACCTGGCCCTGGCGGGAGATGGCCCTA
>WNFJ01276240.1_pt1 | contig 13621 bp, 13 predicted proteins | sample 5400461 | NCBI WGS metagenome assembly WNFJ01 (sample SAMN13153349, study PRJNA577476) | soil metagenome | isolation source: 115 cm saprolite on Douglas fir-dominated hillslope | place: USA:California | collected 2013-09-17 | reverse complement strand
AAGGCATGTTCTTTTTTCCTTTTTGAAAATGTGTTTTGGCTGGGTGCCTGGTAGTGTTTGGTTACTTTTGCAAATGCGGGTTTTCGGCCTGCCATGCTTTCATGGCGTGCCAACGGGCAACAAATTCCGCACGTTCCTTGGCATCAATGGTGCTGTGGGTGTTGCAGAGGCCGGACGAAATGAGGCCCGGCGCTTCCTCGGCGGTGACCTCAAACTCTCCACCGACCGGCAGACCGGCGAAAGACTTGACGATTCGTAGCTTGACGGGGCCGGTCGGCATCTGGAAGTTGCATACGGTTTTCGCGACGGCGAGCTTGATTGCGTCTGCGGCTCCCTGGGCGATCTGGTCTAGCAAAGTCATTGGACGGTTCCTTTATGCCGGGCTGTGCTCGGCCTCGGCTTCGGTGCGGGTGCCGCTGGCTGAGCGGAAGGCGCTGGCCGTTTTGGGGCGGCGGTTGGATGGCGGCGGCAAGGCCATTGGACGATTAGCTTCATGGGTCGTTCTTCGGGGTAAGGGTGGTGAAGGCGACGAGCCAGGGCCAACTGATCCGCCGGCTGCGGCCGATCTTTTTGAACGGGATGGTTTTGTCGCTCATGCGGCGGTACAAGCTGGCGACGCTGATTGCAAGGTGGGCCGCTGCCTCACGGCAATTGGCCATACCTGTGCGGTCCTTGGGAATGTTGTTCGGGGGCATGTGGTGATCTCCGGATGCGTGGAAGCTGGGTTGATTCATTTTGACGTGACTTGTTCATGTAGGTAATCTTGCGCTATGATTTCGAGTTGGCAAGGATGGTTAAGTGTGCCGCTGTGCGCACGGGTTGAGAGTTAGGGTGACTTGACTAGTAAAACATAACCCACTTTTCTGGTCGGGTAAATTGGATCGTTGTCTACGATTGTCTCTTGTATCTGGATTTGTGGAAGCGTTCGCCTGGTCCGATTGGGCAAATATGGTGTTGGGGCTGGCCGTCTGTATCCCCAATGTAACCCCCAAGGGTGCGAAATGAGGCGAAATCCTGTAACCCTGTGATAAAGTAGGATTGCCGTAACTGGTTGATTTGATACGTCTTGCTATTTGGGAGTGCAATAGGAGATAATTGCCATATGACTTTCGTAAAGCGGAAGTCCAGGGTTCAAATCCCTGAGGCGGCTTTTTTCGTCAGCGACTGTAACCCGACACATTCCCCGGCTGCGCCGGCACGGGGTCTTGGCCCAGCAGCTTCTTCATCTCTGCGCCATTGGCCTTGAACCAATCGAAGAGGATGCACATGTCGGTGCCGATGCAGAAGTGCTTGACGCCCAGGTCGAGGTAGGGACGCGCCTCGGCCGGGCTCGAGATTTCGGCACGGGGAGCGATGCCCATTTTCAGGGCGGTGGCGATCACGAAGCGCTCGGCTTCGCGCACGCGCGGATGATCGAATTGTCCGGCCAGGCCGATGCTCATGGAATAATCCGCCGGGCCGAACTGCACCATGTCCACCCCTTTTACCGACAGAAGCGCCGGCAGGTTGTCCACGGCCGAGGCTTTCTCGATCATAAGGGCCACCACGGCATCGTCCAGGGCTTTGACGAAAGCGGGCGTTCCCCCTTCCAGGACGAAGCGGACGTCGCGGCGCATGCCGACGCCATGTTTGCCGCGCGCTTCCGGCGTCTCGGCGCGCACGGCGCGAACACATTCCTCCACGTCCTCCTTGGTGCGCGGATCGGCGAAGAGAACATTCTGAATGCCCGAGCCGATCGCCCGGATGGTCAGATACGTTCGCGGCTCCTGCTCGATCTTCATCATGGACGACATGTGCGGGAACAGATCAACGGCTCGTCCCAGATTTTCCAGGGCATACAGATCGTAGGGTGCATATTCGCCGACAAACTCGACGTAATCGAACATGCCGGAATGTCCCACCAGCTCGATGATGGACGGCCAGGAGCTGTGAATGTGTGTTCCCAGAGTTGGGGCGCCGGCGTTCAGGAGTTCGCGCAATCGATTCGGGCGCATTAGTGGAAACCGGGAAAAAACTAAGGATCGTCAAAAAAACAACTTCCCGGATTCGCCGCCTGCGGCTTAGCGGTCGCTCAAGGATTCTTCGAACGCTAAGCCGCAAGCGGAAAACAGAAATCGGGAAGTTGCGCCGGCAAGGGCCTCGTATCAGCGCTTTCTGGCACCCTGGTAGGTCGCGTAAATGAAATCGGCGATGACGGCGGCATCGCCGAGGTCCGGATCGATGCGGCGCAGGTCCTGGATGACCTGGTTCTTATTTTGGTAATTGAGCCGGCCATCGATGCCGCTGCTGATCAACCCCTGGATGCCGCTGGATTGTCTCGGGGTCAGGCGGGGACACGACAGCTGCGATTTGAAAAAAGTTGGCGTTGTTGCCGGCATCCTTGACCACCTTGTCGGCGGCGGCGTGGGCGAGGACGGCCACGAAAATCTTGGCCACGGCAGCCTGCTGTTGTTGTTGGGTCGGGCCTTGCGGTTGCGGGAGGAGCGGCGGCGGTTGCTGCACCACAACCTTCTCACCCAGGTGATGACGCAAGTTGTCCGGGGTGAACATCGTGGTAAAATAGCCGCCCGCGTCCGGCCCGTTCGACGTCCAGAACCATTCGCTGACCTTGCCCGAGCCGTGCACCTTGCCCGTGAATTTGGTGGCGTAGATCTTGTTGCCGTTGTCTTGCAAATACAGGTTTTCGCCCGGCTTGAAAGACCAGGCCAGCGGCTTGCCGACTGCTCCCATCGTCCGCAGGGCGCCGAGGCCGTCGATATACGATACGCCTTCGACGATCAGGGTCATGTTGGTTTTGTTGTGGAAGGCAATCGGTGCAGCCTGAACCTTGGTGGCCTGGGCCCGGGCCGAGGTCGTCAGGGCCAGCACCAGACCGGCGGCAACGAGGACCTGGCAACGTTTGGGGAGGGGCTTGTGAATAAGGGCTGGCGGGCAAAACGGCAAACGGGATGTCAGCATCACCAGGCAAAGTAGTTTTCGGCGGCCTTACCTGGCCATGTGCCATCCACGCTCCGCAAGGGTCAGGGTTTGGTAAATTTGTCGGATTGTCACACAACCCATGAGGAGATTCAAGAAAAATCCAGATTATTTTTTCTTGAGACATTCAGAGCCCCGACCGTTAGGGAGGGGGGGGGAAACAACCGACTTCAACCCCTCCCTAACGGTCGGGGCTCTGAAAGACAATGCGTCATCCGCGTAAAGAAGGGGGCAGGGTTTTTCCTCCAAACCGGCAGCACCTTTGCACCTTTGCCAGAATTTCGCCAATTCCTTGACCTGGAATCCATAAACGGGGAAAATCCGGTATCCGGTAGGGTGCGTTCACTTTTCGGGCTGGCAAGACCATTGATGTCGCTTGGCAATTTTGCAGCCCGAAAAAGCAGTTCCGGGAAGAAATTGGGGCGTGGGTGAGGAAGAACAGCAAGTAGGTTTCAGCGGCCGCGCAAGAATAGGGTGTTCCATGCCCCCTCGCTGACGCTTCGGGCTGGTGTTGTATTGTACTAGCCCGAAGCGTCAGCGAGGGGGATCCTACGAAGGATCAGGCCATGACGAAGCACAAGACAGCCATCGTCACGGGGGCCGGCTCCGGAATTGGCCGGGCCGCGGCTCTGGGACTCCTGCGCGATGGCTATGCAGTCGTTTTGGCGGGCCGGCGCCTGGACGCCCTGGAACAGACCGTGGCCCAGGCGGGTACCGAGAGAAAGCGCGCGCTTGCCGTCCCAACCGATGTGACCGATCCCGCTTCGGTGCACGCCCTTTTCGAGAAGACCAGGGAAACATTCGGCCGTCTGGACCTGCTTTTCAACAATGCCGGCGCCGGCGCCCCCGCCATTCCCCTGGAAGACCTGACCTTCGGGCAATGGCGCAAGGTCATCGATGTCAACCTGACCGGGTCGTTCTTGTGTACGCAAGCGGCATTTCGGCTCATGAAGGAGCAGGCGCCGAAGGGGGGGCGCATCATCAACAACGGCTCGATCTCGGCCCACGTGCCCCGGCCCAACTCCGCCCCTTACACCGCCAGCAAGCACGCCATCACCGGCCTGACCCGCGCCACCGCCCTGGACGGCCGGAAATACGACATCGCCTGCGGCCAGATCGACATCGGCAACGCCGGCACCGAAATGACCGCGCGCATGAAGGACGGGGTGCCGCAAGCTCACGGCGCCTGCGCCGTCGAACCCACGATGGACGTGGACCATGTGACCCGAGCCATCCTGTACATGGCCAGCCTGCCCCTGGACGCCAACGTCCTGTTCCTGACCGTGATGGCGACCAAGATGCCCTTCGTCGGCCGCGGTTGAAAGTTGTGGGCCCGGCGGGTGACGCAGCCCCTCAGGGGGGAAATCAGTCTGACAGCCGCGGTCAGCGGGCTGCCGTGTCAGAATCCAGGGTCAAAATGGATGTCGCTCACTTCATCATATGAACAAAGATGTTGTTGAACTTTGTATTACTAAAGACGGTTTTTTACAACTATAATATTTCCAACAAGTTAAGAAAAAAGTCGAAATCATGCTGGATCAGTTCCCGAACCCTTCGTGAATCGAATTTCTTCAATTCCTTTCTAATTGATGAGTTACGACGATATCAACGATAATCACGCCAAAGATCCGGACCGGCACAGCCGATACTATCGGTATAGTCTGACTATCGGAGGGTGATGATGCGCCGCGGCGTGCTGTTGATCGTCCTGATTTCCACCCTCAGCGGCTGCGCCACCCACATCGCCTTGCGGAAGGATACCGTGCGGACAACGAACACCTTGATGGACCTGCAATACCAACAGGTCCTCGACAACCTGGCGCGCTTCCAGGACAACTCCGACACGGTCCCCTCCTTCGCCGTGGCCAGCGCCGGGACCGTCTCGGTCAGCGACCAGAAGAGCGCAGGCGTTAGCCCCACTTATTCACCGACCCTCACGTTCGCCAATCAGGGGGCCGGGGCCTTGCCGATCCTCTCGCTGCTCTTCCCCCTCAGCACCCAGCGGGCGGTGACCGAGAACTGGTCGCTGACGCCGATCACCGACGCCGACAACCTCCGCCGCCTTCGCTGCGCCTACCGGCTGCTGGTGCTGGGCGAGGCGACCCCGAACTACGAATTCTGCGTCAAACAGATGAAGGAGTTCTTCGCGGGCGAGGAGGCCGACTTGGCCGACTATTTCCCGCCCCGCGGCTGGTACGGCGTGGGCGGCAAGCACGATGTCCCCAAGGGCGCCTGCTACGTCGGCTGCCACGGCTGCACCTACGTCTGGGTGACGCCCGAGGCGATGAACGACCTGGCCCTGTTCACCATGGGCGCGCTCGACCTGGCGACCGGCAAGCTGCGCACGCCGCAACGGACCGTGGTTCGCACCTACAAGGGCGAACCGAAGAAAGAGAACCTTGTGGAGACCAAGGTGACCACGACCGAGGACGACGAGGCGGCCCTGGAGGCAATCCGCAAAGGCCGGACCCAGCTTCCGCCGCGCCCCCGCGTGACCGATTTCCCGCCGTTCAACCCCGGGCTTTTTTTTGTGCCGCGGCGCTGAGTCCAGAGGAGTCAGGGATCAGGAGTCAAGGACCGAACCCTGATTCCTGACTCCTGACCCCTGACCCCTGACCCCTGACTCCTGACTCCTGATTCCTGATTCTTTGCTCAGCTATCAGACGGTCAGCGGTCGATGAACGCGTCTCGGGTGGGGAACTTCCGGAACGTTGCTGCCGGCACGCCAAAGTTGGTCGCCAGCACATCCAGCGGGTTGGCGGCCATCCACTGCGATAGGCCGATCTCCTCGTAGAATCCCGAGTTTAGCCCGATCAGGATACGCAAAGGATTTTTCCCCGTGTTCTCGATCGAGTGCCCGTACCCCTGCGGGATATAGCCGACGTCCCCTTGCGCCAACGTCTCCGTGCGAAAGCGCCCGCCCGAGCCGAACATGGTGACACTGGCCTGGCCGGAAAGAACGTACTGCCACTCGTCCGCGTTGGGATGCCAGTGCAATTCCCGCAGCGCTCCGGGATCGATCTCGAAGACCATGCCGGTAACGGTCTTCGAGATCGGGAAGCGACTGGAATCGGCCTGCCAGGCGCGGCCTCCGCGGAAGACACCTGTCGGCGCCTGGGAGGTGAGCCGATAGCGGTGGCTCTCGGGCGGTAACCGCACCCCCTGGAGCGGCGCCGCCGGGACCGCGGGGGGCGGCCTTCCCTGGGCGAAATAGACCTCCCGCTGCGGGAATTTATCAAAGGTGGCCGCGGGCAGATTGAAGTTCTTCGCCAAAAGCGGTTTCGGCGTGTGGCCGATCCAATCGGTCATGCTGAACGTGCCGAACTCGGAGAAGTAGCCGTTGTCAAAGATCAGGACGAAGTGGCAGGGCGCGTCCCCCAGGCACTCCAGCATGTGACCGTGCCCGCGCGGGAAGTACCAGACGTCGCCCGGGTCGAAGTCATTCGTTTCGGCGCGGCCGCGCGGGTCAATGACCGTGGTGCGAACCCGGCCCGAGACGATGTAGGCCCACTCGGCGGCCGTGGCGTGCCAGTGCAGTTCCCGCATCGCCCCGGCCGCCAGCCGCATGGTGACGCCGGCGATCCCTTTGGAGATCGGCAGTTGTGTGACGGTTGCCTCCTTCGCGGAGCTGCCGTTTGCTTCTCGTCCTTTGGATGCTTCCAGGGCGAACTTGAACGTCGGCAGTTGCTTGCCCGTCAAGAGCGGGTCGGGAACGTTGTTCATGAAGCTGGGGTCACCGGCTTCGGCGGTTTTACCGGCGAACAAACCGGCTGCTGCCGCCAAACCCCCCGCCCCTCCCAGAAACGCTCTGCGATGCACGTCAGACATGGTGTGTCTCCTTTGGAATTAGAAAATCGGGTCGGTGATGGGGCTGTGATCAACTTGTTTGGTCCTGGGTGCCAGTTTTCTCCCGCGTAATTCACCACAAATCCACTCCCTCCGCCAGGGAGTTTAGCGGACCGAATCGACCGCTCGGGTGCCAAGTTGCCGGCCACTTGGCCGCCAACTTGGCCGTCAACTATTTCCTAGGGACATAATGGGTTACGTCAAAAAAACCAGTTGCCGGCCACCTGGCCGCCAACTTCCCTCCTTCGTCAATCCGCAGTTGGCGAAAGTAATCAAAGACGTCCACAATGGAACACTTTAATCCACTACCGACTTTGCAAACCCTGGCCTATTTTTGGTATAAGGAATATTGACCCGCCGCACAGGCATTTCCTTTCCGGTTTCCACGTCATTTCCAAGGAGAACCGCCATGAGTCCCATCCGTATCCTCCACGCCGACGCCGAATTTGAGCGCTTGATTCCGCCCCTGGCCCGAGCCGAGCGCGAGCTTCTCGAAGCCAGCCTGAAGCAGGAAGGCTGCCGCGAGCCGCTCATTGTCTGGGCCGGGCACAACATTATCCTGGACGGCCATAACCGCTGGGCCATTTGCAACCTTCACGACATTCCCTTCCGCACCGCCGATCTGGAGCTGCCCGACCGGGACGCGGCCCGTAACTGGCTCATCCAGCGGCAGTTCAGCCGTCGCAATCTTAGCGCCGCGGGGGCAAGCTATCTGCGCGGCAAACGCTATCTGGTGGAGAAGGGGAAATGGGGAGGTGATCGAATTGTCTCCGAAGCAAACTGTCAAAATGTCAGTTTGCTCGATTCAGACCCGAATACGGAACGTCGTCTGGCAGAAGAATTTCATGTGAGTGCAAGGACGATTCACCGGGATGCGAAGTTTGCCGAAGCGGTGGATGCCGTCGCCGCCAGTTGTGGAGAGGAAGCCCGGCGAGCCATCCTGGCCGGCGATGCACGGCTCACGCGGCCGCAGGTGGCCCGGCTGGCGGAATTGCCGCCGGGTGAACAGAACCGGCTGTTTCAGGAATTCCAGAAGGGCAGCCGGTTGCCGAGCGTCCCTCGGCCGGCCAAACGCACGCTGCCCCTTGACGCGGAACCGCTCGCCCTGGCCCGCGCCCTCCTGGACCATCTGGGCGCCGACCAGGCCGCCCTCGTGTTTCACGCACTGGCCGACTTGCTCAAACGGCAAGCGCCGGGGGAAATGAAGCTGAAAACCCCCGCATGATCGCAATTCTCAATAATGCAAGTGTGGTTCGCGCATTGACAATTGACCATTGCCAATTAACAATTGCAATTTTCAATTGCTAATGGTCAATGGTCAATTTGCAATCGGGATTTCCTGCCGTTTGCGGAGCGGTCCCATGGAAGTCGAAAAAATGCAAGAATGGTGAAAAATAATTCGTTGCACCACACCCACCCAGACACCCCCTTGCAACGAAAAGCTTGCCGCGCTCACCAATCATCCGCTGTCTCATCGAGCATTTCCGCTTCATCGGCAGGATTCATGGGAATCAGGTAATGGTAGCCGTCTGGGCCATAGCGATGCTCCAGCATGCTCATGATCTGGCGGCAGCGTTCGGGGGTGTCATGGGGGCCGGCGATGAAAATTGGTTTTCCGTCCTTGCCGAATTCAAACTCCTCGGCGCAGGCGCCGCCATCAAGGTCTCCGAAAAGGTGGCGGGCAACGTGGTAATCGACATGAGGCGGAAAGCCAAATTGGCGGGCGTAGTCCACCGCGCCCTCGATCAGCTTGCGCGCCGCCCTTGGGTCCAGCTTGCGAACCTGGAATTGGCCACGCATCTTGCCGAGGTAATCGCTTTCATAGGTGAAGCGGCCGGTGATGTCGGCCAGCGCATCTTTCACGCCCAGGCAGTAGCGATCGACCAGAAACATGGCGAGGGCAATGGCGCCGTTGGGCAGCTGCCGGCTCAAGAGCACCCAGCCCATGCCCAGCTTCCACAGGTCCTCGCTGGCCGTGCAATCGAGAATGGGAGAAGCCGCGGCGGCGGCCAGGCGCTGTCCCATCCCGGCATTTTTTTGCTTGACGGCCAACTTGTGCTTGCTGCCGCGCCTGGCGGCGCGCCGCTCCAGTTTCCTTTTTCGCTTTCGGGGATCGCTGGCCATCGTTGACTCCTTTCTGGCTCAGAAGGGTAATTCCATTCCCCTTCAAATTAACGAAATGGCAGGCAAAAGTCCAAGGAAAAGGGGCGTTTTTTTCGATTTTGCAAACCCTGGTCCATTTTTGCTATTGGCAAGTTTGCACATGATGCCAAGCGGTCCCGCGTCGAGGAGGACAACATCAGGCATCAAACAACCTCCGGGGCCCAACGCGCGCACGTTCCAGTTCGAGAGCTCTTTTCAAGCGGGGCCGGACCTCCTCGTCGTAACCGGATTCGTCCTTCAACCAGGATTTGAAAAGGGCGATGGCCTTGGCCGCTTTGGCGGATGGCGGTTTGATCTGGTCCAGTTCGGCGATCACCGCCGCGAGCTTTTCCCGTTGGGCAATTCCTTTAGCGGACTTATTGATGCTCCTTAGCGTCTTGGATAATTTTGTTTTTTTGGGCTTCATGTAAGCACCCAGGGCGAACGCATCAAAATCAACCACCGCGCAGGGGTCAACTTGGCAAATTCGTTCGGCTGCCACTTTTCCTGGGTTCTCGACCCGCCTACAATGGCGGCTCGTCAAGGTGCGGATTTGAGCAGCGCGGTTTTCTGCCCCGCACACTACGCGGTCCCTCACGGCTTCCCGTGTTTCGCACTCAGAAAACCAGGAAAACTCAAGGCATTGTCACTGTCTTGTCACTCTTCCGGTAGGCAAGGCAAGTTTTGATGCGTTCGCCCTGTGTAAGCACCCCTGAACCTTTTGCTTGGCGTGTTCCTCTGTTGCCTTTCAAATACAATTCTGCTTGGAGTTTCGTTTCCTCATTGCCTCTTCGATTTCCCGAACGGTATTGCACGACAAAAGCAGGTCAAGATCACATCGCACTCTTTTGGCGTACATGCCAGCACCCGTCCGTAACGTCTTGGCGAGCTTCACCGGCGATTCAAAATGCCAGATCGTGGACGGTCGCTTGGGCCAGGCTTTCCTGATGTTTCGCATTTCCGGCACCACATCGATGATCGGAATCTCATGTTCGATTCGGCTTACACGACAGATGGAATCGAGTGTACCGTCAACTCGGAAGGCAAGATACAGCGGACGAGCGATGAGAGATGCACTCGGGAGATGCCGATGGATCGGAGAAACCACTGTAAGAGTGGGCTACACTGCTAGAATGTGTATCCCAAGGCAAAAGACAGCGCATTCTCGTCGGTCCCGCGCAATCCAAACGGCGAGGTCACGAGCCGACCGTAGGCATAAAGAGGGGCCTGTAATAAATTTTGTGTCAGCTGGCCTGGTACGGGTTTAGGTTGCATAGTTTTTATCGGCACGCGGGTAGCCGGTCCTCGAACAGAATGGCGAAGTGGTTCAAAGCCGCCTTCCAACCCCTGATCGGCAGTGTCCAGCGTTTGGATGCCTCGTGGATCGCCAGGTACACCAGTTTGATCGCTGAGGCCGCGTTGGGGTACTGCTTGCGGTTGCGTGTGAACTTGCGGATGACGCTGTTCACGGACTCAATCGCGTTCGTCGTGTAAATCGCTTTGCGGATCGGCGGCGGAAAGTCGAACAGCGTGATGATATCGTTCCACTTCAGGCGCCACTGTTTCACAATCGTCGGATACTTCGTGCCCCACACTTCAGCGAATTTCGCCAACGCTTGCTCTGCTTCTTGTACGGTGGCCGCTTGATAGATCTTCTTCAAATCGGCCGCCACCGGCTTGCTGTCCGTGGTCGATACATACTTGAGAGCCGCCCGTACCAGATGCACGATGCACAGTTGCACCTTGGTGTGCGGATAGGCAGCGCGAATGGCATCCGTGAAACCAGTCAGGCCATCGACGCAGGCGACGAAGATATCCTTCAGGCCCCGATTCTGCAGATCCGTCAGGCAGCTCAGCCAGAACTTGGCACCCTCCGTCGCGCTGAGCCACAGGCCCAAAAGCTCCTTTTTTCCTTGCAAATTCACGCCAAGCGCCACATACATCGTGTGCGACGACACGCGGCCATTGTCGCCACGCACGTGCACAATGATGCCGTCCAGGTATACAATGGGCCATACGGGATCGAGTTGCCGTTGCTGCCAGGCCGTTACCTCGGCATCGAGATCAGCCGTGATCGCCGAAACCAGCGTGGGCGACACATCGACGCCGTAGAGTTCCTTGACCACCTCTTGGATGTCGCGCGTGGTCATGCCCTTGGCGTAGAGGGCGAAGATTTTTTCATCGAAGCCGGTGAGTCGTCGCTGATGCTTGGGGATCAACTGCGGCTCGAAGGTCCCGTCGCGATCACGGGGCGCGTCGAGAGTGAGTTCCCCGATTTCGCCGCGGACCGTTTTCTTGGAGTGACCATTGCGCCGATTGGCGGCAGCGGCCTGGCCGCTCGACTCGACCTTGTCGGCAGCCAAAGCCGCGATGGTCTTGCGCCCCAGATGGACGTCCATCTCGGTGTCGAGCATGCGTTCCAGTGCGGATTTCATGAGCGTGCGAATAAGACCGTTGAGGTCATCGAGCGTCTGGGCTTGGCCGGCAATGTCGCCAGCGAGCTGCTCAGCCTTGAGCTTGAGGGTTGCGTCCATGCGTGAATCTCCGTAAGGAAGGATGGTTGGGAGTTATACCCAGTCCACGTTCCTGACACAAGATTCCTTACAGGCCCATAAAGAGTTTTCATTACTCGACCGATCGAGTTCAGGCAGGCCTCTTCTTGTTAATCAACTTGACGATTTCGGGAACCAGTTTTGTTGGAACCACCATCACCGTTTGTTCTTCATCGGCTAAAGCGGCCTCGATCTCTGCAACTTGTTCTTCCACCGTAAGATTATCGTGGTATTCGGCCAACGCCCGTATTTGCTCCTGGGTCCATCCCTTCGGCATGCGCTGTTTTTTCATCGCTTTTTTCTCCTAACGGCTCGGCGATATGCTGTCAGTCTTTTCCCCCGTAATTCGTATGCGGTTACAACAAATCCGCTCTCGCCAGCTGGGTCTGGTACAAAAACCACCTTGAGAAAGCGACCGGCTACCGTCGGTCCCATTATCGTCCGTGAGTTGCGCCCTCCAGGAAAATTCAGCCGTGGCCGATTCAAGACCTGTCGCACTTCCTCTTCGGTAACGCCGTGTTCGTAGATATGCGGCAACCCCGTTTCCGGATCATTCCAGAACCGCAATTCCATTTTATCATCCTACCTGGATCGAACCTTCCTCAAATCAATTCCCGCAGCGGTTGTGCATTGCCATCCACCAGATACTGCGGCCGGCCGGTCAGGTCGGTGACGGTGGCGCGATTGGTGTCGATACCCATGCCTTTTACGAAGAGCTGCTTGTAGTAAGACTTCGGGTTCGGCCCCAGATAGCGCCAGGTAACGGATGTTGATGGGTTCAAGATGGGATTCTAGGCACAAAGTCTCATTCCGTTCCATGGTGGGTTCCCTCATGTTCGTCCGATTCTAACTGCATCCCGAAGTGGCCCCGCAGGTGTCGCATTTGCAGCAAGCGCCGCTGCGGATCAGGGTGAGCTGGCCGCACTCGGAGCAGGGGTCGCCCTCGTAGCCTTTCAGGCGGGCCAGGGGGATCATGTCGAGAGTGGTCTGGCGGCCAACGGTGGCCAGTTCGAGGGTGGGTTTGTGGCCGTTGCCGTTCTCCGGCATGGGGTGCAAGTGGCCGGAGCGCGGCGTGGCGAAGGCTTTTGAGGGCGGTTTCTGCACCGGCTCGACCACGCGCTCCTCGACCACCTCTTCCGAATCGAATTCCGGCTCGTCCTCATCGCGGTGAATGGCGTCGCCGCGCAGGTCCTCGGGAGAGACATGAGCCAGGTCGTGCCGGCCCAGATAGGTGATGGCCAGCTCACGGAAGATATAGTCGATAATCGATGTGGTCATCTTGATGTGCGGATTGCCCTGGACCGCGCCGTTGGGCTCGAAGCGGGTGAACAGGAAGGCGTCCACGAACTCGTCGAGCGGCACGCCGTGCTGCAGGCCGAGGGAGATAGCGATGGCGAAGCAGTTGGTCATGCTGCGGAAGGCGGCCCCTTCCTTGTGCATGTCGATGAAGATTTCACCGAGGCTGCCGTCCTCGTATTCGCCGGTGCGGAGGTAAATTTTGTGGTTGCCGACGCGGGATTTCTGGGTGTAGCCGGCGCGGCGATCGGGCAGGCGGCGGCGGCGGGCCAGGTAGCGGTGCACGATCTTCTCGGCAATGCGCACCGGCTCGGCCTTGGGCTCGTCGATCACCACGGGTTCCTCGATGCCGGCCACGGTGTTGAGCGGCTGACTGAGCTTGGAGCCGTCGCGGTAAAGGGCGTTGGCCTTGAGCATGAGCCGCCAGCTGAGCTGGTAGGCGTGCTTGACGTCGTCGATGCTGGCGGAGTGCGGCATGTTGATGGTCTTGGAGATGGCGCCCGAGACAAAAGGCTGGGCCGCCGCCATCATGCGGATGTGTGCCTCGGTGGACAGGAAGCGCTGTCCCTTCTTGCCGCACTTGTTGGCGCAATCGAACACCGCGTAATGGTCTTCCTTGAGGTGGGGCGCCCCTTCGATGGTCATAGCGCCGCACACGTGATCGTTGGCTTCCGCAATCTGGGCGCGGCTGAAACCGAGGAAGGCGAGCAGGTCGAAACCCGGAGGGGCCATCTGCTCCACGGTCAGGCCCAACTTGTCCTTGCAGAAGTCGTCGCCGAGGGTCCAGCGATTGAGGACGAAGGACAGGT
>WNFJ01536825.1_pt4 | contig 13623 bp, 9 predicted proteins | sample 5400461 | NCBI WGS metagenome assembly WNFJ01 (sample SAMN13153349, study PRJNA577476) | soil metagenome | isolation source: 115 cm saprolite on Douglas fir-dominated hillslope | place: USA:California | collected 2013-09-17 | reverse complement strand
CGAGTATGATCGGCTTAAACTTTGTCATCGTCATGGCTCCCAAATGTTGACTATGTCCCTATATTGTACCTTCTTGACGCAAGTGTACCAATGCTCTATATTGCTCGTAGCGCATGGAGCGGCCCTATAAGAAGGCATCATCGGCGCTGTCTCAAAGACCGGGTCCACCGTCGGTAACGGTCTCCAAGGGTACCGCTATTTCGGCGAGATGGGGCCTCCCTGCGGACGTTGCCCGTGGGCGTTTTGGGTGAACTCGAAGAAGAAGTGAGGAAAAACAAATATGGAAATCAAGAGAGTCGGCGCTCAACATTCCGCTCAAGGACCCTCAGACTGGTAAATCCTGGTTTCTGGAGTGTCTCCCATGTAAGCGCGGGGGCGAAAGTTCCCGGCCCCGCGACTCCTCCGACCAGTTAAAAGCGGAAGATGATTCCAGCCGAAGGCTGCGCCGTGTTCGTGGTTGAATTCGTATTGAGGTTCCTGAGTCTAAAGTCGGGCGCGCTGTAGACAAGCCCTCGGTATTCGGCTCTTAGAGAAACGTGCCTCAAGATCGGGAAGTCAGCTCCTGCACCGTAAGCGAACACACCTGTGGTCTGACGTTGCGCTCCCGGGACACTCCCAACTCTGTTCACCCAACTCCGTGTGGAATCCCATTGGTGTGAACCGGCATTGCTCCGGGATGGTGGAGTTGCTCGAATCGCAGGCACCTGAGCCGAGTGGTTGTCTCGCGTGAATTGCCAGCCCGGCGCGTTCCGCATCGGTTGAGTTCACTGCCTCAGCTGACGGTTTGATGACGACGTCTTAGCGCTCTTACCCACTCTTCGCCTGAATCTGCGAATCTTCTGATCATTGATCCGAATCTAGTTTGGATGATGACTGAAGCAGCAATGCCGAGGGCTTGTATGTCTGATCGCCCAGATGCAACCTTAGATGGACTCGGACCGTTCGGCGCGCGTAAGGTTGAACAATGGCACGCCAGAGAGAGAAGTGAATGATGTCGAAACGGCAGTTTGAGCGGATTGCGCGAGCGCTGGCCGAGCCGCGGCGTGTCGATATATTGAAAGAGGTTGGAACGTGGGAAAAGCCCCGCCCCTGCAATACTCTGTTTGAGTTGCACCACATCAGCGCGCCGACTCTCTCTCACCACGTCAAGGAACTTGAGACAGCCGGTCTGCTCCAAGTCGTCAAAGAGGGAAAGTTTCTGAACCTCCGCCTTAACCGTCGGGCGCTCCGCGAGTACGCTGAACGGCTAGCACAACTTTGAAAATCTTTGCAAACCCCAGAAAAGAGCAGGCGAGGCTCGCCCTTCCCCAATCAGTTAGATAGTCGCAAAACTGTCAATCCACAAGGACTAGGATTCCTGAATCCTATCAGTTAGACGTACATCTAACCGAAAAATGCAGGCGTCCGCGCTGAACCCATTGATGGAGAAGTCAAGATGTGGATTGTAAGACTCGCTCTGAATCGACCGTACACGTTCATTGTCGCCTCGATCCTGATCCTTGTTCTCGGCTTCACATCCATCGCGACGACGCCGACGGACATCTTCCCGAATATTGATATCCCGGTCGTCACGGTCATCTGGTCATACTCGGGGTTGCCGGCGAAGGAGATGGAGAATCGCATTACCACGTACAGTGAATTCGTGATGGCTGTCGTGAACGATGTGAAGTCTATCGACTCGCAGACGGTATCGGGAGCCAGCGTCATTAAGATCTCGTTCCAACCCCAGGTGCGTATCGATGCGGCTATGTCGCAGATCGGGGCGGCCGTAAGCGCCATTCGCTTCCGCATGCCTCCTGGCGTCAACCCGCCGTGGATTCTCCGGTTCAGCGCATCGACGGTTCCGATTATTCAGCTGTCTCTGTCCAGCGATACGCTCTCCGAATCTGAACTTTACGACTACGGATTATTCCGAGTACGCCAGCAGTTGTCGACCGTGCCCGGAACTCTATTGCCTGCCCCGTATGGGGGCGTGGCACGGCAGATCATGGTGGACATGGACCAAAATGCCTTGCTGGCCAAGGGCATTACGCCACTCCATCCGGCAGTGCGAAGATCGGCACCCGGGAATATACGGTCAGTACGAATTCAAGCCCTATCGACGCACTGTCGTTGAACGATGTTCCCGTAAAGACGGTCAACGGTTCCATCATTTACTTGCGAGACGTCGCTCACGTGAGGGATGGATGGGCTGTTCAGCAGAATGCTTCTCGCGCCGACGGCAAGCCTAACGTTCTGCTGTCTGTGATGAAGACGGGCTCGGTCTCTACGCTCGACATCGTCAAACAGATCAAGAACGACGTTCTGCCGGTATCGCGCGCGGCTGCGCCGAAAGGCCTTAAGATCACCGAACTGTTCGATCAATCCCTATTTGTCCGGGCGTCGATTGAAGGCGTGCTTCGAGAAGGCATCATCGCAGCGTGTCTCACGGCGCTGATGATCCTCCTCTTCCTCGGAAGTTGGCGCAGCACAGTCATCATCGCGATCTCGATTCCGCTCTCGATTCTCAGTTCAATCATCGTTCTCAGCGCGATCGGTGAAACGATGAACACAATGACGCTGGGCGGACTGGCGCTTGCTATCGGCATCCTTGTAGACGATGCCACGGTCACAATCGAGAACATCCACCGCCATATGGATGGGCAACCGCTGCGCGAAGCGGTGCTGATCGGAGCCTCGGAGATCGCCACGCCGACGTTCGTCTCCACACTGACAATCTGCATCGTCTTTGTCTCGGTGGTGTTCCTCACTGGGCCGGCAAAGTACCTCTTCACTCCGATGGCTCTGGCCGTTGTATTCGCGATGCTGGCGTCTTATTTGCTGTCGCGGACTCTGGTACCGGTGCTCGTCAACTATCTTCTCGGCGCGGAACATTCTTTCGAAGGTCACGCAGATGGCGCGGACGGGCAGGGCTCGAAACGTTCCATCTTTCGTCGCATCAATGATCGGTTCAACGAGGGATATCTTTGGGTGCAGGAGAGATACACAGATGTACTCCGCAACGTTCTGCAACACCGTAAGCCTGCACTGATTGTCTCAGTCGGCGTAATGGCCAGTGCCTTCGTTCTGTTACCGTTTGTCGGCAAAGATTTTTTCCCAGCCGTCGACTCTGGTCAGATCCGTCTCCATGTAAGAGCACTGCCAGGAACTCGCATCGAGACGACGAAGCTGCTGTTCAGTCAGGTCGAGGATCAAATCCGCAAGACGATTCCCGGCAATGAACTTGATCTCATCATCGATAACGTTGGCCTGAGCCCCGAGACGTTTAACTATGCATTTGGTGACGGTGCGACAATCGGCAGTGCGGACGGCGAGATTCTGATCGCACTCAATGAGAAGCATCATGCTTCCGGAGAGAAGTACGTCAAGGAACTTCGTTCGCAGTTGCAGACGGAGTTTCCGGATCTGGCCTTTTTCTTTCAGCCGGCAGACATAGTCACGCAGATCCTGAACTTTGGTCTGCCCTCTCCGCTCGATATTCAAGTACAGGGCTACGACCCCGGAAACTATGAGATCGCGCGCCGTGTTCGACAACGAATTGCTTCCGTCCCGGGACTCGTTGACGTTCACATGCATCAGGTGGTCGATGCGCCCGATCTGCATTTGGACATCGATCGCATCAAAGCTGCCCAGTTTGGCCTGACGCAGCAAGATGTGGCCAACAGCATCTACATCTCGCTCAGCTCGAGCGGTGCGGTGCAACCGAATTTCTGGCTCGACCCCAAGATGGGCATCACTTACCTGGTTGCGGCACAGACACCTCAGTACCGGGTCGACTCGATCAACGCGATCGAGAACACTCCGATTCCCATCCGCACGCTCAGCAATCGCAGTGAACTGTTGGGAAACATGGCGACGCTTAAACCTTCGGTTCTTCCGGTAGTCATCAATCACCACAATGGAGCACCGGTCTTCGACATCTATGCCAACACCCAGGACAGCGACCTCGGTTCTGTTGCGGCGCGTGTGAACCGAATTGTGAAGGAGGAGAACAAGAATCTTCCGCCAGGTACGAAGATCGTTGTACGCGGGCAGGTGGAAAGCATGAACGAAGCATTCAGCCGCCTGGGAATCGGTCTCGCGTTCGCTGCACTTTTGGTCTATCTGCTCATGGTAGTTAACTACCAGAGCTGGCTTGATCCGTTCATCATCATCTGCGCCTTGCCCGGCGCTTTCTGCGGTATTGTTTGGGCACTCTTTCTTACTCAGACGACGTTCAATGTGCCAAGCCTTATGGGCGCCATCATGTCGATTGGGGTGGCGACCGCGAACTCCATACTCCTGGTGACGTTCGCCAACGGCTTGCTCGCAAACGGCGAGTCGGCAATGGAATCGGCAGTTACAGCCGGATACACGAGGTTGCGCCCGATCGTCATGACAGCTTTTGCGATGATCGTTGGCATGCTACCCATGGCTCTCGGTCTCGGAGAGGGCGGGGAGCAAAATGCCCCACTTGCCCGCGCCGTCATCGGCGGGTTATCCGTCGCCACATTCGCAACCTTATTTTTTGTTCCCCTCATGTTCACACTGATCCACGGGCGAAACGCAGGTTCACAGGAGGCCTCATGATTGAGCAAGTCGAGATAACAGCAACTCAGCAGTACCAAAGACCGTCGTTCAACGGCAAAGCCAAGATTGCCGGGGGTGTGCTTATCCTACTTATACTTCTCGCGATCGGGATCGTGCCTCGGGTCGTCGGGGCTCGCGAAGCAATTGCCGCCATGAACGCGTCTCCAATCACTCATCCAGTGGTCTCCATCGTCCACGCGGAAGAGGGGAAGCCCACAACGGAGGTACTACTTCCGGGCAATATCGAGCCACTCTACTCAGCGGCAATCTACGCACGGACAGAGGGCTATCTCCAGCACAGATCTGTAGACATCGGCTCCAAAGTCAAGGCTGGCCAGCTTCTCGCGGTGATTTCGTCTCCCGAAGTTGACCAGCAGCTTCTGCAGGCACGCGCCACTCTTGCACAGTCAGAGGCGGCTTTGGAACAGGCACAGGCGACTTTGCAGCAAGCGAAAGCCAATGAGGAATTGGCGCGACTTACAAGGGATCGGGATCTACCCCTTGGGCAACAGCACGCAAGTTCAGGCCTACAACGCGCGGGTTGCCGATGTAGCCGCGGCTAGTGCGAATATCACCGCGGCGCACGCCAGTACTACGGCCAATCAAGCCAACGTTGCACGCCTCCAGCAGTTGCAGGCTTTCGAACGAGTGATTGCGCCGTTTGACGGCGTAATCACCGAGCGAAATGTCGAGCAAGGCGATCTTGTCGCGACAGGAGGTGCGGGAACAGGTAAGCCGCTGTTTGGCATCTCTCAGAGTGGCGCCTTGCGCATTCAGGTTGATGTTCCGCAATCACAGGTGGTGAAGATACAGGACGGGCAGAAGGCATCCGTCACAGTAAAGGAAAGGCTCGGAAGAGAGTACACAGGGACGGTGGTAAGAAGCGCAAATGCTCTCGACAGCGCGGCGCGCACTATGCGCACAGAAATCCAGGTGGACAACCGTGACGGATCTCTGCTGCCGGGAATGTACGCCCAAGTGAAGTTCACACTGCCAGAGCAGCACACTTCGCTGATGATCCCAACAAGCTCTCTTGTAATCGATCACAACGGTTCGCATGTCGTCACTGTTCAGGACCGGCATACGATCCATTTCGCTCCCGTTATTATCGGGCGAGATATGGGAACTCAGGTCGAAGTGCTCAGCGGCATCCAGAGCTCAGATTCTCTTGTTGCAAGCCCGACTGACTTGCTTTACGAAGGGCAGAAGGTCCGAGTTCGGTGAGGTGCATGATGGCCGACCCGATGTGCAACGAGCCGAGGAAAAGCTCATCGCGGCGAACGCCCGTATCGGCGTGGCACGCGCACAATACTTTCCCCAGATCTCACTGACCAGTTTGGGCGGAGCTGCGAACACCCAATCCTCATCGGCAGAAAACTGCGCCTGCCGCCCAGCCTTGAGCACTCTCAGCACCTCGCCGTTAATGCTCATCTGCTTTTGTGAGTAGGTAGTCGAGGAGCGACGGGGCGACATCGGGAAGATGTCGCTTTCCCGTTGCCTCGAATTGCTCCCCAGTAACGTTAGGACTCTATCGGAACTGCTCCGCAGGAATGGCTGTGCGATTTGAGACGAGGAGTTGGCGCGCAGCAGTTCGGATGGAGCCGTCAGAAGCAAGACGCTGGTATTTACGCCGCTGTGGTAGTCGGAATACTGTTTCGCATGCTCCGCCTTGACTGCCTGCGGGATCGTTTGCCCGCTGCCAGAGGCGCACAGCAGGAAAGGAACGGTAAACGCGTTATCAACTTCATAGGGTTCCTTCAATCCGGTCGAGTGTTGCTCCCAGGTAGTACGCCTGTCAAGGAGGTTCGAGTTACAAAATCAGAACCCAGAGTTAAGCGTGTTCGGAGCAAGGTTGTGGTCAAAATCAGTATGTCTATTGGAGGTAATGACTTCAGCCTGTTTTGCAATCATTGCGGTACGCCATTGGAGGCGGACGTTGGTTTAGGCTCCAATGTCTTCGCTGCAGGGGCTGTCCGTTGGAGTACAATTACCGCGCGGTTTTTTCAGGAAGAATCCTGCTCTCCTGATCCCAGAGTGAGGTTTTCATGCTATTGCGACGGCCCTCGTTTTTTGTGTTGGTGTTTTGTGGCCTTCTATGTCTGCCCCTGTTTGGCCAGGGACAAAGCTCCGCCAAGCCCAAGCCCCACGTCGTGGTAATTGGGGTCAACGGCATGGAGCTGGATGTGATCCGGCCCCTGCTGCTGCAGGGCAAGATGCCGAATCTTTCCGCGGTCATCAAGAAGGGGGCCTATGGCAAGTTGCGCACCGTCTCTGCGCCCAACTGCCCCCGCGTTTACAGCACACTGTTCACCAGCACCAAGCCTGAGGAGCATGGGGTCACCGGCTTCATCGTGGGCGGCATCACGGCCAACACCAACATGCTGAAGGAAGAGCCGATCTGGTCCATGCTGTCGAAGAACGGCGTGAGTGTGGGAATGGCTAACGTGCCGGCGACTTTTCCGGTGATGCCCGTGAATGGATACATGATCAGCGGAATGCTGACTCGGGGCAAGAATTGCGAAGATGGCGTGCTGTGCGCTCCCAAGCTCTCGGAAGTCCAGGGTGGGGAACCCGTCTATCCTCCTGCGTTGAAAGCGGAGCTGCTCAAGAATGTGGGCGACTTCTACATTGACTGCGAGCGCATGCCCGCGGCGTGAGACCTTCGGGGACACGAGTCCGAGGTGATCGATGCGTGGCTCAGCAAAGTTCAGTTGATCCGCGATCAGCAGACACATCTGTTCGACTACATGCTCGAGCATCATCCCACGGCGTTCACGTGGCTGGGGCAGTCTTGTGAAGACCGGACCGGGCATTGGCTGTATCCCATCGCTCCATATAATGCGGGCTATAACCCGAAGATTAATGCGCTGCGCACCGAGGCTTTTCCCGACCAGTACATCGCGTTCGACAAGGTGCTGGGAGCGATCTTGAAGCACGTGGACGACAATACCTACGTGATTGTCGTTTCCGATCACGGAATCAAGCCGCTGCGCGAATTCGAAGAAACCGACCCGCACGCTCATATGGACCACGAGAAAACAACCCCGGTGATTGCCAAGCATGACTTCGCTGACGGCGATGACGTCCCGGGTTCATTCTTCGCCATGGGACCCGGGATCAAGCACGATTTGCGACTCATGGGATTTGAAGCGTCGGTGTACGACATCGCTCCGACCATCCTGCATCTCTACGGCATTCCGCAGCCGGCCCAGATGCGCGGGCACGTGCTGAGTGAGATCTTCGCAAGTTCGGACAAGACGGTAGCGCAGAAATAGGTTGGGCGGCAGACCGGAAAGTGACCCACGTGGATCCTTTCCTATTGAGGCGACTTCTGCTTGGTGTGCTGCCGCAACAGCTTGGCTCGTTCCTCCGCTTGCCGGGCTTCCGCTAGTTTCCCCAAGCCCGTGTACGCCTTCGCCAGGAACTCGAAGATCTCCGCATTCTTTGCCTGCGTTTTCGAGAGTGGTTCAAGTTGTTGCACCGCTTCGGCGAAGTTGCCCTCCGCAATTTGTGCGCTTGCCGCCCCGAGTAGTGCATCCGGATTGTTTGATTGCAGCAGCAATGCCGCTTCGAACTGGTCTTCCGCAGCCTTCGGATTCTTTAGTGCGAGATAGATTCGCCCCAGAAGCAACCGCGCCGGGAACTGCCCGGGCAGCAGCTTCAAGCTCGCTTCAAGTGCATCCCGAGCTGCCGCGAGATCGTGCAGCTTCTCCAAAGCCTGTCCCTCGTAGAACGCGGCCGTCGCGTCATCCGGGCGCACCTCCACGGCAGCCTTCAGATGCTGAGCCGCTCCTTCGTAGTCGCCGGCCTGTAACTCCAGCTCTCCCAATTGCCGCAACGCGGTTGGAGATTTTGGATTCGACACCAAAACTTTCTCCAGTGCCCTCCGAGCCTCCAAAACGCGGCCGTCCTCGGAGGCGATCATCGCCGTATGCAGCAGATTCTGCTCTTCGATCTTGTCTTTCGGGTCGGGCAACATGGACGGCTCCGGAGCCGTGGTCGCACTTCCCACATCAGCTCGGCCCAGGTAGCCGAGTGCTTTCAGTTCGCTGATCGTTCCTTGCCCGACAACTCCAGTGGAAGCCTCCGGCGGCGGCTCTTTTGCGCGCAGTTCCGCCAGCATGGCGCGCGATTTTTGTACCCGATCGTTCCACGGTTCATACTTGTTGTCCAATTCCGCAGCATCGGTGTGCAAGTCGTAGAATTCGGGCCGGGGCGCCTCGATGTATTTGAATCCCTCGGCCCGCACCGATCGCAGCGGAGCCCAACCGAAACGCAGAGGGTAGTCGGTCTCCCCAAAGGCAGGCCGCTCAGTTTTATCCCCAGCGGCGAAATATGGCGTCAAGGATTCTCCGTCGCGCCTCTTGAGAGGGGCGGCGCCCACGAGCTCCAACAATGTCGGCGCAATATCTAGTGTGCGCACCTGCGCGCTGACCATCGCGCCCGCATCGAGACTACCCGGCAGTTTGACGATGAGCGGGACGTGCATCGTCGAGTCATATAGGAAGATTCCATGGGTCTCTTCGCGATGCTCTCCCAATCCCTCACCATGATCGCCGACGACGGCGATGATGGCGTTCCGGTAGCGGCCGCTCTTCTTGAGATAGGCAATGAAGTTTGCCAGCGCGGAATCGGCGTAAGCGATCTCGCCGTCGTACAAATGATCCTTGTACATCTGGGAATAAGGCGCCGGAGGCTCGTAGGGGTCATGAGGGTCGTAGAGGTGTAACCACATGAAATGGGGGCCGGCAGGATGGTGGTTCAGCCACGCCTCTGCGTGCTGCACGACCTCCATACCGCGGCGCTCGACGCGCCCCCACCGCGATTTCGTCCGCGGATGCGCAGGAAAGTTGTCATAGAAATCGAATCCCCGATCAAAACCGGGAGCCAAGGTTTTGCTGTCGAGGATCACCGCCCCAATGAAGGCTGCGGGGTGATAATCCTGTTTCTTGAGCAGTTCCGCTATAGTCGGGTGGGACGGAGAAAGCGGCACCGCGAAATCCGTTACGCCATGGGAGCCCGGCAACAACCCGGTGAGAATGCTGGCATGCGAAGTATTGGTAATCGGACTGGGAGTAAAAGCCTGGGCAAAGCGGACGCCATCTTTCGCCAGCCCGTCCAACGCGGGCGTCTGCACCCGATCGTAGCCGTAGCAGTGCACGTGGTCGGCGCGCAGGGTATCGATCGTGATCAGGAAAACATCGGGGGGCAGCGTTTTCCGCTGCGCTGACGCCCCGGCCCTCAGTCCCAGGGGCAGGCACAGAGAGGAAACGAGTAGCGCAGCGCGGACGTTCATCGGCCCTCAGACTAGCACAGTACACGTCGGCCGAACCCCGAACTGTGCGACCGCTCTGTCGTATAATTTCTCTTTCTCACCTACTTAAACCTAATCATGGTCTCTTCTTCTTCCCGGCTTTTTTCGTTCGTGTGGATGGCCGGCCTCGCCTTCGCTCCCCTCTCGCGAGCCGCGGTCAAAGCTGAACCGAATGTTGTGATCATCACCGTCGACACCCTTCGCGCCGATCACCTGGGATGCTACGGCTACAAGCAGATTCGCACTCCGAACATCGATGCCCTCGCCGCAGACAGCGTTCGCTTTGAGCGCGCCTACACTCCTGTCCCTGTAACCCTGCCAGCACATACAGCCATCTTTACCGGGACTTATCCCTTGCTGAGCGGCATGCACGATTTCAGCGGTAACAAATTGAATCCCAACCAGCCCACCCTGGCTTCTGTGCTGAAGCAGCAAGGCTACGTCACGGGAGCGGTGGTCGGATCGGCGGTCCTTGATTCGCGGTTCGGACTCAACAACGGTTTCGACTTCTATTACGACCATTTCGACTTCAACCGGCTCCAGGAATCGAATCTCGAAGAGATGGAGCGTCCGGGAAACGTCGTGGCCGACGTGACGCTGGATTGGCTTGCCGGAAATTACAAGACCAGCTTCCTTCTGTGGATGCATCTCTACGATCCGCACTATCCCTATCGGCCTCCGGCTCCTTACAACGAGCAATATAAGGATCGTCTGTACGACGGGGAAATTGCCTTCGCCGACGCGCAGGTCGGTCGTTTGATCGCTTTTTTGAAAGCGAAGAACCTGTATCGCAACACAATCATCGTATTGACTGGAGATCACGGGGAAAGCCTGGGTGAGCACGGCGAAAGGACCCACGGATTCTTCCTCTATAACGCGACTCTGCACGTGCCGGTGATCATTCATTTGCCCCAAGCCACGTCGTCAGTCAAGACCATTTCGGGGGTGGTAAGTCTCGTTGACCTGATGCCTACGGTGCTGCAAGCGTTGAAAGTTGATTTGCCCGCGCAGGTACAGGGCCGCAGCCTGCTGCCGCTTATGACGGCGAAGACAGAGGAGGAATCTCGCAGCGTCTATGCCGAGACCTTCCTTCCGCGTTTACACTTCAACTGGAGCGAGCTGCGATCGGTTGAAACAGAAAAATATCAATTCATCGAAGCTCCCAAGCCGGAGCTCTATGACCTGAGCCGGGATCCGGGTGAAACGCAGAATTTGTACGCAGAGAAAAAGGCCGTGGCGGGAGAGCTGCAAGCGCGTGTGAGGGCGATGATTCGCCAATACAGCCCCGACCGGGAATTGGCGGAAAAAACCGGGCTTGACCCCGCGCTCATGGAGCATTTGAAATCTCTGGGATACGCCGGCTTTTCCGGCGGCGGTAATCTCACCACCACCGCGAGCTCTCTCCCGGACCCGAAAGACCGCATTCAGGTTTACGAACTCATCTCCGATGCTATCGCAGAAAGCCAGCACGGCGAATATCAGAGCTCGACGGAAAAACTCACGACAGCGCTGAAGACAGAACCGGCATCGGTGCCGATTCATTATCTCTTGGGCTTGAACTACTATCGCCTGCATGACTTCTCGAAGGTAGCGGACGAGTTCCAGCGCGTTTTGCAGCTCAGCCCTGACTACGAGCTGGCGGTGTATCAACTGGGTCTAGCGTACGCGCGGACCGGCGACTTCGATCAGGCGATCGGAATGCTCAAGCGCGCGCTGCAGCTTGACGGCACCAACTTTACCGCCGCCTATAATCTGGGCGCGGCGTACCTGAAGAAGCAGATGGTTCCCGAGGCTGCGGACGCTTTCCGTCAGTCGATCAGCATTAATCCTGACTATGCTGCTGGCCATCGTGCCTTAGGCGAGCTTTTGCTCTATCAGGGACAAGTCGATGAATCGCTTGTGGAGTTGCGCCGTTCGGCGGAACTTGATCCGCGGGACCCGGGGACCCATGCCGCGCTGGCCAGGGCCTTGTCGGCCAAGGGTCTCGACGCAGAGGCTGACGAAGAAACGCGTAAGGCACAGCTGCCGCGCCTCTAGCCCTGAAATATTGAGTTGTATCGTCCAAGTCGATGATCAGAACTGAATCACGATCCGACGCCAGGTCATTGACTTCGCGCCCTGCGCCTGGCGCCTCACGGATCGCCGCAGTCCCGTTGGTCCTCGGTGTTGTCTTCTTGGCTTTGACGCGAGCGCTCGCGGCCTCTCCTCCTGCCGCCCGCAAGCCGGCCGTAAACGTCATCCTGATTACCATCGACACGGTTCGCGCCAACCACCTGGGATGCTACGGGGCAAAGGACATTCAGACTCCTACGCTCGATGCTCTTGCGCGCGATGGAATTGTTTTCGAGCGCGCCATCTCACAGGTCCCGCTGACGTGGCCTTCGCACGCTGTGATCCTCACGGGTCTCTATCCTTTTCAAAATGGCGTGCAGGATTTCACCGGCCAACCCCTCGACCCGCGTTTCCGGTCGGTAGCCCAAGCCTTCAAAGAGCACGGTTATGCCACGGGCGCGGTGGTGAGTGCCTTCGTGCTGGATCGAAGTTGGGGCTTAGCTCGCGGCTTTGATTTCTACGATGACGCCTTCGCACCGGAGGCATTTCTCAACCGGGATCTGGGACTCGTGGACCGCCGCGCTGGCGAGAGCGTCGATCGTGCCATCGCCTGGCTGACGAAGAATCCACGACGTCCATTGTTTTTCTGGTTACATTTGTACGATCCGCACAGCCCTTACGATCCGCCCGAGCCTTATCGCAGCCAGTATCAAGCCCATCCTTACGACGGAGAGATCGCCTATGCCGACCATGAGCTGGGCCGCTTGATGGTGTGGCTGAAGCGCAATCAGCTTTATGACCGAAGCCTGATCCTATTCCTCAGCGATCACGGCGAGTCTCTGGGGGAGCACGGCGAGCAGGAGCACGGCTTTTTTGTTTACGACTCCACGGTCCACATACCCCTCATCGTGAAACCTCCTGCTGGAAGCGGCTTTCGGCGGGGTCGCATATCCCGTCCGGTGGAAACGACCGCGGTCGCTTCCACACTGTTACGCGCCGCGGGGATTCACGACACTCTGGAACAGCAACTTCAGTTGCCCGGCCTTCTCGATGCAAACTCTCAAACCGGCGGCGAAGCCTATAGCGAGACGTTTTATCCTTTCAGCTCGTTTGGATGGAGTCCTCTTCACGCGTTGGAGACCAGCCGCTATCATTACATCGATGCGCCGCAGCCTGAACTCTACGACTTGGTCGCCGACCCCGAGGAAAAAAATAATCTGGCTGATCAGCAAACCGCCAGGTTGGCGGTTTTGAAAGACAAACTGCAAAACCGGCTGCGAAATCATCCGTATACGCCCCCAGCCGACAGTAACTCTGGGCTAAGTCCTGATGCGCTCGACAAGTTGCGCGCTCTGGGCTATGTGGCTTACCGTTCGCCCGTGTCACCGGGAGCGCTGGCCTCCGGCTTGCCTGACCCCAAGAGCAAGCTAGGGGAGTTTAACGCGATCCTCAAGGCCGAGGATGCCTTTCAAAAAGGAGATGTGGAACGCGCGGAGAATCTCCTCTCCCCAGTTCAGCAGCGGGATCCAAAGATATATGTAATCCCGTTTCTGCTGGGTGAGGCCGCGCTACGGAACCAGAATTGGCAGCGTGCCGCCGAACAGTTGCAGCGTTGTATGGATCTCAATCCGAATTTTGACAACGCGATGACTGGCTTGGCGCGAGCTTTGGCGAAACTGGGACACGTC
>WNFJ01188360.1_pt2 | contig 13623 bp, 14 predicted proteins | sample 5400461 | NCBI WGS metagenome assembly WNFJ01 (sample SAMN13153349, study PRJNA577476) | soil metagenome | isolation source: 115 cm saprolite on Douglas fir-dominated hillslope | place: USA:California | collected 2013-09-17 | reverse complement strand
AACCTTCAGATTTTGCGTTGAAAAGATTCTCGAAATATCGGAAGACTTCGCGCGCACGCCAATCTCAGAGGACGCGATACAACAGTTCACGGTCATGGTTCAGGTCGCAGGGAAGGTGCCCATTCTTTTGGAAGATCAGTCTCTTAAGGCACTATTGCAGCGTGGTCGAGATGCGCTGATCGTTGTCGCAGGCAACGCGATCAGAGAAGGTGGCGAACAGCAGCGGCTACCTGACTCGAAGCCGACGCCGCCCGGTTCCAAGCCGACTGCTCTGCAAAGTTCAGGACGGGATGGTGAAGCGGATGGCCTGCAGACGGTAGTGAATCGAATAAGCGATTCGCCTCTCATCAACCGCAAGGCGCTCGACGCCTTCGGCGCCTCGGAGACGTTTCTATCAGCCAGCGTTTTCAGCGCCGCTCAAAGGGCGCTGAAGCAAGTGGACGATTTGAATTTGAAAAAAAACATAGATAAGCCTCAAAGCCCAACTGTGAATGATCTTTCTTCCATGATTGCTGCCCTTAAAGCCGACGACGTCGAAACGCGCCGCAAAGCCCGGGAGGAGCTAGCCAAAGGCGGAGCTGCCAATGTCCCGCTGTTGCTGGCGGCTCTGCGCAAGGAACCGGACAATTACCGAATGAAAGCCGGAATTGGTTTCACTCTCTTCAAGATGACTGAGCCGGTTTCGATTACGAAGTCGGAGGACGCCAGCCTGCTTGTACAACTCGCCGGAGATAATGAATCGGACGTGCGGCAATATGCCTCCGAGTTTATTATGCGCCTGTCGGATGCGGGATCTATAAAGACGATCCTCCCCGAGTTGAAAACCGCGATCGCCAGGGAACAGGCGGCGGCAGCACCCAATGGAAATGCAGTTTACAATGCTGTTGTTATCCTCGGTACTTGGATGCGGACGTTGCCCTCGGAGTTGAGCGACGAGAGGAGCGGGATCACCCAGTATCTAAATGAACTAAAGCCCCAGCTCTCCAATGGCCGGTGGGGCAAGACGCGCGCATTAATCGACGAACTCAACGCAATGGATTCGGGAAGCAAATTGCCCCAAAATTAGCGCGTTAAGCTATTAGCGCCGATGACCCGTTCATTCGCGCGTGCGTGCGGGCCGATCGCACGCTCTACGGCCACAAAGGCCCGACAGCGTGAAAAAAGATTCGCGGGATTCCGAATGTGTTCTCGGGCGGACCAGCGTAACCCGAAGCCATTCATATCGAAGAGAGCGAAGTTCGACTCATTTGTTGATCCGATAAAGGACCGTTTGCTAGCCCCAAAGAGGTTGGGCCACATTGGTCTTATCAAAGAGGAAGTTGTGATGGCTTTTCGGAAAAATGGCGAGCCGAATTCGCCACGAGGAAATAACTGCTGGCTGCTGGAAACAGCAATATCTCGCAGGCAGATATAACTTTTCGTCGTCTGTTCTATGAGATAGCCATGCGAGCCCAACGAGCACTGAGAGGCAGCAAATATCTGACGCGCGTCAAGACGCCTTGCTCGGAGATTGACTCCATGAACGCCGGGGTTAGAGACTGCGTTTGGATGGGCCTGATCACTACCACAAAGGCAGCAAAAACCTCTCGAGATTACGCCGGTTGGGGTTCGTCGGGGAATAGAGGCGAAGCTATTGAACGACACACGACATTAATATTACGTTTGGTGTCCAAATCTATGCGTATCGTACGTTGCTTTTTGGTAGTTTTTCTCGCCGGCCTATCCATCACGGCCCAGGCACAAACTTCGAGATCTCGCCATCACGATGTTATGCCGACGACGACGACAGTTAGCACTCCGGCATCTGAGAATTCAAGCTCCGCGAGCACGTTAGCAGCGTGGCATTTTCAAGTGGGTCAGCAGTTGGAGCAAACTGGTGAGTTTGATAACGCACTGGGTTTCTACAAGGCAGCGATGGAATCGGCCGATCCAAACTTGCGAGCAAAAGCGCTCAATGCTTTCACCAATATTCTTGAGAAAAAACGATTGAGGAAACAAGCAGACGATTCCAAGCAGGGCTATCTCGAACTGGGGCGATCGTGGAAGGATCACGGAAGGGTGGATGAAGCCATTATTGCGTACGAGAAAGCTTTGGAGGCGGAGTCGCGCGAAATTCGAAGCAACGCTGCACGTGAGCTTGCCGCGCTCATAAAAACGAAAACTGCATGGTGGCGACAATACGGAATAAATCCGACGTTTGCGTTTATAACAAGCAAACCCGTTGTATTTATCGCACTGCTTGGTTTGGCCGCGGTGCTTACGCGAGCGTTTATTAAGCGTACGGATTTGCTCTTGGTCCCGAATCCGTCCGTGCCAGATACGCAATGGCTGTCGATTCTAATCCATGATTATCATCGACAGTTGACGCAAAGTCACAGCTTCGCACCGCCACGATCAAGTGTGCCGCTGGTTCTCTTTGGACAGACCGCAGAATTGTTCGCCGATCTTCTCTCGCGCACAGCAAAACTCGAGAGTAGTGCGTGGCGCAACTGGCTGGTAAAATTCTTCAAAAACCCACGATTCGAATTGTATTTGTCGTTGCCGCCCAATGATCAAGGGGGCATAGTTGCAGCAGCCCTAAGCAAAGCGGGAACGGTGAGAGATTGTTTTATCAGACAATTTGCAGTCAACCAGCTTCCGGCGATCCAGGAAGACTTGGCTTTTTGGGTTCTTTATCAGATCGTGGAGCTGGGAAAATGAATAAACTGCAGCTTAACACGCCAAGTCGGCAAGCGTTCGAGCGATACACGGAGGCTGTATCCTGCATTGAAAGTTTCCGCGCATCAGGACGTGCAGAACTGGCAAAAAGAAGCCAGACCCTGCTAGAAGAAGCGCATATCGCCGACCCCAATTGGGTCAGGCCAGCTTATTTGCAGTCGATTCTCAAGGACTTAACTGGTGACCCCGATACGGCCATCCACGAATTGGAGCTGTTTAGTGATGTACCAGATTCATCCTTCAGCGTTGAAGTGAATTACAACCTTGGGGCTGCGCATTATCACAGATACGGCGAGGCACATTTGAAGGAGGCCGAGAGGCTTTTCGGAGATGTAATATTAAAGGCATCAAGAAGATCCCAGCCGCTCGCTTTACTCGCGTCATCTTCTTTGGCGCAGGTTTATGGAATGGGGGTATTGTTAAAGCAGCCGGCAAACTTTGCGCAACTTAAGAAAGACGCAAAAAAAGCATACGCCCGGTGCGTTGCTCAGGCACGTAGCGCCTTAAGAGGCCTTGAGAAATGGAAACGCTCGAAGTTATTTGAAAGTGACAAAGGCGGCGCTTGGATTGCCGACGAGATTGAATGGGGCGCAACAAACGCGATAGGTTTTGCGGGATCATTTTGGTCAGATTATCTGTCTCCGAGAGCACGCATTCCCATTCTTGAGCGTTCAATTAATGTTTTTGAAAAAGGGTTAGAATTAAGGCCGAATCATTGGGCGACATTGTCCAATCTCGCATCCGCAAAAATGCGACTCGGCTACGCACTTCATGCTATTGGCCAGACAACGGAAGGCGAACACTTGTTAGAAGAGGCTCTCCAGAACATTGATCGGGTGCTGGCCCCCGACATTCGGCCCAATTATGCATTTGCGTTATATGAGCGTGGTCGGATCTTAAGACTGCTCGGGCGCTTCGACGAAGCCATTGAGTCACTCTCGAAGCTCCGTAGCTTTCCTCCGGAAAAAAGAGACGTGAGTGCGGCGACGTTCGAATCCGAAATTGAGTGCGCCCAAAAACGGCAAGCGTATTTTCTGCGAGCGAATACCTTATCCGGATTTTAATATTCCGGCTCTCGGATGGCCGCTCGACCCAGTCGCGCTCGAAGTGTTAATTTCAACGATTCGCTAACTTCGTAGCCAATCCATTTACGGCCGAGACGTCGTGCGACGTCGGGAACCGTTCCAACGCCGGCGAACGGCACCAACACAAGATCGCGAGGTTCGGACAACTGGCGAATACATCGCTCAGCGAGAATCGGATGGAGGCAATCACGAAACAACGTGCCGTCTTGCAGTCGGTAGGCAGTCTGACCCTCAAGAAACCATACATCGGGCCGAAAGTCCGGTGCGAGTTTTTTCTTCCGGAAAGACAAAGAACGCCGTGCCTTTGCATAGAAAACAATATGTGAATAAGTAAATCGATATAAGTTCTGCTTCAACGTTCTCACCCAAATCTTTGTTCCTACACAGCGAAAACCAATCTTTTCACACATTTCTCTAATCGATTGGTGCTTCCACCATACGCTGCCCGATCGTGCCGAATATTTATCATTGTATTCTCGGCGATCCCGCACATCGGTGTTGACCGATACAAGAAGGCCATCCGATGAAAGAACGCGAAATACCTCCTCATGCACGTGTTGCAGCATAGACAGTAGCGCCTGCTTATTTAGGCGCTTGGCCAATGGATCGTGGGAAAAGGGTGGAAACGAGATTGCAAGTTGCACCGAATCAGTGGCAACTTCTTCCATGTGTTCTGCCGAATGGAAGAATATCGTGTTGAAACTGTGGTTGGTTTGATGCTTTGACATCTAAAATTAGGGGTGATTTCAGAAAGAACGTCTTTTAAAAACGAAGAGTGGTTCACAGCGAAATGTTTGTGCTCCACTCGAGCGCTGCAACGGACGAGAATGCATGAACATTCGAACAACGCGAGGCGTACCAAAAAGGGGCGTGCCCAATCTCAAGGTGTCGTCGCGCAGCGGAAACCTCCGATTGTTTGCAACATTGATTACGAAAAATCCGCCGGGCCGAACGGCTCTGTGAGCTTGCAAGATGATAATTCGCAAGAATGAATGAACCCATTCTCGGTAATGGGGATAACGTCGTGCACTTTGTGTGGCATCCGTACTGTAAATCTCGTTATCGAAGAATGGTGGACTCGAAAAGACCAAATCAACCGAGTGCGAGGAAATCGTCGGAAGGAACTCCTCTGCAGATCTATGATGTATTTCCGCAGTCCCAGCGGAGATGTTGCTCAGTGCTCGAAGCATGTTTTTCAAGCCCTTCACTTGCAGAGCACATGGGTCTATTCCGATGTAATGCCTTTCAAGCGCAAGACTTCCGAGTAGCCTGCCTCCATATCCTGCGCAAAAATCCAAGACCCTGCTTCCTGGCTCTGAGAACTGATCAATAATCGCGCGTGCAACAAGCGGCCGAAAATTTGCAACTCGACCACTGGAGTAAATTCTAAAAAGACTGCGCACACATTGAGAATTCCAACATCTCCTGTTCGGCCAAAACCGTGGCGCTCGTGCCAGTGCTTTCCTTAAACTACAATCATCATTGAAATAATCGATTGGCGCTAACCGATGCTGCTGCGAGCGAACGTGCCACATCTGCGGTTGAAACGAATTCGCAAGACGAAGTCCAGTCGTCGCTGCTTTCAATTCATCGTCGTGGAAGACGTCTGTGGCGCGATCAGTCTGCAGGAGTCGGAACTCCCGCGTGATTTCGTCAGAACTCAGTTTCTGGTATGGAAATCCTGCTTCTCGCCAATAGCGAAAAGCGCGATCGGTCCATCGTTCGCGAGCTGATGCATCCATCGCTTGAAAATCCCTGCCGAAAAGTTGCACGATGGCTGTGCTCATTTGTTCCTAGGGGGCGAGTTAATCGTATTAATTTTTTATTCTCGGAAAAGCAAGGAAAGAGTGGGTGTCTTGGAATATGCGACGGCGGCGCTAGACCCCGACGACGGGATGCACATTCGGGAGTTCGCGCGCAACGAAAACGCGCTGGAATTCGCGAGCAACACTGCCGATTCAATTCGGCTTGCGAACCGCTCTGGCAAGAAAGCAATCTACCAATGAAAGGTAATATTTGCGGAGCGAGAGAAAAGTAGTACACAAGCTATCGTCTTTTGAACTCCGATCACGTGTAAACAGTGACACTGTGATCCGCTCAGACCGGTCTGCGCCCAACTGGTAGGAAGAGCTGCCGCCGCTCTAGTACAATTTCTAGCACAATTCGCCGTTTCACCAGCAGGAACTTAGGTAAAGTACGTCAGACACGCCAGACTTACACTCAGAGCGGCGACAAATCTCGAAAGCGTCCCGTCCCCCTATTAAGGAATCTCTTTGATGCCGGGCCTTTCGGCGCGGTTGAATCAACTTTCGCTGTGTTGCTAGACGCCGCCACAAAACTTTGTTCCCATGAAATTCGGGAGTAGTTGGCGTCAAGCCTCCCTTGAAGAGAGTGCGAGCGGCCCGCAGGGCTGAAATGCTCGCTGCGTAACATTTCCCCGCGTCGAGCGGGCGTGCCGACTTAGGATTCCAAAATCATCGCTGTCAAAACACCGCTTTGCGTTTCAACAGAAAACCTTTACGTCACTACCTCCGCCAACCGCCGTCTGTAGCGGAAAGCATTACGTCAAAGACGATTGGATCTGACTGGGGCTGAGCGAAGTCCGAGCTGCAAACTGCGACTTTTTGGAGCGCTGTCGTACGGCAATCATCGTCCTCTCAGGTTTCACTGCTCCGCTACGCGCATTGTCCCCGCCGCTTGTTTTGGACGCGAGTCGACGTTGTGGAACAGTCCGTCGAGCTCGATCGTTCAAAGCAAATTGGTTTTTGCATAAGGTCATTGAGTCCGCGTGACCCTCACAGCAATGTTGCCCTTATTATTCCAGTACATCCACGATAGATCGTTCGCGAAAAAATAGAGCCGACCCGGGAAAAGTGGCGAAAAATCCATCAATTTAGAGCCGATCAATATCGGAGGTCTTGTCGATCTGCCGGTAGTGCCAATGAGCTGGAGCCAGTTCGCGTTCGGGACCCGCCGGAGCCCTTCCCATGGTCGAAGTAAAGGAGTCGAAGAGTATCCGTCAGCGCCACACGGGATGTACCAATCAATCCATTTTTCGGTTTCCAGGACCACAAAGTTGTAGATTTGGCTGGGGCTAACGTGAACGTCCGAGTCATTCCAGAGCTTGTCTGCCTGGACGGATATGTAAGCAGTTTCTCCAATTTCCACTTCTTCGTTAAGAAATTACCGAACTTGATAGCTCTTAATTCACATGGAGACTGGCGGAAACGGATCAGAAATACGGTTGCGATCGGTGAGCAGAATTAGTGGCAGGGCTCTCCCGCCTAATGTCAGTCATAAAACATCGCTGTGACCATCTGCGCGTTAGTCTTTCCTTGCGGTCCGACGTGAGTATTCGACATCACGTTCCAGCAAGAAAGCTGGGCGAGTAGGTTGACCTGGCGGACGGACAAATTCAACTGAAGGATGGTATTGTAGTTTGGGAAGCTTAGAAGTTTTTCAGCATCTGCATAAACCGCGACTTCGTCGCTCAAGAGATCATACCAGGCGCCGACCCAGGTGTTATAAATCCAGAGAACCCGCACGTTGTAGTTCCCCTGAATGCCGAAATTGGCGTTGGGCAGCACCGGGAGAGTCTGCAGGTACATTGCCGTTCCATTGTAAGAGCCTGAGTTGGCCGCCCACAGTCCTTGAGCGAGTTCGTTGTAATGGGAGGAATCGAAGACCCGTACGAAAGCCACATCGTCGTTGGGCACGTCTCGACGTTTAGCCTCCTTGTACCGGAGGGAGGCGGCGCTTGGCTGGATCCCGAAGAGCAATTGAACCTGCGAATCAATGACGATCTGACCGGAGTGCTTGGTTAAAGGGGTCTGCGAATTAACGAAGGCGATGATATTGGGCAGATTGCGATTGAGCAATGAAGTGATGCCAGTGTCCTCCAAACTTCCACCGTCGGCAAACTCGTAGGTGTAAACCGAATTTTGCGAGAGGTTACGTCCTTTCATCGGCCAATAGGGATACTTCGGAATGAGACCATCCAGAATCGGAAATTCTTTCTGAATCGCTTCGGCAAAGGCGGCACTACTGATCGACACCATGTCCGATAGAGAGAATGGCCGGGACGGCACACTGACCGAGGCATCCCTAGCAGAAATATCTTTAATCCATTCTGCCCCCACCGCGAATGGCTCCAGCAACCCGCCGCCGATGTCTCTGCCGCCAGGTCCGATGCCGGCGAAGTAGTTGCGCACGCCGAGGCCGACCGGCGTGGATTCGAAGTAAAGAAGCTGCGCACCCTCCACTGTGGGATTACTGACGATGCATCCGTTCATAACGTACAACGGACGCTGGCGCTGGACACAATTGAACTGGCTGGCCTTAAGTTGCCTATTGCGATCAAGAATGCCTCCTTTCCAGCCAAGATAAGCCGGCGTGAAGCTGTAGTATTGAGTTGGAAGGCCATTGCTGCCGGGGTTCCACAAGCCCCAGCGTCTGAGGATCAAAGTGCCGACCAGTCCCTGCCACAACTCATCGTTGGCATAATTGTATTTATCTTTGAGCGAGAGAATGGCGTTGAGGTCGTTGAAGAGGCCGAGCGTGGGTGGAACCCGGCCAAGATTATTAGGAGACAGATAATCGAGCGCATACTCCGGGTGCTGCGAATTCCAGTTCCAGTACGTGAGATCACCGGGATCGACGACGACGAGGCCCAGAAAATCATCGTCGTCGTACTGCGGCGGTAGATACGTATACGTGGCGCTGGCCCACGTCCCGCCTGAGACCGAGGAGATAAAGAACACGTCGTCAAGAAGATTCAAATATTTGAGTCCGCGCAATTGACCCATCGCAGCAGACAGGGCGCGCGACCCGCCGCCAGAAAAACAAACTCCAACAAAATTGGCGGCGCTCGATCTGGCTTTTAAAGAATGTTCGTGAGAATAAGCGCTCCCCCATGGTAGCGGGAAGAATTCGGCGTTGAAAGGCGTGGCTGTGGCTTGCTTCTTTCGTTGAGTTGTTAAGGTGCGCCCCTTTTTCCCTCTGGAAGCATCGGACACAACCGAGCCAGACGACTGGGCACCACTTTTCGAGTTAGCCTTGGAACGGCGCGTTGAGCCACCTGTTTGACGCGAGCCTGATCTCTTAGTTGGCATAGATTGTCTCCGTATCATAAACGCAATGCAAGAGGACCTGTTGACTTAGCCACTGGAGAGAAATTCAACAGCGAGTAAACCATCATGTCGTAGTTCTTTTGCGACTTTCGCGAGGATCGCGCCACAAAAACAGTTGAGGAACAGTTCCACGCGAGAGAAAGACATCTGCAGAACAGTCAGACCCCTAACTGTTTCGCAACTGTTTCTCTGGCCAAATGTAATCGCTGAAGGGTAGAAAGACTGACAAGCGGCGACCGGGCGCGAAGAAATCTGTCACTGCTTTTAGCAGAACGGCCGATGATCGGTGTTGGACAAGGCTCCCAGCGTGCCGGGTCGCAACTTCAAAAAAACACAAGAAAAAGGAACAGAATGAAAAGATTAATTAATCCTATGGTGGTGCTGCTTAGCGTTGCCGTGCTGATAACGACCGGAGTCGCAGTGAACGCTCGAGCTGTCGGGAAAACGGCAAAACAAATGCAAAAACCCCAGGAAGAATTTCCATTCAATAAAGTAGGGACGGTCACGAAGCACGGTGTCGACCCCTGTATGGAAGGACACATTCTTTATGACCTGAATTCCGTGGACCACAAAACAAAAGACTGGCTCTCCACGTCATCAAAAAGCGATGAGGCTTTGCTCGAGAAGGCGTCGACGAATGGCGGGTGGGTCCGCGTTAAAGGCACGATGATGGTTGGGGTCGAAGCGAACTGCAAGTGGGTCAAGGTTTCAAGCGTCACGTCGGTCAAGAAATCGTCTCAAAGCAAACCATGAGTAAAAAGCTCATCTACGAAGTAGAACGTGTTACGATCACTTATATTAAAAAAGATCCGCCCGAATATCACATCGAGGCCCAGGGCAAAACAAAGAGTGCCGGCTGGTCGGACGCTCGCTTATCCGCAGTCGTGTATGTTCAAGATCCGCCGGACGGTCTTTATGACTTCAACTTCATTGCCGAACCCCCCTCGGGAGAGTCGGCGCAAGAATTGACGCCGGTCAGCGTGCACGCTGTCCTCGGAAAAATGCCGAAGAGTTTTCGCGGCGTTCGCGTACACGCGAGATCCAACGAGAAAGAGGCGATATTGGAAGGACCCAACAACAGTCAGTAAACGCAACCTCGACAGACGATCTCGGCTCCGATCACCAACCATGCCAGCCACCCTCAATTATCCCGGCGTTTACATCGAAGAAATCCCAAGCGGCCTGCGCACCATCACCGGTGTAGCTATGTCTATCACAGCCTTTCTCGGACGGGTGACTCGCGGACCGACGAACGAATCGGTCACGATCAACAGCTTCAGCGACTTCGAACGGCAGTTCGGCGGGCTCGATGTGAATTATCCGATGAGCTACGCCGTGCGCGATTTTTACCTGAACGGCGGCACCCAGACGATCATCGTCCGGCTACTCGGGCAGCAAATTGCCAAGGCCGTTTACGGCGGGATCGGTCGGGAACAGTCATCAACATCGACAACCAAACAAGGAGACACTCATGTCAGCCAAGAGTAAGTCGGCTAAAAACTCCAAGGCCTCAACACGCGTAGTCAATGCGGAAATATTCAAGCAGGTATACGACTCGCCGCATTCACTGCCCGGGAAGGAAAAGTGGATAACGATCGATCAAGACGTGCGGACGATCGAGCGCCTGTTAGGAATGTCGCCGAAGACGATCGGCGCACCGCTGTGGGTGAGCGGCGATACGCGGCACTGTCCCAAGTGCTCACGCGAAACCAACTGGCTGGACATTGTTGCTTCCGGGCTGGCGCGAGTGCACCGGAAGGGAATGCTGGCGCAGGTCATTCTGGGTTCGCGTAAATTCGTGAACACTGAAGCACCACGAGCGATTAAAGATTTAGTATGCTTCAAGTGCAAAGCGCCTATTCGCGATCTTCGCAGTTTCAAGTGTCATAACTGGGCTTATGCCGAGCCAGCTTTGTTAAAGGTGTTGGAGCAGATGAAGACAGCCCCATGAAATCCGTTATCTCCCAATTACTATCTTTCCTCGTCGGGATCCTTTTCGCCGTTCACGCCTTCGCGACCGATTGGTGGACATTATCAGACCAGGACTTCGCCACGCAATATGGCAAGCAAGCCATTAGTAACGCGATCAGAGATCAGGCAACCGTCGCGTGGATGTTATTTGCGCGCGTCAACCAACCGAAGCCAAACCAAGGGCAGACTTTCTCGCAATGGGAAATGTGGCCCAGCAACGACGATACTTTCAGTCCAGCCGTGCACTTGTTTAAGGCTGAAGCGAAGGTGCGCACTCGCCCTCATTTGGAAGCGCCCAAGTTCATGAAATTCGAAGACCAGGCGAAAGGGTTTAATTTGTTCAGCCTGCCGCCAAACGGGGAGGCGAAGAAGTCACCCGTAATCTCGAATCCTACAACTACATTGTCCAACACGGCCTGCAAACCCGTGCGGGAGTGACGAAATTCTTTTCGACAGCGAATGCAAGAGTTGACCTACCCGTGGGTGCTATCGAGATCAAAGCCTCTTGGGCACACGAAGCGACCGCTGGAGCGTATCAATTTACCGGTACGACCGGAACGTACAGTTTGTTGGGACTCCATATTATGGCGAAGATGAAACCCACGCCGGCCGAGCCATTTTTGTCTGAAGATCCGAGTTGGTTTTGGACGACGTTTGAATTCAAAGGCAACCCTGGTCTAGCCAATGCCGAATCGCTGCTCGCTTACAAAGATGCACTTTCTCCGGCGGAGGCCATGAACCTCCTCACCCAAGCTGGGCTGAGTCAAATGCCATTCGCGAATTACAAATGCAACGGGACGCAAATCCGATTCTCCGACGCGACCAACAAGAAAATCGTTCTCGGCAATACACAGATGGAGCCGTTTGGGTTTACCCCGGCGGAGCTGGACCGGCTAAGTGGAAAACATGGGATGTCTCATGCCATACATGCCATGGTACCTCCGCGGCCAACCCGAACGACAGCAGTCCTCTTCTTTCCGTTCGAGAGGAAAGTGCAAGTACGAGAGGGCGGCGGCCCCATCCGGGGCAGATGGATGGCTATCAGTCGTTAGACTTCATTTGGTCGATCGCGTTCTTCGCGCGATAGAAACCGTTCGCAGATCGGATCCAAAACACTATGCCTTCTGACGAAGAGCAGAAAACGTCGGGGCAGCCGCAGGCCGCGCCCTCATTCAAGAACGATATCTTGCCGCTGTTCCGACAAGTCGATATCGCCCACATGCAGCCGATGGGAGTGCCTCAACGACTACACTTTCATGTCGTCTGGGCCTGGCTTATCGGCAGTCTCGCAGACGTACCACTTTGGGTCTGGGGACCGTGTTGTACGAGATGGTTGCCCGCGACGGCGACGTACTCCAAGTACAGACGAAAACTACCCTAAAACCAGAACGCTCACCGAGTGTGTCATAAGCTAGGGACTGACAGTCGCAGAAGCTGATGGCAGGCAAATCGACACCTTGGCGAACATCAAATGCGCGGTAGGCGCTTCAAGGTATCGGGGGTAGGACGGATGCGTGGAACGCGCCGTCTTGCACTTTCGATGTATTGCTGAGCCTGGGGGCGAGTCTTGATCTTGAGAAAACGGCGGACCTCCGCCCCCTTCCCTAGAAGCGAAGTGCGGTGATAGATACGCAGAAATGCGATGTGCAGAAAGGCTCGCTGAACTAAAGAAATCGAATCGTCCTCGCTGGTCTGAGCCTTGAATCTATCGGCGGGGGGGTTGCCGCTGCCACCGGCCATGGCAGACGGGTCGTCATCACAGCGAAATCCGGAATCGGCGGGATCCGGGACCGAACGGGGCGCGTCGGTTCGAGGAACACTGAGCGAAAACAAATGGTTAAGGCTATTGGCGTGGGCGTCGCGGTTCGTCAACGACTCGAGGCCATACAGGTTCTCAACGGTTGCCAACAGCGAGGTATGGTCATATACGGTGTGATCTACCAGATTGGCAGCGATCAACGGGGAAATCACGATGGCCGGAACACGAACGCCGAGCTGCTTGAAATCGAAATTATGATGATTATTGGTCTCGTCCGAGATGGTATCGCCCGGGCTAACAGTCGGCGGAGGCCCGACATGGTCGAAAAAACCTCCTTGCTCATCGTAGGTGACCAGAAGCAGGCTCTCGTTCCAATGGGGTGAGTTGCGAATCGTTTCGTAAACTTTCTTAATTAGCCTCTCACCACGGGTCACGTCGTCGAGAGGGTGCTGGGAGTTGCCGCAGGTGAAGTCCTCTGGGGTGGTTGGCAGGACGTTCCCATAGTTCGGCTCAATAAAGACGTAGGGTGTCGAAAAATCGGGATCATTCACCGTGTCAGCAAACTCGTCAAAACCCTCGAAATGACCCTCGAGCCTTCGGTCAGTCATTCCGCTGATCGCAAACACTTGCGGGAATTCATCTCCCATAAAGACGTTCCAATCGAAGCAAGCGTCTTCCAAACGGTCGTAGATCGTTCCGTTTTCGAAGCGGTAGCCGTTCAGGAGGACAGACGTTACACTTTGAAAACCGGAGGGGCTATCGTCAAGGCCACCCGACGAAGCGGCGTGGATAAAGAATCGGTTGGGCCAGGTGGGGCCCGGGATCGAAGAGAACCATCGGTCGCAGACAGCGAACGAATGCGCCAGGGTCGTCAGCACGGGCAGCTGATCCGGATCAAAGCATTTCATGATCCTTTCTGGGAGATGAATTCCCGCAAGTGTTTGCGATCAGCGGAATGACT
>WNFJ01109168.1_pt1 | contig 13626 bp, 12 predicted proteins | sample 5400461 | NCBI WGS metagenome assembly WNFJ01 (sample SAMN13153349, study PRJNA577476) | soil metagenome | isolation source: 115 cm saprolite on Douglas fir-dominated hillslope | place: USA:California | collected 2013-09-17 | reverse complement strand
TCGCAGTTATTCCTTTCTCACCTTATGTAGGACTACCGGGTGTCGTGATTGCCACTGGAATTGTGTACTACGTTGCCATGAGTTCGATCGACGTGATAGGGGTCATTATGGCGGGTTGGGGCTCCAACAACAAGTACTCCCTGATGGGCGGGCTGCGTTCTGCAGCGCAGATGATCTCCTATGAGCTGCCCCTGGTACTGGCTCTTGTTGGTGTGGTGATGTTGACAAGCGTGCTGGCCGGCTCCCCAGGTTATCCCAGTAATGCGGGTATCGGGACGATCGCCATCAGAGAAATCCAGGACTTCCAGAATGTATGGCACCCGACGGGGATTGGAATTTTAGATTTCCTCTTCCAGGGCTTCACGCCATGGGCATGGTTCATCCTGATTCAGCCGTTGATGCTGGTCATCTACTACGTCTGCGGCCTGGCTGAGACGAACCGCGCGCCTTTTGATCTACCAGAGGCGGAATCAGAGCTGGTGGCCGGTTATCTCACAGAGTACAGCGGGATGCGCTGGGGGCTCTTCTTCCTGGGTGAATATGGCAATATGACGATTGTTTCGGCGATTGCGACATACCTATTCCTGGGTGGTTGGAGCGGACCTGGCGTGGGATACCTGCTTGGCCTGGGTGCTCCAGGGTGGGGATTGCTTGGTAACCTGCTGGCAGTCGCTTACTTTGTTATCAAGGTGTTCCTGCTCTGCTTTGTCTTCATCTGGGTGCGTAGTACATTGCCGCGCTTGCGGGCTGATCAGTTGATGCAATTTGCATGGTTGATCCTTATCCCGACGACGCTGTTCAATATCCTGTTGACGGGTTTGCTTTTCCTGGTAGTCAACAGTTTAGGGTTGGGACAGTTCACCAATATCGTTTTCCTGGTAGTGACAGCCGTTATCAACTGGGCGATGCTCTTTGCTTTTATCTGGATTATAAGGCGCGCGACCACGGCTACGACGCGGCGGGCACAGGCGCCAGCGATTCGCGCGCAACGGCGCGAGCCCACGATGGGGGAATTGCCAGAGCGTGCCGGTGCTGCTGGAGGACAATAAAGCCTGTTCCATAAAGAGAAAGAGGAGATACAAAAGGAGTTAAAGATGTACGATCCTCTGTGGGAAGAGCATCCCAAAGTAAAAAAGATACGAGTTGAGAGTAGAACTGAAGGTGAGGTACAAGCGCTGAGGAGCGCGATAGTAACCGTGGTCAAGGTACGTTTCCCGGCACTTGGCGAAATGGCTCAACAAAAGGTGGAGCAGATCAATACCCCGGAAGTGCTTAAATTCTTGCTTGCACAAATCTCAGCAGAACCTGAAGAGATTGGAGTACGATCGCTGCTACGTCCTACGGCGGCTTGAAGATAAGCCAGTAAAAAGCGCAAACGCGGCATCTGCAAGACGCTGCGTTTGCGCTTTTTACTGGCTCAGGCCTTTTTTTCTTTGGATGGTACATACCAGCAGTGTTTGCATTTGGCGGCGGGAGGCTTGACCCACTCTTGTTGCTCTTCACCAGCCGCTGGAGTGCCGTCTTCGGAGAGACGCTGGGCGTAGAGCTTACGGTCATCGGAGGTGAGGCACTTGCCGGTGGCCAGCTCGAATTGCCAGCCATGCATGGTACAGGTGAGGATGCCGTCCTCTATCTTGCCGAAACGTGTAAGGTCAGCCTTGAGATGTGGACAGCGGCGCTGGATGCGGTAGCCGTTGCTCTCCCAGAACTGTTGCTCCGGCGTCTGTTCAGCATAGTAGCCCTCGATATATTGGATGCGCTCGGGCGAGAGGCCCTTGAAGAAAATGTAGACATATTCGTTATAAGGCCCCTTGCGCTCGGCTTTGAAGCGACAGGAGAGGAAGAGATCGTTAACCCAGTCCTCGACGTGACGGATGATGCTGGATTCGATGAGGGCGGGGTCAACCTCGAAGCGGTATTCCCACTCTTCATTGTTCCATGGGTAGACCTCGCGATTTTGGAAATCCACGATCACCGCTTGCTCTCCACAGTCGATGAGGAGGCGCCCGTTGACGCCGACGCAGGTGAGATCGGCGTTTTCCAGTAGGGGCTCGAACCAGTCGCGCAGCGATGAGAGGATATCAACCTGGCCCCGTGGCCAGCTTGCCCTTGCGGCCTCGATAACGGGGCGCTTGCGCTGCTGGTAGGCTTCGAGGTAGGAGCGTTTCTCAGTGAAAATGGCTTTTACCTGATCGTCAGGAAGCGGGTGATTTATAGCGCAGGAGCCATTACGCAAGGCGGCAACACTGCCAGGAATCATCAGGCGCCCATTGTCGTAGCCGCGTTCCTGCATATATTCGATGAAGACCGTCTGGTCAGGGAAGGTATTGGTAGGATCGCGGTCAAAATCGTTAAATTGAAACAACTCGTCATCCAGGAAGCAGGGCGGCCCGGCGGATGGAATGACGTAGGAGGCATTGATCTGCTGGGCATAGCGCAAAGCGCGGGCCATCTCATTCTCGCGTTTTTTGCGGCCAAGGGTTTGCATCATTTTCTCCGGGAACTGATAGACCATGGGGTACCAGATAGCGCCGGAGAACTGGAGAAAGTGGGCATCGTACGGCCCAAATTGTGCCAGGATGTCTAAATCTATAGGTCGTGAGTCATTCTGGTTGAAGATGCATGTCTCACCGTCGTTGACAATCAGGCTTGAGTCGCCGAGTGGCCCATCGATAGGAGCGACCATAGCTACGATAGTGAAGCGCAGGCCATTGACCTCGACCGTCTGGCAGTTTTTCGTGTAGATGAACTTCGTGAAGCCGATATCGCGCAGGCCGCGCTCCAGGATGTTCAGTGGAAAATCGGGCAGGAGGATGGTGGCCTCTTTCCAGACGTGGTCGCGCAGGAACTCAGGATCAAAGTGGTCATGATGCGAGTGTGAGAGGTAGAGATAGTCAGGACAGCGCAATTTTTCAATATCCACATTCTCATTGCTGGGAAAAGGAAACCACGAGGCAAAGTAGGCCGGGTTAAACCACGGATCACACAGTATAGTTCCGTGTTTCGTTTCAATAAATAAACCTGCTTGACCAAGAAATGTAATCTGCATCTATACTCCCCGTATGATTAGAATTGTTGTTTTCAGTGCTATGCTCTTTATATTTCGCTTTGAGAAGCAGCAACGGGATAGCCAAGTAACCTGGTGGCGACGGTACTGAAGGCGTCGGAATCGCCGCTGCACCAGATCTGAAGACCACCACCGTGGCCATGGAAGTGCGCGTGACGAATTAACGCTTCCGTGTCCAGCACGGAATGTGTACGGCGCGCGACCGCTGATCCACTATCAATAATCTGGACACGATGTTCTGTAATACGTTCGATGACGGGCCGCAGCGCAGGAAAGTGTGTACAACCCAGCACAATAACATCGACGCCTCCATTGAAGAGCGGCTGAAACGCGTGCCGTACGGCTTCTTCAACAACCGGGCCATCTAATGCTCCCATTTCTACCAATGTCACAAGTTCTGGACAACCGACGGCATAGACCTCGATACCATCGGCGAACTCATCGATGAGCTGACGTAAATAGAGTGCTTTGGCGGCTTGATTGGTTGCGGCAACGCCGATGCGACCATTTTTGGTAGCGCGCGCCGCGGGTTTAACCGCCGGAACCACGCCGACAAAGGGTATGGGAAACGAGGCGCGTAAAGTATTGAGCGCCGCCTTGGAGGCGGTGTTACAGGCAACGACAATCAGTTTAGCCCCCTGCTCGATAAGAAACTGGCAAGCTCGCTGGGACAATTCGATAATTTCGGTGTCGTTGCGCATACCATAAGGGCAATGCGCGGTATCACCGAAGTAGACATAATTTTCATAGGGTAATTCTTCCCTGAGCGCCGAGAGGATGGTCAACCCGCCGGCGCCCGAATCGAAGACGCCTATTGGGCATATTGCCTGTTGATCTTTTGTTGTGACCCTTTCCTGATCAAAAATGTGCTGGCTGCGCTCGGCATCCCGAGGTGCGTAGATGTTGGGTGATTCCGTGGTATTTTCTGGATTCAGGTTGTGCATTAGTATGTTATCTTTACTGTGCATTGCTTGTAGAAAATTCGTGTTGCTCGCCGAAGACGTGACGCATGGCATCACTGATCTCTCCGAGGGTGGCGTAGGCTTCGACGGCGGCGATAATCAAAGGAAGGAGGTTGGCTGTGCCTGCCGCGCCCTCTTCCAGGGCTGTCAATGCCTGCTGCACCTGCTGATTGTCGCGCCGTTGGCGCAGCTTAGCCAGTTTGGCCGCCTGTCGTTCGCCTACCGTAGAATCGACGCGCAGCAGATTTGGATGTGCTTCGTGCTCTGAAACGAAGCGGTTGACACCCACGACAATGGCACGCTGTTCTTCCAGTGCGTGTTGATAGTCGTATGCTGCCTGCTCGATGTCTGCTTGCATAAAGCCCCGTTCGATGGCGCTCACGCTGCCGCCAAGGGCGTCAATCTGCTCGATGTAGTCCCACGCCTGCTTCTCGATGGTGTTAGTCAAGGACTCGACATAGTATGAACCGGCCAGCGGGTCCACCACATCGGCCACTCCCGTTTCATAGGCAAGGATCTGCTGTGTACGTAGGGCGACACGTGCGGAGTCCTCCGTGGGGAGCGAGAGCGCCTCATCCTTAGAGTTCGTGTGAAGGGACTGGGTACCGCCGAGAACAGCGGCCAGAGCCTGGTAAGCGGTGCGAACAATATTGTTGTCGGGCTGCTGGGCGGTGAGCGTCGAACCGGCTGTCTGTGTATGGAAACGCAACATCATCGAGCGCGGGTCCCGGGCGTGGAAGCGATCGCGCATAATGTGGGCCCACATGCGCCGTGCCGCGCGAAACTTAGCGACTTCCTCGAAGAGGTTGTTATGGCTATTGAAAAAGAAGGAGAGTTGACCTGCGAAGGTATCGATATTCAGCCCCGCGTCGAGAGCGGCCTGCACGTAACTGATGGCGTTCGAGAGGGTGAAGGCGATCTCCTGCACGGCGGTTGAACCAGCTTCACGCACGTGATAGCCGCTGATGCTGATGGCGTTCCAGCGCGGCAGGTTCTCGCTACAGTAGCGAAACATATCGGTGATGATGCGCAGAGAGTGCCGCGGCGGGTAAATATAGGTGCCACGCGCGATGTATTCCTTCAAAATATCGTTTTGCACAGTACCGGAGAGCTTGCGAATCTCTACTCCCTGTTTTTTGGCGACAGCAACGTAGAGCGCCAGGAGAATACTGGCTGTGGCATTGATGGTCATAGATGTGCTGATCCGATCAAGAGGCAGGCCATGAAGCAAGGTCTCCATATCTTCCAGGCTGGAGATGGAGACACCAACCTTGCCCACTTCACCCTCCGATATGGGATTATCGGCGTCATAGCCCATCTGGGTGGGAAGATCGAAGGCCACGGAAAGGCCAGTTGTGCCCTGCGAGAGGAGGAAGTGATAGCGTTTATTCGACTCTTCCGCAGAGGCGAAACCAGCGTACTGGCGGATGGTCCAGAGGCGCGAACGATACATTGATGGGTGGATGCCGCGTGTGAAAGGGAATTCGCCTGGGTAGCCGAGTTTTGAGTGTAGATCAACATCTTGCAGGTCTTCTGCTGTAGCAAGGTCTGGTACTACGATATGCGAACTGGTGGTAAATTCTGCCTGTCGATCAGCAGATTTTTCTCTGGCCTGGCGCGCGGTTGTAGCACGCCATTCCTCAATATTGCTGCTCTCGTGTAACTCCAACGCGAGTCTCCTCCTTTATGTTTCACTGGCATTATACCATACGGAGTAAGAGAGATTGAGAAACTCATTCAACATCACAATTTAGAGATGTCAAATCAGGATGGCGTTTTTGAACCGGGTTGGGGCGATGCCTTGCTTGTGGGCGTCAGCAAGTGGCGGGCTCGGAGTGGACATTTGGAGATCATGCCTGTCACCCTGAGCGCAGCGAAGGGTCTGGCTCGAGGGACGCAGAGATCCTTCGCTGCGCTCAGGATGACAGCCAGGACACCGCTCAAGTCCTCTCACGGGAAGTCTTCTCTCCAAACGTCTGCTCAGAGTCATTTGCTTGCTTTATACTCTATAATGTAAGGGAAATTTCAAGACGGACTGATCATAAAGGTTATTATCAGATGCGTAAACAACTTGCCAGCCCTGCAATGGGTGTAGCTCTGACGCTGTTACTGGCCGGTGTAACTGTTCAGGTTACTGATTTTTTTGAGCTTTTTGGCCACAATAGTGTGATTCCTGTGTTGATTGGCCTGGCTATTATTGTGGTTGGTATTCCTGTTGTGCTGATCATGTATAGATATGCTAAGGGGAAAAAAGGGAGGTAGCTACAACTCTCCGGCGATGATTACGAGTATGTCTCCCTGGTTGACTGTTTGCCCCTGGTTGACTTTTATTTCTTTGATGATACCCGAGCGGGGTGCTGCGAGGTCGTTTTCCATCTTCATGGCCTCGAGGACAATGACTGTCTGGCCGCGGGTAACAGTGGCGCCGGGTTCTACAGGGACGCCAATTACAAGGCCGGGCATGGGAGCTCGTATCCTGGCTTCACCGCTATCGTGCGCTGACTTCACTGACCCCACCAGGGTCTTCACGCGCTCATCTTCGACGCGAACCTCGAAGCGCTGCTCTCCTATGATGACCTCGTATACCAGGCTACTATCTTCATCGGGCTGGGGAATACACCGCGCAAATATTTCGTATGATCTACCAGCGATGATCAGACTGTAGCGTCCACCGACGCCTGATTGACTCCTGGCCTCGGCAGCGAGCGGAGCGATGGAACGCCAGTCGATCTTATAGGTAGTCCCATCGATGGTGATGTTCCGTTGCTGGTCGTTCCCTCCCGTGTCAACGCGGTATGCCTGCTCATTGAGGGTAGAAATATAGGGCATTATTGTGTCCCTCTCTTCGCGTTGTTGCTCAAGTGTATTATATCACAGCAAAATGCTCAGATTCTCATATCTATGTTGCAACAGAACCCTCGTAGAGCGTGTGTCTATTTCATATCCTAAAAAAAAACCATAGCAACGTTGGTACTTGTGAATGCAAAGTTCAGATCATACCAGTATGGTTGCTACTGGCATACGCTTTTAGCCGTAGTGACTCAGTTAATATACAACAAGTTACATTCAAAGGAGGACAGCTATGGCGCAGATACCTCCACGTACCTGCCCGCGATGTAATGCCCCTGCTCTTGCAGGTCAACGTTTCTGCAGAAATTGTGGGGCAAACACAGATAGTGGGATTGGCAGACCCCCTGCCACGGCGCTAGATGGGGTAGGTTACATGCAATACCCCAATATGCCTGTACAACAACCGACACCACAGCCCTTTTCTCATCCAGGTTATCCTGCACAAACCTCACAAGGCTTTTCACAGGTGCAGCAGGGTTACCAGCAACCGCCAGCGTTTGCGCAGTCTCAGAAGGGTTCTACGAAAAATGCCCCTCGTCGAATAGGAGGGGATATGCGCAAGACAAGTCTCATTAAAGTTGCGCTGTTTGCAATTGCGCTGTTTGCCAACATCAATTACCTCCTATTCATTCTCAATCCCGTGCATGCTGATAACCTCGGTTTCTTCATCATAACAGGCATTGCCGATACCATTGCGATTGTCATCTTTGTGTCTACCTGGGCCACTGCTCTCTACTTTGAACTGAGTAAGCCTCGCTACTACCGGGAGATCGCCGAGCTGCGTCAAAAAGGAAGCTATCTCCTACGTAGAAAGGTCGCCGTGCTCGTCACGGTCGTCAATGAAGATTTATCTATCGTGAGAAACACGCTGGAGAGTGCGAAGGCATTAATAGGCGAAAAGGAGATTTACCTCCTGGATGACGGGAGAAAGCCAGCAACACAAGCACTTGCTGCTCAACTGGGCGTTCGCTATGTCACACGGGAGAATAACGCTTTCTTCAAAGCCGGCAATCTCAATAACGCACTTCGTCATCATGTGGCTGAAGACTTTGTACTTGTGGTCGATGCTGACTTCGCCCTGCATCCTGACTTCATTCAAAGAACCCTGCCGCTTTTTCACGATCCAAGAATCGCCGCGGTGCAAACTCCACAAGTCTATTCCAACGAAGAAACCATCTTTGCGAAAGGATCGAAATACTTCCAGAACCTTTTCTATACCTACCTGCAACCAGGCAAACATCTCCTCAATAGCGCTTTTTGTGTTGGCACCAACGTCATCTTCCGCAAGAAAGCACTGGCAGAGGTGGGAGGTATCGCCGAGTTGGAACACTCGGAAGATATCTTTACGACCATTAACCTGCTCGAACATGGCTATAGAGTCTCGTTTCTCAATGAGCAGCTTGCCGTTGGGCTATCCCCCACCTCTCTGATTTCTTTCTACACCCAGCAGTACCGTTGGGCAAGGGGCGGCTTGTTGATGCTGCTGAAACACAATACCTTATTCAACAGGCGCTTACATCCTGAGCAACGGGTGCAATTTTTCCTATCGAACTTTTATTACCTGAGTGGCATTTCGGTCATCATCTACTTGTTCAGTCCGCTGCTCGCCATTCTCTTGAACGTGAAGCCGCTGAGTGACGCCTTCTTTTGGCAGTGGTTGCCGACCTACGCGCTCTTCTTCTGCACCAACTTTCTCTTCTTTTTGGCCTTCACCAGGAAGCATCGCCTGCAAAGTGTCATGCTAGGTATGTTCAGTTTTGTGCCATACATGAACGCGTTTTCTTCTGAGTTCCTTGGCTGGCGCAAATTCAAGTGGAAGACGACCAATTCACGGTCGAAGGGGATCATCACCAAGCTCCTATTCCCCTACATCATCTACCTTGTTTTCTCCGTTGCCATTGGCTACTTCCTGGCGACCGGCATTCTCAGCTATAACCCGGGTCTTATTCTGTATTACGCCTGGCTTGCCATTGACGTCATCATCGTGGCAATATTCCTCCTGCACGCCTATGCAGAAACATCAAAAGTGGCCATCCCGGTGCTTGAACAGCAGGATCAGTTTGACATGTCAACCGCTGAACTCCTTGCAGAGAAACAACAGACTGAAAATCTGGTTCCCCCTCAACCGGTGCCACAACCACAACCGCACATCAAACGAGGGTCGCGTCTCAAAGGTTCTATCGACATCGATGATATGCCAACCTTAAATATTCCGACGATGAGCAGAGAAGCCAAGAACTAAGAAAAGAAAGGAATCCATAATGAGAAAATTTCTGATAGAAGTGATTGCCATTATGTGTGCACTGCTTATTGCTGCTGTGCTTGTCTTCTTCTTTACCCAGAATATTGGTCAAAACAATTATGATACGTTCACCGGCAATGTGAGTAAGGCTCCCCTGACTATCACCTCGCCAGTCTACGGACAAATTCTCACACTGCCGGTGAAAGAAGGCGACACGGTAACCAAAGAGCAAACATTGGCAACAGTTGAGATTCTCAATCCAGATACTATTCCAGCTCCAAGTGCACTTTATCACGTGCATGGAAATATGTTGAGCGTACAGAGTCCGTCCAACGGTGTCATAGGACAAATTGCGCTGGCTCCTCTCAGTACCATTGCTGGCGCTGGCACCTTGATGCAAATGTATACCATAGAAAATACAGAGATTCAAATGCTTGTCCCGCAGGGTTATGACATCCGCAGCTACACGGGGTTCTCTGCATCAAATACGCCAGATGGGCGTCGATATCCCCTGCATGTGATCAAGCAAATTCCTGCCAATGTGATCAGCAATATCCCTGTAACAACAACTGTCTATCGAGCAACCTGTCAGCGGGTCTCTGATTGTCAAGCGGCCATCAATAATAATGCCATCATCATCTACGCCCAAAAGAAGCAGGTCCAATCACCCTTCCTCACTACGCTTCGTTCGTGGTGGGCCAGCCTGCTGCAAAACATCTAGTCCAGAAAGGATTTTTGATGAAAAACAGGAACAAGCAACTGATCATTATACCTGGCATAGTGGCTGCTGTGACAGCTTTCGTCCTTGGTTGTCTGGTCTTACTCTCCATTTTCCCATCGTCAGGGCATGAAACGGTGTATAATCATCCCACACCTGCTATGACCATACCTACTGTGCCGCATAATCTTGTGCCGATCGCTTCCAATCAGTGGTACAGTAACATCTATGCCCAGTTTCCGACTGAGCCACTGTATACGCTCCCAGCTGCATTTCAACTCGCACCAGAGGGGCTAGGTGTCTCGCTACCCGACGTGCATAAAACGGCCAATAGCATCTTCGCGCCATATATCACCGATTTGCGCGTAGGGTTTGCTGACTCCCTGCAAAAGCCGGTGATCCAGAGCATTGGTGATTGGAGCATCCAGCTTGCGATGGCAACGGCTGAGCACGAGTCTCTCCAGTTTACGCTAGCACACGGAGCGCCTTTTACCGTACTCCATGTCACTGGCTCAACGCCGCAACTTACCTGTGACGTTACCTGCCAGGTGTATCTCGACAATACACAGCTGCTTGCGCCCGGAGTTTCCACGACGGCACAGGCGCTCTCAGTGGTAATACGGGGTCACACCTATATCCTTTCTCTCAATACTGCCATACCAGTACAGCTCTCTGGGAATACCCTCACGCTTCGTGGCGCCCAAAGGGTCTACCTGGCTGCTCTGCCCAGTCGTGCATCTTACTCGCAATTCAAGGAGGATGCCTCGACTGAAATTATGGGAACAATGGCCACTCCTGAAATACGTGGCACGAAGCTCTTCACCACATATTCCCTGGCGACCAATGGGCCAGCGCCACTCATTGCACTGTATCCACATCAACGGGAAAAACTGGCAGATCGGTTGCCTGTACTCGGAAGCTACACGACGATTCGTGGTACCATGACACTTGTCCAGACACATGCATTTGCAACGGCATTACCACTCCAACGGCCGGCAACGGATTTTTCTGCACTGAAGACGGTACCACCTGATCTAGCCAGTGCATTGCCCAGTGATATTCAGAATTTTATTGCAACTGGTCCACCTGGGAGTAAAGACTACTTCCTTGGCGTCTGGTTCGGACGTGGAACAGATTTGCTGCAACTTGCTCATGCGCTCGGGCTCCACGACCAGGAGCAACGGTTACTCAAGTTTATGGAGCCAGTGTTTGTGCAAAGCATGGGGTACTTCCGCTATGATGTGAGCAAGACCAGCACCATCGCTACATCTCCCGAGTTTGGCAATGAGAACCTGAACGATCACCACTTTCACTATGGTTACTTCATCCGTACCGCCGCGGTACTGGCCCAACTAGATCCCGGCTATCTCGCCCAGGTGCAGACACCTGTAAAGCAGATGGTAGCAGACATTGGTACGTACAATCGCGGTTCCTCCCAGTTCCCCTACTTACGCAACTTTGATGTCTACGAGGGGCACTCCTGGGCTGACGGCTACGCAAAATTCGCTGACGGGAACGATCAGGAGTCTACTTCCGAGGCGATCCAGGCCTGGTACGGTCTCTACCTGTGGAGCCAGGTGACGCATAACTCGGCAATGGAGACTACTGCACTCTATCTCTATACGACCGAAATTGCATCGGTGAAAGAGTACTGGTTTGGGCTGAATGGTCTCTATAGTGGCGCCTACCAGCATGCCATAGCCTCAATCGTCTGGGGCGGGAAGGTCGATTTCGCCACCTGGTTTAGCAGTGATCCCAATGACATCTATGGAATTCAGCTGCTCCCCTTCACTCCTGGCTCCGCCTATCTCGGCCAACTGCCTGATATTGCCCCCTACTTCGCTGATCTCCAGGCGCACGGAGGGGAGAGCAACGGAAACTGGGGTGACCTGCTCCTTATGTGGGAGTCCTACTATCACCCCGGCCAGGCTCTAGCTCAAAAAGACAGTGTTCCAGCGGCAAGCATGAACAGCCTCCGCTCACTCTTCCTCTATATGCTGTACGATCATGAATTGCAGGCTGGTCAGGGATGAGAAAGGCTCGCTCACTTTAGGTGTCTCTGTTTTTGCTGGATAAAACGTGTAACCTTAAGTGGCAATCTTTCGGCCATGAACGAAATATCGAGGGTAGTAGACGATGGATATCGACAAATCTGCTCAAAAAGACCCCATCGCGGTCAAAACGGTTTTCATAGTTGAGGACGACGAGGCCATTGGGACGCTTCTTGTTCAAGTGATCGAGCAGGAAACGTCTTATCAGGCAGTGCTAGCCCCTGATGGGTTTCAGGCATTGAGAATGCTCCGAACAGTGAAACCGGATTTGCTTATCCTGGATTATGGCCTTCCTGACATGAATGGTCTCGAGTTCTACGATACCATTCATGCAGTCAAATCGTTGAAACACCTCCCCGTGCTGATAGTCAGCGCCCAAACGGCACGTATTCAAAAAGAAGTCAAAGCACGTCAACTCCCGCAGTTGCAGAAGCCATTTGAGCTCACTACCCTGCTCGAAGCTATTGAACGACTTTTCTCTCGGCCTTAGGTGATGTGTCGCTTGATTTGTTGCCTCTTCCAGTCATTTTCAGCGCACTCAGTCCAACTATCTTTGAGATCCTACAATGACAGCAAAACCCTCATGATTGATGTCTAAGAAACTCATCCATCTTGCTCATAGCCTCTTGCAGCGGCTTGCTGAAAGAGAACTGCTCACTTTGGCTAAAGACGTGTTTGGAGGACAACTCCCAAGAAAAGGATAAAGAGTATGACACATTTCGTTGAAGTTCGCACCGCACTCCCTTCACAGGAAAGCGCAAACAAGATTGCACAGTATCTCGTTGCCGAGAGATTGGCCGCGAGTGCTCAAGTATCGGGTCCAATTGCTAGCACATACTGGTGGAAAGGTGAGATAACAAACGCCGAAGAAAGGATAGTCACTGCAAAGACACGACTCACTTTCTATCAAGAGGTTGAACAGGCCATTCGTCATCTCCATCCATATGAAGAACCTGGCATTATTGCGATACCTCTGATTGCAGGTAGTCCAAGCTATTTCTCTTGGATTGCAAAAGAAACCGAGAGGGAAACGCATCAAACAATCGAAACAAACAGAGAAACAGCAAAAGAGCAACTTATTCAAGCCTTCGATGAAGCTTATGAGAAACTCATTGTAGCAGCAACACAAGCCGTCAAACGAGGTATGAAAGCTCAAGAGAATGAAGAATGGGGACCACGTGAAATTCTTGCTCATATTGTAGGATGGTCTGTTCACACAACGGAAATTCTCCCGCAAATAATTGCTGGACTGCCACCCTTGACCTATGTCAGCGATCACCAACATAATGCCATAGATGAAGCCTTTAACACCGCTTTCATTACCATTATTGGTGATCGGCCATTTGAGCAGGTACTTGCCTTAGCACACCAGACACATCAGCGTTTTGTTCAAATGCTGAGAGCACAGGACGAGAACATCTTTGTTCCTGGCAACGCTGCTCATAAGAGATTACAGCGTGTGATTGACCATCACCTTCAACATGCACAAGAGTTAGAGGCAACGAATACGAGATGAAGAAACTGTCGTCGCTATTGACACTATACGCCCAAAAGATAAAAGCTCAGGACAGATTGTCATAATTCAACTCCTCTCATTGCATCGCGAACTTGTGCAAACGGATGTCCTGGATCGTGGCCCATACAGGGCTTTTCCTCCGAAAATGTAGCCCTGCTGTGGAAAGAGAATCAGAAACAAGCCTTCTGGGAGTGCAGAAGGAGAAAGAAGAGAAGCGCTC
>WNFJ01016309.1_pt1 | contig 13626 bp, 13 predicted proteins | sample 5400461 | NCBI WGS metagenome assembly WNFJ01 (sample SAMN13153349, study PRJNA577476) | soil metagenome | isolation source: 115 cm saprolite on Douglas fir-dominated hillslope | place: USA:California | collected 2013-09-17 | reverse complement strand
CGGCAAAGTCGTGTCCGAATGGATACGCGCCGGGCACCCGCCGGTGGACCTGTGGGAAGTCGACGTGCGGCGCAACATGCCGTTCCAGATCAACCGCCGATATCTGCGGGCGCGAGTGTCGGAAAGCCTGGGGCTGCTGTACGCGACGCATTGGCCTTTCCGTCAATATGAAACGGCGCGCGGCGCGCGCAAGTCGACGCTGCATGACCGCTTAGGCAAGGCGGGCGCGTGCTTCGGCGAGGCGTTCGGCTGGGAGCGCGCCAACTGGTATGCCCCCGCCGGGGTGCAGGCCCGGTACGAATACAGCTATGGCCGACAGAACTGGTTCGAACACAGCGCGAACGAACACCGCGCGGTGCGGACCGCGGTCGGTCTTTTCGACCAGTCGTCGTTCGCCAAATTTCGGCTCGAAGGCGCGGATGCCGCCCGCGTGCTGAACCATGTGTGCGCCAACGACGTCGCCGTTGCGCCCGGGAAAATGGTCTACACCCAGTGGCTCAACGACCGAGGCGGCATTGAAGCCGATCTCACCGTGACGCGTCTCAGCGAGACGGCGTTCCTGATCGTCGGCGGCGCGGAGACCGAAAGCAAGGACTTCAACTGGCTCAAGCGGCTCATCGAGCCGGGCGCGAACTGCGTGCTCACCAATGTCACCTCCGCAATGGGTGTCCTGTCGGTGATGGGACCGCGCGCGCGGGAATTGCTGCAATCGCTCACGCCCAACGACCTCTCGGATGCCGCCTTCCCCTTCGCGACCAGCCAGACGATTGAACTCGGGTTTGCGCTGGTGCACGCCGCGCGCATTACCTACGTGGGAGAGCTCGGATGGGAGCTCTATGTGCCCACTGAATTCATGCAGGGCGTTTATGACGAGCTGGCGGGTGCGGGCGCGCGTTACGGACTCGTGCACGCGGGCTACCACGCGCTGAACCCCCTGCGCATCGAAAAGGCGTACCGGCATTGGGGCCACGACATCACCGACGAGGACACGCCGCTGGAAGCCGGACTCGGCTTCGCGGTCAAGTGGGACAAGCCGGACGGATTCATCGGCCGCGATGCGCTGCTGCGGCAGAAGCAGTCGGGCTGCCTCAAGCGGCTGGTGCAATTCAAGCTCAAATCGCCCGAACCCCTGCTCTATCACAACGAGCCGATCTGGCACGGGGATGCCATCGTCGGCTTCATCCGGTCGGGAATGTACGGACACTCTCTCGGGGCCGCCGTGGGATTGGGGTATGTGACCGCGCCGGGCGGCGCACCCGTAGGCACGGTGGGGACCGACGACTACGAGATCGAAGTGGCCGGTATCCGTCATCCGGCGACCGCCTCGTTGCGTCCCCTGTATGACCCGAAAAACGAGCGCATCAAACGCTGAACACTGACGAGTTGGACGGCGACTGGAATCGAAATCGGAGGTGACGTCATGGATAAATCCGAAGCCGCTGTAATCGAGCGGTTGGCCGCAGATACCAAGATCGGCTACAGCTTGGATCGCAAGTTCTACTGCGACGACGCCGTGTTCGAGGCGGACATGGACCGGGTCGTCAGCCGCAAGTGGATCGTCGCCGGCCACGTCGACCGCGTGCGCAACAAGGGCGACTATTTTCTCTACAAGATCGGCAATGAATCCATCATCATCGTGCGCAGCGGCGAATCGACCATCAATGCGTTCTACAATGTCTGCCGGCACCGCGGCTCCCTCATCTGCACCAAGCCCGAGGGGCGCGTCGCCCGTCTGACCTGCGGATATCATGCTTGGAGCTACGGACTCGACGGCGCGCTGCTCGCCGCGCGATTGATGCCGGCGGATTTCTCGAAAAAAGACAACGGCCTGCACCGCTGCCACATCCGGGTGTTTTACGGCTTTATTTTCATCAATCTATCCGATGAGGCGCCGGTGGATTTCGATGCGTCGTTCGCGGATCTTGCACCCTATCTCGATTTCCACGGTTTCGCCGACGCGAAAATCGCGTATGCGCAGTCCTATCCCACCACGGCCAATTGGAAGCTGATCGTCGAGAACTTCGTCGAGTGCTATCACTGCGCCCCGGCGCATCCGGAGTTTTGTTCGATGCATCCGCCGGAGGCGCTGATCGCCTTCGGCGCGGGACCGAGCTCCGGTCCGGCCGATGCGGTCGAGAAATATCTGCCGGCGCTCAGGGCGTGGGAAACCCGGGCAGCGAGCCTCGGGCGACCGCTCGGCACCGTCGACGATGGGCCCGAATCGTCGCACCTCCGGCTGCTGCTGCAGCGGACGATTCGAGAAGGCTACGACAGCGAGACGCAAGACGGCAGACCGGCCTCGTCATTGATGGGCAAGCGCCTGGGGTTCGACCAAGGGCGGATGTACTTGTCTTTCAGCCCCTTCACGCAGCTCGTCGCCACCAACGACTTCGCCGTCCTGTTTCTGTTCACGCCGCGCAGCACTCTGCACACGGATGTGGACCTCTACTGGCTGGTCGACCGCCATGCGACCGAAGTTGACGTCAAGAGAATGATCTGGGGTTGGGATGAGACGACCAAACAGGACAAGGATATCACCGAGAACAATCAGGCCGGCATCTTATCGAGGCATTATCAGCCCGGCCGCTATTCGGAGCACGAGCGCCGCGTGGTGACGTTTCAGCAGTGGTACTTGGCACAATTCGGTCACACGCTGGCGTGCACCAACTCCGGGGCGTGACACCCAAGCCCGTTCACGCTACCGTAAGTGTCATGTCGGGGCTCGATCTGGAAAGTATCGGTAGATCGGTCGTCAAGCTGCGCGCTGACGTGCCCGAAGATGCGTTTACGGCCGGTATCTTGGGATCGCAGCGCACCGGCAACGGCGTCGTCATCGATTCGAACGGGTTGATCCTGACCATCGGCTACTTGGTGACCGAGGCCACCGATGTGTGGCTGACCACCCCGGACGGACGCGAACTCGCGGGTCACCCGCTGGCGTACGATCAGGTCACCGGATTCGGATTGGTATTGCCGCTGCAAAAGGCGGACATCGCGCCGATTCCTCTGGGATCGTCGGCGGAACTCAAGCCGGGCGATGAAGCCTACGTGGTGAGCTCTCCGGAGTTCGCCGAGCCGCAGACCGTGCAAGTATTCGCGCGCCGCGAGTTTGCGGGCGCATGGGAATATCTCCTGGAGGACGCAATATTCGCGACCCCTGCGCACCCTCACTGGTCCGGCTCCGCATTGATCGATGGCCGCGGCAGTTTGGTTGGCTTGGGATCCCTGCTCGTGCGCGAGCTCACCGACGGCGAAGAAATCAACGCCAATATGTTCGTGCCCATCGACTTGCTCAAACCCATTCTCGAGGAATTGACCACCCGCGGCCGTGCCTCGCGCCAGGCGCGCCCTTGGCTGGGCGTGTACGCGGCGGAAATGACGGGCAAGGTGTATGTGACCGGCGTCGCCGAGGGCGGGCCGGCACAATTGGCCGACATTCGGGAGGGCGATCTGATCTTGCGCGTGGCGGAACACGACGTCGCTACCCTGCCCGACTTCTATCGGCGCCTGTGGGCCGTTGGACCGGCGGGCACGGGGGTGCCGTTGACGGCGATTCGCGGCGGCACGCGCCTGCACTTGGTGGTGCGCTCGGTCGACCGGGTGGATCTGCTCAAGCGGCCCCAAGCGCACTAGGACCCTTGAGGCTCCTAAGCGGACGGGAACTGATTCGCGAGGAAGGCTTCCCCGCGTTCGAGAATGAAGTAGCGGAACGCCTCCGCGGCCGGCGATAGCGTTTTGGCTTGATTGTTGACCACGTGCCAGCGGCGCATGATGGGCAGACCCTCGGTCTCCGGGGACGCGATCAAATGGTGATCGAGTTCCAGTCCCAGCGTGTGCAGCGACAGCAGGGATATGCCCATGCCGGCCATGACCGCTTGCTTGATCGCTTCATTGCTGGACATTTGCATCACCACCCGGGGTGCCACCTGATGCGTGCGCATGTACTCATCGAAGGCCGCGCGAGTGCCTGACCTCGGCTCGCGCACGATGAACCCTTCCCCCGCCAGCGCGCTCGCCGGCACGACTTCCATGCGCGTGAAGCGATGATCGATCGAGGTGACCAGTACATGCGGATGCATGGCGAAGGGCTCCGCGCGGGTTGCCCACCCCTCGGGCGGTCTGCCCATGATGGCCAGCTCAATATCACCTTCCTGCATGAGCACGACGATCTGTTCGCGGTTATTGGCGACCTGTAACCGGATCTCGATGCCCGGGTGCTCTTCGCGAAACTGAGCGAGCAGCCGCGGCAGGAAATACTTGGCGGTACTGACCATTCCTACATCCAGTGGTCCGGTCTGAAGGCCGCGAAAACGCGCCACCAAGTCCTCCGCGTCGCGCATGGCCGACAGCACGCGCCGGGCATGCGCCAGCACGTATTCGCCGACCATGGTCAGCGAGACTTGCCGGCTGGTCCGGTCGAACAGCGGCAATCCCACTTCGATCTCGAGGTCTTTGATCTGCATCGATACGGCAGGCGCGGTGAGCTTCAGCTCTTCGGCCGCGCGAATGAAGCTCAAGTGCCTGGCAACGGAGGCAAAGACGCGTAGCTGGCGGAGAGTAGCGTTCTTCATTAAGGAATGCTTAACGTTGAGATAACAATAACTGACTGTACGCAAACGATCAACGGCCAGTACAGTCCCCCGCATCGAATTTCTAGGGGTTGAGCGGCATGGCGAACGCGATGACGGCGAAAACGATCGAAAAATCAGCGGACAGCGTCATGACGGACATCAAGAAGCGCTACAGCGCCGGGGTCCTCGAGTACCGGCAGATGGGGTACTGGGACGCCAACTACGCCCCCAAGGACACGGATACGCTATGCCTGTTCCGGATCACTCCGCAGGACGGGGTCGATCCCATCGAGGCGGCGGCGGCGGTGGCCGGCGAGTCGAGCACCGCCACTTGGACCGTCGTGTGGACCGATCGGCTGACCGCCTGCGACAGCTACCGGGCCAAGGCTTACAAAGTCGAGCCCGTGCCGAACAACCCAGGCCAGTACTTCGCCTGGGTGGCGTACGACATCATCCTGTTCGAAGAGGGCTCGATTGCCAACATGGCGGCGAGCCTGATTGGGAACGTATTCAGTTTCAAGCCGCTCAAGGCGGCGCGCCTCGAGGATATTCGAATTCCCGTGGCCTACGTCAAGACGTTCAAAGGTCCGCCGACCGGACTCATCGTCGAACGCGAGCGTCTGGATAAATTTGGCCGCCCGCTTCTGGGTGCCACCACCAAGCCGAAGCTCGGATTGTCCGGCCGCAACTATGGCCGGGTGGTCTACGAGGGGCTCAAGGGCGGTCTCGATTTCATGAAGGACGACGAGAACATCAACTCGCAGCCCTTCATGCACTGGCGCGACCGCTATCTCAACGTGATGGATGCCGTCAACAAGGCGAGCGCGGCCACCGGAGAGGTCAAGGGTTCGTACCTCAACGTCACGGCCGGAACCGTGGAGGACATGTACGAGCGCGCCGAATTCGCGCGCGAACTAGGCTCGGTCGTGATCATGGTCGACCTGGTGGTCGGCTGGTCGACGATCCAGAGCATGTCCAACTGGTGCCGCAAGAACGACATGATCCTGCACATGCACCGCGCGGGACATGGCACTTACACGCGCCAGAAGAACCACGGCATCAGCTTCCGCGTCATCGCCAAGTGGCTGCGCCTCGCGGGCGTCGATCATCTGCATACCGGCACTGCGGTGGGCAAGCTCGAGGGTGACCCCATGACCGTTCAGGGCTACTACAACGTGTGCCGCGACAGTTACACCCGGCAGGATCTGCCGCGCGGCCTATTTTTCGATCAAGACTGGGCGGATCTCCGCAAGGTGATGCCCGTTGCCTCGGGCGGAATTCACGCCGGCCAGATGCATCTCTTGCTCGATCTGTTCGGCGATGACGTGGTCTTGCAATTCGGCGGCGGCACGATCGGTCACCCGGCGGGCCTCCAGGCCGGAGCGGTGGCCAATCGAGTGGCGCTCGAAGTCATGGTCAAGGCGCGCAACGAAGGGCGGGACATCCGCAACGAAGGTCCGGAGATTCTTCGCCGTGCGGCCAAGACCTGCAGTCCGCTGCAGCAAGCGCTCGATACCTGGGGCGAGATCAGTTTCAACTACGCCTCCACCGACACCTCGGATTACGCGGTTGCCGCCGCCGCCTCGAATTAACGCCAAAGGAGCACGCCGGCATGATGACCAACCCCGTGGGCCGCATCACGCAAGGACAGTTCAGCTACCTGCCCGCTCTCTCGGATGCGGAAATAACGCTGCAGATCGAGTACGGACTCGGCAAGGGTTATGCATGGAGCGTCGAGTACACCGATGACCCTCACCCCCGAAACACCTACTGGGAGATGTTCGGCTTGCCGATGTTCGATCTGAAGGATGCCGAACTGCCGCAAAGCCTTTCCCCGGCACTACATCCGGCTCATGGCATTCGACTCCACGCGGGGGGTGGAATCGACGGTGATGAGCTTCATCGTCAACCGGCCGAGCGGCGAGCCCGGCTTCGGATTGAGACGGCAGGAAGCGCCCGGCCGCACCATTCGCTACACCGTGCATAGCTACGCAACGGACCGCCCCGAAACCGAACGCAATCCATAGGTTCATTTTCCCGCATCGAGACATCCATGGCGGCACCGCTCTATCAGATCCCAGGTCAACAGGCGCCCTCGCCCGGCGCTCCGGCCGAAGCACATGCGGCCGCCGCGGACGGCACGGGTGAGCGCACGGTCGCGGAAGTTCTCGCCAAGAGTCGGGCCGGGGCGGTCATCGACGATCTCGAGCGCGATCTGGTCGGACTGGCGCCGGTCAAGAGCCGCATCCGCGACATCGCGGCCCTGCTGGTGATCGACAAGCTGCGCATGAACCTGGGACTTTTGGCGCACGCGCCGAGCCTGCACATGTCTTTCACCGGCAACCCGGGAACCGGCAAGACCACGGTGGCCTTGCGCATGGCGGAAATTCTGCACGGGCTAGGGCTCGTGCGCAAAGGTCATCTCGTCGCCGTGACCCGCGACGACCTCGTCGGCCAGTACATCGGCCACACCGCGCCGAAAACCAAAGAAGTCCTCAAGAAGGCGATGGGCGGCGTGCTGTTCATCGACGAAGCGTACTACCTGTATCGCCCCGAGAACGAGCGCGACTACGGACAGGAAGCGATCGAGGTCCTGCTGCAGGTGATGGAGAACCAGCGCGATGATCTCGTCGTCATTCTGGCGGGATACAAGGATCGAATGGCCGCCTTCTTCCGCTCCAACCCCGGCCTGAGCTCGCGCATTGCGCATCACCTGGACTTTCCCGACTACCCGGCCGGCGATTTGCTCCGAATCGCGGACAAGATGCTCGAGCGGCAGAGCTATCGTTTCGGCCCCGGCGCGCGCACGGCGTTCGAGGAGTACTTGGTGCGCCGTGTTCCGCAGCCGCATTTTGCGAATGCGCGCAGCGTGCGCAACGCATTGGACCGCGCGCGGCTGCGGCAGGCAAGCCGGCTCTATGCCGACCAAGATCGAGTATTCACGGCCGATGATTTGTCGACGATCGCCGAATCCGACATCCGCGCCAGCCGCGTTTTTGAAATCGCCGCAGCACATTGAGAACCGAAGGAGTCTCACCCATGCTTCTTGGACGCACGACGCTCTCGAAATTTCTGATCCAGCAGCTCAACGGCATCGACGGCGCCAATGACCTAGGCGCCCTGCTGGTCGATGTGGCGGCCGCCGTCAAGGCAATCTCGGCGATGACCGCGAAGGGAGCGCTCGGCGGCTACCTCGGTGCGCTCGACAGCAAGAACGTGCAGGGCGAAACGCAGCAGAAGCTGGATGTGCTCGCGAACGACGTGATGCTGCGCAGTTGCGAATGGGGCGGACTGGTCGCCGGCATGGCCTCCGAGGAGCTCGATGATCCGTATCCGGTGCCGGGCGAATACACCCGTGGACGCTACTTGCTCGTGTTCGATCCGCTCGATGGTTCGTCGAACGCCGACGTGAATGTCTCCGTGGGAACCATATTTTCCGTACTGCGCCACAATAGCCGGCCGGAGCCGCCGACCGCGGCCAACTATCTGCAGCCCGGCCGGCAGCAAGTGGCCGCAGGCTACGCCATCTACGGTCCCGCCACCATGATGGTGGTCAGCGTGGGCAAGGGCACGCATGGCTTCACGCTGGATCGGGAGATCGGGAACTTCATCCTGACGCATCCGAATCTCGAGATACCCGCCGACACCAGCGAGTTTGCAATCAACACCAGCAACACTCGATTTTGGGAGCCGCCGGTGCACCGCTATGTGACCGAATGCCAGGCCGGCAAGACCGGCGATCGAGCGCGGGATTTCAACATGCGCTGGATCGCCTCCATGGTCGCTGAGGTGCACCGCATTCTGATGCGAGGCGGAGTGTTCATGTACCCCAAGGACACCAAGACTCCGGGCAAACCAGGACGGCTGCGCTTGTTGTACGAGGCCAACCCCATCGCCCTGCTCGTCGAGCAGGCCGGCGGCCGCGCCACGACGGGCCAAGAACGCCTGCTCGACGTCATGCCCGAATCGCTCCATCAGCGCGTTCCGCTGATTCTAGGATCCCGCAACGAAGTCGAACGCATCGAGCGCTACCACGCCGAGCACGCCAGCGGCACGGACCGTCCGTACACATCGCCGCTCTTCAGCGAGCGCTCGATGTTCCGGCCCGAGGCGCGGCTCTGATGTCCGCCAAGCATCCCATCATCGCCGTGACCGGATCGTCCGGCGCGGGGACCACGACCGTCATGAAGAGCTTCGCGTACATTTTCCGGCGCGAAGGGATCAAAGCGCAGATCATCGAGGGAGACTCCTTCCATCGCTACGACCGGGTCGACATGCGCGAGCGCGTGCGCATCGCCGACAGCGGCGCGAGCGCGCCGATCAGTCACTTCGGGCCCGAGGCCAATCTGCTGGATGAGCTTGCCGCCACCCTGGCCGAATACGGCGCGACCGGCGGCGGCAGGGTGCGCCGCTACATTCACGACGCCGGCGAAGCCAAGGAGCTCGGCGGCGAAGCGGGCACGTTCACCGACTGGCGTCCGATCGCCGCCGGCAGCGATTTGCTTTTTTACGAAGGCCTGCACGGAGGATACAAAGACGGCGATACGGACGTCGCCGGGCATGTCGATCTGCTCGTCGGCGTCGTTCCCATCATCAATCTGGAGTGGATCCAAAAGCTGCACCGCGACCAACATATACGCGGTTACAGTCAGGATGCGGTGGTCGACACCATACTGCGGCGCATGCCCGACTACGTGAACCACATCTGCCCGCAGTTCAGCCGCACGCACGTCAATTTCCAGCGGGTACCGACGGTGGATACCAGCAACCCCTTCGTCGCCATGGAGGTCCCGACCGCCGACGAGTCCATGGTCGTGATCCGATTTGCGAACCCCAAGGGCATCGATTTCGCGTATCTCATCTCCGTGCTGCACAACTCGTGGATGAGCCGACCCAACAATATCGTGGTGCCCGGCGGACAGATGGGTTTGGCGATGCAATTCATCTTTACGCCGATGATCCTTCGATTGATGGACCTCAAACGGCGCGCCGCGTAGGCATCGCCGGCCAGGCGTGCGCGCGCCGCGCGCATCGGTCTCGACCAAATTATCCGATGGCATGCGCGCAGTTGCCGGGCACCGTGGGGCTCAGTCTCGACTACAATGGCTCCCTGAGCGCCATGAGTCGACTACCACTCCCCATCGGAAATCTGTCCGTCCGTGAACGGTCGCACGAGCGCCTGCGCGGCATTGCCTGCATGGTGGCGGCGGTGTTCGTCTTTTCCATCATGGACTCGCTGATGAAGCGCTTGTCCTCGCACTACGGGCCGCTGCAAATCTCCTGCCTGCGCTGCATCTCTTCCTGGCTGTTTCTATTGCCGCCGATCGCCTGGCAGCGAACATGGGCGACTTTGCGGCCGAGCAATCCGCGTCTGCATCTATTTCGGGCCGTGCTCGGCATCGGCATGCTGAGCAGCTTCGTATTCGCCGTTCATCGCCTGAGCCTGGCGCAGACCTACTCGCTGTTTTTGGCGGCACCGCTGTTGATGACCGCTCTGTCGGTCCCCATTCACGGCGAGAAGGTGACCGGCAAGCGCTGGGCGGCGGTCATCGTCGGCTTGGGCGGCGTGTTGATCATTCTACATCCCTGGGAAAACCGCGGCTTCTCGATGATCGCCGCATCCGCAGCGGCCATCGCGACCGAGCATGTCCATGGTGTTCTGGTATCTGCTGTTGGTCAGCATCGGCTCCGGTGTGCTGGCCATCGGCGACTGGCGCCCTGTCCCTGTCTCCGATTGGGGTTGGCTCATCGGAATCGGCGTCACCGGGGCACTGGGTCAAATGTGGCTGACCGATGCATTTAGGCGGGCCCCGCCCTCCGTGGTCGGACCGTTCGAGTACACGGCCATCCTGTGGGCCTTTGCCATCGACTGGATTTTCTGGTCGGCCTCGCCGACGGCGAGCCTTCTGATCGGCGCCGGCATCGTGGTCGCGAGCGGTATAGTCGTCATCGTCGATGAGCACCGTCTGGGCCAGCTTGCCTTGAGCCCCGCCAGTCCTCCGCCTTGAGGAGCGTCAATGCCGGGCGACGCGCTGCTCGAGTTCGTCGGCCATCCTAGGCCCGTTGTCGGTCGTTGGATTGCAGTATCCATGTCCCACCAGCGATACCATCGCAGCACAGGCGTCGACGAGTACCCCGCCGCCGGGATGCGCGCTGGTGTCCCGCAACAGCCGGTAGGCATCCTCGGCTGAAAGGCCGGCCTTCTTGGCGAGCAGCAAGGCCACGACTCCGCTGATCTCTGCGGTCGCCATGGAGTCTCCGGAGGCGAAGTCGTAGTGGCCGCCGGGCAGCAGAGTCAGAATCTCCCGGCCCGGTGCATACAGCGCAGAGCCGACCGCCGACTGCTTCCCGGCACTGGCGACTTCAATGACGCCCGGTTGATGCAGGAGTCCCTCATTGCCTTCCGACCCATCGGCTGCGGCGCCGATGAACAACACACCGCGACGCACTCCTTCGCGAATGAGATCGGTCAGCAAGGGATCCGCGGGACCCGCGAGACTTAAATTGATGATCTGCGCGTGAGCCTCGAATGCCGCAACGATTGCCCGGGCGAGCGTAAAGGAATTGCACCGGGCGGCGTCGGCGTCCGACCGCGCCTGCCAACATGCCTTGAACAGCAGGAGGCGAGCGCCGGGCGCGATCCCCACGATGCCTTCGCCGTTGTTGGCAACCGCCCCGATGACCCCGGCTATCTCGGTGCCGTGACGATCCAGGCGAAATTGCCGATCGTCGGAATCGACGAAATTGGCCGCGGCCGCGATGTTGCCGCGCAGGTCCGGGTGCTCTGTATCCGCGCCCGTGTCGATGATCGCCACTTTGACGCCTTCGCCTCGCGACCAGGGATGAGCATCCGCGACATCCATTTGCTGAAAGCCACGCTGCAATCCCACATAGGGGTCATTGTAGGGTTCGGTGCGCGTCGCGAAGCTCTGCAGCGGCTCCGCCAGCCTGATGCGCCGGTCGTGCAGCATCGCCGCCAGCACGGTGCTGCGATCCGTGCCGTCGGGAACCTCGAGCACGGCACAATGCATGTGCAAGGGATCGATGGGCCACGCGCTCACTTCGCGCAGCCCGTAATCGTTCTCCAGTGCGCGCATCGCCTGGCGCGCCGCGGGGCTCGGCCCGTAGGCCGCGACGGCGTCGTAGCCGCGCGGCGTGCTGCCGGCGCGAGCCACGAAGACACTGGGGTCGTTGTCGACCGCCGCTATGATGAAGTGTTCGGGCGACCGGGAGATCTGATCGGCCAGCGCGCGCGACTCGATCCGAACGGGCGCGTTACTGCAGGCGGACGCCGCGAGAGCGAGAAACACAGGCGCCCACGGTCTCATTGAATATCGCCTGGCCCTGAACTCGACTGAGTGATTTCGGCGAAACGAACCTTCTCATCCCGGCGCAGCGACGCCAATGAGGCACTCACCGGCCGGCCGGAATTCGCCGCCAATGAATACACTCCTGCCTCGGTCGGCCCGGAAATAATCCGGAGCTGTGCCTCATCGAGCACGGCCTGCAATTCCACCAAGGTGATGGTCGGCGAAAACACGGCGCGAATCACCTCGCCCTGTGGGCGCGGGGTGGAGGTCGTGACCGTATGATAATCGGGCACCGCCGGGTGCGCACGGAACTGCATCCATCGATCGGCCGCCAACAGGCTGAGCGCGACCGCCATCACGGCAACCGACGCCGCCATCAATCCGGGCCAGGCCAGGGGTCCGCCGCCCGGCTTCTGCCCGGCTGCAAGCTCGTGCGTCCCCACATCCGCCCGTGGGTCGGGGGATGCGGCGGCGACGCCGTCCAGCCGCGCCTGCAGGCGCTTCAGCGACGCTGCGGGCATGTATTCAACTGCCGTTTCGGCAGTCATGCCTTCGTAAATCCATTGCTCTCGAGCCAGCTCGTCGCGGCAGCCGGCGCACAGGGCGAGGTGCGCATCCAGGCGCTGCCGATCACGCTCGTCGATACTGCCGTTGACGTACCAAGGCAGGAGCGCCGAAATGTCCTGGTGTTCCCGCGCGGCGGGCGTTCGATGGCCGTGAGTCATTCGCTTCTCGCTGATAATTCGGCCGTCCCGCCGCTCAATGTCGGAAGGTACTGGCGCAATTTCGCGCGCGCGTGAAACATACGCGCCTTGACCGTGCCGACCGGGCACTCGGTGATCGCGGCGATTTCCTCCAACGAATGCCCCATGTGATAGGCAAGTTCGAGAGTCAGCCGTTGTTCGACGGGCAGCCGATTCAGACCGTGCTTCAGCCAATCCTGAACCTCCGTCTCGAACGTGGGATCGATGGCAGCGTGGTTCTTCTGCCGCCGCAGGGACTTCAGCGCCGTGCGGTAGGCGATGCCGATGATCCAAGTGGAGACTTGAGAGGCGTAGCGAAAATCCTTGGCGCTTTGCCAGACGACCATGAACGTATCGTTGATGATCTCTTCGACATTTTCATATCGCTGCGTGAATCGCGACAAGAATCGCGCGAGACGCCGGTGGTAGCTCAAGTACAGCTCTTCCAGCGCCTGGCGGTTTCCTGCGGCGACGGCGACGAGGAGATCGTTATCGTGCTCTCTAGTCGATATTTTAGCCGTTACGGTCATCGTCGGGCAGGCGCTCCTCGTCTATGTCGACCCATTTCCCGTAAGTACCGGGATCGGCGCGAATAGTTGCGATCTTTCGGGGACGAAAACTAGAAGCGCCAAATCACCGTGCCGGCCCACCGGCCGGCTGCCGCGCTATCATAAAACAACGCCTTGGCGCCCGCTGTGGTGTCGACATAGGACACCACCAGGGAGACCGCTGCGATGGTGTAGGCGGCGCCGACGCTCCAATAGGCGAATCCCCCCGCATAAGGACCATCGAAGTGCGAATAGCCGATTCCCGCCGTGGCGGACAATCGACCGAGCACGTGCCGCTGCAGGTTGACCTCCGCCGATTCGGACGTCACACCGAAAAGGCCCCGCGATCGTAGATAGCGCGGCGCGTTCGGCGAATAAACCAGGTCGACACCCAGCCATTCCTGGTAAGTCAAATCGACGTCCAATTCGTCATAATCATATCCGGAACCGGCCC
>WNFJ01748588.1_pt2 | contig 13627 bp, 12 predicted proteins | sample 5400461 | NCBI WGS metagenome assembly WNFJ01 (sample SAMN13153349, study PRJNA577476) | soil metagenome | isolation source: 115 cm saprolite on Douglas fir-dominated hillslope | place: USA:California | collected 2013-09-17 | reverse complement strand
ACCGGGCGGCCGGCCTTGCGCGCGAGCAGTGCAGCATGGCCCGCCAGGATCGAGGGATAGTCTTCCTTGCCGCCGAAACCGCCGCCGGTGACGACCTGGATCACCGCCACCCGCGCGTCGTCGAGGCCGAGCAGCCGCTGCAGCGCGCGGTGCACGTAGAACGGGCACTGCATCGATCCGTAGATGGTCATGCCGCCGTCGGGCCGCGGCACCGCAGCGACGGCCTGCGGCTCGATGTACATCTGCTCCTGGTGGCCGACGCGGTAGGTGCCCTCGACGACGCGATGCGCGCCGAACGCCGCGGCCAGCCCTTCGGGCGCCTGCTCAATCCGATACGACTTGAAGAGGTGGGTCGAGAGCAGCGGATCGAGCACCGGCGGCAACTCCTCGATCTCCACCCGAACGTGCAGCAGCGCCTCTTCCAGCTTCTCGCGGTCGGCGCAGGCGACGAGCGCGATCGGCTCCTCGCGGTGGCGCACGATTTCGGAAGCGAGCATCGGCTGGTCGTCCTCGATGAGGTGGACGACGTTGTCGCCCGGGATGTCCGCCGCGGTGACGCGCACGATGTCCGCCCAATCGAACGCCGGGTCCCAGACGATGGCGCGGATCTTCCCGTGCGGCACCTGCGACCGCACCGTCCGCCCCCACAGCTGGTCCGGAAAGGACAGGTCGTCGAGGTACCGTGCGCGGCCCGTCACCTTGTCCGCGCCGTCCTTGCGCGGCGGCGACCGGCCGACGACCCCCGGCTGCTCCTGGATGTGCTTCATGGCCGCCGCATAGTACTAGAACGCATTTCACAACCCATTGGTAACGGCTGCAAGCGAGTCGCTAAGCCTTCGTCGAAGGTGGTCAGAACCAGGCCCCTCGCGGTCGCGAAGCGCCTCCAAGACATCCACGTGCACGGACACGTTCACGTCCACGAGCACGCTGTCGTGGCACGTGCACGTGTCACGTGACACGTGCCACGGAGCCGTGCACGTGTCCGTGGCGGTGGACGTGTCCGTGCCCGAGGACGCAGCCGCTCATGGAAGCCCAAGCGAGATCGCCTTCAGGGTCGCGGTCGAAGTCGCGGGTCGCGGTCGACGGCCGCAGTCGCACTCGGGGTCTCGGGTAGAGGTTATGAAATGCATTCTGTCGCGGCGCGCTCCGCCGAAACAGGTTATGGATCGATCGCTTGATTCCTCTTCGCGACACCATCCCCTCGCGCACCGCGCCCGTCGTGACGGTGGCGCTGATCGCCGTCAACGTCATCGTCTTCCTGCACGAGGCGGCGCTGGGGCCCTACCTCGAGCGGTTCGTCTTCGCCTACGGCCTCGTGCCGCGGCGGCTGGTCTTCTGGCCCGGCGCGCCGCTCGATCCCGCGCGCTTCCTGCCGCTCGTGACCAGCATGTTCTGGCACGGCGGCTGGCTGCACCTTCTCGGGAACATGCTCTATCTGTGGATCTTCGGCGACAACGTCGAGGACAAGCTCGGACACCTGCGCTACCTGATCTTCTACCTGGCGGCCGGCGTGGCGGCGGCGCTGACGCAGGTGGCGCTGGACCCGACCTCGGTGCTGCCGACGGTGGGCGCGTCGGGCGCCATCGCGGGCGTGCTCGGCGCCTATCTGATCTCGTACCCGCGCGCGCGCGTGCTGACCCTCGTGCCGATCTTCATCTTTCCCTGGTTCGTCGAGATCCCGGCCTTCGCCTACCTGATCTTCTGGTTCCTGCTGCAGTTGCTCCAAGGCGTCGGCCAGCTGGGCATGCCGCAGACCGGCGGCGTCGCCGTCTGGGCGCACGTCGGCGGCTTCATCGCCGGCGTGGTGCTGGTCAAGTTGATGGAGCCGTCGCGCCGCCCTGCCCCGGCCCGCGATCTGCTGTAACGTATCTTAGTGCTCGACTTGTACGAAGAGTTACGCGCATCGCTTATGCTCTGGTCGGCGGCCTTGCCGTATCCATCTACGCAACCCCGCGCGCCACGAAAGACATCGACATCCTGTCCCATGGCGCCGATTATCCGGAGCTCGTGAAAACACTCCTGCCCCTCGGCTACAGAGACCTGTCAGGAGCGATGACTTTCGCCGGGGGCCGTCTCGCAATCCGGCGACTGACGAAGCTTGCGGGCAGCGAATTTCTCGTCATCGATGTCCTCCTGCCGCGCGCGGATCCTGATCTCGAAGCGATCCTCTCCCGTCGGCAATTGATCGAAGCTCAATCGCAGCGACTCTGGATCGCGCCGCTGGATGGACTCATCGCCTTGAAGCGTCTGCGCAGCTCGCCACAGGATCTCGCCGACATCGCCGCATTGACGGGGGACAAGACGTGATTCCCCCAGACGCAGACCGGAAGCTGCGAGAGGCCGCGCAACTCTGGGCGTTGGCCAGGAAACTGCCGCACGTGCCGACCGCGCGGGAGCAGCGGTTGCTGCAAGAGTTCACTGCGTTCGCCGCGGGGCAGAAGGTGTCGTGCGAGTACGACGCCGTCCTTGCGGGAATACGGTCGCTTTGGACTCGCCATGATTTGCTCGAAATCCTTCGATTCTCGCGCAAGCTCCCAGCGGGGATTGGGCTCGACAGGGAAGTACGCACTTATGTCGCGCACGCCCGAAGGCTCGTCGGAGCCGTCCGGCGGCGGCATCGCTCGCATCGGCATGCAGCGACTGGTCTCAACGACCTGTTGAACGCGTGGGATCCGATCGGCGTGGCGGAGTCGGTCAGCGACGAATATTCGATGTACCTCGGCGGCCTCGTCGCGCTGCTGGCCGACGGCGCGGACGAGGCAGGCATCGCCGAAGAGCTCACGCGCATCGTGACGGACCGGATGGGACTCCGCGTTGATTCGAAACGCGAGCGCGAACACGCCGCCGCGATGGTGAGCTGGTATCGGCGCGTCGGTCAGGCGCGCGGGTAGCCGACCATCCTCTGCCGCTCGGGATCCCACAGCTTCATCCTGAAATTCGCCGCGATGTCCCTTGGCGTGAGGAGCGTGATGCCCGGGACTTGCAGCTCCGGAATCGCCGCCATCGCCTCCGGCAATCGATAGAACGGAATGGTCGGATTGAGATGGTGCACGTGGTGGAAACCGATGTTGCCCGTGAGCCAGCTCAGCAAAGGCCCCGTCGGCATGTAGCTCGACGATTGCAGCGCGGCGCGGTCGTACGCCCACTGCTCGCGCGGCTGGATGACCAGCCCGTCGAAGTTGTGCTGCGCGTAGAAGAGGTACGCACCGGTCGCGTGGGCGATGAAGAGCGGCAGGAAATATCCGAAGAAGAAGACAGCGAAGCCGAAGTTCCGCACGATGACGATGGTCGCCGCCCAGTTGGCGAAGAGCGCCAGCAGCGAATCCCAGCGCTTCCGCGGCGAGCGCAAGAACGACATCAGGCACATGTCGAGCATGAAGGCCGTGAAATATGCGAACAGCACCGTGAGCGGGTGCCGCACGATCCGGTAGTGGCGCCGCTCGGCCGGTGTGGCCAGCGCCCACTGCGAGAGGGTCATGGTGGCGAAGGAGCCGATGTTGGAACCGACCAGCTGCGCGGTGTGGTTGTGATGATAGTTGTGCGTCTCCTTCCAGACGCGCGGCGGCGTCATCACGAAGATCCCGAAGGGGTAGAGGATGACGCGGGCCAGCTTCGATCCGCGCAGGATGGCGCCGTGCATGTAGTCGTGGAAGAGGATGAACTCGCGCACGGTGACGAGGCCCGCGAACGCCGCCAGCGCGAGCCGCAGCGGCCAGAAGAGCGGGCGCCAGAGCAGCGCGAGGCTCGCCACCAGCAAAAGGGTGGTGCTGAGCAGCACCCACCAGCTCCGCAGCCGCGACTCAGGCGTGAAGCACTTGCTCGCTTCGACGAGGTCTCTTCCGCAGCGCAACAATCCTCCTTCAGCTGGCGCGATCTAAATACCAAACTCTTGTCGGTAAGACCACGTATCGCTTGACGGCCTGCACCAAGACCCATTACAGGGGGCGCCCATGAAAGATCTGGTCGGTGCACTCGACGCCTGGGAAGGGCTCCAAGAGCGCGGCTTCACGTTCGTGAACGCCAAAGGGCCCGGCGAGGACCTGACCCTTTCCTTCCATGACCTGCGCCAACTCGCTCGCCAGCGAGCAGCGCACTACCTCTCGCTCGGTCTGCAGCGCGGCGACCGCGTGGCGCTGGTGGTCCCCGACGGCGAGCACTTCATCCCCGCCTTTCTCGGCGCCCTCTGGATCGGCCTCATCCCGGTGCCACTCTACCCGCCTCTCTCGCTCGGCAAGCTGGATGCGTTCATGGACGCGCTGGTGACCATCTTGAACGTCGCCAGGCCACGCGCCCTCATCACCACCGAGCGCGTCGGCAAGGTCCTCTGGTCGGCGATCGGGCGCATTCCTTCCCTCGAGAGGGTGATCACGGCCGAGGAGCTGCAGGCCGAGCCCTCGCGTCCGCTGCCTCCCGCGGCAGATCTGAAGGCGGACGAGGTCGCCTTCTTGCAATTCACCTCGGGGTCGACCGCGCTCCCCAAGGGCGTCATCGTCACCCACGGGAGCCTCGCCGAAAACTGCAAGGCCATCATCATAGACGGGCTGCGGTGCGACCCGCTGCGCGACAAGGCCGTGTCGTGGCTGCCGCTCTACCACGACATGGGGCTGATCGGCCTCGTCCTCGCGCCGGTCATCTACGGCATTCCCGCCGTCTACATCCCGACGCTGACCTTCATCAAGAACGCCACCTCGTGGCTGGAGACCATCCACAAGTACAAGGGCACGCTGTCGTTCGCCCCCAACTTCGCCTATGCGCTGGTCACCAAGCGGGCGAAGCCGGAGCAGATCGCGCGTTGGGATCTCTCGCAGATGCGCGTCTTCGGATGCGGCTCGGAGCCGATCAATCCGGAGACCATGCGCAAGTTCGTCACCACCTTTGCGCCTGCAGGCCTCAAGCCGGAGGCGCTCCTGCCCTGCTACGGAATGGCGGAGGCGACGCTCGCCATCTCCTTCGTGGGATTGGACGAGCCGCTGCGCACCGACCGCATCGACTCCGAGCGGTATCACACCGATCACAAGGCGGCGCCCGGCCCCGGCCTCGAGGTGGTCAATTGCGGCCGCACCTTCCCGGGCCACGAGCTGTCCATCCAGGACGAAGACGGGCGGCTGCTCACCGACCGCCACGTCGGGGAGATCTGCTTCCGCGGCCCCAGCGTCGCCGCCGGCTACTGGGAGAATCCGGAAGCGACCCGCGCCGCGGGGATGGGCAGCAAGGGCGGCTGGCTGCGCACCGGCGACCTGGGCTACCTGGTCTCCGGCGAGCTGTACATCTCGGGGCGCATCAAGGACATTCTCATCGTCAATGGCCGCAACTACTATCCGCAGCGCATCGAGTGGCTGGTCGACGAGATCGCCGGCGTGCGCAAAGGCTCGGCCGCGGTGTTCACGCGGCCGGGCGCTGCCTCCGAGGAGATCGTCGTCGCCGCCGAGACGCGCGCCGACGACCTCGCGGCCTTGCGGGTGGAGATCGTCTCCAGGGTCGGCGAGGAGTTCCAGCTGGCGGTGAGCGACGTGGTGCTGGTGGCGCCGGGCGCGCTGCCCAAGACCTCGTCGGGCAAGTTGCAGCGCCGCCGGACGCGCGACCAGTACCTGCGCGGCACGCTGGGCAGGGAAGGCCGCGGCGGCAACGCGCGGCTCGCGGTGGCCAAGCACTTCGCGCTGTCCCTGGTGGGCCGCGCGCAGCACCAGGCGCGGGTATTCTTCAAGCGGCTGCCTTTTTTGGGGGGTGAGTGATGGGTTCCACCAAGGCCGATATCGCCGTCTCCTACGACGTCTCCAACGAATTCTTCCGGCTCTGGCTCGACGAGAGCATGAGCTACACCTGCGGGATCTTCGACGACTCTTCCGGCCGCGCCGAGATGCCGCCGCCGGGGCACGAAGGCGAGCGCACGCTCGAGGAAGCGCAGCGCGAGAAGCACCGCATCCTCGCCGGATTCGCGCACTTGAACCGCGAGTCGTCCTTCCTCGACATCGGCTGCGGCTGGGGCGCGAACCTCGAGTACCAGGCGACGCAGACCAAGGTGAAGCACGCGCACGGCATCACCCTGAGCGAGGCGCAGGCCGCCGAGATCCGCCGCCGCGGCTTGCCCAACGTCACCGCCGAGGTCTGCAGCTACCTCGACTACGAGCCGGCGCAGAAGTTCGACGCCATCATCTCCATCTGCATGATGGAGCACATCGTCTCTCCACAAGAAGCGAGGGACGGTAAATCGATTCCGGCGTATCGGAACTACTTCCGGCTGGCGCACGAGTGGACCAGGCCGGGCGCGTACTTCGGATTGCAAACCATCCTGCGCAACTTCGTGCCGCGCGACCGGCAGGACGTGAAGGACGTCGGCTGGGTCACCTACCAGATCTTCCCCGGCGGAATCACGCCGCGGCTGGAGGAGATCATCGCCGCGGTCAATCCGTACTGGGAAGTGCTGGAGGCGAAGACCCGCCGCCTCGACTACATGAAGACCACCTGGCACTGGCGCGATCGCCTCCGCAAGAGCGAGGCGAAGATCCGCGCGCAGTGGGGCGACCGGGTCTTCGACGATTACGACCGCTATCTCTCGACCTGCGTGCGCGGGTTCGAAAAGCATTACCAGTCGCTGGCGCAGTACTCGCTGAAGAGGATCGACTAGATGACCGAAGACCAGAAGCGCGGCGCGTCCCTCGCGGGCGCCGCAGTCGATGTCGTGGAGATGTTCAAGCAGGCCGCTTTCGAGGTCGACCACCGCCGCCTGCCGGACCTGCGCGCGGAGACGGTCATCGCCACGCTGGGCATGGACAGCGTGGCGGTGATGGAGCTGGTCTGCTATTTCGAGGAGAAGCTCTCGGTGCGCATCCCCGACGAGGAGCTGTCGCGGATCAGGACGGTCGGGGACCTGCGCGACGCCATCCAGCGCCTGCTGCCGCATCGCCAGTTCGCCGCCTAGCTGGCTTCGCGGCCGGCCGGGTGATAGTCCCCGATTCAAATGAAGAAGCGGCATTCATCGAACTGGGGAGGCCGCCGGCCGGGCGCGGGACGCAAGCCCAAGGGCGACCGCGCGCTGGTGTCGCACAAGGCGCGGCCGAGGTTCAGCGGGCGCGCGGCCGTGCACGTGGTGCTGCGTTTCGCTCCGCGCATCGACCTGGGCAGCCGCCGCGTGCGCGCAGCCATCGAGGCGGCGCTGGAAGAGGGGCGCGACCGGCTCGGATTCCACTTGCTAGAGGCGCGGTCGCGCAAGGACCAGCTCCACTTCCTCGCCGAAGTCGAGGGAACGCGCAGCCTCTCGCGCGGCATGCAGGGGCTCTCCATCCGCATCGCCAAAGGCATCAACCGCGAGCTCCGGATGCACGGGCGGCTCTTCGCCGATCATTTCGAAGCCTTCGTGCTGCATTCGCGCGGCGAGGTCGCCGCGGCGCGGGCGCATGGGCGGCGCTGGGCGCTCGCCGAGCGGGCCTCTGCTCCAGCGCGCCTCGCGCTCTTCCGTCACCTCGACGCAGCGGGGTGATTCCTCGGGTGCGACTTCTCGAACGCCGGCAACTTCATGCAGGCGTCGAAGATGCGCCGGATGCGCGGAAACGGCGCGAGCTCCAGCTTCACCCGCTCGGCGTTGACGACTTGCGGCACCAAAAACACGTCGGCGAGCGTGGGCGCATCGCCGTGGCAGAAATCGGCGCCCTCCCGGATCAGCGCCTCGAAGGCGGTGAAGCCTTCCCCGATCCAGTGCTTCAACCAGGCCTCCCGCGCGGCTTCGTCCGCCTTCAGCTCGTGCGACAGGTAGCGCAGCACGCGTAGATTTCCCAGAGGATGGATGTCGCACGCCACCAGTTGCGCCATCGCCCGCACGCGTCCGCGGTCCATCGGCGCGCGCGGCAGGAGCGGCGGCGAGGGATGCGTCTCCTCCAGGTACTCGCAGATGGCCATCGACTCGAAGAGCGATCCGTTCGCATCCTCGATCGCCGGCACCGTGTAGAGCGGGTTCACCCGCCGGTACTCGTCGGTGCGCTGTTGCTTCGCCCGCAGATCGAAGACCCTCGACTGGTACGGCAGTCCTTTCAGCGCCAGCGCGATCCGCACCCGGAACGCGGCCGACGACTGCACCGACTCGTAGAAGGTCAGAGCCATCCCTGCTCCCGATACCACTTGACTGCTTCGATCACGCCTTGTTGCCATTGCACCTTCGCCGTCCAGCCCAGGTCGCGGCGCGCGCCCTCGCCCGAGCAGACCCAGTGCTGTTGCGTCAGCTCGTTGACCTTGTCCAGCGTCAGCATCTGCGCGGTGTTGGTGAGCGCACCCCACAACTGCGTCGCCGCCGCCGCCACCTTGAGCACGCCGAGCGGCATCCCCATGCGCACGAACGCCTTCTTCCCCAGCGCCGCCTCGATGTCCCCGAGGGCGTCGCGCCAGACGTAGACGGCGCCGTCCTCGACGAAGTACGCCTTGCCCGACGGTGCGCCTTTCGCCGTCACCGCGCGCACCACCGCGGCGGCGCAGTCCTTGACGTAGATGACGCTGAGCGTATTCCGCCCGTCGCCGGTCATGGGCAGCACGCCGGTCTTGATCGAGGTGAAGAACGCCAGCGTCTCGCGGTCGCGCGGCCCGTAGATCATGGGCGGCCGGATCACCGTCAGCTTGCTGCGCGCGTATTGCGTCACCGGATGCGGAGCCGCCTCCTCGGGCACCGGCGTGCCGTCCTTGCTGGGCCCCATCGCTGCCAGCGAGGAGACGTAGACGAAGCGCTCGAGTCCGCCCTGCGCCAGCGCCGCCTCGAGCAGGTTCTTGGTCCCCTGCGTATTCACCGCGAAGAAGTCCGCCGGCCGGCGCGCCTTGACGATGCCGGCGACGTGCACGACCGCATCGACGCCCTTCAGCGCCGGCTTCAGCGACGCCGGGTCCTCGATGGCCGCCGGCGCGAACTCCACGCCGGGCAATTTTTCCAGCGAGCGCTTGTCGCTCCGGGGCCGAACCAAGGCCCTGACCGTATGCCCCTCGGCCGACAACTGCTCGGCCACCCACGAGCCCAAAAAGCCGGATCCACCTGTCAAGAATACCTTCATGCGCGCGGGGTATACCGCAAGTGGCCAGGTTGATGGCTGCGAAGTCCGCCGCACGGGCGCAAAGCTTCGGAACCTGTCTTGACCTGCAGCATCAAAGGCTCTACACGGAGCGCCGGACGCGGAGGGACGTTGGACATCGCGATCGTCGGGCTGGGCTGCCGGTTCCCAAGCGCTCGGGACCCGCTCGGCTACTGGGAGCTGATCCGCAACGGGTCGGTCACCTTTCGTCCCATCCCCGGCTCGCGCTGGGATCATTCCCTGTTCTACGACGAGACCACGCGCGTCCCCGACAAGGCGTACATCGACAGGGGCGCCTACCTCGACGACGACGAGATCTCGCACTTCGCCTCGCTGCATTTCGGCATTGCGCCCCGGCGCATCCAGGTCACCGACCCGCAGCACCGCCTCTTGCTCGACGCCGTGCGCGGCGCGCTCCAGGACGCGGGCTACGAGAAGCGCGGATACGACCGCGGCCGCACCGGCGTGTTCATCGGCGCCAGCGCCAACGAGCACAAGGAGATCCTCCTCGCGCGGCTGCGCGCGATGCAGCTCTTCGACGGCGCCTTCGGGCGGAAGTTCCCCGGCGGCGAGGCCATCCGCGACGCGCTCATCGAGCACGTGGTGCCCATCCGCGCCTTTTCCATCGCCGGAAACCTCCTCAACATGGCGGCGGCCATCGTCGCGCAGACTTTCGACCTCGGCGGGCCGGCCATCGCCATCGACGCAGCCTGCTCGTCGGCTCTGGTGGCCACCCAGCAGGCCATCGTCAACCTGCGCGCCGGACAGATCGACGTCGCGCTGGCGGGCGGCGTCTATGTGAATCTGTTGCCCGACAACCTGGTGGGCTTCTCGCGCATCGGCGCCATCTCGCGAAAGGGCGAGTGCCGGCCGTTCGACGCGAACGCCGACGGATTCGTGATGGGCGAAGGCGTCGGCGTGGTGGTGATGAGGCGCCTCGACGACGCCTTGCGCGAGGGCGACCGCATCTATGCCGTGGTCAAAGGCGCCGCGTCCAACAACGATGGGCGCAGCGAGGGCCCGATGACACCGCGCCCCGGCGGCCAGCTCGACGCGCTGCGGGCTGCGTACCGCGACGCGGGCTTCTCGCCGGCGACGCTCGGGTACATGGAGGCGCACGGCACCGCGACGACGGTGGGCGACGTGGTCGAGGTCGCGGCCCTGCGCCAGCTCTTCGAGGAAGCCGGCTGGACCTCTGGCGCGCCCCAGCGCACCGCGCTGGGCTCGGTGAAGGCGAACATCGGGCACACCATGTCCGCGGCGGGCGCGGCCGGTCTGATCAAGGTCGCGCTGGCGCTGCACCACAAGACGCTGCCGCCGCAGCCGTCGGTGGTCGAGGAGAACCCGAAGCTCGAGCTGTCGCGCGGGCCCTTCTTCCTGCCGCAAGCGCAGATGCCGTGGGAGCGCAGCGGGCATCCGCGGCGCGCGGGCGTCAGCTCGTTCGGGTTCGGCGGCCGCTGCGCAAGCTCGCGCGCGTCCCGCGGCCGATTTTGCGCAAGCCGCGGGCGGAGCTGTTCCTGCTCGCCGGCGAGCGCGCCTCCACGGTGGCGAAGTTCGCGCGGCAACTCGGCGCGGCGCTGCCTTTGCTGCAGCGCGAAGGACGATCGCTCGCCGACGCCGCCTGGACGCTCTCGCAGCGCGCGCACGGCGAGGCGCGGCTGGCGGTCAGCGCCGACTCGTTCGAGCAGCTCTCGCAGCGACTCGCCGACTGCGCGGCTGCGCTCGAGCAGCGCGAAGCCTTTGCGATCGGTCCGCCCGCGCCGGCAGCGCCCGCGCAGCTCTTGCCTGGCGCGGTATTCGCGCAGGGGCCGTTCGCGGAGCGCAAGCTCGCCCTGCTCTTCCCGGGACAGGGCGCCCAGAAAGTCGGACTCTTGCGCGAGGCGTACGAGCAGCTGCCGGCCTTCGCGCGGACGCTCGATCGGCTCGACGACGCGCTCGGCCCCGAGCTGCACGCGCAGCTGGGCGGGACGCTGCGCAGCTTCCTCTACGCGCAGCCCGGTCCCGAGGCGGAGAAGCGCCTCGCCGCGACGGAGGTCTGCCAGCCGGCGATGGCGGCGGTCGGCCTCGCATTGCACGCGCTGCTCGTCGAAATGGGCGTGCGCGCCGAGGTGACGCTGGGCCACAGCCTCGGCGAGTTCGCCGCGGCCGCGGCGGCGGGGGTGCTCAGCGACGAAGATTGCGTGCGGCTGGTCGCGCACCGCGGGCTCGCGATGCTCGCCCTGCAGCTTCCCGACCCGGGAGCGATGGCGAGCGCGGCGGCGGACCAGGCTTCGGTCGCGCAGGTGGCCGCGGGCATCGACGGCGCGGTGGTGGCGAACCTCAACCATCCGCGCCAGACGGTGATCTCCGGCACCACCGCAGGCGTGCGCGCGGCGTCCGAGCAGTTGTCTGCCCAAGGCATCCAGGTGACGCAGCTCGAGGTCTCGCACGCCTTCCACTCGCCGTTGATGGAGGGCGTCGGCGCAGCGATGCGGCGGCTGGTCGCGGAGCAGCCGGTCGCGCGCGGCACAGCGCAGGTGGTCAGCGGAATCACCGGCGCGACGTATCCCGACGACCCGCGCGAGCTCTGGGTGCGCCACGCGACGGCAAAGGTGGACTTCATCTCTGCGCTGCGCGGCGCGGCCGGTCTCGGCGCGCGGGTCTTTCTCCAAGTCGGCGCGGGCGGCGTGCTGACGGCGTTCGCGAAGGCGACCTTGCCCGAGGAGCAGCGCCTCGCCAACGTGGCGCTGGCGAGCCGCGACGACGACGGACTCGCGCAGCTGGCGCTAGCGGTCGGTCATCTGTGGACCACCGGTGCGGCCGTCGACACGGCGCCGCTCTACGAGGGACGCGACGCGCAGCTCGTGACGCTGCCGCCCACGCCTCTCGACACGCAACCTTATTGGGCGGTGGAGCGCCCCGCGGTGCCTGCGCCGCCGATCGAGCTCCCCCGAGCGCAAAGTGAGGGCACCATGGATCCGCTGGTTGCGCTCTTCCGCGAACAGGTGGCGTTGTTGCAGCAGCAGGCGAGGATGCTGGAAGAGCGCGGGCTGTTGCCCGCAGCTCAGGCCTCAGTAGAGCGGGCCTCGCTAGAGCGGGCCTCGGGCCTCGGGCCTCGGGCCTCGGGAGAAGCCGCCTCGAGGGCGCAGCCCAGCGCCTTGCAAACGCCACCGCCTTCTTCCGCCGTCGTTCTTTCTCGAGCGACGGCCGCGCGGCCCGGAGCGCGAGGCTCGAGGGTCAAGGCCCGAGGCCCGAGGCCCGAGGCCCGAGGCCTCAGCAGCCGAAAAGGCTGCGAGAGCGATCATTGCGTCTGTCTCCCGCATCTCCGCATTCCCACAGGAGGCCATCAAGCCGGCGCAGACGCTGGTCTCCGACCTCGGCTTCGATTCGCTGATGACCGTCGAGCTGGACTCCGACATCGGCAAGGCCTTCCCCGGCCTGGGCGCGCTGCCCCGCAGCCTGCTCGGCGTGCAGACGACGGTGCAGGACGTGATCGACCACGTCGCCCGCGCACTGTCGGCGCCGCCTTTGCCGTCGCTCTCGGCCGCGCTCGGCGCCGTCGCCAGCGAAGGGCGGGAGCTGCTGCGGTTCGCGCCGGTGGCGGTGGAGGCGCGGCTCACGTCCACGACTCCGGCGGAGTCTCCGCTGCCACGCACCCTGGTGCTCACGCGCGATGGGCACGGCGTCGCCGAGGCGTTGGCGAAGTTGCTCACCGACGCGGGACATCGCGTCGAGCTGGACGGCTCTCCCGCGGGCGCGGGCGGCGTGATCCACCTCGCACCCCTTTCGCGCGACGGCTTCGCCGACGCCGCCGCGGCGCTGGTCGCCGCGCACCGCCTGGCGCGCGCGCAGACCGGCGCGGGCGGAATGTTCGTCGTGGCGACCGGCCGCGGCGGCAAGCTCGGCTTCGGCGCGGAATATTCCGAGATCGACGCCGCGCTGGCCGGCTTTGCAAAATCGCTCGCGCGCGAGCGAAGCGACGAGCTGGTCAAGTGCATCGACCTCCGCCCGGAGGATGGCAAAACCGCCATGGCGCAGGCGCTCTTCACCGAGCTGCGCTCGGGCAACGCCGCGCCCGAAGCGGGCTGGGCCGAAGGCAAGCGCTACGAGCCGGGCGACGTGGTGCTGGTCACCGGCGGCACGCGCGGCATCGGCTACAAGCTCGGGCTGGCGCTGGCGCAGAAGGGCGCCGCGGTGGTGCTCACCGGGCGCACGCCGCCGGCCGCGCTGGGCCCGCGCATGCTCTTCGCACAATGGGACGTGACCCGGCTGCCGGGCGCCGCGCTCGACGAGGCGCGCGCGAAGTTCGGCGGCTTCACATTGCTGGTGCACGCTGCGGGCGTCACCGAGGACGCACAGGTGGCGGACGCGGACGATGCGTCCGTCGAGCGCGTGCTCGCCCCCAAGCTGACCGGCCTCGAGAACGCGCTCGGGGTCCTGCGGCAGGATCCGCTGCGCGCGGTGGTGGGCATCTCCAGCTGGGCAGGCCGCTTCGGCAACGCCACGCAGGCGTCGTACGCAGCCGCGAACGCCGCGCTCTCCGCCGCCCTCTCCCGCCCGCGCGCAGGCGTGCTCGCGCTCGCGCTCGAGTATCCGCCCTGGGA
>WNFJ01583618.1_pt1 | contig 13629 bp, 12 predicted proteins | sample 5400461 | NCBI WGS metagenome assembly WNFJ01 (sample SAMN13153349, study PRJNA577476) | soil metagenome | isolation source: 115 cm saprolite on Douglas fir-dominated hillslope | place: USA:California | collected 2013-09-17 | reverse complement strand
GCTAGAGCAAGAATGAACGATGGTTCACCTGGGCAAGATTTCCAGCTAAGTTTTGCAGCTCTTTCAATTGCAAAACTTAGCTGGAATTTTGCAAAACTCATTTGGAATCCACACAAGGAGCAAGCGAAGGGGCACCGCAAGCGATCCAGGTCTCAGACCGTTTTCACTTGATGAAAAATCTCGTTGAGGCCATCGAGCCAGAGGTCTCACGTTGTTACAAACACCTTCGCCAGGCTCAACTTCCGCTTCCCCCTGCTGACTTGCCCCAAGCTGATGAGTGGCGGCCAGTCCCTGATGCGGATGCGGAGCGAAAACGTCTTGCACGACTCGCTGACAAGCAAGAGCGGTTTGTGCAGGTCAAAGACTTGCTCTCACATGGCCTTTCTCCAAAAGAGATCGCCCAAAGGCTGGAAATGCCAGTGCGGACGGTGTATCGCTGGCAAGAACGGGAGGGATGTCCGGCACATCAGCCTCAGCGCAAACAGCAGACCGACAAACAAGAGCGGTTTGAACAGGCCAAAGCTTTGCGGTTGCGCGGCCTTTCACAAAAAGAAATTGCGGGGCGGCTCGCAATAGGGGTGCGGACGGTGCAGCGCTGGCAAGGGCGAGAGACAAGTCCTGCAAGCCAGCCTCGCCGCAAGCGGCGAAGTATCTTCGATCCCTACGCTCCTTACGTCCTTTCTCGATGGCAGCAAGGCTGTCGTGATGTCTCGCTTCTGTGGCAAGAAATTCAGGAGCAGGGTTTTCAAGGCTCTCTCCACACGATGTATCGCTTTGTGAAAGCACTGCGTCAAGAGTCTGTGTCGCTTCCTGCACCCTCAGTGCTCGATCGTGTTTCTGTCCAAAAAGCAATCTGGCTTCTCGCTCGCCCCTATGAGAAACTGAAAGCAAATGAGCGCACAGATCTACAGGAATTATGCCAAGCCAGTCAAGAGCTTGCATCATTACACACGCTTGTCCAATCATTTGGACAGATGGTGCGCAAGCGTGAGGGGCATCGGCTCCAAGACTGGATGAAGCAGGTCGCAGTGAGTAACTTCCGTGATGTCAAGCGTTTCGCTCAGGGATTGCAACGGGACAAAGAAGAAGTGCTTGCCGGCTTAACACTGGTCTATTCCAACGGGCAGGTGGAAGGCCAGATCAACAAACTCAAACTCATCAAAAGACAAGGCTATGGCAGAGCAGCATTTCCCCTGCTTCGTCAACGGGTTCTTCATGCATTCTAGCATGGCTTATGGGTCAATATCATTGGCTTCTTCGACCACATTGGCTTGCCCATTCATCGAGAGAGAGAGAGAAGAGCTGAGGCTACTGGTAATTTGGGTGAAAAGCGGACCGATTTTGAGGTGAACCATGGGAATGCAGCGCGCATGGTGGGAATCGGCGTTCGTCATCCTGGCAATGCCGCTCCCGATGGGGCTTCTTCCACCGTCCTCTTGTCAATTGGCTGCCCCAATGCTCTTCTCTCGCACGGCATAGCTCGAACGCTGTCGCGCCATCTCCCAGATCGCTACAGCGAGATCGACGAACGATGCTCATATTCGAGGAACACGTTCGTCTTGAAGAAGTCACTGAGCCGCTCCACTTCGGCTTCAATCCCTTTGTGGATCACGGCTGTGGGCGAGCGGAACAGGTGCACCTTGACGACCGTTTGGGAGCGTCGGGTGGTATATTGCCAGACGCCTTGAATGGAGCCATTGACCAGGACGACCGCGGAGACCCACCCCTGGGGACGGAAGACCAGGCTCTTGTAGGAGAGAGAGAGCAGTTGCTCGCGCTCCCGCGGCATGCCTATGGTATAGGCATCGAAGAGCGGGAGCAAGTGGATCGTCTCCGCTGGTTCGAGACGTTGCATCGGCTCCAGGGTTGCCCGCAGCGCGACTGCCCGCCACCCCTCTACATCGACCTCTTCCAGCTCCTCGTTCATCGACCCAAAGAGCTTTTTTGCCTGAATGATTCCTCCCCCATCCCAGCACCAGCGAGCAAAGTCTGCTGCGGTCGCCGGACTGTACGCCCGCAGATAGCGGCGGACGAGTTCCTGGAGGGCCTGCTCTGGCTCGATCGATGGCCATGCGCCCATCCACGCTCTGGGATTGACGAACGTGACGTGCTGCCCCTGGTTTGGCCCGAAACAGAGGTCACCGCGCAGGGCTGCTTGTCTCAAGAGGGTACCCCAGCTTGAGGACAGGATGACGTCGCGCACGTGAGCAAGACCCGTCTGCTCAGCGAGAGCGATGGCGAGTTGTTCGCGCGTCATGGGTTCGCGGCCTACCACCTGCGGGACAGCAGAGAGCAAGGCTTCGTGTTGGGCCGGACTGAGGCCGTAATACGCGGCATGGGCCGACCAGTTGCGAAACTCGCGAAAGCTGAGCGCCGCGACATACAGAGGCAGGTCGCGGGTTTCGAGCACGTGTAAGGTGGCGCGCATGGCCCAGGTCTTCACCAGGCGGTGATCCTGCCACAGAGCGGATCTGATCTCGTGCGCCGAGAGTCCTTCCACCCGGGTACATAGTGCCAGTTCGGCCGCGGACATGACCTGTGCCTGAATCCCAGCAGTGCACCTCACCGCCTCAACGACATCCCGAGAGGAGAGACGTGGGGAGAGACCATGCTGCGACAAGCGCCAGGCATGCACCTGGTGCCACTTCAATGCTCTCATCTGCATTCCTTTCAATCCAATCAACGCTTTCCCACCGGATCTTCAATCACAGTATACTGGTTCATGCGGTCAGAATGCGTCCTCATTGCGGCCCACAGCCTTCGCTGCATGATACCGACGTTCGTTCCCCTGGCCCTCCGTTTGCCGTACATCAATGCGCGCATGACCATGGTCAAGCATGCGCACGGAAGAATCGCATTGACAAGGCTCAGCGGAGGAGACCAGATGTGGCGCGGGATGAAGAGGCGGCGTCCCGCCGATTCCCACCATGCGCGCTGCATTCCCATGGTTCACCTCAAAATCGGTCCGCTTTTCACCCAAATTACCAGCTACACATCTCCGTCGAAGGATGCAGATCGAGGAAAGTGTCTTTTCTGATCTCTTCTTTCTCCACTTTCTCTGAACAGAGCCTTTCTTCTCTCTCTTTTAGATCAGCTTCTCACCAAAGTGGTGTAAGAACCATATCGGAGAAACGACACACTTTCTTCCCTGGAAGGAGAGGATGTTTCCCCAAACTCTTCATCTGTTGTAGTAAGATGTAGCGGAAGAGCTTCCTTCTCTCATAGACAGGAAGCAGCGTGAAAATTCCACGAGAAGCGGAGGAGAGGAATGAAACACCTGGTAGAGTTTCCCCTGGAAGAGGGGGGCAGCATCGTCGTCGAGATCGACGAACCAGAAACGGGTGGCACCGTCCGTGCTGGCCGGGAAGACAAGATCGAGAAGGCCAGGGAAACCTTTGAGGAGGCCCTGAACAAAGTCCTGCCAGCAACCACAACGGTCGTTGAGAAATTGCGGGGCATGGCCAGCAAACCCGATGAGATCGAAGTTACCTTCGGCGTCAATTTGAGCACCATGGCTGGCGCAGTTATCGCCTCAGCCAGCGCAGCGGCGAATTTCGGCGTGACGGTGCGCTGGACGGGAAAGGCTGAAGAAACTACCCATTGACGGGATGAAGAGACAGGTGCGAATCACGCTGCTTCATTCAGTTCATAAGCCCCAATGTCACACGCATTCTCGTGATCGTCTGGTCGCTTCATGTTGCGCTGGTCGGTGGTAATGCTGTTGACATGGCAGGCATCAAGTGGGATTTGGTCGAGAGCCAGACTCCCTGGGGCCAGTGCGTAGGTCTTAGTCGGACCACCGTTATCTCGAAGCCCCACCGGGTCAGCAAACAATTTGGTAAGGTCGTTCACTGACAAGGTCTTATCGGTGCCATGCTGCATACGTGTGGTTGGATCGAAGGTGACACCAGAGTTGCCCTGGAACAGGTTATAACCATACGACGTAAGCATCCCCACAATGTCTGGGCCTGGATGAGCAGGGTCACCAGCAACGATGCTGTTGCTTATCTTCACCTGGCTGCGTTGTTTGATGGCCGTGAGATTTCCATTGGAGTCGGTGGTGGCATCTTCGATCGCGATGTCACCCCCGCTGTGTGCAGTATTGTCATATATGGTACTAAAGGTGAGGTCAACTTGTGCGATGGAGACCTCCCCACTTGCATCAACGGAGCTTTGGATGAAGATGCCGCCGCCGTTGCCGTTAGTCGACGCATTGCCCGAGACGGTGCTGTTGCTCAGCGTGGCTGTGCCATCATAATTGTAGATTCCGCCGCCGTTAGTCGACGTATTGCCCGAGACGGTGCTGTTGCTCAGCGTGACCGTGCCGCCATTGTAGATGCCGCCACCGTCAGTCGACGTATTGCCCGAGACGGTGCTGTTGCTCAGCGTGGCCGTGCCGCCATTGTAGATGCCGCCGCCACTGTAGTTAGTCGACGTATTGCCCGAGACGGTGCTGTTGGTGAGGATGAGCGTGCTGCTACCACTATTGGAGATGCCGCTGCCAGTATTACCCGAGACGGTGCTGTTGGTGAGGGTGAGTGTGCCAGTATTGTAGATGCCGCTGCCACCGTTGGGGTCAGTCGTCGTGTTGCCCGAGATGGTGCTGTTGCTCAGCGTGAGTGTGCCTTCGTTGAAGATGAAGCCGATGCTGCTGGATGTTTCGCTGTCCTTGAAGGTGAGACCGGAAATAGTAACGGCTGTTCCCGATATCACATGAACAATATACCCACTCTTGCCACTACTGATCGAGAGATCATTCGCACCTGGGCCACGAATAGTCAGGTTCTTCGCAATGTTCAGGTCACCGCTCGACAGCTGAATGGTTCCACGCAAACTCGTGTCAAACGTGATCGTGCCTTTTGAGGGGGCTTGAGCGATGGCCTGGCGTAGTGATCCCGGTCCGTCATCATTGAGCGTGGTAACGTAGGTCTGACTGGGGCGGGAGAGAAACCAACCGGCTACCCCTGTCGTCGAGAGCAGGAGGAGCACTACGACCATCACACTGGCAATAGAGCGCATGCCGCGTGCAGCACCGGCACGGAGAAATGCCACCTCGTTGCCGCTCGGGGTGTTGCGTCTAGCCCATGCTTGCGCTTCTTTGAGTTGGGAGCCCCGATAGAGACGATCTCCAGGTTTGTTGCGCCGCTCCCACTCAGTGGCATCTTTGCTGATGGTCTGTTGGAGATGGATGTCCTCGCGTGCCTCACGCAGCCAGCCTGCAAGACGGGGCCACTCGCGGATCAAGGCCTCGTGGCTGACTTCAATGGTGGTTGTGCCGGCGATCTCGTTGGTTGTCAGCAGGCGCACTGCAATGAAGGCATCAATGACCTCTTGCAGCAGGCGCGTCTGGCCAGCCTCCGCCAGGGAGAACTCCGAGAGAGCCGCTCGACGGCGCGTAGTGTCCTGTTCCGAGGCCCCTGGGTCGATCAAGCGCACAAAGAGCGCACGCGCCAGCTTGCAATGCTCTTCAGAGGGCAAGGCGGCATAGGTCTCTTCAGCTTGCCTGGTCAACGCTCCTTTGACGCCACCCAGCTCGCGATAGGCAGAGAGCGTCAACTGGCGTCCACTACGTTTCTTGAAGAGCTGATCGAGGGTGAACTGCAAGAGGGGCAAGGCTCCCACCTGTCCCTGCACCTCGAAGAGCAAGTCGCCCACCAGGTCGCCCTCGAAGGTCAGTCGCACGTCAGGTAAGGCAGCAGGCTTCTCGATCACCTCGCGTAACTCATTGATGTTCATCGGCAACACTACCACCTGGTGGCTTGGGATGAGTTGACCCAGTGCTGGATAGGCCAGAGGGCGATCATAGAAGTCGGCACGCAGCGTGAGCAGGATGATGACCGGACCGTGCGGCTCGGTGATGGCCGTCACCAGCAGATCAAGGAAGTGACGCCGCTCATCTTCTGAAAGTGTCTGGGTGAACAGTTCCTCGAACTGATCTACCAGTAACACCACTTTGGTCCCCGGTCGCTTTGCGAGCTTTGTGGCAAGCAGGTGCAGACCACGCGCTGCATCATCTTCCAGGTCTTCACGGATCGCTTTCAAGCTCTTCTCAGGCAAGTACTCTGAGAGCGCCAGCGTGAGGGATTCGATAGGACGCGCACCAGGCAGGATGGGGTCCAGGTACGCCCACTGCTTGCTCCCAAGGAGCTTACCTTCCCGCAGACGAGGCAGCAGCCCTGCCATCACCACACTCGATTTGCCTGATCCACTGGGCCCAACCACCGCCAGCAGGCGTGCGCAAGGCTGGTTCTTTTCTTCTGAGGTAAGTACCCCCTCCAGAGTGGCCGCGAGATCGTTGATGAGCATGTCACGCCCGAAGAAATCGTGGGCATCCTCACTGCTGAACGCACGCAGCCCCTTGTAGGGGTTGCGCGGCTCGAAGTCCAGCTCTGGAGCCTTCGTCGGCGTCGAGGAACCCTTGTTGAGGAGCGCTACCAGTTCGGGTATGGTCGTCTCGTAGCGGTTCTCGCGGGCATCGAGGTATTGCGCTCCGCCCCAGCCGAGCGGAATGGCGTCCATCCATTGCGTCCCCGCGATCCAGAGCGGGTAGACGGGACGCTGGTACATCTCGGCGATACGCAGTTCGTCCCTGACGTAGCGGGAACCGCGTGCGTTGGGCGAGGCGATGAGCAGCACTGCCCGTGCCGAGCGAATAGCCGTGCGCAAGGCTTCTTCCCAATCGAGCGTGCCCGGCTGCAGCCCTTCGCGGTCGATCCAGACGTGGACACCCCGGTCCAGCAGGTCGCTTTTCAGGCGCGTGACGAGTTCGCTATCGGCGCGAGCATAACAGAGAAATACAAACGGGTGGATGAGCGACTCGAGGAGTGGCCAGCTCCTGGCCAGAACTTCGACTGGAATCGCGAAAGCAGTCTTGAGGTTCATGCGTTTTTCTGCTGCTACGACCATGCCCACCACCCCTTCTACCTGGGGATCCCACACGGGTGTGCCGCTGAAGCCCGGCTCCACGGCAAACCCCGTCTCTTTGACATCTTCGATCTGCACCCAGTCGGTGAGCTGGCGACCCAGCAGCCGTCCGGTGGCCCACACCCCGGTGTCCTGACCCCTGGGAAAGCCAAACGCCCGAAAGGAGTGCTCCCAGAGATCCTCGACTTGGGCAAGTGGGGCTGCCTGTGCCCCGTGTGGAGGATCATCGAGCAGTTCAAGTCCAGCGATATCGTCGCCCCCATCGGGGAGCGGAGGACGCCACAGCACGACACGAGCGGAGAGCAGCTTTCCTGGTGCAACACGCGGGACATCGAGCGCGACCTGCGCCTGTGGTTTCTCTGGGGTGTCATCGGCAACACCGAGGGCTCCAGCTACGACATGCGCGCAGGTGAGGATGTGCCGTTCACCCACCAGGAAGCCTGCGCCCACCACGCGGCCATCCGCTGTGTGGATCCGTACGAGTGACGCCTCAAGTGACTCCTGCATAGGTGAGTACCTCCTGTGTGCCTCGGTGCAGTAGAGCACGTGTCGTTCGGTATACTGGTACGCACGAGAAGGATGAGTCTGCTGTTATTGTAGAATAACGCTGGGCACCTGTCAAAATAGAGGTCCGATAGATGTTGCTGACTCGGCAAAGACCCTGTCGAGAGAGATGGAATTTTCTCTAAGGGTGCCACGTATCACCGAAGAACAGTATCACTTAGCACACAAATGAACACTGAGAGCCCCTTTCATCACGTTCTCACATCGTTTTTGGGAATAGAGTGGCGTGCGTATTCTCACCCCTTCTCAAGCGGTACGAAACCGTGAGTTGAGTAGTTATCGCCAAATACCCTTGCCGCGTCGCCATAGAAAGGCGGCTGCAAGAACCGATTTAACGTGTATATGCGGCTTGCCTTTTAAAAAAAGAGGAAGAATCTTTTTGGCAACTGAGAAGTGGCAATCCGCACTTTCGGCAACGTATACTGGCAAAGACCTGTTTTAAAGCTCTGCCAATCAAGCTCAAAAAGTGGCAACGTATTACGGCGACGCTGGAATCTAATCCTGGCAAAGCACAATGCAAGAGATGGATATATTTGCAAAGGGATGGCTACAGAAAATGAATACACGAAACCGAAGGGCCAACCCTCATACGCCTCTACGACCTCTCTGGTTGGCAGAGGAAACCGTTTTTAGACTGCTTTTCGTTTGCTTTTCGACTGTTTGAGCTTGTGAAGCGCAATAAGCTGGTGCCACCGGATTTCTTCAGTTAAAGTGAAGAGAGGGATTACTGACTGCCTCTGGCAATTCCTCTCTTCTGTCTTGCCTGTTGTTTACTCTTCTTCTGGTTCGAGCTTGGTCATGAGGTCTTGAATGGGGAAATCGTAGCCACCTGCTTCTCCGCAGAGGCATGTGTTGCCTGGCTCAGGGAAAAAGGATATCCACTTGACGAGGGATGGCTGCCAGAGCTGCCCCGCTACGTCGCCAGTGCGGGGATAGCTTTGTAGAGATCAAAGATGACCGGTTTGAGCAATAAGAATGTGGTTACGCGTAACCACATTCGTGTAGAGAAAAGCGACAATGACTAAGTACCTGTGCTATACTTGCGCCAGAATACAGGCGAGTGGGAGGAGGTTGTGGTTACGCGTAACCACAAATGGGAAGAGGATTGTACTTGCGATAACGCGCGAGCGTGGACAGCTTCTCTAGCATGGAAGGAAAAAGGAGTTGTTGTGACAAGATTTCTTGCTATTGATTCAGGTAAAGGTGGGATCGGGAAAACCACCTGGGCTCAAAATCTCGCTTACATACTCGCTGTGCTTGGGAGAAAGGTTGCTTTAGTAGACACTGATAAACAAGCGATGTCGAGTAATCTGGTGGACGTGGATGCTGTTCCTGAAAAGAAATGGTATACGCTGACGGATGTCATTCGTTCGGGTCTGCCACTTCTCGACGCCATGTACCAGGCGCGAACTGGATTATATGTGGTGCCATCAGATACAAATATCGAAAAAGCAGCAAATTATATTCTCGTTGAGGAAGCCACCGAGGTGATGGTAGATCGTGTCGGTGATCTTCTGGCTGCGCTTGCATCAGCCTCCGACCACACACTCCCTTGGCAGGAGAAAGAAGCAATCCGTATCCGCGATTTCAAGCCGCTGCCACGAATCTTGGGACCTGATGTGCTTGTGCGTCCCGAGTACCTTGATTATGTTATATTTGACTTTGGGGGTGACCCCGGCGCTTTAGGACGTGCCATTCGGCGTATTGGTAGCTTTCAGCGCTTTGAGATTTGGGCACCTGTGGGCTTGGAGTTTATGCCCATGCAGGGATTTGCTCAACTGGCCCTCACTGTGAAAGATATGTTTAAGCGGAAGCCAGAGCAAGAGCCGCCCATTTATATCGTCCCTTTCAAGGTCAATCACAAACGAGATTTGACGACCAAATACCTGGCGGAACTCTACTTCTATTATCCACAAGTGACGATGCGATCTGTGCATGACGATGGCATCGTTCCCACGTCTCAAGATGTAGTTCCGGCTCAGACCCTTTTCGAGTTTAGCCGCAGCAGTCGTCCTACAAAAGAAGTGTTTGAGCTTGCTCTTCGCGTGGATGGCTATACTGGCCACCTGGAAGGGAGCCCCAATTGTGCAATCTGCCAGGAGATTCACGAGTACGTTCGGCAACAACTGGCAGAACAGACAGCTCAAAGAAAGGGATAACAGATGGGAACGCAAGATGCCAAGACATCTCCTGATGAGGCAGGAACGGCGTCAAAGAAAAAACCTACGAGACGAGAAAGAGTTCTCAGCGCATTGGTTCTTGAAGGGAGTGCACATGGATTCGTTGCCTCCGACGATGAACCGGTTCATCGTGCTGATGAGCCTGGTATCGAGTGGGTAGAGATCGACCGCATTCATGATAGTCCATACCAGCACTCGGAGCTGATTGATCCAGACGACTTCGCCGCATTCGTCGCCTCTATTGCCACGGAGGGATTTCAACACGCCCTGAATGTCAGCCCGCTTGAGGGCCAGGAAGGCCATTACTTCCTCACAAGTGGTGGACACCAGCGGCGAGATGCAGCGCGTGCTGCGGGGGTCGCGAAAATACCGGTATTTGTTGCCGAGGCTCCAGAAAGAAAGCGCCTCGCGTTCCGCGCGGCTAAAGAGAACACGGCCCGCGTGAATACCTCGCTCGTCAATCTTGGCTATCTCTATCTTCAAATTATCGACGAATTTGGGGTGACGCAGGAGGAGATCGCCGACGAGATCAAGCGCAGCAGAGAACACGTCAAGTGGTGCATCATGGCAGCACACTCAGCGCCAGATATCCAGGAGATGCTCCGCCAGAAGCCCGATAGTGTACGCGCCATGTCATACCTCCGGCGATTGGACGATACAGAAGACCGTGCTCCTATCATTGCCCATTTCCTCGATGGGCAAATCACCACCGATGGAGTGCATGCAGCCGTCGAGGAGATCATAGCAAGGAAAAGGCAGCCTGCTCCTCCGGCGGTGGAGGAGGAGCGGAGCGTCAGGTCACAACCCGTGCCAAGCATACATGTGGAAGGGCACAGCATGCAGGAGACGCCTGTTATCTCTCTATCAAATCCGTCACACGCTCTCACGCCAGCTCCGCAGGCAATTGAGCAGGACTCCCACTCCAGGTCATCTCCACAGCCAGCGACACCAAAGCAGGATGCACAGCAGGCTGAACGCATCGGCCAGGTGAAAGCTGTGTTGAGCAGATTTCGCTCCTACGGTCGACTCGTTGAGTCACCGGCGAAGCTATCAGATCAAGAAAGAAGCATCCTTCAGGAGATCATCGCTCTTGCCGGTCAACTTTTAGGTCAGTGAATGGGAGTCTATGGTTACGCGTAACCTGTAAATGGCAACCAGGCATTCACGGAACCAGAATAACGCCAGCCTCCAACGGAGTCGTCCAAGCGGTCCCCGCATAGCCTGATCTCGATGGACGTGGATAGCGTTGGACGTGGATAGCGTTCTCTCCTCTGAGTTCTGATGAGTTTTTGGGATCAGGATAGTAGACAGATCCCGCCAGGAGAATGCTCCGGTAGTTCAACTGGATCGCAAGCACTTTTTCAGCCGCTGTTCGGCTTGCTTCCAGGCACTCGTACAGGTCTTCAATCATCGCTTCTCGCGTCTCTTTATCCAGTTTTATGTCCTCACACGTCCTTTCCTCTTTCAGTATGCCTCGATCTCATTTACTATCGGCCCAACCCGTCCAAATATAGATAAGTTACAAATCATGTGCAAATGAATTATAACTTATGCCCGGAAGGGCAAATGAGATGCTATACTGTAGATGAAAGAACTGGCTATCTCACCGGCAGAGAGGAGAATGTACATGACAGAAGAACCGCATGACCTCAGCTTTCAGCAGGCTAAACAGAGAAAAATTGCCGAATTCACGGCGGAGATTCGTCAGCATGTGGAGCAGCGCCTGGACTTTTTGCAGCGAGGCGTAACGGTTGCTGAAGCCGTTGTCGATATTCCCGACCTCCACTTGCGCCAGGCGGTCCAGGCGGGATTGCTCTATGCACACGCCCTCTCTCTGAGTGATGGACTGTGCAATCTGGGAGTGCTGACGCGCGCTCAAGCTGACGAGCTTTCTCTCTACCTGAGCAAGGGCCTGGCCCCCATGTCACGTCTATCAGGTGAGCAGAATCCTCCCCTCGCTCCTACATTCATTGAAGTCGCCGTATGGGATCAGGGAGAAGAAACGATCTATCCTCTGCCCGCTATTCCGCGCGCTGGCGATACGCTTGTTCTGCAGCCATCTAACCCCGACCTTTCCATTCCTCAACAAATGAGGCAGGTCGAAGAAGTGGTCCTGCTTGCCCGCGATGTGGTCCCGAAGCCGCGCAGAACCTATATTCGCGTCTTTCTTGCGCCGCTGGAGTCCAAGCAACCTGCACCTGTGATCCTGCCGCCTGCTGTCCCGGATGCCGACCCTGATCGTCCGGTCCGCACGTTACGTATTCGCACGATGCGAGAGGAGCCCTTGTCATGACTCATCCCCTCTTCAGGTCTGCATCTTTACACCGGCTCTTTCCACGTCTACACTTGAAAAAGGGCATATGCGCACACATGCAGAACTCACGAACAGGAGGGACACACCATGTCAGAGCAAAAGAAGCTCTATCGGTATCGCGTTGAGAGAGAGGAGGCAGAGAAGGAGGGCGAGCGCTACCCTCTTGCAGGCTCCCTGTACTATCAACATCCAGAACCAGACGAGCGCTATCCTTCACGCTTTCTCATCCTGTCCGACGGACAGGCCCGCATTCACCTGTCGAAAGCCCAGGTGCTGGCCTTGCTCGGGGTCCTGCTGGACGACCTGCCGCGCCTGGTCGAACCACTCGACCTGGACGATGCGTTGATCGAGGAGGAACTGCAGGAGCTGCACCTGGTCCATGCGATCCATGACGCTCTCGACTATCTCTCTGACCATCAAGCAGCATTCATGCAGCCAGAGGTTGCGGAGGTGGCGCGGCGACGACTCGATCAGGCCGAGATCGATGCGGAGCTGATGGCCACGCTGATGGACAACTGGAATACGGCGCTGGAAAAGGCACGTGCCAGGCTGTAGCGAGCAGCGCTACGTGCGGGCCTATGGCCTCTCACATATCAAATGGAAGGACCTATGACCGAATCTCTCGATCAGGCGCAGATGGCGGCATTTGCCGAAGCAGTGGCGCTGGCGCAAAGCATCAGTCATGGAAATCGGGCAGGTCAGGAGCCGGCCTACCGCTACCTCGCCGACCCACCGGGCAAGTCGATTATCCAGGCATACCTGCAACAACGATCTTCCGAGCTGCCAGGACAGGGCGACACCGGCCCCATCCTGTACGTCGAACTCCCCCCTCTGTCGCCCAAAGGTCCCCCACTCGTGGAAGTCCTCTCACGCGCCCTGGACCTGCCCATGAGGGGAAAGTGGCAGGATCGGTTCCTGGCAGAAGGACGGTTGGCCGAGCAGCTCCGTGCGCGGCAGGTGGAACTCGTGATCCTCGCCGACGCTCACCATCTCATCAACAGACGCTTTGGTGTGGAATGGCTCGTGTCCTTCTTCCGCCAGTATCTCAGTGATGTGCCGGTGGTCCTGGTCGGTGAAAGTGAGCAGATGGACAATTTGCTCCTGTGGAAAGCCACTGCGTGGGTGGTACGCCGGTGGAGCCGCATTCAGCTCCCCGGTGAGGAAGAAGCACCGGAGGAAGAGCATAGATGAGTCAAGTGGGCTTGTGAGAAGGCCTTCTCTGTTCGACCTGGCAGACTTTCAGCAATACCTTGAGCGGCCTGTCGACTACTGGCGGGACTTTGGATGCCGGTGCGCTGTCCATCTTCAGCAGAAGACCATCATTCCATTCCGTCCGGGCGAGATGGAGCGCTTCGCGACGCGTGTGCTGGCGCGGATGACCACTGAGACTGGGCTGCAGTTATCGCCTGAGCGGGCACAAGCTTTTGCTGAGGGAATGCGGGAGGCGTGTACCAAAGGGGTAACTAGCCAATAAGGGCCAGAAGCGCGAAGCGTAGGGGGACTGCACCGTTTTCGTCTGCTGAGCATAGACTGCTGTTCCCAAACATTCCCTCTATGGACAATATCCTGTTCCCCCACATGTCTGCCACATCCGTTGAGTTGGGTAACAGGGGGATGAATGGTCTCCCATTGATGTTCCCCTTATGT
>WNFJ01553844.1_pt3 | contig 13632 bp, 12 predicted proteins | sample 5400461 | NCBI WGS metagenome assembly WNFJ01 (sample SAMN13153349, study PRJNA577476) | soil metagenome | isolation source: 115 cm saprolite on Douglas fir-dominated hillslope | place: USA:California | collected 2013-09-17 | reverse complement strand
GACATCAAGTCTCCATCTTGGGCAGGTGGCACAAACAAGGCCCGACACCCTGGCATAACTGCGTACTCTATCCGGGTAACGTCGACGCAAATGCTGATGAATTGTTGGATTATTTACGTCCACTACAGCCAGACGTACTAATAACACAGGGTGATATATGGTGGTGTTCACGATACTTTACTGACCCCACTCTCGCTAATTTTATGCGAACTACTGGTATTCCTTGGATACTGTATTATCCGATTGATAGTGATATAGGCGGAAATCGTCTTCCGCCAAGTTGGGTACGCATCTTGAAGAGTGTGGATCTGCCCATTGCCACGAGTTGCTATGGTCGTGATGTGGCACAAGCCAATGGGGTAGAAGCAGCATATATCCCACTTGGCATTGACACAAAATTATTTCAACCACCAGTTGATAAAGTACTCGCTAAACAAGTCCTTGGCTATGAAGGTAAGTTTGTCATCCTCTCAGATGCCTGTAATCAGTTATGTAAGATGTTGCCCCGAACATTGGAAATTTACCAGAGCTTTGCTGCTGGTAAGGAGGATGTAGTACTTCACTTGCATTGTGACCCGGATAATCCAGTAGCTCGTTCTCCTGAGTACTGCTACGACCTGCGCTCGGATATTGCTTTTCTCCATCTCACGGAGAAGGTTTGTTTTACCAAAGACTTATCTAGCTCCACAGTGCTACCAACTGCACAACTGATACAAATGTACCAAGCCGCTGATATCCATCTGCTTGCTTCATGGGGAGAAGGTTTTGGCTTGCCAACGCTACAAGCTGCAGCTACAGGATTGGTTCCACTAGCTGGAGACTATACAGCCAGCCGAGAATTAGTGTTGAAACACAGAGAAGCCATCAGTATCCGCCATTTCTTGTTTGATAAGTTCGGTCTGCGTCGTGCACTCATCGATATCGATGACGCCGTCAGCAAACTCGAAAGGCTTTACAGAGACCGGGAGTTACTAATTTCCAAGTCACAGAGTGCTCGTGGCTTTGCTCTTTCCTACGATTGGGAGGATATTGTGTCACAATGGGAGGGACTGCTTCAGAGCGAGATCTCACGTAGAAAAACGAGCCTCCACTCCTTAGTGAATATATCTGGCATCCCTTGTGATCCCCACACAGAAGAGGACCAGTCCGATCTTACACATGAGCGTCAAACGAACGTGTTGAAGGCGGAGCTACGCCAAGATATGCAGCTTGAAAGGGCTCTCAGGATCCCGGTAACGCTGCCACTGGTCAAGTCCAAACAGCGTATCAGTGGCCATGTGTATATAGCAAGCCAACGTGATGTACCTGTTGTGCTGGCATTACGCCGTGTTTTCCCTGGGCTACAGTTCTGGTCGACTATCCCGTTTGATTTTGGTTTTAGCGTATCAAATGGAAAATCTCTCCAGGCGAAAGTAGTACAAGCAAATAGCGCCGAATACCGACCTTACTTAGCTGTGAGCACGTTAGCCCTTGATATTGGGAGTTTTGACCCTCGACTACCCGTAGAAGCTGCTAAACTTGGTGTTCCCTGCATTGGTTTAGTCCAACAGCGAGAGCAGGCATGGCTCTGGCCTGAGTTAAGTCTGGAGAACCCCGATCCCTTGACAGCTGCTGAGTTGGGACGTAAGATGCTCACTGATCAGGGAGCCGCTGCTGACCTGTGTCTGAAGGCACGTCAGCACTTCGCAGGCGCACTTACTACTCTGAATGAGGAGCTCTCAGTGCTACATTCGTCAAGTTCAAGCCTTTCCTGATTGGGCGAAAAACAGAGAGAAAAGTACTACATTGAGCATTTCTGGTCCTTCCCAAATGTGCTTCCTAGCTTTAGGGACTGTGCAAAAATGACTTCTCTAAGTTTGGGGGGAAGCGATGGAGCACAGATCGAGAGGATATTTCTGCATGGCCCCTAAGCCATTTGAATCTTTTTTTGGTTCAGAATACTAAACCACTAGAACTAACACAGCAGGCGGCAAGAGTCAGGCATCTGATTGGTTGCTGTTTTTTAAGGAATTCCTGTTATGAAGATTCTCTGGATGTCAGATAGCCCAACGACACCATCAGGTTACGGAAACGTCACTCGATATGTGTGTGCTGGTCTGGCTGACCGCGGACATGATGTGTCAATCTTGGGCTGGCAAACCAAAGGTCAGCCAACGCCCTGGCATAACTGCATGCTCTATCCCGGTGACTTTAGTACTGATGGGCTATTGCGTTATCTGAATCACCTTCGGCCAGATGTGTTGATAACACTTGCCGATATATGGATGTTAGCACATTTTAACTATCCAGTCATCGCCGGTTTCATGCGTACTGCTGGTATTCCCTGGGCATTTTATTATCCGATTGATGCTGATATGGGCGAAGGACGTCTCCCACCGTTTTTGGTGGGCATTTTGAAGACCGTTGATCTGCCTATTGCAATGAGTCGCTACGGCCATGATGTAGCGCTGGCTAACGATGTAGAGCCAGCGTATATCCCACTTGGTGTGGATACCAAGGTGTTTGAGCCACCAGTTGATAAATGGCTGGCTAAGCAAGCCTTTGGCTATGAAGGCAAGTTTGTGATCTTATCTGATGCTCGTAATCAGATACGCAAGATGGTGCCCCGAACCTTGGAAATATTTCGGCGCTTTGCTATTGAGAAGGATGATGTGATCCTGCACTTGCATTGTGACCCGGATGATCCACGGGCTCGTTCACTTGAGTATTGCTATGACCTGCGATCGGATATTGCCTTTCTCAATCTCATAGACAAGGTGCATCTTACTAAAGACATGTCTATCTCCGCGGGGCTACCAATTGAACGTCTGGTACAGATATACCAAGCTGCTGATGTGCACCTACTTGCTTCATTGGGAGAGGGTTTTGGTATGCCAACATTGCAGGCCGCAGCCACAGGAGTGGTTCCGTTGGCTTCAGACTATACAGCCAGCCAGGAATTAGTTGGCCAGCATGGAGAAGCTATCAGCATCCGTCACTTCTTGCTCGATTCATTGGGTTTGCGCGGTGGACTCATCGATATCGAGGATGCAGTCAGCAGACTGGAAAAGCTTTACCGGGATAGGCAGTTGCTGGCTTCTAAGGCACAAAGCGCCCGTGAGTTTGCCCTCTCTTACGATTGGGAGGGTATTGTTTCGCACTGGGAGGCGTTGCTTGAGCGGGAAGTTACCCGCAGGAGAACGGGTCAGCACTCCTGGACGAATGTATCTGGCATTCCTTGTGATCCCCCTGGAGAAAAAGGCCTCTCCAGTCTTGCAGTTGGAGAACGCAAGGATAACGGCTTGATGGCAGAACTCCTTGAGAATGCGCAGTCTGAATATGTTATCAGAATCCCGGTGACGCTACCCTTGATCAGATCCAAGCAGCGCGTTACTAGCTGTGTGTATGTAGCAAGCCCACGAGACGTGCCGATTGTACTGGTCTTATATCGCATTTTCCCTGGTTTGAATGTCTGGTCAACTGTCTCACTTGACTTTGGTGCCAGTTTACCGAAGGGCAAGTCTCTGCAGGTGAAGGTGGTACAGACAAATGCTCCAGAGTACCGGCCGCACTTAGCACTGAGTACATTAGCGCTGGATATAGGAGGGTTCGATCCTCGATTGCCCATAGAAGCGGCCAAGCTGGGGGTTCCCTGTATTGGCTTGGCCCAGCAGAGAGAACAGGCATGGCTGTGGCCTGATTTGAGTCTAGAGAAGTCTGATCCCCTGATGGCTGCTGAGCTAGGACGCCAGATGCTCACTGATCAGGGAGTTGCTGCCGACAGGTGTGTGGCTGCACGCCAGCGATTGGTTAGCGTATCCACTGAGCCAATAGTACAGAAGTCCTATCTGTAATGGTAGTGCAGGCTGCGATCTAGCGAACGGAAGCTCTACCTAGCTTATTTGCGTAGCGGCTGGCCTTGCTTGGGCCGATTGAAGATGATCTCCTGACTGACATTGCTGAAGGCTTCATTAGAAGTGCTGCTGGCTCATGCCTCAGCCACTCCCTTATGGCTCCTAACATTCAAGAACATTGGATTTTGTGGATTTTAATGCCTATGTATAATAACATCAGGTGTTCCGTCTAGGGAATGAAAAAAGATACTTTGTACTGGGGTTACCTTAAAAGCCATTTAGTGGATGAAATAGGGTAATTCTTAAATGTGCACTATTCGATTTAGAATTTGTCGTTGCCTTTCGGACACTATAAATCAACAGTTGTTATAGTTATGAACAAGAGAAAGGACGTTGGCAAATGAGCAACGTTGAGCGTGCTTGGAAAGATGAAACGTATCGTCAGAGTCTCTCGGCTGAGGAGCAGGCAGTGCTGCCCAGCAATCCAGTAGGAGAAATCGAACTGACACAGGCAGAGCTAGAGGCAATCTCCGGGGCCTTCTATGGTGGTGAGTCCCCTTTCTCCAACTTCGACAATGACAGAGTCGAAGCTGAGACCGATCAAAATATCACCATTCAACCTGTGTTCGGCTCAGGGTCAGGGAGTATCTCGATTCTTGGCAGTGGTGCGACTCAGTGTAACAATTTCTTCTCCCCGGTCAGCTCGAGAGCAACTGATTTCTACTAAGCCTAATTGTGGAGATGCAGGAGGGGAAAGGTGTCTGTGAGGATCCTGTCCTCTCCTGGTTGAGGCTTTTCTATGAGCACAATGCTCTTCTCACCTGCTAGCGAGGAGGGGGTACAACCACATTAAATGGTGGAGGTATGATCGTGTAAGCTCGATTTGGCCAAGTTTTTGAGCCCAACCACCAGGTAATGCAGCTCTACCCCGCGAGGAGGAGCTTTTGTGGATTTTGAGATCTACGTGTAATATTGTCAGGTGTGCCGTTTAGGAAGTAAAAATATAGTATTGTACTATAATTATCTTAATCAACTTATTTAATGGTTGAATAGGATAATTCGTAAATGTACAATATTTAACTTAAAGTTTATTATTGCCTTTCGGACACTAGAGATCAACAGTTGTTATGGTTATGAACAAGAGAAAGGACGTTGGCAAATGAACAACATTGTCCGCGCTTGGAAAGATGAAACATATCGTCAGAGTCTCTCAGCCGAGGAACAGGCTGTGTTGCCTAGCAATCCAGTAGGAGAAATCGAACTGACACAGGCAGAGCTGGAGGCAATCTCTGGGGCCTTTGGTGATGAGTCCCCTTTTAACTTCGATAACGACAGAGTCGACTCACAGACGGATCAAAATATCACCATTCAACCTGTATTAGGTACAGGGTCAGGGACTACCTCGGTGGTGCGATTCAGTGTAACAATTTCTTCTCTCCGGTCAGTTCGAGAGCAACTGATTTCTACTAAGCCTGGTCGTGGAGATCAGGAAAGGGAAAGTGTCTGTGAGGATCCTGCCCTCTCCTGGTTGAGGCAAAAGTCGGTTTGCGTGAGGCTCCTCAAGGGGCAATACCGTTCAAATACGGAGAAGCTGAGTTCAGATATAAGCCTGTCAATATGCGACAAAGAATCGAAAGGACGTTTGGCAGCTCTTTGCAGGCTTGTCGGAGCTTGTCAACGTCAAATGACCTTTGCACTTTTATTTTGAACGATATTGTCCTCAAGGGGAGTTTGCGCTCAGTTGGCATTGACCAGAAGGCTCTCTTCATCAAGAGATGAGGAGAGCCTTCTGTGAATTTTGAAGCCTAAGTATAATATTGTCAGGTGTTCTGGCTATAAACTGAAAAATAGTACATTGTGCTAGAATTATCTTAATCAATTTGTTTAATAATTGAATAGGATAATTCATAAATGTACGGCTTTTAATAAAGTTTACATTTGCCTTTTTGAACACTGAAGATCAATAGTTGTTATAGTTATGAACAAGAGAAAGGACGTTTGCCAATGAGCAACGCTGTTCGCGCTTTGAAAGATGAAGCGTATCGTCAGACCCTCTCAACCGAGGAGCAGGCTGTGCTGCCCGTCAATCCAGTAGGAGAAATTGAACTGACACAGGCAGAACTGGAGGCAATCGCTGGAGCATGGTGGGGTAATAGTCCGGCCTACCACATCGACGACGATAAGGTCGACTCGCAAACGGAGCAAAATATCACCATTCAACCTGTGTTCGGCTCAGGGTCAGGGACTATCTCGATTCTTGGCGGTGGTGGGACTCAGTGTAACAATTTCTTCTCCCCAACCACCTCGAGAGCAACTGATTACTACTAAGCCTGATTGTGGAGATCAGGAGGGGGAAGGTGTCTGTGGAGATCCTGCCCTCTCCTGGTTGAGGCAAAAGTCGATTTGTGTGAGGCTTTTTCAAAGGTGTTTATGCTCTGTTGGTGTTAGGCAGAACGCGTTCCTCGTCTTCTGAATAGGGATGCAATTTTGTAAATTTTGAGGCCTAAGTATAATATTGTCAGGTGTTCCGTTTAGAAACTGAAAATCACATTATTGTGCAATGTTTGCCTTGTTTATCTATTTATAGATAAAATGGGACAATTCATAGATGTGCAATATTTAATTTAGATTGGTCGTTGCCTTTCGGACACTGTAGAACAACAATTGATATAGTATGAACAAGAGAAAGGACGTTTGCCAATGAGCAACGCTGTTCGCGCTTGGAAAGATGAAGCGTATCGTCAGACCCTCTCAACTGAGGAGCAAGCTGTACTGCCTGGTAATCCAGTAGGAGAAATTGAACTGACACAGGCAGAACTGGAGACAATCGCTGGAGCATGGTGGGGTAATAGTCCGGCCTACCACATTGATGAGGACAGGGTCGACTCGCAGACGGAGCAAACTATCACACTTCAAACTGCACTTAGCACAGGTGGGAGTATCTCGATCCTGGGTAGTGGTGCAACTCAGTGTAACAATTTCTTCTCACCGACCACTTCGAGAGCAATTGATTACTACTAAGCCTGATCATGGAGAGGAGGAGGGGAGAGGTGCCTCTGGCTATCTTCCCCTCTTCTTTGAGGTAAGAGTCGATTTGTATGGGGCTGCTCCACTGGTGTTTGTGCTCTGTTGGTGTTGAGCAGGACACTTTTCTCATCTACTGATGACAAGGTGATTTTGTGGATTTTGAGGCCTAAGTATAATATTATCAAGTGCTCCGTTTAGGAACTGTAAAGTGGAATGTTGTGCTAAGAACTTCCTTAAATAATCTAGATAATGATGAAATAAGGAAATCTGTTGAGGTACAATATTTAATTGTAAAATTTGAGGTTACCTTTCGGGCACTGTAGATTAACAGTTGTTGTGGTATGAACAAGAGGAAGGAAGTTGGTAAGTGAATAACATTGTACGTTCTTGGAAAGATGAAGCATATCGTCAGAGTCTCTCAGCTGAGGAGCAGGCTGTGCTACCCGGCAGTCCAGTAGGAGAGATCGAACTGACACAGGCAGAGCTGGAGGCAATCTCTGGAGCCTGTTATGGTCAAGCCAGTCAAGGTCAACCTGCTTACAACATTGACAATGACAAGGTTGACTCGCAGACACAGCAAGTTATCACATTTCAACCTGTGTTAGGTACAGGGTCAGGAACTATCTCAATTCTCGGTGGCGGTGCGACTCAGTGTAATAACTTCTTGTCCCCGACCAGTTCGAGAGCAATTGATTACTACTAAGCCTGATTGTGGAGAGGATGGGGGCAAGTACTTTTGAGGATCTTACCCCCCTTCTTGGTTGAGACAAAAGCCAATTAGACGCTGTAGATCAACAGTTGTTGTAGTATGAACAAGAGGAAGGAAGTTGGTAAGTGAATAACATTGTGCGTGCTTGGAAAGATGAAGCATATCGTCAGAGCCTCTCAGCCGAGGAGGAGGCTGTGTTGCCCGGCAATCCAGTGGGAGAAATCGAACTGACACAGGCAGAGCTGGAGGCAATCTCTGGTGCCTTTGATAATAGCCCTCTCTACGATAACAGCACGGTCGAATCACAGACAGAGCAGACGATAACAGCTCAACCTACATTGGGCACGGGAGGAGGGACTATCTCGATCCTCGGTAGTGGGGCGCTTCAGTGTAACAATGTCTTGTCCCCGACCAGTTCGAGAGCAATTGATTTCTACTAAGCCTGATCATGGAAGGATGAGAGGGGAAAGCATTGGTAAATTAGAACCCTTGATATTGCCTTTCTAAGACTGTAGAGCAACGAGTGTTAGTGTATGAACGAGAGAAAGGGCATTGGCAAATGAGCGACGTTGTGCGTGCTTGGAAAGATGAAGCGTATCGTCAGACCCTCTCAACTGAGGAGCAAGCTGTACTGCCTGTCAATCCGGTAGGAGAAATCGAACTGATGCAGGAAGAACTAGAGGCAATCTCTGGAGCCCTTGGTGGTTACCCAGGTTCTGGCAGCAATAGAGTTGAGGAGCGACTTATTACGTATCAACCAGTATTCGCAGGGTCGACTATCTCACTTCTTGTAGGGAGTTCGTGTGACAATATCTCGTCCCCAACCAGCTCGATAGCAACAGGTCCATCAGGAACTTGATTTTGAGGATGATGGAGTTAGGTTGGTCTCTAGCTCCAATTTAGAACCCTTACTGGTACCTTTTGGACGCCATATGGCAACAGTACTTGTAGTATTATGAACCAGAGAAAGGAAGTGTTCACATGAACAACATTGTACGTGCTTGGAAAGATGAAGCATATCGTCAGAGTCTCTCTGCCGAGGAGCAGGCAGTGCTACCTGGCAATCCGGTAGGAGAAATCGAACTGACAGAGGCAGAGCTGGAGGCAATCGCTGGGGCCGCTTATGGTACTCGTCCTTCTATCGATGATATCGACGGAGGCGATGTCCAATCGCGGACAGAGCAAATTATCACATTTCAGCCGGTCCTCGGTGGAGGAGGAGCGTTAAGTATCTCAATCCTCGGCTCTGGCGCGAATCAGTGTAACAATTACTTCTCCCCGGTCGGCTCAAGAGCAGCTGATCAGCACCAACCCTGACCTTGAGGGTGATGGAGGGGGAGAGGTGCTTCTGAGGACGCTACCCCCTCCTCGTTAACGCAAAAACACATTTCTGTGAGACTCCTCTAACTGGTGTTTGTTCTCTCTTGATGTTGTGTAGAATGCTATTCTCAACCTCTCAGCGACTATACAATCCCTCTGTTCTGTCTTCTCTTCATATTTTGCGCGGTGCACATGGTCACGATTTTGATATAGTTTATCCCGCCTGTTTGCAGTTGATACTGCTAGGAATTGGGTATTGTGAGTCTCTGAGTAGTATGCTTGAGAAGCATCATAACCATTGTTATTCATGCATAAATCATTTTTGCATGAATACTATTTTGCGCAAATTCAAATTATGTCTACAGGGAAGATACAAATGAATAAGATGGTACCGCAATCGATTGCTCATGCATCACAATGCCAGCATTATGCTAGCTGGTATCGCGCTATGACGCTTACTGAACGCGCAGCCTTGTTAGGGGAACATTCCTCGGCGCAATCTGCTGTTTCTCCTGCTGATAGTGGAAGAGTTCAACAACGGCTCCAACGTTGGAAAGAGCAGGCCCCCTTCAATAAGGATGATTATTTTGCGCAGCGGCTCGCCCTGGATGATCTGACCGAAGATGATCTACTGGTATTGCTTGCAGAATCACCGGAAGTACTACGTACTCGTGTCTCATCTACACCTTCATGGCTGCAGGCATTGATGGATGCTTTTGAAGCACCCCTGTCGGAGTTTGTGTCAGTGCTTCCACAAACGGAGAGTGGTCTGGGTGCAGAAGCATATCTTGCTACGCTTAGGCCTTTGATCAAAGGCAGTGCCGAACGTCTGCAAGTCGGTCTCCAGGCATTGCTGCAGAAATACTCGTCTATGCCTTTTGATCCGACTGCAGGTATACTGCTACTGATTCAGCATCTACCGGCCCGTCTTCTCCCCGGATTGATTAAAACATATGTGCTCGAACTCAATGTTGCGCGTGAGCAAGGGTGTTTACTGGGTGAGACGCCACAGGAGCGTTTTCAATATTTCTTGGAGCAACTGTGTCGGCCAGAGGGTATGCTCTCCCTGTTGGAGGAATACTCCGTGTTGGCGCGCAAGCTGGTGCAGACGCTTGAGCAGTGGGTCGCCTGCTCGCTGGAATTGTTAGAACGCCTCTGTGCAGACTGGGGAGAGATCTGTGTGGCTTTCCCACAAGCGCACACTGCTGGTGGGCTGATTGAGATACAGTCAGGCAAGGGAGATTTCCATCGTGGAGGTCGCAGCGTTACGATTTTGACTTGGAGTTCTGGTTTCCGTCTGGTGTATAAACCCAGGTCTATGGCTGTTGATGCCCATTTCCAGGAACTACTCTCCTGGTTAAATGATTTGGGATACTTCCCAGCATTTCGTACCTGCCAGATTATCAACAGGCCGACATATGGCTGGGTTGAATTTATACAAGCCGCTCCCTGTACTTCCAAGGAAGAGGTTGAGCGTTTTTATCAGCGCCAGGGTGGCTATCTAGCTTTGCTCTATGCGCTGGAGGCTGCAGATTTTCACGCGGATAATTTGATTGCCTCAGGTGAGCATCCCATTTTGATAGATCTTGAAGCGCTGTTTCAACCGCGTGAGAATAGGCAATATGAGCAAAAGAAGTATAATCCAGCAATAGATGCAATTAACCATTCCGTTGTGCGCGTTGGCTTACTGCCGCGGCGTATGTGGTCGAATGTGCAGTCTGAGGGAGTTGATGTCAGCGGTCTGGGTGGGCAGGCTGGACAGCTCGCACCATTGCCCATTGCCCAATTGACTGGAGTCGGAACGGATCAGATGAAATTCAGTAGTGAACGGGTCCCGCTGCAGACTGGTCAACACCGGCCGCATTTGCACGACCAGGACGTCGATACGCTGGAGTATCGTGACTGCATCATCTCCGGTTTTATCTCTGCCTATCACTTGCTTTTGGCGCATCGCGACGAACTGCTACAGGAGATACTGCCACATTTTGCTGATGACGAAGTACGTTGCGTGTTGCGTCAAACACAAACCTACGGTATTTTGCTTAATGCTAGCTTTCATCCCAACATTTTGCGTGATGCTCTCGATTGTGATCGTCTCTTCGATCGTCTCTGGATAAATGTTGAGCAAAAACCAGATTTGACCAGAGTGATTGCGGCAGAGCATGCTGACTTATGGGCTGGTGACATTCCCGTGTTTACTACGTGTCCAGGGTCACGAGATATCTTTACCTCGACTGGAGAACGCATTACAGAATTTTTAGCTATGCCCTCGATGGAGATAGTCAGGGAGCGAGTGGCCAGCTTTAATGAACAAAACATGGAAAAACAAGTCTGGATTATCCAGGCATCGTTTAGCAGTATAGAGCTGAAGGCTGACCAGTCAACGGAGCAGGGGTTACAGTTGCATCCATCACAAACGGTTGTGAGCCATGACCGTCTCATCGCGCTAGCCAGCAGGGTTGGCAATCGCCTGGAGCGTCTCGCAGAGCATCGTGGTGATATGGTAGGCTGGCTGGAGATTGTCTCGGTCAATGAACGCGGATGGAACTTGGTACCCGCAGGACCAAACTTATACGGCGGCATATCCGGTTTAACATTTTTCCTGAGTTATCTGGGTTTGCTAACCGGTGAGCAGCGTTATACATCGCTCGCCCAAGCAGCCCTGAACACGACACGCCACCAGATTGCCCAACGTAAGGAACATCAGAGTATTGGGAGTATTGGCATTTTTAATGGACTAGGCTCTTTTATCTATGTGCTCTCTCACCTTGGCGCTCTGTGGAATGATCCCGCCTTGTACCGGGAGGCAGAGGAACTGGTGCAGCTGTTGCCAGAAGCTATCGCCCAGGACCAGTTCTTTGATGTGATCGGGGGAGCGGCGGGTTGTATTGGCGCGTTACTTAGCCTCTATGCTGTTGCTCCGTCCCAGGCTACCCTGGCGGCTGCGATCCAATGTGGCGATCATCTCATTGAATCAGCCAAACCACAGGCAACGGGCATTGGCTGGAGTGCTGAGTTCGCACTCACTCCATTGGCGGGGTTTGCTCATGGCAATGCTGGTATAGCACTCTGTTTATTGCGGCTCTTTACAGTGAGTAGTGAAGAGCGCTTCCGGGAAACTGCTCTGGAGGCGATAGCGTATGAGCGTAGCTTGTTCTCGCCAGAGAAACAAAACTGGCCTGATTTACGCCCATCTCCGGTCTCACAGGCAGAAGGTGATGGAAATACAGCAGATAAGGTAGCCTACTCGTATATGGTTGCCTGGTGTCACGGAGCTCCCGGGATTGGTCTTGCTCGTCTCGGATCGCTGTCTGTAATGCATGATGCAGAAGTTTATGCAGAAATCGATGCAGCTTTGCAGACAACAATTAGACAGGGTTTTAGCGTGAATCACTCCCTCTGTCACGGTGATATGGGGAATCTGGATATCTTGCTGACAGCGACCCAATTGCTGGAGAATCCTCGGTATAAGGATGTAGTACAACGTCTTGCTCCGATGTTGTTAGACAGCATCGAGCAGCAGAGTTGGATCTCTGGTGTACCGCAAGGAGTCGAAACACCAGGATTGATGGTTGGGTTGGCTGGCATTGGCTATGCACTACTCAGGCTAGCTGCGCCTGAACGCATGCCATCTGTCTTACTACTTGAGCCACCATCTCGATAAGCATGAGAAAGGCTTCAAATGAATTAATATCCCTTAGCATTAAAAAAGCTAAGGGATATTAATTACATATATAGATTTTTTACATTGGTTAATTTGATTTTTTATAATTATTTACTATAGACCATCAAGAAACTTTTGTACTATTTAATTGATATTTTTTACATTTTTTTGTATTATATATGTGTTGTTAACCATTGAGGAGGGACAGAGAGGAACTATCATTCCTCTGCTGGAGCATATAAGGTATGCCGCAATCTAGAGGATTGAACTCGCTCTTTTTTTCCTCCTCGCCCGAGGTTGCTGGCGGCATCAGTCAGCTATCTGAGTAGTCACTATTTGACTACATTTTGAAAGGCAGAATATTAGATGGACAATCCTATTGTACATGGCAGGAAAGACATAGCGTATCACCAGAATCTCTATGCTCAGGGACAAGCTCTACTACCCGCCAATCCCGCTGGTGAAATAGAGCTGACCGATGCAGATTTAGAGGCCATCTATGGTGGTCAAAGTGGAAGTGAGGGTGGTCATCCAGTAAGTGGTCAGCCAACGGGTAACCTGAATAGACTTCTAAATGACCTTCCAATAAGTGGCCTTCCATTAAATTTGAATACGATATAGTGTCGAGCTAAAGAACCTTGGTATGGGTGCCGGGGAATCTCAGCTAAAGAGGCTCTTAAAACCAGCCACATGACAAGATGGCACTAATTGTCATAGTAGGATGTCACAATCTAAGTACAACTGGTCATAACTATGATCCAAGTTTGCTGGGCAAATGATCTCACGATGAGGAGATCGACTTGGAGTGCATTTGCACCCAGTTGTGCTATTAGACACCAGTTGTGCTATTAGACAAGAGAAAGGAGCTTTCAAATGGATATGAACATTGTACATGGCAGGAAAGACGTAGCTCATCACCAAGATCTCAGCTTCGAGAGGCAAGCTCTGCGGTCTGCAGATCCCACTCATGAAATAGAGCTGACGGATGCAGATCTAGAGGCTGTCTATGGTGGTGGTCTAACAGTACCAGGTTCACTGGGCAGTTTACCAGGAGTAGTAGGAGGATTGGGAAGTCTTCC
>WNFJ01251085.1_pt1 | contig 13632 bp, 11 predicted proteins | sample 5400461 | NCBI WGS metagenome assembly WNFJ01 (sample SAMN13153349, study PRJNA577476) | soil metagenome | isolation source: 115 cm saprolite on Douglas fir-dominated hillslope | place: USA:California | collected 2013-09-17 | reverse complement strand
ACGAGGCTTCCATGGTCCACCGTTCCGGATGGGACGCGACAGGCTCCTGTCTAGTCGGCAGCTCACCGTAAAGGACTAGCTCCGTATAGCTACCTTAACTCATCTATAGCCATCTTGGGCACTATTGATGCGGATTCGCCTACATCGCCGGATAAAGAGGCGCTAAATGGTGTTTGACAAGCAACGATTACCCCGCGTGCAACCGCGCCGGAAGGATTTCGCACAGCTACATATCGCTGCTGGAGAGGAGGCGCCGGGCGATGCGCGTCATCTGGGGATGAAACCCAAGCACATCCCGTCAGCACGACCCGAGAGGGGACTCGCAATGCGCGACACGTGGACTTGAGCGCAGTCCGCCGCCGCTGCTAGCCAGACCCGCGTAGCGGCACCGATCTTCTGGTCGCGGCGCGATTGGGACGCCGTCTCGCCGCATGACGCCCGCCGGGTGGTGACACGTGGCGCCACCTGAGCGTCAATACGAAAGCAACTACCGCACCGATTCCGCCACCGATTGCGATGACCACCGCCGGGGTAACCACCTCCGCGGCGGCACCGGCCGCGACGAACGCGGCCCCCTGGCCGACGATGACACCCATGTTGGCGATGCCGAAGGCCTGAGCCCGCCTCTCGTTTGGGACCCTGACCACGAAGGCGGTGTTGGCCGCGACCTGATAGATGCCGAAAGCGGCCGACAGCGAGAAGATCACGAGTGAGACGGCAAGACCCGGGCGGAGGGCCGTCAGGACCAGGGTCACGCAGGTGAGCACGGCCAGCGGCCCCATCCAGTCGATCCGTCGGCGCGGACGCACGAAGCGGGTGAACAGGGGCGTGGCGATCGTCGTGCTGAACGCCGTGGACGCTAGCACCAGACCGGTCGCGATGGACCCGCCGCCGAGTCTTGCCGCATACGGGGCGGCGATTCCCTCGGGAATCGTGTAGAAAACCACGAGCCAGCCGAGCAGCAAGAGGGTGCGCAGCGCCTGGTCGCCGAACACCAGCTGAAGTCCGTCCCGCATCCGCGCCAGCGGGGACAATCGAACGGTTTCCGGCTGGGCGGCAACTGGCCTGGCGCGGGTGCCTAGGCCGATTAACAAGCCGGAGAGCACGAACGTGCCGGCGTCAATGACGAGCGAAGGCCGCACGTGGAGAAAGGCGACCGCGACTCCCCCGCCGGCCGCGCCGATCACCTGGCCGGCCAGGAAGGTCGTCTGAATCACCGCGGTGCCCAGGACGTAGCGTTCACCCTGCAGGATGTCGGGGGTGATGGCGGCCCGCGCCGATTCAAACGGGGGCGCGAACATCGTAGTGACGAACAACAGCGCCACCAGGGCCCCGATGGGCATGTGCGGCACCACCATGGCCGCGACGAGAACGGCGCGGACCAGATCGCATGTGACCATCACCGAGCGCCGGGGCCGCCGGTCCGCCACGTCGGCGAGGAACAGGCCGCCGATCACCCATGGCAGGTAACCGGCCGCATACACCAAGGCCGTAAGCAGCGGCGACTTCGTGCGCTCAAATACCAGCAGGGTAAGGGCGACAAGGGCGAGACGATCGCCCGTTACGGAAAGGACCTCGGAGAACCATAGGGCCCGGAACTCGCGCACCGCGAAAACGTCGCGGAACGTGGCACGCGGCACAGCACCTTTCACACTGACCCTTCTGTCCAGGTCCCTTGTCCGCGGTCCGTGATGTTCACTCAGCATCATCATGACCCAGCGATGGCATATATCGCAACAAGTAGTGCCGAATCGGTCACCCATGGTTCTCAATTGCCCACCACGAAGGCACCCAGTAGCTGGCAGCCGAGATACGACATCTAGTGCCGTGCCTGGCAATGTTTGCCCCGCAGGTCTCACCTATCGCAACCGGCTCAGCTCATCTGTCTCAGTTGTCCCCGACATGAGCCGCCCGCTAGGCGCTGCTTGGGGTGCCCTGCCTAGGGTCCGTCGATGATTACCCGCAATACCGTACATTTACGACAAAGTGCGCCGAGGTCGCGTCGCGGCAATCTCGGAACTTACACCACCGCCGTTCGGATAAAAGAATTATTCTGAACGCCGGTGTATCTCCTGGCAGCAAGGCAGACTCCGGCCAATGGGGGCTGATCACTGCTGTCCCTTGACCTACCCGAGCGGGAGCGAACAATGTCTGAGCGATCTCAACCGTTGGTGCAACTACCTGGCAGCGAGCGCGCGCCGCTGGCGAACATCAGGCCGGCCGGCCAGCTGGACACCTCCGAGCGGGCCGAGCTGACGCTGGTGCTGAGGCGGCGGGCCGATCTGCCCGCCGAAATCGTCGTGACCACCGACGAACTGGCGGAGCGGTACGGTGCCGACCCCGACGACGTCGCCCTCGTCAGCCAGACGCTCACCGGCCGTGGCCTGGAGGTAACGGCCGTCCATCCGGCTACCCGCCGGATCAAGGTGGCGGCAACGCTGGGCGACCTGGCCAGCGCGTTCGGCGCGACGCTGCAGCAGGTCAGCAGCCCAGATCCGGTCGGCCGCGGGACCGTCACGCACCGCTACCGCGAGGGCCCGCTGTTCGTGCCGGCCGCGCTGGACGGCGTCGTGCTCGCCGTGCTCGGCCTCGACACCAGGCCGCAGGCCCGGCCGCATTTCCGGACCAGGGGCGCCGGATTCGCCGCCGCCCAGGGCACCTCGTACCCGCCGAACCAGGTAGCGGACATTTACGGGTTCCCCGCCGGCACCACCGGCGCCGGCCAGACGATCGCGGTCATCGAGCTCGGCGGCGGCTTCTCGACCAGCGACCTTGACGCGTACTTCGGCGGGCTGGGCATCGCTGTGCCTTCGGTCACCGCGGTCGGCCTGGACGGGGCGTCCAACGCGCCTGGTTCGGACCCCACCGGGGCCGACGTGGAGGTCGCGCTGGACGTCGACGTCATCGGCGCCGCCGCGCCCGGCGCAGCGCAGGTGGTGTACTTCGCGCCGAACAACGGTGACCAGGGCTTTGTCGACGCGATCTCCGAGGCCGCGCAGGCCAGGCCGGCGCCGATCGCCATCTCGATCAGCTGGGGCCAGTCCGAGGATTCCTGGACCGCGCAGGGACGGTCGGCGATGGACCAGGCGATGGCCGACGCGGCGGCGCTCGGCATCACCGTGTGCGTGGCCTCGGGCGACAACGGCAGCAGCGACGGCGTCAACGACGGCCAAGTGCACGTCGACTTCCCCGCCTCCAGCCCGAACGCGCTGGCGTGCGGCGGGACCAAGCTCCTGGCGGACCCGTCCACCGGCGCGATCAGCTCGGAAGTCGTCTGGAACGAGACGGCCTCGAACGAGGGGGCCGGCGGCGGGGGGGTCAGTGACCAGTTCGCCCTGCCGTCCTGGCAGGCGACCGCCGGGGTGCCGGCCAGGGCCAGCGGAACCGCGGCCAGCGGAGCCTCGGCCAGCAGCGCGGCGAGCGGCAGCGAGCACCACAGGCGTCATAGGGGCGGCAACGGAAGCGGTGGATCCGGCGGCCCGGGCGGGTCGGGCGGTTCCGGCGGCCCGGGCGGGTCGGGCGGGTCGGGCGGGTCGGGCGGTTCCGGTAATGGCGGCTGGCGCGGCGTGCCTGACGTGGCAGGCAACGCCGACCCGACGACCGGTTATCAGGTCTACTCCGGCGGCCAGCCGCAGGTCGTGGGCGGAACCAGCGCGGTGGCCCCGTTGTGGGCGGCGCTCGTCAGCCGGCTCGCGGAGGCGACGGGCAAGCGGTTCGGCCTGATCCAGCCGGCCCTGTACGCGGGCATGGCTCCCGGCGCCGACGTGCCCGGCTTCCACGACATCACCAGCGGAGACAACGGCGCCTACCCGGCCGGGCCGGGCTGGGACGCCTGTTCGGGCCTGGGCAGCCCCGACGGCACCGCCCTGCTGACCAGACTGAAGGGCTGACCCCTAGATCAGTCAGCACGTTGTGACGCGGTTGACGCTGCTAACTGAAGGACGCATACTTTTGACAGTGACTTTCAAATAGATGCCACTGCCGAAGGGATGTGGGTGTCATGACGGACAACTCGCCTCGCAAGTGGTGGGCACTGATCGCGATCGCCGCGAGCGTGGTCGTCGTCGGGCTCGACCTGACCGTGCTGAACCTGGCGCTGCCCACGATCGCCACCGACCTGCACGCCTCCACCGGCGACCTGCAGTGGATCTCGGACGCGTACAGCCTGGTGCTGGCCGCCGCGATGCTGCCCGCAGGCCTGCTTGGCGACCGGCTCGGACGCAAGAAGGTGCTGCTGGTCGCGCTCGTCTTGTTCGGGGCCAGCTCGGCGGCCTGCGCGTACGCGGCCAACACGGGTGAGCTGATCACCGCCAGGGCAGTGCTCGGGATCGGCGCCGCGGCCATCTTCCCGCTGTCGCTGTCCGTGATCCCGGTGCTGTTCGCGCCCGAGGAGCGGCAGAAGGCGATCGCGCTGATGGCGTCGGCGACCTTCATCAGCTTCCCGATCGGCCCGATCGTCGGCGGCTACCTGCTCGACCACTTCTGGTGGGGCTCGGTCTTCCTGATCAATGTGCCGGTGGTCATCCTGGCCCTGACCGCTGTCGCGCTGCTGCTGCCCGAGTCGCGCAGCGAGCAGCGGCCGAGCGTGGACATCCTGGGCGTGATCCTGTCGAGCGCCGGGCTGGCCGGGCTGACCTACGGATTCATCAAGGCCGGTCAGAACGGCTGGACGGACACCGCGGCGCTCGCCACCATCGCCGCCGGGGCCGCCGTGCTGGCCGTCTTGGTGGCCTGGGAGCGCTGGCTGACGGGGCGCGACCGATCCAGCGGCACCGGAGCCCCTCGCGGGGGTCGCGGAGCCGGGGCCGTCGGAGTCCGTCCGCTGATCGAGCTCCGGTTGTTCCGGTCGGCGGGCTTCACCTGGGGCACGACCCTGGCGACGCTGGTCTCGTTCGCGATGTTCGGCCTGCTCTTCGCGATGCCGCAGTACTTCCAGGAAGTGCGCGGCGTGAACGCCATGGGCAGCGGGCTGAGGCTGCTGCCGATGATCGGCGGCATGGTCATCGGCATGATCAGCGGCACCATGCTGGCCCGGGGGGACAACCCCCCCAGACCCCCCCGCGAGGGCATGGCCTCGCCGCGGCAGGCCGCCGACGGCGCGGTCCCGGGGTCCCGCGCGCCGCTGGCCAGCGTGAAGGCTTTGGTCACGGTCGGGTTCGCGATCATGGCCGCTACGCTCGCGGTCGGTGCCACGACCAAGACCACCAGCGGCACCGGGTTCGCGGCCTCCTGGTTCGCCGTGTTCGGCCTAGGCCTCGGGCTCGCGATGCCGCAGACGATGAACGCGGCCCTGTCCGCCCTGTCCGCCGAGCGCAGCGGCTCGGGCTCGGCCCTGATCTCCGCGCTGCGCCAGGTGGGCGCGACCATCGGGGTCGCGGTGCTCGGCACCGTGCTCAGCTCGGTGTACCGCGGCCACCTGGCCGTGACCGGCCTGCCCGCGGCGGCCGCGGCGGCGGCCAAGAGCAGCGTGGTGGCGGGCGTCGGGGTCGCGCACGCATTGCGTTCGGCGGCGCTACTCGACTCGGTGCGCAGCGCGTTCGTGCAGGGCATGGACACCGATCCTCGCGCTCCTCTTCCTGCCGCGCCGCCCTGAGGGGATCCCCGGGCGGACTGGCCCCGCCGCAGCCGGTGAAAGCGGCTCGGAGCGGGCAGAATTGGAGGTGTGACAGGAATGCTCGGCACAAGCCAGGACCAGCCAGGCGGCTTGCGCGAGCGGAAAAAGGCCAGGACGCGCGCTTCCATCAGGGAGCACGCGCTCAGGCTGTTCCGTGAGCAGGGCTATCACGCCACCACCGTGGAGCAGATCGCGGCGGCGGCCGAGGTCTCGCCGAGCACGTTCTTCCGGTACTTCCCGACCAAGGAAGATGTCGTACTGCAGGACGACATGGATACCCGCATGGTCGAGGCGCTCGAGCGGCAGCCGGCCGGGCTCGGCCCGGTCGCCGCCGCCCGCGCGGCCATCCGGGAGGCAATTGATTCTTATAGCCCGGCCGACCTCGAGCTGCTCAGCGAGAACTCGGCCCTCACCGTGACCGTGCCCGAGATACGGGCCAGAGCACTTAACGAGTTCGCCCGCACCATCGGGGTCATCTGCGAGGCCCTGGCCAAGCGCGCCGGACGTCCGGCGGACGACCTGGCCGTCCGCACCATCGCCGGCGCGATCATCGGCGTCATCATGTCGGTCACGATGCCGTGGGACGGCTGGTCCGACCGGCAGAACATCAAGGAGTCGTTCCAGCGCATCGACCAGGCGCTGGCCCTGCTGGAGGCCGGGCTGCCGCTCTGACCCGGGACGCAGACGAAGCGGTTTACCTCCGGCTCCGGCTAGTGGCCTACGTGCGAGTAGGGGCCGCGGGCGGCATAATGAGCCTGGATATATACAGGTGAGCCGGGAAGTCTGGTCGGCGTGATCAAGCTCGGGAGCCGGCCATGTACCGGGGCGTTTTGTCATCGGCGCTAGCCTCGCACTGGCGCAGGGAGGTCCTGCGCACCAGCCTGTGGTTCGTGCCCGCGATCGAGGTGGTGGCCGCGATCGCGCTGTTCACCGGTACGCTCATGGCGGACCGCGCCGCCTACCGTGGCGACTTCACGCTCCCGGGCTGGGTGATCAGCGGGAGCGCCGACGCGGCCCGCCAGATCCTCACCGCGATCGCCGCCGCCATCATCACCGTGGTTGGCGTCGTCTTCTCGATCATCCTGGTGACCCTGACCCTCGCGTCGACCCAGTTCGGGCCGCGGATGCTGCGGAACTTCATCCGCGACCGGGGCACCCAGCTGACCCTCGGCACCTTCGTCGCGACCGGCATCTACTCGGTGCTGGTGCTCGCCTCGATCGGCGTGGGATCACACGGGGACTTCGTGCCGCATATCAGCGTGACGGTCACGCTCGGGCTGATGGTCGCCGATCTGGCCGTGCTCATCTACTTCATCCACCACACGGCTGTCTCGATCCAGCTGCCCCAGGTGATCGCGAGCATCGCCGCCGATCTGGCCGAGGCGATCGAGGAGCAAGGCAGTGGACCTGGCAAGCCGGTGCGGGAAAGCGGTCCGTCCGCGGCCGAGCTGCTGGCCCGCGCCGAGGCGGGCGGGGGCGTGCTGCTCGCGCCGACCAGCGGGTACGTGCAGTTCATCAAGCACCACGCGGTGATCAGCCTGGAGCACCGGCCCGGCCACTTCATCGTGCGCGGGCACAGGTTCGCGACGGTCTGGCCGCCGGACGCGGTGCCGCTGGTGCGCCAGGCGCTGGGACGCGCACACATCGTCGGCCCGCACCGGACCCTGACCCAGGACGTGTCGTTCGGCATCGACCAGCTGGTCGAGATCGGGACCCGCGCCCTCTCCTCCGCGATAAATGACACCTTCACGGCGCTGACCTGCATCGACTGGCTCGGGGAGAACCTGTGCAAGATCGTGGCCCGGTGGCATCCGGCGCGCGCGCACCGGGACAGTCAGGGGTTCATCCGGCTCATCGCGGCCGAGCCCGCGTACGAGCGCCTCGTCCAGCGTTCCTTCGAAAAGATCAGGCAGGCCAGCTTGGGCATGCCGGCGGTCATGATCCGCAAGCGTGAGGCCCTGGCCATGATCATGGCCGAGACGACGAGCGACGGGCAGCGCCGGGTGCTGCTCGAGCAGGCGGCCATGATCGACCGGGCCAGCGAGCGGTCGGTGCCGGAAGCCGTCGACCGGGCCGACATCCGGCGGCGTTACGAGGCCATCTTGACCATGGAGTCCAGGCTGGCCGCGAGCGCGCGGAACGCGTGACCGGCTGGGGCAGGCCCGGCACGCGGGCGTGCGGTCCTGAGGGGCGGGCCCGGCACGGGGACGTGCGGTGCTGGCGGAACGGGTGATGAGCAGAGCAGGCCGACACGCGGACTTGCGGTCCTGAGAAGAACGGTAGCTAGGACTGTCGGAAACGCCGCCACCCCGTTCGTGGAACTGATGGAACGGTGTCACGGTGGCACCGGTCGAATGGAGGCGATCGTGAAGTACGTCATGCTGATCTTGAACACCGATGCGGTTAGGGGTCTGTCCGAGGCGGAAGGCCAGGCGTGGTACGCGGAGATCGGGGCCTGGTACGAGAAGGGCGGGGGCGGGTCAGGGAAGCTGGTCGAGGGCGGACACCAGCTCCAGCCTCCGGCCACGGCCAAGACAGTGCGGGCCGGCGGCGTCACCGACGGCCCGTTCATGGAGACCAAGGAGGCTCTCGGCGGGTACTCGGTGCTCGAGACCGACACGATCGAGGAGGCCGTGGACATCGCGAAGACCTGGCCGGGGGTCGACCGGGGCTGGATCACGATCGAGGTCCGACCCGCGGTGGAGATGTGATCCGGTAGTCACCGGGCCCCATCAGAAGGATAGGCGGCGGGCGAGTAGCTCGCGCTCGGCCGGGTTGCCGGCCAGCGCGAGCGCCCGCTCGCTGGCGGCACGGGCCTCGTCGTCGCGGCCGAGCCCGGTCAGCAGGCCGGCCCGCAGCGCGTGGAAGAGCCGGTATCCGTCCAGCTCGGCCGCGAGCGGCGTGATCTCGGCCAGCGCGGCCTCGGGACCGACGACGTAGCGGGTGGCGACGGCCCGGTTGAGTAGCACCACCGGCGACGGCGTAAGCGCCTGCAGCCGGTCATAGAGCAGGCGGATCTGAGCCCAGTCCGTGTGGTCGTAATCAGCCGCCTCGGCGTGCAGCGCGGCGATGGCCGCCTGGACCTGGTAAGGACCGGGCCCGCGCATCGCCAGCGCCCGGTCAAGCAGCCGGGTGGCCTCGGTGATCAGCGCCCGATCCCACCGCGCGCGGTCCTGGTCCGCGAGCCTGACCAGCCGCCCCCATCCATCGAACCGGGTCGCCGCCCGGGACTCGTGCAGCAGGAGCAGGGCGAGCAGGCCGAGGACTTCGGGCTCGCGCGGCATCAGCCGGTGCAGCAGCCTGGTCAGCGACACGGCCTGGGCCGCGAGGTCGCGCCGGGCGGGCTCCCGTCCCGCGCTGGCCAGGTAGCCCTCGTTGAAGACGAGGTAGACGACGGCCAGCACTTCGGCGAGCCGGCCCGCGAGCTCGTCGGGATCGGGCACCCGCACGTCCGCGTGCGCGGTGCGCAGCAGCCGCTGCGTCATCGCGGGCTCGCCGGCCAGGAACGCGGCGGCGATCTCGGCGGTGGTCAGGCCGCATACGGCCCGCAGCGTGAGCGCGATCTGCGATTCGCGCGGCAGCGCGGGATGACAGCAGGCGAAGATCATTCCGAGCAGCTCGTCGTCCACCGCGTCGGTACTGTCCTGGCTGTCGGTACTGGCCCAGCTGTCTGTGGTGGTCGCCGCGAGCAGCGCGAGCTTTTCCTCACCCGTGCGGGCCCGGCGCAGCCGGTCGATGGCCTTGCGGCGGGCCGGGGTGGCCAGCCAGCCGCCGCAGTTGGCCGGGACCTCGCCGTCCCGCCAGTGCTCGATGGCCTCGATGAACGCGTCCTGCACGGCGTCTTCGGCGAGCCCCACGTCACCGAGCCGCGCGGCCAGCGCGGCCCTGATCCGGGTCGCCTCCTGCTGGTAGACCCGCTCGAGCTGAGCCGCGTCCAAGGTCTCGGGTTCGACGGGTCAGGCCCCGGTGAACCGGGGCGGGCGCTTGCCGGCGAAGGCCGCGAGCCCTTCGGCGAAGTCGCCCGAGGCGGCCATCTCCCGCTGGATCCGCGCCTCGAACTCGAGCTGGGCATCCATCCGCTCATACAGCCACTGGTTCAGCTGCCGCTTGGTGCCGGCGTAGGACTTGGTGGCGCCCGAGGCGAGCCGGTCGAGCAGAGCGTCGGTCCGCGAGGCGAACTCCTGGTCGGGCCAGACCTGGTTGATCAGGCCCCAGTCGAGGGCCTTGCGGGCGTCGAGCCGCTCCCCTAGCATGGCCAGCTCCGCGGCCCGGGCGAAGCCCACCCGGGACGGCACGAACAGCGACGAGCCGCCGTCGGGGACCAGCCCGATGTTGACGAAGGCGAGCGAGAAGTACGCCGACTCGGCCGCGACGACGAGGTCGCAGGCCAGCGCGAGGGAGAGCCCGATCCCGGCCGCTGGTCCGTTGACCCCGGCTATCACCGGCTTGGGCATCCGCCGGACGCCCGTGATCAGCGGGTGGTACCGCTCGGTCAGCCTGTGGTACACGTCTATCGTGCCGCCGTCGACTCCCTCGGCGGCCTCTTTCAGGTCAGCGCCGCTGGAGAAGGCGCGCCCAGCGCCGGTAACGACCACCGCCCGGACCCCGGGGTCATCGGTGACCTCCCGGATGGCCGCGAGCAGGTCGAGAGAGAACTGATCGCTCCAGGCGTTCATCCGCTCGGGGCGGTTCAGCTCGATCTTCGCACCCGGGCCCCGGCGGTACAGGTTGACCGTCTCATACTGGCGGTAAAGCTCATCGTCACTCACGCCGGCCATGTTAACAGGGCCAGCGGCTGGCCGATTAGGGAGAACACGGCGGTGTCAGGCAAGGACAAGGATCACGACAAGAAACAGCCCAAGCAGCTCAACGACACGCAGAAGCAGCCACAGCAGCTCAGCGAGACGCAGAAGGTGCCCAGGCAGGTTTACGAGACGGAGTTGTACCGCCTGCAGGGCGAGCTGGTGAAGATGCAGGAGTGGATGCGCTCGGCAGGCGCCAGGATCGTGGTCGTCTTCGAGGGCCGTGACGCGGCCGGCAAGGGCGGCACGATCAAGCGGGTGGCCGAGTACCTCAATCCCCGCGTCGCCCGGATCGTGGCCCTGCCCGCGCCGACCGAGCGGGAGCGTACCCAGTGGTACTTCCAGCGCTACGTCGACCAACTGCCGGCCGCGGGCGAGCTGGCGCTGTTCGATCGCAGCTGGTACAACCGGGCCGGCGTGGAGCACGTCATGGGGTTCTGCACGCCTGAGGAGTACAGCCGGTTCCTGCACCAGTGCCCGATCTTCGAGCGGCTGCTGGTCGAGGACGGCATCCTGCTGCGCAAGTACTGGTTCTCGGTCAGCGATGCGGAGCAGGAGTTCCGCTTCCGGGGCCGGCTCGACGATCCGATGCGCCGCTGGAAGCTGTCGCCGATGGACCTGGAGTCGGTCACCAGGTGGGAGGACTACTCGCGGGCCAAGGACGAGATGTTCGTGCACACCGATATCCCCGAGGCGCCGTGGCACGTGCTCGAGAGCGACGATAAGCGCCGCGCGCGGATCAACATGATTTCCCACCTGCTCAGCACGATCCCCTACCGCGACGTGCGGCCGCCGTCGCTGAAGCTCCCGCACCGGCCGGCATCACGGGGTTACGTCCGCACGCCGAGGCACATGCAGGCCTACGTCCCCGACCACGCCGCCGAGCTGCTGGCCTCGGGCTCCGTGGGTCTTCGGGTCACCACCCCGGCTAGACGTCGGCTAGACGACCCTGGCGTACCTGACCGCGAATATACATAACGGAATACACAGTTTGGTAGATGTGCATCCCGGACCCCGCCGCATAACGTTCAACTGTCGATAGCAAGCACGGGAACAAACGCACAACGCACATGGCCCCGGGGGAAGGGACAGTCGATGGCAGGCGAGGCGCCGGGGCCGATGTACCTGTCCGACCTGACTCCCGGCGGCCTGGCGGGAAGGGCCGCCGACGCGGCCGCGATCCGCCGCCAGCTCGGTGACGCGCAGCTCGTCACGGTGACCGGCTTGCCCGGCGTGGGCAAGACCGCGGTGAGTCTCGAGGCGGCGAGCGCGACCGCCGGGAACTTCGCCGACGGCACCCTGCTCGTCAGGCTTGACACGTTGCAGGACGAGGCCCTGCTGCCGCACACCATCGCGGCCGCGCTGCGGCTAGATGACCGGTTCGCGCACAGCCGCCTCGAGGTACTGGTCGACCAGTTGCACGAGCGGCACATGCTCCTCGTCCTGGACACCTGCGAGCACCTGGTCGGCGCCTGCGCCGCGCTGGTCGCGGCCTTGCTGCCGCGGTGCCCCAAGGTGACGATCCTGGCGACCAGCCGGGAACCGCTCAGGGTGCCTGGTGAGTCGGCCGTGGTGATCCGCCCGCTGCGCCTGGCCGACGCGGTGGCGCTGTTCAGCCGGCGGGCGGCCGAGGCCCAGGTCCCGATCGCGGCAGAGAACCGCGCCGCGTTGGCGTCGATCTGCATGCAGCTGGACAAGCTGCCGCTGGCCATTGAGCTCGCGGTGGCCGAACTGGCCGTGGGCAAACTGGCGAGGGGCCAGCCGCTCTCGGCGTGCCTGGCGGAGCTGCTGGCCCGTCTCGAGGCGGGTTACGACTTCCCTGGCGAGCCCGGCGAGCCCGCGACCAGGCACCAGAGTCTGCGCGCCGCGATCGGCTGGAGTCACGAGCTGTGCACGCCGGCTGAGCGGCTGCTGTGGGCCAGGCTCTCGGTCTTCACCGGACCGTTCCGGCTGCGCGACGCCCAGGACGTGTGCACCACCAGCCAGCTGCCCGATGAGGCCGTCGCGGCCGGCCTGGCCCGGCTCGCCGAGCGGTCGGTCCTGCTGGCGGACCAGGACACCGACGGCCGCCCGCGTTTCCTGCTCCCGTTGACGCTGCGGGCGTACGGTTACCGAATGCTGCGCCGGCTAGCGCAGGACGAGGAGTTCGCGGAAAGGCACCGGCGTTGGCAGAACGGCCGCCGCCGTGACCACGGGGTCCCCGCTGGGCAGTAAGGGCCAGGACGGCCGCGAAGTAGCTGCGAGCTAGCGGTCGGGAACTTCCCGGTTTGCGCAACAGGTTGTGGTTGGCTGACTACACTCGAGAGTGCCCCCTCCCGGAGAATCCACCATGACCCTTCCGGCCTCGACACATGTCGGTCGGCTGTATGTTGAATCGCGCCACCTGCCCGCGACCCCGGGCGGCGGCGGCGATATCCATGACGTGATAGCCACGCCGTTCGGAGTCCGGCTGCTCATCGGCGACGTGATGGGCACCGGCCTGCCCGCGAACCGGACCGGCCTGTCCGTGCTCAACGCGTGGCGCGAGCTGGCCTGTGCCGAGCCCAGCCTGGCCGGCATCGCGGTCAGGCTGCACGCCCTGATCGCCCGCTCCGAACACCCCGAACGGTTCGTCACCGCGCTCCTGGCGAACTTCCCGACCACGGGCGAGCTTTCCGGGCCGGGGGATCTTGGGCGGCCAGGGGATGCCTGCCGGTCCGGCGGGTCGTGGACCGAGCTGGTCTGCTGCGGGCATCCGCCGCCGCTACTGCTGCGCGGCGGGTCCGCGGCATTCATCGAGCCGTACGTCGCGCCGCCGCTCGGGCTACTCGACCTAGCCGACGGGTGGTGCAAGGCGAGCATGATCCCGATCGGCGAAAGCGACCAGATGCTGTTCTACACCGACGGCGTATCGGAAGCCCGTGACCCGGAAGGCCGGTTCTTCCCGCTGGCCGAGCGGACGGCCGGGGCGCTGCGGCCAAGCGGACCCGCATCAGATAGCGGCGGGGCCGGGGGCACCGGGCTGGCAGGCGAAGTGGTCAGGCCGAACCTGCTTGACGCGCTCGTCGCGAGCTTGAATGATCACGTCGGCGACCGCGTGTCCGACGACATTCTGCTGCTGCTGGTTACGCTGGGATTAGTGTCGGTCGCCTGCGCGACCGGCGGCTGCTGCTGATCCTCGACCGGCTGGGGCACCGGGAGTTGGGGCAGTGTTATGCCGGGCTGGCAGCGGGCTCG
>WNFJ01170505.1_pt1 | contig 13632 bp, 10 predicted proteins | sample 5400461 | NCBI WGS metagenome assembly WNFJ01 (sample SAMN13153349, study PRJNA577476) | soil metagenome | isolation source: 115 cm saprolite on Douglas fir-dominated hillslope | place: USA:California | collected 2013-09-17 | reverse complement strand
GTTTCAAGGCCTGGTCGATGATATCTCGCGCTGGCTTACTTTCCCGGTACAATTCATTGAGTTCTTTCATACCGTCCAGCGACCCCTTCAGGGTAACTTTCGGACCTGTTGGAATAAGTCGCGTGATCCGGTCACCCAGTTCCTGCTCCCCCATCACCCGCGCCACGTCCTTGACGGATGCTTTGGCAGCCATCGTGTTGAACGTGACCATTTGCGCCACGCAGTCCTCGCCATACTTGTGCGCCACATACTCGATAACTTCTTCACGGCGGTCGTCCGGGAAGTCCATATCGATATCGGGCATATCCGCACGCTCAGTGTTGAAGAAGCGCTCGAAGGGCAGTTGTTAAAAAGGGTTTAGTCCATATTATTAAAGCATCACATAAAATAGCCCAGGAAGGGCATCTGCTAAAGAGCACATGTCTTTTCATCAATGCTTAAATGGAGTGATAGGACACATGACTAATTGGCTATGGATTTGCTTATAAAGAGGCAATCATACTAAACTATATGCATCCAGATACAAGGAGGAAGATAAAAGTGCCAGTTACTCTTGAGTGGGTACGTATGCCGAGTGGAGTCTACTTCCGCACCATTTGTCACAATGGCATCCCTCTCCCTGAACCCACCCGCTATCTTCTTACACACGTTCATCCTGATGTGTCTCCTCCCAACACCGTCCGAACCTATGCTCAATGGTTGCTGCCATTTTTCAAGTGGTTAGATCAAGTAGGGCTAGCACTTACGGATATTACTCGAATGGACATCAAGCGCTTTCACGACGATCTCCTCTCGAGAGACACTGTGACAAGTCCCATTCTACGCAAAGGAGCAAATTCTGCCCCTTCAACCATCTGTGATGCAGTAGCTACTGCGATAAGGTTCCTCCTCTGGGCTATGGGACCAGATGATACGGTTCCACTAATCAGGCGTGGTCAAGCACGCTACCTGTATAATAGAAGAAGAGTAACACTATCTCGATTGAGCGGAGAGGATTACACCTCTTTGAAAAACCTGTTGCCTCACCTCAAGCGTGACTTACCCAAACATCTCACTCAATCTCAACTCGATACCTGCCGGGCGTGGATCATGGAAGCTTACTCATTCGATAAGCAACTCCAGCTGCGCAACAGGGCAATCTTCGAAGTGCTGTGGGACGGAGCGTTACGTAGAGGTTCTTTGCTGGGATTGTGTTCCGAGAACATTGACTGGCTTGAGCGCACTATTCAGGTCTCCTTTGACAAGCAAGCATATCGAGATGCCTGGTATAGCAAAATTCCTAACTATCGCACAGCCAAATCAGGAGAACATAACGTTGTCGTAGCGGATCAGACAATACAATGGCTTGACCGCTATCGACAAGAGGCTCGTCCCGTAGAAGCGATACGTCTCTGCCACGGAATCTATTTCTGTGAGCATGCTCCCTTTGGGAAAGATCATGGACAGCCTTTGAGCCTCGAAACGCTGCTCTATCTTTTCGAGGCGATGTCCAAACCCAAGAGCGCAGGAGGGTCAGGTATCTACGTCACCCCTCATATGTTACGCCATACATGGGCTACTATGGCTGAGGAAGATGGCCTCGCTCCAGAGACCATCCAATTCCAATTAGGACACGCATCCATCGTTACTACTCAGAATTATATGCATGTGGCACCAGAAAAGGTTCGGGAGGACCTCACAAAATGGCGATCAAAAAGTCAGTGGCGGTACACAGGACCAACAGCACAAGAGAATTCCTCTGCCGCGATGGCAGAGTTGTGAAGGTCCTTGACGAAGAGCATTGGCTCGTGCCGACCAGTTATGGAACGATCGAACAACAACAATTAGTTGACTTTACCAAGCTTCCACTGGAGGTCCGTGGCTGGTGGCGTGAAGTGCTAGAACGAACCTATAAAACGTGCTCCCTGGCACGAGCGAGTGGAGTCTGGCTGGCTGCGAGATGGCTAAACCGTTTTCTGCAACAATATGAAATAGTGACAACAGACTTTGACAATCTTGACGATACAAATTGGGGACTTTTTGCTGAATGGCTTGAACAGCAGCCCAGCATCTACGGTCGCCCGTTAACTTTTTTAAGCCGCGGGCAGTTGTTTGCCTCCTTACATGAAACTGCTAAACAAGCCATTCTCCTCGGCCATTCGGGAGTATCCAGTATCACCATTGAACGTTTGAATACTGTTGGTAGGCGTGTCAGGAGAGGTGGAACCGGTGAAGCCCTTAAACGCATTGAAGAACGAGCGCTCACAAGCGAGCAATACACTGATCTTTACGCTATTATGGAGGAGGAGTGGCAAACCTACCTTGATAGCCCAAACGCACCGTCGGCCAAAGAGAACCTACTAGCATTGGTCGCCTGCTGGCTCGCCTACAACGATGGCCTTCGATCAGCTGAAATCAACCAACTTACCGTCGACGACGTGCTGGTGGATCCAGTCCATCATAAGCATCGACTACGCGTACACACACCAAATAAAAATCCTGATATGGTCCCTATAGATGATGTTACGCTGAAGATCATCCAGGCATTAATCAGCGAGGGAGCTGAAAACCGCAATACTCTCGGAACGAATCTCCTGTTTACAAGCGTAGAGAGTCCTCCCCGTATCCTGACGACTGTTCATCTCAACTATAGATTGCGGAAAATGGTTCGGCGGCACCGGCCAACAAGTTTACCAGCTACTATTAGACTACCCGATGGGCGTACGACACTCGGCACCCATTTGGCCTTTACTCTTCATAATCGTGAGCGTGTTCGCCGTATTATGCGGCACGCTTGGGCTAAAACAACGGAAACGTTCTACCTAGCCCAAGAAAAATTGGTCGTAGCCGGGCAAATGGCAAAAGCACTACGAGCAGAAGCACTCAGATTAACTTTTGCCTGTCAACGGCCAATCATAGATATTAGCGAGCGTCCAGAACAGGTTGACATCCTGGCACACAACCCGGAGAACGCGGAACTCGAGTGGGGATCTTGCGGCCGTGATATCCGGCGGCAGGGGGCCTGTCGAATGGCTAAACACTGCTTTGAATGTCCTCTCTTAGTCCCCTGGGTAAGCAAAAGACATAACTATGTAGCAGAGCGTGACGAGTATTTGCGGCTTGCGGAAGCCGCAATCAATCAGCGCGATCGTGAAAATCGTCTCTATCATGCTAATCTAGCGCATGCGTACATTATTCTCATTGATCGCCGTCTGGAGGAGAAAGATCGTAATGGCCAACCAGCAAATCAAATCAGGCAGAGGCGTCCTCGAAGGGCAGGAAGCGCTTGATCGCCAGTACAAATTCTTCCCTCACGATAGTATTGTATTTGAGGCTGATGTGTGGGATTTGCAGTTCCGTGCTACCACGGCCGGTCCTCCCAGTGAAGGGAAGATCTCGTTTCGCGCCTTCTCGCCCTCGGTAAAAGATGAGGTAAAGAATTTCGTCGCACACCTGTGCTGGGGAGAAGGCTTAAGTAATGGTACGTTGAATACAACCCTGATCACACTACGCAAGGCTATTCCTCTCCTTGAGGAACGGCACCAAGCAGATTTCTCCTTTTTGAAACTTTCGCAAGCCGATGCTCTGGCTATAGAAGATCTCTTCGCTCCAACGAATCGTGGGCGTGAGCACCTAGTGGTAATCGCTCGCTTCGCAAAATTCCTGCGAGACCGGCATGCCGGTGAGCCAGCAGACTTTCGCCCGAATCCACAAACGCTTCCTTTTCGGAGAAAATACAAACGAACCTATAGCGATGGCTTGGAGCAGGTAATACCGGACGATGTGAGTCGGGCTCTTATGGAAGCTCTTTATCAAGAACGAATAGCACTCGAGGAGGAAATTACACGTAATTCGCCTGAAAGGCTGAGTACAGCACGTCTCTATCCTGTCGTCCTCCTGCTCTTACTTTTCAGTGGGAAACGCGCATCAGAAATACTATTACTGAAACAGGATTGCTTGCGAGAACCTACACCTGATGAGCTAAAAGAGGTAGGTTATGATGGTCTCTGGCTTGCTTATAAAGACACAAAAGCTCATATGGGAGAACGCGAAGTCTTCATTCAGGAACCAGCTTCTCATCTTGTATGGCAGGAAGTGACTCGCATTCGTGCTCAGATATCTGTCCTAGCTGAGCAGAGTGGGTTGGATTACCTCTTCCTCACGAATACCAGAGTCGGAAGAACGTGGCTGGAGGAACAAGGGGACATCCGAAGGCTAAACGATCGTGGCTTCACCATCTGGCTCAGCGGACGCACCGGGGATGATAAACAGGTTCTTCGCCGTGGCTTTATTCATCGACACAATATTAAGTATCAAGGTGAATACTATCATCTCAATCCACATCAGACGCGCCATACGCTGGCACATAAAGCATATATGGGAGGTGCTTCGTATGTTGCTGTAGGTGGCCATCTTGGACACAAACAGACCAAAACAGGGCTCAGCCCTATGACAGGCGTGTATGTCCACGGTCAGGAGAGGGAGGTAAAAAGCATCCGTGAGATGAATGAACGCCGATTGGTTGTGGGGAAAGCTGCACCTCTCATCGAGAATCGCTCGGTTAACTTGCGTGTTCTTGATCCATCCGATGTAGCGATCTGGAGAGAACAGGGCATGGTTGTGCATCCAACTCTCTATGGGCATTGAATCCTCCCCGAAACAAGCGGACCGTGCGTCTGCGGTGACCCTTGCTGGATTGGCCCGCAAGGCGATGGTTGTGATTACGCTCTTTACACGCCTGACAGTAAGAAAGCTCTCCTGACCGATCGTGAACTTATACTTGAGCAGATTAGGGATCTGGAGCAGCAGCATCCAAAGCATCCACGTTTGGGGCAGTGGCAAGCGCGACTTGGCCAATTGGATCAGGTTTTGGCGGAGATCGCCGAAGCTGAGGCGAGGGATCTCGCCGGAGAATCTTTTGAGAGCCCTCGGCGTGATCTAGTGCCCGAAGACCCTCAGTTTGAGCCGCCACAGCCCAGAATGCCGTCGAAACAGCTCATACATCTTCAGCGGAGGCAAATCATCAAGAACGCACCAAATGCCTTTAAGCCGAAGAATAACGGAGAGGTGATCCCGGAACTGAATGCGTCTGACCTCGAGCGCGCAGAAGCACTTTTGCGAGAAATCGAGTCTGGGGAAATTCCTATTTCCCTGAAGAGATTCGCGCAGATGCTGAACGTCAAGTTGGACGCTATGTACAACTATTCAGATATCTGCGATCGGCTTACGGCGCATAATAAACGACACCCCACCTCAGCCACGGAGATGATTGAAGTGCAGCTTCAGCTGCTCGCTACTTCTGAGCAGATAGTCACCCCAGAGGAATTCGCACGCTCCTGCGGCTTGTCCACCGCAGCAATTTACAAACTCTACCCTGATTGGAAACAAAAGCTCGCAGAACACAAACTTCGATTACAAGATGAGCAGATACGCCTCCGAGCGGAACTACACCTACAGGATCTCATAACTTCGCAAACGCGCGAGACGCAGCAGCAGTTCGCCAAGTCCATCGGTATTCATACAAGTGTCTTGGTCAAACGATTTTCGGAAATTGCGCGAAAGCTTCAGCAACATAACGATAGCATCGACGCCCCAAGTGATTATTGGAAGAATTACAGAGAAAATTGTATTAAGACTATTTATCTCCATTGGAATGAGGCACAGCATGCAGGCCAGGACCTGACTCTTGTGGAACTTGCAAAAAAATGCTCGGTAGAGCCAGATATGGTCCGGAAACTCTGCCCCGAACTTATCCCTCAGTTACGCAAGCGCGGAGAGTTTGTAAGCAGAAATACAGAGGCGGCCCTTGCTTCAGCCTTTCCTGAGATTGAGGAAAGCAATAAGATGGTAACGTCTAAGGAGTTTGCCTCTGCCGCAGGAATCGACGAGAATACCTTACACATTGGACATCGACAATGGCAGAAACGACTCGATCAACATAATAACAAAGTGTCGCTAGCCAAATTGCAGACGGCCTGGGATCGTATGGAAGATAGGGAAGAGGTATGGTCACTAGGAAGATTTGCGAGCGAATCCGAAATCAGTGTTGGCAAATTCCACAAGTATTATGCAGATTGGGTTGACCGTTTGAAGGCCTACACCATCAGCAAAACTGAGGAGCGAGAACATGGCTAATCACCTGATTATTGATGGAAAGAGTACCCCAGTACGGCTGGCAGAGGAATTTCAGCGGCTGCTCGATATGAATGAACGCATCACCGTCACTGAATTTGCAGGTCGAGTGGGGATCTCAGTTGGTGTGCTAAATCATAAATATCGAGACTGGGCAGAGAAAGTACGAAAAATACGAGACGCAAAAGAGTCCGAATTGAGAAAGCGCTCTCCAGTTACTCTCAGCCGGGAGGAAATTACTGAATTCGGTCAGGCGATTGAGACGATTGTGAAGCAGCGGCAACAGATTCAAAACTTGTCGAGCCAAGTTGAGAAATTGCAGAAGGCGAATACACAGCTGAAGGCACAAGTAGAGCATTGTAGGCAGGAGAAAGAATATAATGAACGATTGCGAGGACTTGTGGTCAGTTTACAACAAGAAATAATACGGCATATGCCTCCCGAGCAGAGCAATCGACTTTTGAGGATGATTGAAGAACACGCAACCCGCAAAAGCGAGAGCGATTAAGCCGATAGAGAAAAAAGAAGCAAGTTCTCTTTTCAAAATGAAATTTGGAACTTTTCTCTGAAACGACGTGCAAGAAAACCTTACCGCTACTTTGTTGACACGAGAAATCTCATCCTCTAATAGCAGATAGCATCTAGGCTCTCCACACCAGAGAAAATACCAGATGTTTGCACTCTGAGCGAGAGGCTCTCGTGTCAACAAACTACCGCTACAGCAGTGTGCAGAAGTATTAAATTGTTGAGCTTCTGTTGCTTTCTGAAGCCAATTCACAGATCAATCTGAACGAAAACACATGCCGTTTGTTGCTGAAAGAGCTTGACAGGGCGAAGTAGTTCATCAATGGCGTTCGCCCTGTCAAGCCTTTTCGTACAGCCTCTTAGTCCCGTTCGCCCTATAATGAAACCGATACGTCGCCGTTCGTATCGCTCATCATACTCATCCTCTGTCGGGTCAGTCTGTAGAGGCGATTCCCCACTTAAATTATTCATTCCATTATTAAACAGCCACTTACCGCTCAATCAACTCAGCCCTCACAACACCTTGGTTGCCGACGATCTCCGTCAACTTATCGCGCACGCGCTCGTAATGTAAAGTATCCACTCCAGGGGAGAGGACAGCTTCCCATTCACCGTTGGCAATGACGATGTCGTAGTGGTCGCGGCCTGATTGCTCGCGTATGCAGTTCCAGATATCCTGCACGAGCATCACATCGTCTGACACCGATTTCTGGTCAGAGCCGCGCAATTGCAGTCGAATATTGACGCGGTACTGCTTGCGATTCATCTCTTCGTGGATGCCCTCCACCGCCTCGACACTGTTGCAGAGGATACCAGGCTGGTCACGACGCACCTGCACCTCGCCATTTATAAGCACCACCGTATTTTCGACCCACAGTTCCGCCGTTTCTTCGTAGAGCCGGGGGAAGACGGTCACCCCGATGGAACCGTACATATCCTCAAGCTGCACCACACACATTGTATCACCCTTCTTGGTGGTGATGCGCCGCGCCTCGGTAATCGTGCCACCCAGCACAACCTTATGCCGGTTGAGTTCTTCGGTGATTTGCGCGGTCGTATGTGTCGTGCGCTCTTTGAGAAGATCGCTCAGATAGGCTAGCGGGTGTTTCGAGATGTAGACGCCGACCAGTTCTTTCTCCCATTGTAGCAGCTGGTTGCGATCGATCTCTTTCGAATGGGGATTAAGGGCAAATTCAAAGGCATTTTGTACCTCTTCCATATCAACGAAAAGGCTGATCAAGCCACGCTCTTGTGCAGCGCGCTCATTCTTGCCAAACTGCATGGCACGTTCCACGGCGTCGAGCAACTGATGGCGCTTGCCATCGGCCAGCAAGTCCATCGCCCCAGCCTTGATGAGCGTCTCGATAGCGCCCTTGCTGACGAACTTGGGATCAACACGTGTGCAGAAGTCGGCAAGGGATTTGAAAGGGCCGCCTTCGCTACGCGCTCGTACGATCTCGCTGATGGGGCCTTCGCCGATACCCTTGATGGCGAGCAGTCCGAAGCGCACTCTGCTCTTTTCGACGGTGAATCCGCGTTCGCTGTGGTTCACGTCCGGCCCAAGCACCTCGACGCCCATGCGCTTGCACTCGGCGATGGCGTTAGCGATCTTTTTGGCGTCGGAGGCCTCAGTGGTCATGGTCGCGGCCATGAACTCCGCAGTGTAGTTGGCCTTGAGGTAGGCGGTATAGAAGGCCACGACAGCATAGCTGGCGGCGTGCGCCTTGTTGAAACCATACCCACCAAATGGTAGGATCAGGGTAAAGAGTTGTTCGGCCACCTCGCGCTTTACACCATTCTTGACACAGCCATCGATGAAATCGCCTTTGTAGCCCTCAACCTCGTCCATGTGCTTTTTGCTGAGTGCCTTGCGGAACTTGTTGACCTTGCCCCACGAGAAGCCGGCCAGGTTGACGCCGATAAACAATACCTGATCCTGGTACACAATCACACCATAAGATTCCTCTAACCACTCCGCCAAGTGCGGATCGAGATACTGTACCTTCTTGCGTCCATGCTTGGCGTCGATGAAGTCGGGAATGCTATCCATCGGGCCAGGCCGATAGAGCGCGATCATGGCCATAATATCTTCGATACAGGTCGGCTTGAGCTGTTTGATATATTCGGTCATCTTCGGGCCTTCAAGCTGGAAGATGCCCGTTGTTTCGCCGCTTGCCAACAGATCAAAGACCTTCCTTCGCCGCGCGTTCTGTTCATCATTGTCCTCGACCAGGTCGAGCGGCACTTTTTCCAACACGACCTCTTCGCTTCGCGATTGCTTGATAAATTCGAGGGTGTTATCTAGGATGGTCAGGTTGGAGAGGCCCAGGAAGTCGAACTTAATGAGGCCCAGTTCTTCCAGGTGCGCCTGTTCGTACTGAGTGATGCGACCCTTCGAACTGTCCTTGGGATCGCGTGGTTGCAGCGGCACGAAGTGTTCGAGCGGCTCGTTGGCGATAATTACACCCGCCGCGTGAACGCCGGTGGTACGCACCGCGCCTTCCAACTTCAAGGCCTGATCGATGATATCCTGCGCTACCCGGCTCTCCTTGTACATCTCGGCCAGTTCCTTGACGCTGTCTAGCGATCCCTGAAGGGTCACTTTGGGACCTGTAGGAATCAGGCGCGTGATGCGATCGCCCACATCCTGCTCGCCCATGACGCGCGCCACGTCTTTGACCGATGCTTTGGCCGCCATGGTGTTGAACGTCACCATCTGTGCCACGCAATCCTCGCCGTACTTGCGCATCACATACTCGATCACTTCTTCACGCCGGTCGTCGGGGAAGTCCATATCGATATCTGGCATATCCGCTCTCTCGGGGTTGAAAAAACGTTCAAATGCCAATTGATAAGCTAGAGGGTCAACATTGGTGATGCCCAGCGTGTAGGCCATCAGGCTGCCCGCTGCTGAGCCGCGCGCCGAACAGCGAATACCCTGTGAGCGTGCGTAATTCACGAAGTCCCACTCGATCAAGAAATAAGGGATGAAGCCTTTCTCTGCGATCAGGTCGATCTCATAGTCAAGCTGCTTCTGGATCGCCTCGGTCACTTCACCGAAACGCTCCTTGACGCCCACATGACAGAGGTCACGCAAGTAGTCCTTCTGCGTAGCATACTCCGGAGGAATTGCGTAGTCAGGCAAGCGCGCTTTGTATGCCAAGGGATCAACATTGCACTGCTCGGCGATGCGCACGCTGTTCAGTAGTGCTTCTGGCAGGTCGGGAAAAAGACGCGCCATCTCTTCCGGGCTTTTCAGGTAGTATTCGTGGCTGTCGAACTTCATACGCTTGGGCGTACTCAACTGTTTGCCCGTCTGCACGCAGAGTAGTACATCGTGCGAGGCAGCATCATGCGCATCGACATAGTGCAGGTCGTTGGTGGCGACTAGCTGGATCTGTAAATCCTTGTGCATGCGATAGAGCAACTGGTTGAGTCGCTTCTGCGGCGAGGGCTGGCCGTCCTCGAAGATGCCGTGATGTTCCTGGATTTCCAGATAGAAGTTGTCCGGCCCGAAAACATCCTGGTACCAGCGTGCCATCTTGTACGCTTCTTCCTCCTGCTCCTTGAGCAGCATCTTGGGGATCTCGCCGGAGAGACAGCTAGAGGTGACGATAAGTCCCTCTGAGTACTGCTGGAGTACCTTCTTATCGATGCGCGGGCGCAGGTGATATCCCTGTGTATTGGCGATGGTAGTCAGCTTGAGCAGGTTATAATAGCCCGTGGTGTTCTTTGCCAGCAACAGCAGGTGATGATAGTCGTCACTGTAGCGCTTGGAGTGATCGTGCATATCCTCTGTGAGATAGGCCTCGATACCGATAATGGGGTTGATACCGCCAGCTTTGCAAGCTTTATAAAACTCGATGGCGCCATACATCGCCCCGTGATCGGTAATCGCCAGATGTTTCATGCCCAGGGCCTTCACCTGCTGCACGAGCTTCTTCGTGCGGCTAAACCCATCCAGCAGAGAATATTCGGTATGGACGTGCAGGTGCGCAAAGTCCGTTCCCATAGTGCTCCCCTTAGCCCTTCTTTGAGGTTTTTTCTAGTTCAAATATAGAATATCTGTTCACGCTCTGAATATCAAGGTATAAACATACCACTTTTGGAGTAACCATCAAGCGTTATTTCGCCTTAGCCGTTTGTGATAATGCAGGCGGCAAGGAGATTTTTGTAGGTCGTAAGTATCTCACAGTAATAGAACGACGGAAAGGGACTTAAGAGGATACTGATAGCCATATTCCCTATTCCACTGTTTTTTGCAAGGGAAAAGGGTTCTCCCGCACTTGTCGTGCTCAGCTATGCAGCATCCGAAGAAACAGATTGTAGCACGCGTTGGCGTAATAACTCAAAACTGCCACGACCGTACATAGAGCGCTTAATATATTTGAGTTTGTTAACAAATCCCTCCGTCATCCCCATTGCTGTAGGGAAGAGAACAAGCAGCTTGAAAAGTGGGTAACTCCTTTTGTAAGCCAAGAGCAAACGTTTCCAGCGCCACAATGCCGCAGGAGGAACAAACACTGATCCAGGCAGTGGCTGTATTGCCTTGCTTGTTTTTCAGAAGACGGATGAGTTGCTGGGTCATGCGATAAGCCAGTTCTATTTCCTGCCAGATGAAGGCGAGCACTTGTTGACTTTTGATACCTCGAGAAACGCAAACAGATATCTTCGCAGTAATCATTAGCGCTCCAACAATAGTCGCTGCGCTTGTGCTACATCCTGCTGCCATGTATCGGTGGCTTGACGAAGTTGCTCGCGTCGTTCAGCCGACACGAATGACCAGTTAAAGCAAGCGCACCAGAACGGCAGCGCTCCTCTATGAAGGCACCAGACCATACGCTCACCTCTGGCAGTATGCAGCGGCAACTTGCGAGCATTGGCCCATAAGATAAGCCTCCGCCAGCGCGGGATATGGGCCTCAGCGCGGAGGCCGAGCGTGCGGCAGAGCGATCTCACCGTAAGGTAGGCTGTGCCATCCGCGAGATAGAAAGCTGGCACCTCTTCGTCAAAATAGGGCAGCATAATAGTCGTCTGTTGGAAAGCTTGTCTCTGCCTCCCTCTCATGCTGTCTTCTTTAGCGTTCATTGATCTCACCTCATTCAATTAGGATCTTCTCAGATAACCTTGTCTTGCAACCTGCATTTGCAATGGAAAGCACCCTGCTAGCAAGGAGAATCATCCTCCTCTTTTTTAGGCCGTTTGAAGACCATCGTGATGGCACGCAGATCCGATGAAATAGATTGGTTTTCTAGTAATGGTTGCCAGTTTGATTGGGTAAAGACGATGGGGCTACAGGAAAAAAGCTCCCAGCCACTTGCTCCTAATCGGTTGGCGTATTCGTACATGGTCGGACCTGCTTGCCAATCATCGAGTTCTTGATCGTTGGCAAAGCGCGGACGAAACTCGTCTCCACCGCTTGCGATGGCTGCGAAAACGAAGAGATATTCCCATTGTTGCACTATATTGCTCCTTGCATCATCCGGTTGTCTCCACTTTCAGTCTCCAGGCAAAGTTGCGTTTCAGAATGGAGAGCAGCGTGAGATGTTGTGGGAAGAGCTGCTCTAACTGGTCGATGATACGTAGTATCACCAAAGGAATGAGGCTATTCTGCTGGGCGATCATATGGGGAAGATAGCCCATATGGAGGTAGTCGAGTTGGTTCTCAGCATCCTCTTGATCGCTAAAAAGATGGAACTGATGGACATCCTCATCTGTCATCGTCTCAACGCTGCTGTTCAACTCCAAAGGGAGCGATGGTATGCCATGGACGATATGAGTCTTTGGGGGACCACTTGAAAACCTATGTTCCTCCATCATCCCAAGCGTGACCAGATGAACGAGCATCGCTTTTTCTGAGAGATAATCAGGTGAGAACAGTTCTACCTGTGTCTCAGTGGAAAGTCGCGGTCCCAACAAGCCAAAAGTTGGATTAAGTAACTGCGTATCATAGATCACTCCTACTGAGTAGCAGGAAGGTTCTTCATTGATACCAAGACCCCTGTCTCGCCTTATGCAAGATATATCTGAAAGTCTTGAGTGTATCGCAACACGTACGAAGTGACCAAAGGCATATTCAGAAGGATCTGGTGGCACCTCTACTTCTAGAGGCCCATAAATCTGACAGACGTAGTTGATATGAGAATTGGATTTGACGATTTTCCCGATAACCACTTTCAAGCCTCCTCATTTACCCCAAACGATGCATCTTTTCGGTCAGGCATTTGCCAAAAGAGGGCATTGGCATGCTTAGCGCAACCTTCTAGCGGGACACTTCCGTGACATGCACAGCCTCTCCCGTCATGGTTGCTCCACGTTCAAGGCAAGCCGCGTAATCACCGTTGGACTACTGGCCCAGCGCAGAATATGTTCGGCTTGCTGAAGTAAGGTTTCCTCCTGGATAATTAAGCAGCGTTTTTGCATATTCAGCCGCTGAAAGGCCGGTCGGGCAAGCACAGATTGAAAGCGCTTGAGATAGGGATTTGGAATGACGACACAGAGGTGCATGATACTGGTCGGGCACAACGCATCCAGGTCATAGAGACGCAGCAGACCGGATGAAATGGAGGTGGTGTGTTCAATCTCATAGGCAGCAACCACATCCTCTCCCCGTAACCAGAGCACATCAATGAGATTGATGATCCGACGCGATGCGCTATCCACCAGAGGTGGAAGCGCTTTCAGGCTTAGATCGCCTAACCGTTCGCCATTCCAGCTTTTATGATGATCATTGGCAGCGATCCAGACATCACATCCCACCTGGCAGCCGATTTTGGCAAGTAACCACTGGATGCGGGTATGAGCCGATGTATCTCGTTCACCTTTCTGACGCTGCTGTTCCTCCTCCCCGTCAATGGCAATGTTGTCCAGCAACGCTGCATGCACAGCAAGCCCTTCCCCCACAAAAAGCGAAGAGGAGCGCGTCATCTTTCTTGCCACCTGTTCACCAAGGATGCGCTGACCTTTCCAGGTCACGAGATGCTCTAATTCCCACAC
>WNFJ01128809.1_pt4 | contig 13633 bp, 7 predicted proteins | sample 5400461 | NCBI WGS metagenome assembly WNFJ01 (sample SAMN13153349, study PRJNA577476) | soil metagenome | isolation source: 115 cm saprolite on Douglas fir-dominated hillslope | place: USA:California | collected 2013-09-17 | reverse complement strand
GTAGACAGCAAGGATGACAAGCAGCCGTACACCGATAGTTTTAGTTTCACCGTTTCGCAACGGACGCCTTGGTCCGGCCTGCTTGAGGCAGCCTATGTGGGCAACCGGAGTCATAGTCTGCCTAACAGCAGCGGAGCCGGTAGTAACATCAACCTGGTTCCGGTCGGCGCCATGCTGTCGAGCAAGAACGGCGGCGTGGATCCCAACAGTCTCACGGCTGATAACTTCCGTCCGCTTCAGGGCTTCTCCAATTTGTTCCTGGCTACCAACAACTCCTACGCCAGCTACAATGCTCTGCAAGTGACGTGGGTGCGCACCAAGGGCCGCTACACCATCAATATGAACTATGCCTTCGGCAAAGCGATGGGGATTGTGAACCCTGCGCTCGATCAGTACAACCTTGCCAACGACTACGGAGTTCAGGCGGCCAACCGCACGCACATCTTCAACGCAGCGTACTCCATCGAGCTAGGCAACCCAATCAACAACAATAAGATCGCCGGCGGCTTCGTAAACGGCTGGCAACTCTCGGGTATCACGCAACTCGAGAGCGGCCCGAACCTGACAGGGATACAGGGTCAGAACTTCGGCATGAGTCTCAATGGCTACAAGATCCCGGGCACGACATTTAACGTCAGCAACGTTTCACTGTTGGGCACGAATAACATCCAGCTCAACCCGATCCTGACCTGCAACCCGGCCTCGGGGCTGGCGGCGCACCAGTTCATCAACCCGAGCTGCTTCGCCATTCCAACCGCCATCGGCCAGAATGGCCCGAGCGTGCTTCCGGCGATTTACGGGCCGGCATTCTTCAACTCCGACTTGGGACTCTTCAAGAACTTCCAGATTAAGGAGTCGAAGAAACTGCAGATCCGCTTCAATGGCACCAATTTCCTGAACCACCCGCTGTGGTCGTTCAACGGCAGCAACCTCAATCTAGGTTTCGATTCGGCCACCGGCAAGCTCAACACGCCGTTGTTCGGCACCGTAACCCAGAAGCAGGGCCATCGCATTGTCCAGCTGGCGATCAAGTTCTACTTCTGATCGCGCCCAGTAGCTGCGGCCTTTGGGGACGCAACTCTGGGGCCGCTGGATTCATTGGGCGGATGTCTCGCGAGAGGCATCCGCCCTTTCCTTTTGCCGCGGGTTAACATAGAAGCCAGATGCGAGGTACCCTGACAGCCTTCCTGATCTCGGCGATCTCGCTTGGCGGACAGAGTGCGCCGCCCACCTTCGCGGCCCTCTCCCGGCAGGCCGATGCGGCGCGCGACGCCAAGGAACTGGACCAGGCGCTGGCCCTCTATCAGCGCGCCCTCAAACTCAAGCCAGACTGGGATGAAGGCCTTTGGAACCTGGGCTCCATCGCCTACGATCTCGACCGGTACAGCGAGTGCGCTCCGGCCTTCCGACGGCTGGCCGGCCTGAAGCCGGACAGCGTACCGGCCTGGACCATGTCCGGCCTGTGCGAATACAAATTGCGGCGCTACGATGCCGCGCTGGAAAGCCTGAGCCATGCGGAGAGCCTCAAATTCAAAGAGCCGGCCGAGCTGGCACGCGCCGCCTGGCTGCATCTGGCCCTGGTGCTCACCAAAACCGGCAGCTTCGAACGTGCCATCGCGACGCTCACCGACCTCACGCGAAAGGACAAGAAGACGCCCGAGATCGTGGTGGCTGCCGGCGTCGCCGGGCTGCGTCAACGGTGGCTGCCTTTCGAGGTGCCGGAAGCCAGCCGCGACCTGGTATTCAAGCTGGGCGACGCCATGGCCTCCGTGATGGAGATGGACTTCAAGGAAGCCCCGCAGAAGTTCGAAGCCGTCGTCGAGCAATATCCCGAAGAGGCGAATGTGCACTTCCGCTACGGCGCATTTTTGAATCTTCAGTCGTCGGACCGTGGCATCGACGAGATCAAGAAGGCGGTAGAGCTCTCGCCGGACCACGTCCCGGCCTTGGTTGGACTGACCGTAATCTACCTCAAGCGCGAAGCGATCGATGCCGCGCTGGAATACGGCGAGCGGGCTGTCAAAGCGAGTCCGGAAGACTTCTCCACGCACGTGGCGCTGGGCCGGGCTTTGCTGGCGAAAGACAATCCGGCGCACGCGGCCACGGAACTGGAAGCGGCGGTCAAGCTGGCACCCGCCAGCCTGGATGCGCGTTTGAGTTTGGCGTCCGCCTATACGCGGCTGGGCCGCAAAGCAGATTCGGTGCGCGAGCTTGCGGAATTTAAGCGCCTGGAAAATCTTGGAAAGTAGCTGGGCCGATCGAGGAGGTTTCATGAGACTTCGTGTTCTATCGTCCGCACTGCTGGTGGCCGCCGCCCTGGCTCCGTCGCCGGCACGCGCGCAGCAGACCGCCGGGTCCACGGTCAAGACCAACGTCGATGAAGTCCTGCTCGATCTGATCGTCCGCGACAAAAAGGGCAAACCGGTGACCGACCTCAAGCCGGAAGACATTTCGGTCCTGGATAACGGGGCCAAACAGACCATCACCTCGTTCCACCTGGTGAGCGGCTCGGATGCACTGACATCGAGCGGCGCCAAAACTCCGCTCGACCCGCTGCGCCAGATCCGCCTGGTCACGCTCGCCTTCGAGGCGATGACCGAAGCCGACCAGCGCAAGCTGGCGCGCACCGCCGCCATCGACCTGATCAAGGGCGATCAAGGGACCAACGTTTATTATGCGGTGGTCGTCATCAATACCCACCTTTTCGTCCTGCAGCAGTTCACCAAGGACAAAGATGCGCTCACCAAGGCTATCGAACGCGCCACCGGCGGGCTTAGCGGGTCCAGTTTCACTTCCGAGTCCGACGCCATACAGGCCGAATTGAGACGCAATCTGGGTGGGCAGAACGGCGCCGATCAGGCGGGCAACCTGCTCTCCGCGGCCAACCAGACCGCGAGCCAGACGATCAACAACGGTTCTGACGCCTTGCAGGCGAAGCTGGCGTCCGTGATGCTCGACATGCTGCGACTGGATGCCGCCGTGGCCGCGCAGGGTGCACGCCTTACGCTGTCCGCCCTTCGCGCGCTGGTCGACGGCCAGCGATCCATTCCCGGCCGCAAATCGGTGATCTACTTCACCTGGGGCATGTACTTAACGCCGGAATTGGACGCGTCTTTTCGCGGTCTGATGAGTACCGCGAATCGGAACAACATCACATTTTATTCCGTGGATACACGCGGTGTGATGACCGGGGCGCAGACCTCGGGAGCCCGCAGCCAGTTGACCGGCGCGGCGCGCGCCAGTGCGACTACCATGACTCAGACCTCGGGCGCGGTCACCAGGGACCAAGTGATGGCCTCCGACAACGCCGAAGTTTCCGGCCGGGCCAACGTCCAGGAACCGGTTCGCGACCTGGCCGAATCCACCGGCGGCTTCCTGATCGGCGACAGCAACGACCTGCGCGTCCCGCTGCGCCACGTCAACGAAGAAATCAGCAGTTATTACGAAGTCTTCTTCAATCCGGGCATCCAGAACTACGACGGCAGTTTTCGCAAGCTCGCGGTCAGCGCCAACCGCAAAGACCTTGTCATCCACGCGCGCAACGGCTACTTTGCCCTGCCGCCCGAAGCTCGCGCCGGCGGGATGGAGGCCTTCGAAGTACCGCTGCTGAAAATGCTTTCCGACTCCAAAGCTTCCGACGACGTCAAGTTCCGCTCCGGCGCCATCCTGCTGCAACCTGGGGCCGAAGGAATCGCGGTTGCCGTTCTGGTGGAGGTGCCGCTGCACGAATTGCAGCCCAAAGCCGGGCCGGCCAAGGCCATGCTCGACGTTCACTGTTCGCTAGTCGCCCTGGTGAAAGACGCCAAGGGCGAAGTAGTTCAGAAGCTGGCCCGCGACCGCGGGTTTCAGGTGACTCCCGACCAACTGAAGATGGGCAACTTTCTCGACAAGATGACGGTTTTCCTGCCGGCGGGAGACTACAGCGTGGAAAGCGCCGTGATGGATCGCGAGAGCGGCAAAATCGGGACGCAGCGCGCGGAATTCACGGTGCCGCCAAAAGCGCCGGGAGTGGCGATCTCTTCACTCACGCCGATGCGCTCCTACACGCCCAACGCCAAAGGGCTCGACCCCAACGACCCGTTCCAGTTCCAGGGCGGCAGCGTTACGCCGACCACGGATTTGACGGTCAAAAAGGGGCCGAGCGCAGTGCTCCGCCTGTTCTTCACCGTGTATCGGGACGCGTCGGTTTCCGCCGCGCCCGCCGTGGAAATCGAGTTCCTGCTGGCAGGCAAGATCCTTACGAAAGTGCCGATGCAACTACCTGCCGCCGACGCGCAGGGCAGAATTCCGTACCTCATGACGATCCCGGCGGAGTCCATTCCTTCCGGACGCTACGAGGTCCGCGCCACGGCGCGGCAGGGCCTCACCACCGCCAGCGCCAGCACTATGATCCAGATCGATTAGGTGTCACGGATCTCTAACTCGCGACTTTTCAATAGAGTTAACGCAAATCACCGGTCCAACTTGTAACGCAGGGGTGAAGCGTTAACGGACTTGAACCTCGCTTCCCGAGGCGTGTATACTGCCTTCTACTACCTCTCGGGGTCTCGTCGAATGCAAGCAGCCGCCGATTTTCGGCAGGAAAGACGTGAACTGGATACCATCCTGGCGTCCGGCATACTGAACCGCGCCCCCAATCTGGCGCAGTTGCTGACGTACGTCTGCGCCAAGTATTTTGAAGGCACGGCCGAGCAGATCAAGGAATACAACATCGCCGTGGAGGCGCTCGGGCGGCCGGCCGATTTCGACCAAAAGCGCGATTCCATCGTTCGAGTAGAGGCCCACCGGCTCCGCAAGAGGTTGCGCGAATATTATGAGGCCGATGGGGCGGACCACTCCATCCGCATCGACATTCCGCCCGGCCAGTACGCGCCGCGGTTTCTGGCGGCCGAAGCCCCGCTGCCGAGCCTGAGCGCCGTAACCCTGGTCGCTCAAGGCGACCTCGTTGCCGAATCTCTCGCCCCTGCGATTGAGCCCGATACACAATTGGCACCGCCGGTCCCGAGGCCGTCCGGACTGGTGATCCCGGCTGTGGCGTCCGGCGCCGGGTATCGGATGCGCAGCGCGGCTATCGTCACCATGGTGCTGCTGATCAGCGGCGCAGTGGCGGTCGCCCTCTGGCACAGCCCGGAAGGAAACCCCGCCAAAATCCCCACCGCCCTGCCGCCCATCGTCGCCGCGGTTACCAACCCGCTGGAGGTGCGGATTCTGGCGGGTCGCCAAAATGGCGACTACACCGACCGCTTGGGCCGGATCTGGCAGAGCGACCGGTATTTTCAGGGCGGCAGCGTATTTGAATCCCACGACCATCCGATATTCGGCACTCGCGAGCCTAGAATCTATCAAAGCCGGCGCGAAGGCGCTTTCGCGTACGATATCCCACTTCCCGCGGGAGTATATGAACTCCGGCTGCACTTCGCGGAAACGCTGTACGGCGAGAACAATGTGGCCGGTGGCGGCGAATCCAGCCGCGTCTTCAACGTGTGGATCAACGGTAAGGAGGCGCTCCACGAATTCGATGTGATCGGCGACGCCGGGCCGAGCACTGCCGACATCAGGGCCTTCAGGGACATTTCTCCGGCCGCCGACGGAAAACTCCACCTCAGGTTCGAGCCATTCAGCAATCCGCCGCTGCTCAGCGCCATCGAAATCGTGCCCGGCATTCCCGGCAAGCTTCGCCCCATTCGCATGCTGTCGCTGGACCGCGTATACGTCGACAAGCAGGGGCAGGTTTGGGAGCCCGACCGCTATGTGCGAGGCGGACAACTGATCGCGCGCACCAAGCCCGTGGAGGGCGCGGCCGATCCGGAACTCTTTCGCGGCGAGCGCTTCGGCAACCTCCGATATGTGATTCCCGTCCCGCCCGGCCGCTACGGCGTCACGTTTTACTTTGCGGAGACCTGGTTCGGCCCGGATACTCCCGGGGGCGGAGGTGCGGGCAGCCGGGTGTTCGATATTCTGTGCAACGGCGTGGCCCTGCGCCGCGGCTTCGACATCTTCAGGGAGGCGCGGGGTGGCGGGCGGGGCGCGACGTGGAACGCTCACGGACTGCCCACGGATTGGAGCCCGATGCCCAGGGAAAGCTTTCTATCGCGCTGACACCCGTTCGCAATTACGCCTGTGTGAACGCGGTCGAAGTGGTGGACGAATCGAAGTAGGCGGACAGGGCCCGTCGCCTTGTGTGGCGGGTCGAGCCGGCATAGTAGATTCCGATTATTGCCTGACAATCCGATTCGCAGCATAATCGCATCATTCTGGGTTTGGAGGGTTGTCCCGATGCGAAACATGTGTAAGGGTCTTTCTGTTTTCGGTCTGCTCATCACCCTGGCATTTCTTTCCGCCTTACCTGCGCGCGGGCAGGGCTGTATCGTCGCCCGGTCGAGTTCGCTGGATATGTCCCCGGAAAGCCAAGGAGGGTATCTGGAGGCGGGCGACTGGGACATCACCGTGGGCTACCGACACCAGTTCTCCAACAAGCATTTCGTGGGCGATGTGGAGCAGACTTACCGCGTGCAGCAGGGCACCCAGGTGATGAATAAGATTAACCTGGAGGATATCAACCTGACTTACCAGGCTACGTCACGGATCAGCCTCACTTTGACCATACCGCTGTTATTCGCCAGCCGGCGATCGAACAACTCCTACTACACGACCCACTCCGCGGGCCTTGGCGATGCAGCTGTGGTGGCGCAGGGCTGGCTCTGGAATCCACGTCATGCCAAACGCGGCAACATCAGCATCGGCTTTGGTATGCAGGCACCCAGCGGCAAGGACAACGTGCAGAACAATGTTCTCACTTCGGCGACGGCAACCACGCCTACCGTGACCACAGTGGATTATTCCATCCAGCCCGGCAGCGGTGGATGGGGCATGATTTTCCAGTGGCAGGCCTTCCGCGACCTGGGCCACAACACCATCGTCTATACCACCGGTAACTACCTGGCCACCCAGGGCGGCTACAACAACGTGCTGCGCAACGCCAACGCGCTCAGCCAGCCGCTGACCGCTTACAATGCAATTCAGGACCAGTACCTGTTGCAGGCCGGCGTGTCACACCCCATTTCCGCGATCAAGGGTCTCACATTGACGTTTGGCCCGCGCATGGAAGGTGTGCCGGCGGCAAACCTGATCGGCAACGATCTCGGCTTCCGCCGACCCGGGTTTGCGATATCCGCTGAGCCCGGTTTCATCTATGCACGCGGCCGGAACATGATCCAGGCCAGCATCGGAAAGGCGGTTTACCGCGACCGCACGCGGAGCGTTCCCGACAAGATACTCGGCACGCATGGCGACGCCGCGTTCGCCGATTATGTCTGGCTGCTGAGTTACACCTACCGCCTGCCAGGCAAGGGTAACACGGAGCACTAATGCGGCTGGTTACCCTGACGGCTCTGGCAGCGGCCCTGGCGCTATGCGCCGACGCGCCCAAAGCCGACCTGACGTTGCAGGATGGCAACGGCCAGAAGGTCCGTTTGCGCGATCTGCGCGGCAAACCGGTGGTCCTCAACTTCTGGGCCACCTGGTGCGGTCCTTGCAACGACGAAATGCCGATGCTCGTCGAGATGGAAAAGCAGTACGCCACTCGTGGCGTCGTGTTCATCGGTGCGTCGCTCGACGATGCCAAAACCAAGGCTAAGATCCCGGTGTTTGTGGTCGAACACAAGGTCGATTTTCCGGTCTGGTACGGCGCCAGCGCAGACGATCTCGACAAACTCAAACTGGGCGTCGCTGTGCCGGACACTGCGTTCATTGACGCCGAAGGCCACATTGTGGCGCGGATCCTCGGCCAAGCGAGGCCCGAAGAAGTAAAGGAACGATTGGATTGGTTGACCGGCGATAAGTCCGGCCCGCCACCGCAGCCTTTGGTGAAACACTTACAGTAAGTGCTTACTTGATTCCGCGCGTCTCGTCGATTACCAGAAACTGATCGGCCGCGACTTTACCGATCTGCTGTTTGGCGCCACTCGGCCACTCCACCTGGACCGTCGCCCCGGTATCCTTGCCAAGGCCGAACGCCAATGCCAAGTCGCTTTGCGAACAGTAGCTCGATCCGCTGCGGACCGTGTTCCACTGTTTGCCCGAAGCGCTTTCGATCCGCACCACCGCCCCGATGCCATCGCGATTCGACTCAGTCCCCGACAGCCTCACGGACAGCCAATGATTGCGATTGCCTCCATCGTTGCGGAATAAGTAGGCCGGGCCGTGGTTAGTGGAAATCAGCAGATCCAAGTCGCCATCGCGGTCGAAATCGGCATAAGCTGCGCCTCGCGCTACGATGGGCCGGTTGAACGCCGCACCCATCCCACCGCTCACGTTTTCGAATTTGTGATTGCCCAGGTTGCGGAAGAGCAGAGGAGCCTCGCGGTAGCTCACTTTCGGCTGCACTTTGCCAATCTCTTCCTCGATGTGACCGTTGCCGGCGAAGATGTCCGGGTAGCCATCCAGGTCGTAGTCGAAGAAAAAGACGCCGAAGGCCAGCGATAAGAGGCTGGCGCGTCCGACCGCCGATGACGGCGCTTCGTCCACGAACAGGCCGTTGCCTTCGTTGTGGTAGAGACCGAGCATCTGGTTGGAGAAATTCCCGACCAGCAGGTGGGGCCGCCCGCTGCGGTCGTAGTCGGCCGAATCGGCGCCCATGGCCCCGCGCGCCACGCCGTCCTCTCCGTAGGCCACTCCCGCGGTCATGCCTTCTTCGGTGAATGTGCCGTTCTTGTTGTTGCGATACAGCTTGTTGGGCTGCGTATCGTTGGCCACGAAGAGGTCCGGCCATCCGTCGCCGTTGTAATCGAGCACCGTCACGCCCAGCGACTTGCTGGTCGGGTCGCCGACCCCTGCCTTTTCCCCGACCTCTTCGAAGCGGCCGCCGCCGAGGTTATGGAACAGCCGACTGCGCGTGCCCTTGTAAGATTCAGGCGTGCAATACGATTTCGCCGCGCCATCGAGCGAACAGAAGAGATCGGTCTTCGGACTCCACTGCACGTAGTTGGCGACGAACAGGTCCAACTTGCCATCGCGGTCGTAATCCAGCCAGGCCGCACTGGTGCCGAAGTTGGCGTTCTGGATCCCCGCCTGCCGTTGCCATCATTGTGAAACAGGCGGTCGCCATCAAGCGCGGTGATGTAGACGTCTTCGCGGCCATCGTTATCGTAATCGGCGATGGCCACGCCCACACCATACATCTCCGTATCGAGGCCGCTGCCCGCGGTGATGTCGGTAAAGGTGCCGTTGTGGTTGTTGCGATAAAGGGCGGCCAGCGATTTGCGGCCGCGCGGAGTCCAGTCCTTGCTGTTGACCAGCAGAATGTCGGGCCAGCCGTCGCCATCGAGATCAACGAAGGCGCAGCCGGAGCCCAGGGTTTCCGGAAGGTACTTCTTGCCCGCGCGCCCGCTGTTGTGGGTGAAGTGGATCCCAGCCTGCGCGGTCACATCGGTAAAAACGGGGCCGGCTGAAGGCGGCGCCGCGGCCCATGCCGCCAGAATCGCCGCGGCCGGCAAGGCCGCCACGGTCGCGGCGCGCAGGCCAAAGCGGCTGCGCCGCCATTGCGTTGGGATTTCTTCGTGGATCCTCGACATCTTCACTCCTCGGTGCGCTGGCGCAACGGCCTGATCAGCCGCAGCGCAGGCCGCGTGTTGTACTCGCGCAGGTAATCCTGGCGAGCCTGGTCCTGCGGATAATGCTCGGTAGCAGGATACGGGTAGCTGCTCATCGCATGGAACGGCAGCGGCAGCACGGTCTGCGAAAACGCCGTGTTGGCGTCCGCGTCCTTCGCCCAACCGTCCACCAGCAGGAGGAAATCCCGCTTCCATCCGGCGGGCAGCGGCGGCAGATTCCGAGCGTTGAAGCGCAGCCGCACCTCGTCGCCCGAACCCATGATCACCATGCGGTCGTCGGGATCCTGCAGCAGATTCTCCACCGCTCCGTAGCGCGTGTAGTTTCCCCGCGTCGGGTTCCACATGGAAGTTCCACTAACAGTCTGATAGTCGAACCGTTCGGGCTGCTTGCGTTGCGGGTGAATCGTGGGTTTCGAGAAACCGCGAAACTGCAGGTCCGCCGAGAGCACCGGAACGGTGGACAGCCGGACGGCCGGCGGCGCATCATCCTCCACTAGGAATATTTCGTCCCAGTAGACGCAGAGGTTGGTCACAATGCGCACCTCGCGCGAGTCCGACAGAAACTTGCTGCTTAAATCCACCGCCATGGCCTTCGGCTTGCCCGATGGAATGCCCATGTCTTCCACCACCGTCTTCCAGTTGCCCGCCGCATCTTTCACCTGCAGGTAGGGGAAGGTGAGGTCTTGGCGCTCCTGCGTGGCGGAGAGGAAAGTGCTTCCGTCGGCCCAGTCCACCCACCCGTGCAGCATCAGCACGGCGTGGTTCGACGGTGCGGCCTTGCCGAAATCCAGGTCCAAATGATGCATCTCCGCCACACCTGCCGTGTCGCGCCGGAAAGTCTCGGGCAACCCGGTGCCCAGCTTCGCCAGCGGGTACACGCGCCGCTTGACCCCGAACAGCCGGAACTCGGGAAACGGCGGCGACTTGAACTTCTCATTGGTCACGATCTCCGTATCCGCCGGATGGTCCATCGCCTGGAGCCTGATCTGGTCGAGGTACGAGACCTCGTGCAGTTCCTCGGTCACGCGGACCTCGTATGCGCCGTCGCGCTCCTTGAGCATCTCGCCGGGAATCGACACATATTCGTCGTGGTCCACGGGGAAAAATCGCCCATCGCCCGAACTCGCGCCCAGCGGCGCTACGCCCAATACGTCCGTGATGAACACGAAGCGGCTGCCATCCCACGTAAAGATCATGGGACACGAACCCGAGAGACGCTGCGCTTCCTTGATGATCGACAGCTTGTTGATGGGCTGGTTCATCTCGTTTTGGATCAGCCCATTCGGCCAGGTGATGCGCACCGTGTCTACTGCCTTTTGGCTTCCGAGGCGGAAGACCAGCGGCAGTCCCTCATACGTTTGCTTCTCGTACAGCGGGCCCGCCTTCACTTCGACCTTCGCGCCGACCGCGGATTTCAGGTTCTTGACACCGACGAGCGCGATTTCGATCCAGTTGCCGTAATTGGCCGTGGTGTCACGATCCAGCATGAGCGCGCCGTCCTTATCGATGTGTGCGCGCGCGAGCCGGCCCTGGCCGTCGAAATCGGCGAGCGTACCGGAAGCGTTTGGCGCGGCGGCAGCCTTCTGGAATTTCCCATCGCGGTTGAGTAGCCGCAGGTCCGGCTGGGCCGCGAGGTCCGTGCGGCCGTCGCGGTTGAAATCCTGCGTCGAAAGGTTGGTCGAACCCGCTGGGAGCTCGTCGATGTTTACCGCTTCGTACGTTCCGCCCAACCGGTCGCGATACAAAACTCCCGGGCGGTCCTGATATGAAACCACCAGATCGAACCCCGGCGTATCCGGTTCCAGGTCGAAGCGCACGGCGGAGAGCGCACGGCCTTTCACGAACGGGAATCGGCTGGTTTCATTGCTGAAACCGGCTTGCCCGTTGTTTCGCAGCAATTTCGATTCGTCGCCGATCAGCACCAGGTCCAAGTCGTAGTCGTGATCGAAATCCAACCAGACCGCCTGCCGGAAAGAACCCGTTGCCAGATCCGCATGCTTGGTGAACTTTCCATTGACATTGCGGTAGAGGGCGGCGCCCGTCTTGGTGACGACGGCCAGGTCCGTCAGCCCGTCGTTGTCGAAATCCCCTGGGGCAATGTACACCACGTCGCGCAGCCCTTCCAGTCCGCTCACAGCCGATCCCCGGTAGGCCGCAGTTTTGGGCGCCGACCATGCCAACAGGCTGGGCCGGGTTCCGCCATCCAGGACGGCGGCTGCCGTGCCGGCCGGCCCGGTATCGAAGCCCCCGGCAATCCGTTCGCTGCGGTACACCGGCGCTGCGGGCGGCACTGGCGCGGGCGCATCGATGGGGTCGTAAATCTCCGCGTAGACACTCCATTCCATGTCCTCGGGAACAGCGGCGCCCTCTTGTTGCTTCTTGATTTCCTGGAAAATACGGAGCTCCGCCGCGGCCTCCTCAGCCCGGTTGAGTTGCCGGTACAAGCCGTAGAGCTGGAAGTGCGGCGCCGCCAGCCGCGGATCCAAACGCCGCGCGATTTCGAACTCTTTCACCGCGGCTGCCTGGTCGCCCCGCGCCTTGAGGATCGAGGCCATCTGGTAGTGCGTTATCGGCTCATCCGGGACCAGCTTGGCCATCCCTTCGAACTGCGCCAGTGCCGCGTCCAATTCTCCCTGCTTCTTGAGCGCGATTCCCAGGTTGAACCACGTGTGCGGCAGTTTCGGGTCGGTCTTCTGCACCTTCCGCAACTCTTCCAGGCCGCGGGTCACGTCGCCGGCACGTAGCAGCGCCAGCCCGTAGTTGACGCGTTCGCGCACCGAGCCCGGCGCCAATGCCAGCGCCTTCTTGAACTCGTCGACGGCTTGCCGCTGTGTGGTCGGATTCTCGTAGAAGGCCTTACCCAAATTCCGGTAGTGCCACAATTGGCTTTGGTCCGGCCGCGCCGTTTGCGCAAGCAGCATCCAGGCCAGCCCGCTGGCGGCTAACGCGGAAATCAGAACGAGGCTGCTGTGAAGACGAGTGTAGGGCATACCCTCTGAGTATGGCGCAAGGTGCCGTCAGCATAAAACGCCCGGCAGCGGGATCGCAATAGTAGGAAAATACTAGTGACGCCGAGGTCCTCAACTGTGACAGCTTCACGCCGACCGTGCTAGTCTGCCCTTCATAAGATCGGAATGTCCCAACCCAGATCTCCCACAGTCCGTTTGCTGGCAGGGCTTGCCATCACGCTCTCCGCGGTAGCACTCTATTCGGGCTACACGGTTATGCAACTTCACGGCCTCGAGCGGCTGCAGGGCGGTATCATCGACCGTAACCGCGCCGATTCGCTCCTCCTGCTGCGCATTCAGAACAACCTGAATTCGCTCGGCCTGGCCATGCGCGACATGCTGGACGGTAGCGAGCCCTATCCGCTCACCGCCTGGCGAGGACAATTCCGCAGGCTGCGCACCGATCTGGAAGACGCCATCGCGCGCGAAGCCCAATCTTCGCCGCTCGATCGCGATGCCGAACAGCGCAAATACCTGAGCGACTCGCTAGGTCAATTCTGGGACGCGCTCGACCGCATCTTCGCGCTCGCGCAAAACGGGCAGGAGGCCGAGGCCCGCACCTTGATCCGCCTGTCGCTACAGGCACGCCAGGAAGCCATCAGCACCGCCGTCGCGCGCCTGCTGGTGCAGAACAACGAAATCGAGCAACAGGCCGGAGCCCGCATTCGCAGCGTGTATGCCGGCGTGGAGCGCAACGTCTATCTGTTTGTGGCGGCCATGCTGGTGTTGATCCTGCTCACCAGCCTTTACCTGGTGCAGTACAACCGCCGCCTGTTTCAGGAAGTGGCGGTTCTCTCGGCGCGGCGCAGCGAATTGGCGCAGCAACTGATCGCCATGCAGGAGAACACCTTCCGCTCAATTTCCCGCGACCTGCACGACGATTTCGGCCAGGTCCTCACCGCCGTCGGAACCATGTTGCAGCGTACCAGCCGGCGTCCTGCCGACGCCGACTCGGTCCGCGCCGACCTGCGCGAGGTGCAGGAGATCGTGCAATCCACCCTCGACAAAGTGCGC